>Ga0207700_10000278_pt1 | contig 30513 bp, 31 predicted proteins | sample LARL82metaG_FD_184348 | JGI IMG/M metagenome (GOLD analysis project Ga0207700, IMG submission 184348) | Corn, switchgrass and miscanthus rhizosphere microbial communities from Kellogg Biological Station, Michigan, USA - LAR L8-2 metaG... | ecosystem: Host-associated > Plants > Roots >...
CCTGCTGCCGTTACCGGCCGCACTGCTATGGGTCACCGCAAGCGGGCTCGGTTGTCTGCGTGGGTGGCTTGTGCCGGGGACTCACGTCGCGGAATTGACCGAAGCACGCGACTGCCTGATGTTCATCATTGCCATCTCGATACCGCTATCAATTTTGATGTTCATGATGCTCCGGCGCGCGTGCTCATTGCAGCCTGGACTGACGGCCGCCATCGCCGGGTTAGCGACAGCGGCAGCAGCGGCAACGCTACTGAACTTCTTTCATCCTTTTGACGCGGCGGCGACTGATCTTGCAGTCCATGCTTGCGCGATCGCGGTTGTGATCGTCGCCAGCTGGGCCTTCAGCGGACGCCTGCTCAACACAATCTCATAAATTTTTGCGGCGACGTGTAACCTGTACGCTTGATCGCTCGAATGAGGACCGATGGGTCGATATCGCCATCGTTAGACGTCCTCAGGAGGATCAAGCAATGTCTCGTACACGCATCATCTCAGCCTCGATCGCAGCCCTCATGTCGCTCGCCCTTGCCGGCGCGCCGGCTTTTGCAGCGGATGACATGAAGAAAGACGGCATGTCGAAGGACAGCATGGCAAAAGACTCGATGAACAAAGAAACGATGTCCAAGGACTCGATGAAGAAGGACACGATGTCAAAGGACAATATGTCCAAGGACACAATGTCGAAAGACTCGATGTCCAAGGACAACATGAAGAAGTAACGATGGAGCGTTGTGGCCGGGCTTCGGCGCCATTACGCGGCCCGGCTTACTTCGCGTCATAGGCGCGCCGCCCCCGACCTTCAGGGGCCGTAGATTCTTACGATTTTATCATCGGCCAGTTGAATGGATGTACTTCCGTAAACCCACACTGTCAGCTTTTTTGCATCTCTTGTAATCATATCCGACGTGCGCTGTGGCCTGCGCTCGCAGATTGACAATATTTCCGCCGTTGTCATTCCAACCTGCAACTCGTTCACCTTTGCACATCCCGCGCCCTGGTCTTGCGCCCCAACCTGCTGGCTTGTCTCTGTCTCCTTGGGTGGATCGATGATCTGCGCGCACGCGCAAAGGCACAGGCAACTCGCAACGACAGCCGCCAGGTCCTGTATTTTCATGCGTGAGGCTACTCGATCAGGCCGAACGAGCCCTTGCGCATGAGATCCTTCACGCGCTGCCCGTTTAACGCAAGCTTTCCAGCGCTGCGCCGCGCCTGATTGATCGCGCGCAGACGCTGCAGCCAGGTTGCCCGGTCCTCCTGCGCCGCAATCGACAGTTCTTCGATGAGCTGCTTTTCCAATCCGAGATCCTGCAGAAGCCACAGGCCCTCGCCGATGAAGCCCATTGCCAGCAACAGAACGGCAGAGCGCAGACCGGCCTGATGATCGGGATATTCGCGGCGCACGAAAGTCGCGTCTGCCCAAATCCGCTTTCCGGGCTGCGGCCCCCGGCGCTGGCCCTCGCCAAAATCGACGAAGCGGAACCCACGCGACGAAAGCTCGGACACGATGTCGTCGAAGAGGCCCTGGCCCTCGTAGAGGTCGACGAATTCCACCTCCGTGCGGATGATCGAGACGCGGTCCAGAAAGCCCTGCGCGCCGCGCAAAATCTCAAGCTCGGTTCCTTGTGTATCGAGCTTGATGAAGTCGATGTGCGCGATCTCGTTTTTGACGGCAAAATCGGCAAGCGTCATGCATTCGATCTCGCTCTCGGCGACGACATCGAATGTGCTGTTGTTTTCATACCGCTTCGCCACCGCGATATTCGGCCGACGCAGCGAGCTTGCGGTAGGCTCGCTCGTTATGTGCAGACGATGACGCCCCCCGACACCCGCAAGGCCGATATTGTGGCGATAAAGTTTCGCAAATCGATGCTCGTCCGTGACCGGCGCGTCTTCGCGCGGCTCGATCGCATGCACGTCGCAAAGAGCGCTAACGGCACCGACATCAAGCGGCGCACCCGCCGCGCCGACGTCGACCAACGTCAACCGGCTTGCCAGAACTCTGGCACAAAGGTCGCTGAAATTGCTCATATCTTCCCGGCAGGGACGCTTAGCTCACACCGCTCTACTTTACCGCGATTCTACTTTTACGGGAACCTCCCGTACAATTAATCGCCGTATTGGTAAAGGCCTACTGCGCGGCCTCTGCGTGGCCGAGATAGGCGGCCTCCAATGCGGGATCGTGCGCCAGCGCTTCCGCGGTGTCATCGCGCACGACGCGGCCCGACTCCAGAACATAGCCACGATCGGCCACGGTCAACGCCAGGGCTGCCATCTGGTCGACGAGCAGAATGGTCACGCCGTCGTCGCGCAGCGTCGCAAGAACGTCGAACAGTTCATTGATCATCGCTGGAGCGAGACCGAGCGACGGCTCATCGAGCAGCAGAATGCGCGGCTTTGCCATCAGCCCGCGCGCGATCGCCAGCAATTGCTGCTCGCCGCCCGACAGAAGCCCGGCGCGGCTGGACAGGCGATCGCGCAAACGTGGAAATCGTTTCAACAGGACTTCGACCTCTGCCGTGCGGTCGACGCCGGAGCGCGTGTACGCACCGAGGAGAATATTGTCGAGCACGGTCAGTTCCGGAAAAACCTGCCGGCCCTCGGGGACGAGCGTCAATCCACTCGCGGCGATCTTGTGCGCGTCGAGGTCTTCGATCCTCGTGTCCTGCAGCACGATCGCGCCGGTCACCGGACGCAGCAGGCCCGTCACGGCGCGCATCGCCGTCGATTTTCCGGCTCCGTTTGCGCCAAGCAGCGCGACCATCTCGCCCGGCCTGACTGCAAACGAAACATCCTCAAGCACCGGCGCGGCGCCATAACCGGCGGTCAGCTTGAGACAAGAGAGAATGGGATCATGCGAACCCGACCACGGCGTCGCGCGTGGGCGCGCGCGCATCTCGCCGTCACCGAGATAGGCCTTGAGCACACGTGGATCGCGGCGAACTTCCGCAGGCTTGCCGGCCGCGATGATCCTGCCGGCATCGAGCACCACGATGTGGTTCGAGATGTTCATGACCATCGCCATGTCGTGCTCGACCAGGATGACCGCGATGCCGAGATCGGCGATACGGCGGATCAACTTTGACAACGCGGCCTTGTCCGCGCGCATCAGGCCCGCCGCCGGCTCATCGAGCAGGAGAACCTGAGGACGCGTCGCCAGCGCGCGCGCGATTTCGACAAGGCGCCGATCCACGTGCGGCAGATCTCCGGCAAGCGCGGCGACCGGTCCGTGATATCCGGCGAACATCAGCAAGGCTTCGGCCGCGCGCCGATCGTCTTCGGTTGCAATGTTTCGAAGTGGGTTGCCGAGTTTCCCATCGCGCAATGCGATGAGAACGTTGTCGAGCACGCTCATCGCGCCGAACAGCTGCGTCGTCTGGTAGGTCCGCGAAATTCCCGCTCGCGCGATACGCCAGGCCGGCGCGCCGGCCAATTCGGTTTCGCCACTGCGGATCGAACCACCGTCGGGGCGATAGAAGCCGCCGATCATGTTCAGAACAGTCGTCTTCCCCGCCCCGTTCGGGCCGATCAAGGTCGTGACAGCGCCCGGCGGCGCGACGAAGCTCACATCTGCCGCAGCCTTTATCCCGCCGAACGAAATGCCGATGTCACGCACCACCAGTTGCGGCCGCGCGCCATCGGTTGCGAAGAACGCCGCGAGGTCGAAATTGTCGTTCTTTGCCGCCGCGGGATCGGTGCGCCGCACAAAGCGGCCGAGCGTGCCGATCACGCCTTCGGGCGCGATCCAGAGCACAACCAGCAGCAAGACGCCGACGAACAGCAGACGATACTCGGCAAGGCTGGACAACAGTTCGGGCAGCATCACCGTTATGACGGCGCCCACTGCCGGGCCCAGCACCCATCCCGAGCCGCCGACAATGACCGCCAGGAGAAAGAGGATCGACTGCGAGAACGGAAACGAGTCCGGCGCAACAAACATCATCAGCGGCGCGAAGATTGCACCGGCGAGACCGGCGAACACTGCCGATATGGCAAAAGCCGCGGTCTTGATCGCCACAGGATTGAGGCCGATCGAGCGCGCCGCGATTTCGCTGTCGCGCACGGCAACCATCGCCCTGCCCCAAGCACTCGCGGCCAGGCGCTGGAACAGAAAGAACGAAATTCCCGCGAGCACCGTCGCAAATATCGCCATCTCACGTTCGCCGAAAGCATGTCCGGCGACTGTCGGCGGAACGAGGCCCATCAATCCGTTTTGGCCCCCTGTCAGGGTTTTCCATTCGATGGTGGCGTGCTGGACGATGAAGGCAAATGCGATGGTGATCATCGCGAGGTAAGGACCGCTCGCCCGCAACGCCGGCAGCGCCAGCAAGGCACCCACAATACCGGTGATGAGACCGGCCACGGGGAATGCAATCCAGAAGCTCACGCCGTTCACCGTCAGGATTGCCGCGGTGTAGGCGCCAATGGCGTAGAAGCCGACATGGCCGAGCGAAACCTGCCCGGACAGGCCAAGCAGGACATTCAGCCCAACGCCGACGACCGCCGTCAGCGCGACCAGTGCAAGAATGAAGTGCGAATAGCCTTCGGACATGAAGGCGAGCAGCACCCCTGCCACGGTCAGCGTGGCAATCGCCAGCGTCATCGCTGTCGGGCGCGCGAGCATCACTACACCTTCTTTGCTGCCGCGCGGCCCAGCAAACCGTTCGGCATCACGGCGAGTGCGGCAATGACGACGCTGAAGGCGACGATCTGTGTGTAGGTCGAGCCGATGAGCGCCGTGACAAGTGCCTCGATCAGCCCATAGAGGAACCCGGCCAGCATGACGCCGGACGCGGACGTAATGCCGCCAAGAATTGCAACGGCGAAGGCCTTGATGCCGAACAGCGTGCCCATGTCGGAGTGAATGCTGAACAGCGGCGCGATCAGAAGACCGGCGAGGCCGGCAAGCGCCGTCGAAAGCGCAAACGACAGCGCAATCGCAACCCGCACGTTGATGCCCATCAGGCGCGCGGCATCCTTGTTCTGCACCACCGCAAGCAAAGCCTTGCCAACTTTCGTGCGATTGAATGCCAAATACAGCGCAAGCGTTATTCCAAGCCCGACCAGCGGAATGACCAGTTGCAGCGGAAACACGCCGGCGCCAAAAAGCTGAATCGGTTTTTGCGCGAGGACGGACGGAAAGGCGCGCGGCTCCTTGCCGAACGTAAACAGCACGATGTTGTCGAGCACGATGCCGCCCGCAACCGTCGCCATCAGCCAGCCATTGGAGCCTCGCTCGGCAAACGGACGCACCAGGAAGCGTTCAACCACGAGACCAAACAGCGCGCACAGCAGGAGCGCCATGGCCACCGCAAGCGGCAACGGCCAGCCGAGCCGGATCGCAAAGGTGTAGCCGAGCACGGCCCCAGCATCATCGAGGAGCCTTGCGAGAAGTTGACGGTGTTGGAGACGACGTAAGTGACGTGATACCCGAGTGCGATCAGTCCATACATGCTGCCGACGGCCAGGCCGGTCACGATCGCGGAGATCAACAGCATGATTTCAACGCCCCCGGAAAGCGAACAGCGGGACGCGGGAGCGAACCCGCGTCCCGCTGCGCTCGATCATCGGCTCAGTTCGTCAAAGGAAGTATCTGGCCTTCCTTGAAGTGTGTGAAGATGTAATCGTTCGAGGTGAGCGCGTCGTGCTCGGTCGCCGAGAACGGCTTTTTGTAGTTCTTGATCAGCCCGTCGTACGACTCGATCTGCTCGAAGGCCTCGCGGATCTTGGAACCGTCGGTCGAGCCAGCCTTGGCGATGGCGAGGGCCGTCAGGTTCATCGCGTCATAAGCATTTGCGATGCCGACGGCCGGCGTGACGTCCGCGAGCGACTTGATTTCCGGATATTTCTTTTTCAGCGCGGCCAGGACCGCTTCGCCTTTCGGAGAGAGTGTGCCGGCGAAGCTGAAGGTCTGAATGAAATGCACCTTGGCGCCGCTCGGTCCGGCAAGTTCGCTGAAGCGGCCGCCGGCCGGTCCCCAGTGCGATACGATCGGAACATCCCAACCCATCCGATCGAGTGACTTCACGACTTGCGAAGATGGTGCGACGTTGGCCACCATGAACAGAACATCCGCCCCCGACTCTTTCAGCCGCGTGAGCTGCGGCACCACGTCGACATCAGCATCCTGAAATTTTTCGATACCGGCAAAAGGCATACCCTTCTCTTCCAGGGCAGCCTTGAGTCCCTTCTCGTTCGACTCGCCCCACGGATTGTTGATGAGGATCATGCCGGGCTTCTTCGCGCCATATTTTTTGATGGCGTAGGCGACGAGCGCCTTGTCGACGAGCGCGTCGACGGCGGAAACACGGAACACATAGTTCTCCGGCGCGCCGTTGCGCGTGATCGGCGTGCCCGCCGCCCAGACACCCATGAAGGGGACCTTGTTCTGGTTGGCGAACGGCACGATCGCCATCGATACCGGCGTATCGAGACCACCGAAGAGCGCAGCGACTTTCTCGCGCTGCACGAGTTCGCGCGCTGCCACGACCCCCTTGGCCGGATTGCTTTCGTCGTCGCGAACGACAAGCTCGAGTTTCTTTCCGAGCACGCCACCCTTCGCATTGATTTCGTCGATCGCGACCGACAGGCCGCGAACGATGGCCTCTCCCGATTTGGCCGATTGGCCGGACATTGCCGCGACAAGGCCAAGCTTGATGGTGTCGTCGGCTATCGCGGGAAGTGCGAGCGCCGCGCTTGCGGCCGCCGCGAGAAGGACGCGTCGCGTGATGTTCGAGATGCTGTTTTGCAGGGCCATGGCAATACCTCTTCGAGAGTGATCCGGCCATTCATTCGCAAACCGCGTGCCACCGGGACAGCCCCAAAACACCAAGTAAATCGGCGTTATGAAGCATTGTCGCCGCCTATTTATAAGGCAACGTGTGAATGCTTTAGGCATATTGTATTCATCGGTGTATACAATCAACCACTGTCTTCTCGGCCGTTGATTTGGCCGGAAAAATGCATGGCTGGCGGCAATCGTCCGACACCGCCGGCTTTCTCAAGGAGATTTCGTGATGGCACCCGCCCAAGCCGCTCTCAAAGCCTCTGTGATCATGCCCACCGACGAAACCGCCGAAGCGGCGGCGATCGTCGAAAAATTTCTCGTGGCCTCGATGGTGCCGGATCCTGAAACAGCGGCGCGTTACGTGGCGGAACCGCTCAAACTCACCTTCACCGGCGGCCGTCGTTTCAGTCACCCGCGCGAGAGCACGGCATTCAATGCAAAACGCTACAAGTGGGTGAAGAAAGCGATGGAACGGTCCGACGTCGTGCCCGGACATGGCGAGACGATCGTCTACAACATCGGAACGCTGTACGGCGAATGGCCCGACGGCACGCCGTTCGAGAGCAACCGTTATGTCGATCGGTTCGTCGTCCGCAGCGGAAAAATCGTACAGATGGATGTGTGGAACGACAGCGCGGAGCGCCTGCTGACGCGAAACGGCATCGATGCCTGACTAGCGCCTATGGCGCCCTTTGCCGTTGGCGCTGCCGTTCGTTTCCTTGTCGGCATATGCGCTCAGAATATCCTTGAGGTCGCGGCTCCTCTCAGGTCGCGCAACGATCAGCGCTCGCCCGGCAACGGCCTCGAGATGCTTTTCCATCACCGCGGACGCACGCTCGACGTCCCCCGCCGCCAAAGCCGAAATCACCGCACGATGCTCATTCACGGCGCATTCCGATGAATGCGGACGGCTGTACAGCGCAAGGATGAGGCCACAACGCGAGGACAACTCGCTGACATAGCGGGCCAAAACCGGGCTCCCGGTCATTTGCGCAAGCAGGATATGGAATTCCGTCGCGAGGCGAATGGATAGCGGCTCGTTGTTGCCCCTCGCCCGTTCTTCCTGATCGACATGCGCTTCGAGCGCACTGATCTGTTCTTTGGTCAGGCGTCCAGCGAGCCGCGACATGACAAGACGTTCAAGTCCCAAGCGGACATCAAAAGTATCGCGCGCCTCTTCCCAGGCGGGCGTCGCGACCGCGGCCCCACGATTGCGCCGCAATTCCACGAGTCCTTCGGCCGCAAGCTGACCCAAAGCGCTGCGCACGATCGTGCGGCTTGCCCCGAAACGCTCGCCGATCGCGTCTTCAGGAAGTTTCGCGCCCGGGGCGAGCGCCTGCTCGATGATCGCGTGGCGGAGCGTTCGATAGATCGACCCTGCTCGATCAGCGTCGGGTTTTGCCTTCGACCTGGCCATGGTTCGGCGTTTCCGTTGCGCGAGCCCTTTTAAGGGTATCGCCGGCGCACGACAACGGCGGCTCCGTTCGCGTCGTCACGATGCGAACGCCCAGTGGCACTCGTGCTACGCACAGTCAGGCGGCAGGTCTATGCTCGGGACCGGCGGCTTGCCCTTCTTCAACCTCAGCAAGATGGGTGTAGGTGCGCTGCAACTGTTCGCACCTTTGCCGGCTGTCCTCGTCGTGCGTGCGCTTCGCCAACTCCGCGCACTTTTCGGCCTGTCGTCGCAAAAACTTCACAGAAGCCATGGCTTGGGACTCTTCAAATTCCCGGCTTTTGCATTGCACCATTTATTATTTTGCGATGCAACGAAAATTGCGTGGTGGATCAACAAGTTTCGGCAGGCCCCTGGCGGCGACCCGCCTGCAGGCAACGTGCCCAAAGTCTGAACTCACCACCGCCCAATAAATATGCAGCGAACGACGTCACGCCCGATTTTCCCTGCTTTGGACGCAGATCAACCCGGAAGGCCATGCTGGATCAGCGGAATACGCCGGCCCTTGCTTGGCACGCACCTTGCGACTTGAGCCCCGCGGAGCGGGACCGGGCCCGACTTTGCGGACGTCAACCAGGGGAAAAAACGATGCTCAACATGAACAGGGCGGTTTTTGCGCAACCGCATGCTCGACGCTGGCTTTCTGCCGCGGCGGGCTTGGCATTCGGTTTCGCTGCCACCTACCCCGCAGCCGCTGAAGATACGATCAAGATCGGCATTCTTCACTCGTTGTCGGGAACGATGGCCATCAGCGAAACGACGTTGAAAGATACGATGCTGTTCCTCATCGATGAACAGAACAAGAAAGGCGGTGTGCTCGGCAAGAAGCTTGAAGCTGTCGTCGTCGACCCGGCCTCGAACTGGCCGCTCTTCGCCGAGAAAGCGCGCGAGCTCATTTCGAAAAACAAGGTTTCCGTTGTCTTCGGATGCTGGACGTCGGTGTCGCGAAAATCCGTGCTGCCGGTGTTCAAGGAACTCGACTCGATTCTGTTCTACCCCGTGCAATACGAGGGTGAAGAGTCGGAACGCAACGTCTTCTACACCGGTGCTGCGCCGAACCAGCAGGCGATCCCTGCCGTCGACTACCTGATGAGCAAGGACGGCGGATCGGTGAAGCGTTGGGTGCTGGCGGGCACCGACTACGTCTATCCGCGCACGACCAACAAGATCCTTGAGGCCTATCTGAAAGCGAAGGGCGTCAAGGACGAAGACATCATGATCAACTACACGCCGTTCGGTCACTCCGACTGGCAGACCATTGTCGCCGACATCAAGAAATTCGGATCGGCGGGCAAGAAGACGGCGGTCGTGTCTACGATCAACGGCGACGCCAACGTTCCCTTCTACAAGGAACTCGGCAACCAGGGCGTGAAGGCGACCGACATTCCGGTGGTCGCATTCTCGGTCGGTGAGGAAGAGCTCGCAGGCCTCGACACAAAGCCATTGGTCGGGCACCTCGCGGCGTGGAATTACTTCGAGTCGATCAAGAGTCCGTCCAACGCCGAATTCATCAAGAAGTGGCAGGCCTACACCAAAAATCCGAAGCGCGTCACCAATGATCCGATGGAGGCGCACGTGATCGGCTTTAACATGTGGGTGAAGGCCGTCGAGAAGGTGAAGTCGACTGATGCGGACAAGGTGATCGAAGCGCTGCCCGGCATCGAAGCGGCAAATCTCACCGGCGGCACATCCAAGATGCTGCCGAACCATCACATCACCAAGCCGGTGTTCATCGGCGAAGTCCGCGGCGACGGTCAGTTTGACGTCGTGTGGAAGACCAAGGGACTTGTGCCAGGCGATGCGTGGTCCGACTTCCTGCCCGGCTCGAAGGATCTGGAAGCCGATTGGGTGACCCTGAAATGCGGCAACTACAACAAGGTCACCAAGAAGTGCGGCAGCAACCCATCGTGAGTTGCGGTTGACGAAACCGGAGACGGCGGACCACCGCCGTCTCCTTCCTTGACGTGCTGCCGGGGCGGAATGACATGCATCGCTTCCACGAACGCATCGTGGCGCTCGTATTTGCCGTCGGACTCCTGTTCGTCGCGGCGACTGTCGCCAATGCCGGGGCTTACGAAGACGCGCTCATAGGCTTCACCACCGACTCGTTCGGCGACACCGCCGACGCAATCGACGCGCTAACCTCAAGCGGTGACCCGCGCACGGGTCCGTTGCTCGAAGCGCTCAAGGATCAGCGCGTTCTCTACTCGGCCGAAACCAAAAAAGTTTTCATCAAGGATCAGTCCAACAAGCTGATCGATGCCGCTACAGGCGGAGCGGTTGCGACACCTCCATCGGACATCGAAGACGTTCGGCTGAACAACCGCGTGCGCGGCATGCTCGATGCTGCGCTCGGTTCACTGACATTGCTGGCGAAGGAGCCGAGCAAGCGCCTCGACGCCGCACAAGCCGTGTTCAAATCGCGAGACGCCAGCGCTTTGGCGAATATCGACAAGGCGCTCGAAAAGGAAAACGACCCGCGCGTTAAGAAGACGCTCACGGAAGCGCGCGCCGCAATCATCCTCAACTCCGCAGATTCCAGCGAAGAAGACAAGTTGTCTGCGATCGCCGTGATCCGCGACCGCGGCGATCAGGACGCGCTCGGCCTTATCGATGGGCTGCCTTCCGACCTGCCTCCGGCAGTGAAGCAGGCCGCGATATCCGCCCGCGGGAAAATCCAGGGCAATCTCGCGCTTTGGAACGCGCTGCAGAACGCGTGGTACGGGCTTTCGCTCGGTTCGGTGTTGTTGTTGGCCGCAATCGGGCTCGCCATCACCTTCGGCGTGATGGGCATCATCAACATGGCGCACGGTGAAATGGTGATGCTCGGCGCTTACACGACGTTTGTCGTGCAGGAGCTCATTCGCACCTACAACCCGGCGCTGTTCGATTACTCCCTCGTGATCGCCGTGCCGCTCGCCTTCGTCGTGGCGGGCGCGGTTGGCATTGCCGTCGAACGGAGCATCATTCGCTTTCTTTACGGGCGCCCGCTCGAAACCTTGCTCGCAACATGGGGGCTGTCGCTGATCCTGCAGCAGGCGGTCCGCACGATCTTCGGACCAACCAACAAGGAAGTCGGTAATCCCTCCTGGATGAGCGGCGCCTTCGACCTCGGTGGCATCACGATCACCTATAACCGTCTCTGGATTATCTGCTTCACGCTTGCGGTGTTTGTGGCGCTGCTCGCCATGCTGCGACTGACGCGGCTCGGGCTGGAGATGCGCGCAGTCACGCAGAACCGCGCGATGGCGGCAGCGATGGGCATCCGCACCGCGCGGATCGACGCCCTGACGTTCGGGCTGGGCTCGGGGATCGCAGGAATCGCGGGAGTAGCGCTGTCACAGATCGACAACGTCTCGCCCAACCTCGGGCAGGGCTACATCATCGACTCGTTCATGGTGGTGGTCTTCGGCGGCGTCGGCAATCTGTGGGGCACGCTCGTCGGCGCATTCACGCTGGGCATCGCCAACAAATTCCTCGAGCCCTATGCAGGCGCCGTCCTCGGCAAGATTGCCATCCTCGTCCTGATCATTCTTTTCATCCAGAAGCGTCCGCGGGGCATGTTCGCGCTCAAGGGCCGAGCCGTGGAGGCCTAGATGGGCCCCTTCCCGCTCACGCGCCTGCTCGACAGATCGGCGACAGTGTTTCTCGGTTTGCTCGCCGCCTTTGCGATCGCAATCCCGGTTCTCAATCTGTTGATGCCGGCCGGATCGCCACTCCATGTCTCGACCTATCTGGTCGCGCTGTTCGGCAAATACATCTGTTACGCGATGCTGGCGCTCTCGATCGATCTCATCTGGGGCTATGCCGGCATCCTGTCGCTCGGCCATGGCGCCTTCTTCGCGCTCGGCGGCTACGCGATGGGCATGTATCTCATGCGGCAGATCGGCACGCGCGGCGTCTACGCCAACCCGATGTTGCCAGACTTCATGGTGTTCCTGAACTGGCAGGAATTGCCGTTCTACTGGTACGGCTTCAATCATTTCGCCTATGCGGCGCTGATGATCTTTCTCGTCCCCGGCCTGCTCGCCTTCGTGTTCGGCTGGTTCGCTTTCAGGAGCCGTGTGACCGGCGTTTATCTGTCGATCATCACGCAGGCGATGACCTACGCGCTGATGCTCGGCTTTTTCAGAAACAATTTCGGTTTCGGCGGCAATAACGGCCTTACCGACTTCAAGGATATTCTCGGCTTCAATGTACAGACCGAAGGCACGCGTAACGGTCTGCTTGTGATCTCATGCATCGCACTGGGGTTGTGTTTCCTGATCTGCCGCGCCGTCGTTACTTCAAAATTCGGCAAGGTGCTCATCGCGATCCGCGATGCGGAAACGCGCGTACGGTTTCTCGGCTATCGGGTCGAAGCCTACAAGCTGTTCGTGTTCACGCTGTCCGCGTGCATGGCTGGTGTTGCCGGAGCTCTCTACGTACCGCAGGTCGGCATCATCAATCCAAGCGAATTCGCGCCCGGAAATTCGATTGAAGCGGTGATCTGGGTCGCCGTCGGTGGCCGCGGCACACTCACGGGAGCAGTACTCGGCGCCTTTGTCGTCAACTACGCGAAAACATTCTTCACCACAGGCTTGCTCGCGCCGTACTGGCTGTTCGTGCTGGGCGGGCTCTTCATCGCCGTGACGCTTCTATTGCCGCGCGGGATCATTGGTACGCTTCAGTACTGGCACGAGCGGCGCACTGAGAAAAAAATCGTCGCGGTGCCGGGATCGGCACCGAGCGCAGCGGAGTAGATCGATGGAACCGAAAACGACATCCGCCCTGCTCTATCTCGACGGCATCACGGTGTCGTTCGATGGGTTCAAGGCGCTCAACGAACTCTCATTTATCATCGAGCCGCGAGAGATGCGCGCGATCATCGGTCCGAACGGCGCCGGCAAAACCACGATGATGGATGTGGTCACAGGCAAGACCAGGCCCGACGCCGGTGACGTCTACTTCGCGCAAGGTCGCTACGATCTTTCCAAACTTGACGAAACCGAGATCGCCGAACTTGGCATCGGCCGCAAATTTCAGAAGCCGACGGTCTTCGACATGCATTCGGTCGAGGACAATCTGATGCTGGCACTCAAGAATGACCGGGGCGTACGAGCCACGCTGTTGTGGGAGAACAGTCCCGCGCAGCAGGGCCGAATTGATGACATCCTCGATACGACCAGGCTCAAAAGCGTGCGATCGCGCGTGGCCGGAAGCCTGTCGCATGGCCAGAAGCAGTGGCTCGAAATCGGCATGCTCCTGGCACAGGAGCCGCAACTGCTCCTCGTTGACGAGCCCGTCGCCGGCATGACCGATGCCGAGACGTTGCAGACCGCTGAGCTGCTCAAGGAGATCAACCGCGACAAGACGGTCATCGTCGTCGAACACGACATGGCGTTCGTCCGCGAGCTTGGGGTGAAAGTCACCTGCCTGCACGAAGGCTCGGTGTTGGCAGAAGGCACTATCGATCAGGTGTCGACCAACGATCGCGTCGTTGAAGTGTATCTGGGGCGATGATCATGCTCGAAGTCAGCGATATCGATCTTCACTACGGGGCAGCGCAGGCCCTGCGCGGAATTTCGCTGAGGGCCGAAGCGGGAAAAGTCACCTGCGTGCTTGGCCGCAATGGTGTGGGCAAGACCAGTCTGCTGCGCGCGATCGTCGGCCAACATCCGGTGAGCAAGGGCAGCATCCTTCTCGACGGTACCAACATCACCGGGCTCTCGACGGTATCGCGCGCCCGCAGCGGCATTGGTTTCGTTCCGCAAGGTCGCGAGATCTTTCCACTGCTCACGGTCGAAGAAAATCTCGAGACCGGATTTGCGCCGCTTGCGCGTGAGGAACGAAGCGTACCGAACGATGTCTTCTCGCTGTTCCCGGTGCTGAGCAGCATGCTCAGACGCCGCGGTGGCGATCTCTCCGGCGGGCAGCAACAGCAGTTGGCCATCGGCCGCGCTTTGGTCATGCGACCGAAGCTACTGCTGCTGGATGAGCCGACCGAAGGCATTCAACCCTCGATCATCAAGGACATAGGGCGAGCCATCAGCTACCTTCGCGGTCTTGGCGAGATGGCCATCGTGCTGGTCGAGCAATATCTCGATTTTGCCAGCGAGTTAGGCGACCATTTCGCTGTCATGGAACGTGGCTCGATCGTGTACTCGTGCGACAAATCCTCGATGGACGAAGGGGCGCTGAAGCGCGCCTTGGCAATATGAGCAGCGCCGTCGTCGAACGGCTTCCGGTCACGCGCTCCGATCGCCTTTTGGCCAATCGAGCGACCGGGTGCATCAAGCTCTCACTGGGCGCCAAGGACGGCATCACGCAGCGCACGAGCGTGCATGAGGCGGGCTCGTTGCGAGTGCGCTTTCCAACCGCCGCGCCGGAAATGCTCGAAGCTGTACTTATCAACACAGCTGGCGGCATGACCGGTGGCGACGATTTTTCGATCGGCCTTTCCCTCGATGCGGGCGCGCAGCTGCTCGCCGGCACTGCCGCAGCGGAAAAGATTTACCGCTCGACAGGCGCGGACGCGACGTTCGCCCTCGCAATCGATGCGACGGCCGGTAGCCGATGCGTCTGGCTGCCCCAGGAGACAATCCTGTTCGATCGTGCACGCCTTTCTCGTCGCATTGACGTCAATCTGTCAGCCGATGCGACGCTGCTGATGGCCGAAGCTATCGTTTTCGGCCGCTCCGCGATGGGTGAAGCCGTGGAGCAAGGCAGCCTGACCGACCGCTGGCGCATACGACGCGATGGCCAATTGATCTTTGCGGAGAACGTCCATCTGGATGGTGCGATCGCCGGCAAACTCGCGCAGCCGGCAATCGCAAACGGTGGCGTCGCCATTGCGACCGTGCTCGCCATACCCGGTGACGAACAGATGATCTCGGCCGTGCGCGATTGCGGAGAAAGTTTTACCGGCGAAGTCGGTATCTCAGCGTGGAACGGGATCGCGGTTGCGCGGCTTTGCGCTCCGGATGGGGCAACGCTTCGGCACGATCTCGCTTTGCTGTTGTCTTCCCTCGACGTGACAATGCCGCGGCTCTGGTTGCAGTGAGAGTCAAATGAATCTGACGCCGCGCGAGAAAGACAAGCTGATGATCGCCATGGCCGCGATTGTCGCACGGCGCCGGCTCGAACGCGGCGTCAAACTCAATCACCCGGAAGCCGTGGCGCTGATCACCGATTTCATCCTCGAGGGTGCGCGCGATGGCAGAAGTGTCGCCGACCTGATGCAAGCCGGCGCGCATGTGATTACACGTGCACAAGTGATGGATGGAATTCCGGAGATGATCCACGACATCCAGGTCGAGGCGACATTTCCCGACGGCAGCAAGCTCGTAACCGTTCACAATCCTATCCGCTAGGGAAGTAGGCTCATGAAAAGACTCGTGCCAATCGCAGCGCTGCTCATGCTGGCCGCCGGCCCGGCCATAGCGCATGTCGGTCATGGTTCCACAGCGTCCTTCGCCGCAGGGCTTGGACACCCTCTCGGAGGGCTCGACCACGTTACGGTCATGGTCCTCGTTGGGCTCTGGGCAGGGTTGAAAGGGGGCCGCGCGCTCTGGGTTTGGCCGGCGACGTTCGTCGGAGTCATGTTGATTGGCGGCATCCTCGGCATGGAAGGTGTACCGCTGCCGTTTGTCGAGCCCGCCATTCTGGCGTCGGTGGTCGCGCTCGCACTGCTGGTGGCCCTGGCGGTCGATCTACCGGTTTCCGTCGGTGCCGGAATCCTGGCGTTGTTTGCGCTGTTTCATGGCCATGCGCATGGCACCGAAGTGGCGGGAACGCTGAACGGCGTCGAATACATGGCCGGCTTCGCGCTTGCGACGGCGGCGCTGCATCTTGCCGGTATCGGGTTTGCATTGACGATGACGCACTACTCTTTGCGCACCGCAGTTCGCGTTGTCGGCGCTCTCTGTATTCCCGTCGCGGCCGCTCTCTATGCGGGGATTGTCCAATGATACCCGGCGAGATGTTCATCGCGGACGGCGAGATCGAGCTCAACGCGGGGCGCAAAACGTTGACACTCTCCGTGTCCAACACCGGCGACCGACCAATCCAGGTGGGCTCGCACTATCATTTTTTCGAGACAAACCCGGCTTTGTCGTTTGACCGCAAGAAAGCGCGCGGCATGCGCCTCGACATCGCGGCCGGAACGGCGGTGCGTTTCGAACCGGGGCAGACGCGTGAGGTGACTTTGGTTGCGCTGGCCGGCAAGCGAACGATCTACGGCTTCCGCCAGGCCGTGATGGGCAAGCTCTGAGGACAGATTCATGCCGGGAAAAATCTCACGGCGCGTCTACGCCGACATGTTTGGCCCGACCACCGGCGACCGCGTGCGGCTGGCCGACACCGACCTCATCATCGAGGTGGAAAAAGATTTCACTACTTACGGCGAAGAGGTGAAATTCGGTGGCGGCAAGGTCATTCGCGACGGGATGGGACAGTCGCAAGTCACCAACAAGCAAGGTGCCGTGGATACCGTCATCACCAACGCCCTCATTCTCGATCACTGGGGGATCGTGAAGGCCGACGTCGGCCTCAAGGACGGGCGCATCGCCGCCATCGGCAAAGCGGGCAATCCCGATATTCAGCCCGGTGTGACCATAGTGATCGGCCCGGGCACCGAGGCCATTGCCGGCGAAGGGAAGATCCTCACCGCCGGCGGCTTCGACACGCACATTCACTTTATCTGTCCGCAGCAGGTGGACGACGCACTGATGTCGGGCATCACCTCCATGCTCGGCGGCGGCACCGGTCCGGCCGCGGGCACGAATGCCACGACCTGCACGCCGGGCCCGTGGCACATCGGCCGGATGATTCAGGCGGCCGATGATTTTCCGATGAACCTCGGCTTTGCCGGCAAGGGGAACGCGTCACGGCCCGCCGCACTCGAAGAGATGGTCAAAGCCGGCGCCTGCGCGCTCAAACTGCACGAAGACTGGGGCACGACGCCGGCCGCGATCGACTGCTGCCTCTCGGTCGCCGACGATTACGACGTGCAGGTGATGATTCACACCGACACGCTGAACGAAAGCGGTTTCGTCGAAGACACCATCAAGGCCTTCAAGGGCCGCACCATCCACGCCTTCCACACCGAAGGCGCGGGCGGCGGACACGCGCCCGACATCATTAAGGTCGCGGGCCTGAAAAATGTTCTGCCCTCCTCGACCAACCCCACGCGGCCTTTCACGCGCAATACGATCGATGAGCATCTCGACATGCTGATGGTTTGCCACCATCTCGATCCCTCCATCGCCGAGGACCTTGCATTCGCCGAGAGCCGCATCCGCAAGGAAACCATCGCGGCCGAGGACATCCTGCACGATATTGGCGCCCTATCGATGATGTCATCGGACAGCCAGGCGATGGGACGCATCGGCGAAGTGATCATCCGCACCTGGCAGACCGCGGACAAAATGAAAAAGCAGCGCGGCCGTCTGCCCCAGGAAAAGGGCGACAACGACAATGCCCGGGCGAAGCGGTACGTCGCCAAGTACACGATCAATCCGGCAATCGCGCACGGCGTGTCGAAACACATCGGTTCCATCGAGAAAGGCAAGTTGGCGGACCTCGTGCTTTGGACACCCGCCTTCTTCGGCGTGAAGCCGGACATGATCATCAAGGGCGGCAGCATCGCGGCCGCGCAGATGGGCGATCCCAACGCTTCGATCCCGACCCCGCAGCCGGTGCACTACCGACCCATGTTCGGCGCGTTCGGAAAGGCGCGCACGGCCTCCTCGCTCGTCTTCGTGTCGAAGGCCGCGGTGAAAAGCGGGCTGCGGCGCAAGCTCGGCGTCGACAAGGAGCTTGTCGCGGTCGAGCACACCCGGGACATTTCGAAGAAGAGCATGGTGCATAACGGCGCGACCCCCGAAATCACAGTCGATCCCGAAACCTACGAAGTGACCGCCGACGGCGAGCTTTTGACCTGCGCGCCGGCGGAAACACTGCCGATGGCGCAGCGATATTTTCTTTTCTAGGCTCGCATGATGAAGCGCGTTACCGACATCAAGCCAGCGTCGGCCTGGAATCCCGAGATGGCGTGCGACTTCATCGTCCTCGACGCTCAGGATCGCCACCGTCGCCGAATTGTCTTTGTCGGTGAGCACGGAGCGACTTACCTGCTCGACCTGCCGCGGCCGGCGCAGCTGCGCGACGGGGACGCACTGTTGCTTGAAGATGGTTCGCTCGTGCGCGTGACCGGCAAAGCCGAGGATCTCGTCGAGATTACTGCGGGCGTCCACGATATTCGGCGGATCGCCTGGCATCTCGGCAATCGGCACACCGAGGTGCAGGTGATGGACCATGGTCTGCGCATCCGCCGCGATCATGTCCTTGAAGAGATGCTGCGCGGGCTTGGCGCGTCGTTGACCTACGTCGTCGCACCGTTCGATCCGGAAACCGGCGCCTACGATCATCACGGACACGGCCATGGGTAAGAAGCGCGTGGCATTGCTTCGTCGTGTCTCGCTGCAAAAGCGCGGACCTCGAGCGGCTGACGCACAGCAAACACACGCGAGCGCGGACGATCGGTCCGACCTTCCGGCGTCATCGCTGTATCGCCTCATGGCCTGGCTTTCACCCGCTTACCCGGTCGGCGCATTTTCCTATTCAAGCGGACTCGAATGGGCTGTCGAAGCCGGCGACCTCACCAGCGCCGATGAGTTGTCCGGTTGGCTGCAGTGTCTGCTCACGGATGGCGCGGGTTATTGCGATGCTGTCCTTTTCGCGCAGTCCTATCGCGCCTGTTCGTCGGGCGACGGCCGCGCATTGCGTGAGGTCGCCGAGCTTGCGGCAGCCTTGGCGCCATCGCGCGAGCGTTTTCTCGAGACAACGGCGCAAGGCCGCGCATTTCTCGATGTCACGCAGGCCGCCTGGCCGTGCAAAGCTTTCGACAATCTCGCTAAAATCTGGCGCGGACCCCTCGCCTATCCGGTCGCGGTTGCTGTCGCATCGGCTGGCCATGAGATCCCGCTCGAGCAATCGCTCGCCGCTTACCTGCAGGCGCTTGCGGCGAACTGGATTTCGGCCGGCGTCCGTCTCATTCCGCTGGGACAGACAGACGGTCAGCGCGTGACGGCTTTCCTCGAACCGGTCGTTGCCGAGGCGGCAAGACGCGCGCTTGCGGCCACGCTCGATGACGCGGGCAGCGCCGTTTTCCGCGCCGACATCGCCGCCATGCGGCACGAAACTCAATACACCCGGTTGTTCCGCAGCTGAGTGAGAACAGGAGATCGCCGCGATGAAAAGCTCTCACGGTCCGCTCAGGGTCGGCATCGGGGGTCCGGTGGGATCGGGCAAGACCGCGCTCATGGACTCGCTGTGCAAGCGCATGCGCGAGCATTACGACATCGCCGCGATTACCAACGACATCTACACGAAGTGGGATGCCGAATATCTGGTCCGCTCCGGGGCCCTCGCGCCTGAACGCATAACCGGTGTCGAGACCGGCGGCTGTCCGCACACTGCGATCCGCGAGGATGCCTCGGCCAATCTCGCGGCCGTGGCGGACATGCGCGAACGTTTTCCCGATCTCGACATGGTGCTTATTGAATCGGGCGGCGACAATCTGGCCGCGACTTTTTCGCCCGAGCTCGCCGATTTGACCATCTACGTGATAGACGTGGCGGCAGGCGAGAAGATCCCCTCAAAAGGCGGACCGGGCATCACACGATCCGATCTTCTGGTCATCAACAAGATCGATCTTGCACCCCACGTCGGCGCCTCGCTCGAGGTGATGCAGCGCGATGCGCAACGCATGCGCGGCGCCCGGCCGTTCATTCTGACAAATCTTCGTATCGGCCAGGGACTTGATGACATCGTCCGCTTCATCGAGAAAAAAGGCGCGCTGGGCGACGGTGGCGCCGGCACGCGAACGCCGATGAGCGCGTGATGACTGCTGGTGCAGCCCAGCGCAAATACCTGCACCGATTACAAAAAAGACCGGCCGTCAGCCCGGTTCGCCGTTCCATGCCCACGCGATTGTCACGAAGCCGTCAGACTCCGGGCATTTTCTGCGTTGATATTTGGCGCTAGGGTGGCGCGATCAACATCGCGGACTTCACATGCAGCCACACACGCAGCCACGAATTGATTTTACCAAAGTGAGCCCAGCCGCGTATCAGGCCTTCGCGGCACTCCAGTCATATGTCGACAAGTCCGGCCTTGATGCGAAATTGCGCGAGCTGATCAAGATCCGCGTCTCGCAAATCAACGGTTGCGCCTATTGTCTTGCGATGCACACGCGCGACGCACGAAAGCTCGGCGAAACCGACGAGCGCATGCACCTGCTCAACGCCTGGCGCGAAGCGCCGCTCTACAGTGCGCGTGAGCGTGCCGCCCTGGGCTGGGTAGAGGCCGTCACGCTGGTGACGCAAGGCCACGTACCCGATGACGTTTTCGAAGCCGCGCGTCAGGAATTCTCCGAAAAGGAGATCGTCGACCTCACTGCTGCCGCGATTGCCATCAATAGCTGGAATAGGATCGCGATCTCGTTTCGCGTGCCGCCGCAAGTCGAAAGCAAGCAAGCGGCCGCCTAGCTCCGATCTGGCCGCCTGATTTTGCGAGGGACAGCCGTTGCCGGCTCCTCCCGGCAAATGTCAAGCAAGTTCAGAAGCCAGTACGTAAAAAAATAATCAACGCCTTGGGGAGGCTGCATGAAGCAAGCGTTACAAAGTCCCACATTTATCGAGCTTTTTGCCGTGTCTCGATTTGGCACTGAAGGCGCCGCGGTACGTTACTACCGGGACTAATGGAACTAATATGGTAGTGTTTTTGAAACGTCTCAGCATCCCAGGCAGTGCCAAAGCATCGCTGGCCGTAACGACAGTAGAAAAAACCAGCCCAAGTAGCGCGTAAGAGGCGAACATGAGTGGCCCAACCCGTGACGACGAGTCTCCCGACTATAGTAGGTTTGCTCCCAAGCGATTTCGCGAGCAGCCCCCGACCACAAGCGAACAACGACCCTACGTTCCTTCTGCGCCCACGGTGCCGGCGCCCCGGACACCCAGTCCGGAGAGACGCGCGGCGTCCGATTTTCCTTCCTGGCCCGAGCCTGTTCCGGAGCCGCCGCCTCCGCCCCATCGCCTTGACGAAGGACCATCTGCCTTGATCAGCCGTGTCGCACTTGTTGTCACATTCGCGGCTGTCGTCGCGCTGGTCCTCATCTTTGCGCGGCCGATTTCGCAAGGCGCGCATGCGCTGGTCGATGCAACGTCGCGGCTGTTCGGGTCGTCCAAATCAACCGATCTGCTGACGGCGAGCACCGCGAGCGAGTCGACCTCTTCGACGACCCGCACCGCGTCGGCCTCGGTGGCTGCACCGGTCCCTGCGCCTGTCGCGCAGGCGCCTGCCGCCAACCCGCAACCGGCACCTGCCGCAGTGGCACAGCCGGCACCGAGCACTGTCGCGCAAGCATCTTCAGGCGGGCAGCAACTCTCTTTGTCTTCACCCGGACAACCGCTCGGTCAGGACACTTCGGGTCCGAAGGTCATGGTTCGCGGTGTCACGGACACTGAAATCCGCTTTGGAATCTCCGCGCCGTTTAGCGGCGCAGCCAAAGAACTCGGCCAGAATATGCGGCTGGGCATTGAAGCTGCATTCAACGCCGCGAACGCCCGCGGCGGCGTAAATGGCCGCCAACTCAAGCTCATCGCGGCGGACGATGGCTATGAGCCTGCTCGCACGGCCGACACGATGAAGCGCCTCTACGAGAGGGACCAGATATTCGCCGTCGTCGGCAACGTCGGTACCCCTACCGCGGCGGTCGCCCTGCCCTATGCACTCGATCGCAAGATGCTCTTTTTCGGTGCATTCACCGGCGCCGGCCTCCTCAGGAGTGATCCGCCGGATCGCTACGTCTTCAACTATCGCGCGAGCTATGCCGAAGAAACCGCTGCCACCGTTCAGTATCTGGTGAAAGTGAAGCGGCTGAAACCGAGCCAGATCGCGGTCTTTGCGCAGCAGGACGCCTACGGTGACGCTGGCTTCAGCGGCGTCGCGAAGGCCATCCGTGCTCTCGGCGGAGACGAGAACGCGATTCTGCGTCTCCACTACCAGCGCAACACCGTCGACGTCGACGATGCCGTCGACCAGCTGCGCAAGAGCCGTATTCCGATCCGAGCCGTGATCATGGTGCCGGCCTATCGGGCCGCGGCAAAATTCATCGAGAAGACGCGCGATCTCTTCCCGGGCATGATCTATACGAGCGTCTCGTTCGTCGGCAGCACCGCGCTTGCCAACGAGCTGATGCTTCTTGGGAAGCGGTTTGCGAGCGGCGTTATCGTGACGCAGGTCGTCCCTGCCCTCGATGGCCATTCATCGCTGGTGCTCGACTACAAGGCCGCTCTCTCCAAATATTTCCCGGGTGAACAACCGGACTACGTGTCCCTCGAAGGCTATGTTGCGGCCAACGTGCTGATCACGGCCCTGCGGCGCAATGGTCCCGATCTCGACACCGAGAAACTCGTGACGACTCTCGAAAACCTCCGCGACCTGGATATCGGTCTGGGAACGCCTGTGAGCTTCGGGCGATCCGAGCACCAGGGCGTGCACAAGGTGTGGGGTACGCAGATCGACGACAACGGCCGCTATCAGCCGATCGATCTGCAGTAAGCGACACCTGCAAAATCAAAAAGACCGGAGCGAAACGCTCCGGTCTTTTTCTTTTGCGTGATTCAAACTCTAGGGCGTGGAAATCAAACCTTTGGTGGTCGCGACTATCCAGCGGTTGCCCCAGCGCACGATTGAATCAACCTTGCCGACGCCGGGCACCGTATCACCGTGCCGCACGCGCCAGACGCCGTTTGGTCCCTGCACCACCGCCATGCCGTCCACCACTTCAATAAGCGCCCAACCGGCAATCGTGGTCGGTCTGGTCTCGGGGTACGGCTGCGTTGGCCGGGTTTCCGGCGCAACTGACGCCACCCTCTGATTGGTGTCCTGCCCTGCAGACTGCGGCGACTGAGCGGCGTTGGGTTGCGGGCTGGTTGGCCCGGACGCCTGCGGCACCTCTTTGCTGCCCTCGGCGGCCTGAACCGGTTTGGCTGGCTCGACGGGCTGCGGCAACTCTTTCGAATTCTGATCGGCGGCTGTCGGCGACTGCTTGCTGTCCGTCTGCTCCTGTTTGGCGACAACCTGATCGGCCGTGTTGCGTACCCCGGCAACAGCGCGCGTCGCGGCCTCGATTTGTTTAGCCATCTCGGATGGGCTCGACGCATCCGACACGGCCGGAGGCGGTGATTTAGCGGCCGAGGCGAACAGCAAACGATCGAGCGGCTTTGCCCAGGAATTGATCTTGTCGCCAACCTGGTCGCCGTAAGTGCGCCACGTTATCGCGACGCCGGCGCCGACCAGCCCCGCAACGGCAAGGCGCGCAATATTGCGCGACATTCTCCGACGAGTCGACGGCCGCTCGTGCGCGACCTGATCGTCTTGAGAAATGTGGATGGGCGACTCCGCCACGGCGGCCGAGCCCAACGGCGCACGCGGCAGTTCGATGGGCTGATCGGATGGTCCATTGGTGCCATCCGGACCACGCGGCCCCCCGTTTCCCGCTGTTCCTTCGTTCGTGCGCGGAACGACCAGCGAGACGACTTCGCTTTCATGGCGCTGCGGAGCATCCAGCATTGCGGCTTGCGGAAGCTCGATTGGAGCGGAGCGCGGCCAATCCTTGTTGGGCACCAGCGAGACCACGTCGGGATCGTGACGCTGGTAGGCGACGGCCGGCACATCCCTGCGGCCGACCTCCTTCTTCAACGCATCAAGCTCGGTCTTGAGCGCGACAGTTTCAACGTTCTGTGCCTCGTGCTGAATCTTGAGGCGATTGATGACGTCGGTCTTCCTCCCGAGCTCGGCAAACTGGTTCGCAGCCTTGTCCTTGAGTTGCTCGACGTCGATCTCGAGACGACGCGCCTGCATTGCGAATTCCGCGCGCAGGAGGTCCTTGTCGGCCTGAATTTCGGCCATCGATTGTGGGATCGAATTTTCGACGCGCTTCAAAGTGAGCCGCACCGCGCGCGCGTGCACCAGAGGAATTACCGCTATTCCGATCAGGGATGCGAAAAGAAAGCCGATCCCGAAATACATGACCGCTTGAATCATTTCCGGCAACTCACTCACCCATACGGTTGGCGCCAGGAAGCGATGGTGACATTAAATCACATTTTCCGACCGGCAGCAGGATACCAGTACGTCCGATCAGGCCGCATTTAGCCATTTAACGCTTAATGAAAGCCCCATGGGGCACCGCCGCCGAACCCCCAGCATGCCGCATGGTTGTGTTTGAAAAACGGCGCGCCCTTGGCGGTCTGCGCGTCGCCAATGACCAGCACTTTGCATCGGGTACCGCTGGAGCCTTCTTGTACTGAGGCTGCAGCCACCTACAAACGGTAGTGTAGTGAGGTTTAAGCTCAACGTCATCGTCGACAGGCAATGAAAGACCACCACCGCTCAAATTGTGGCCAGCGGGGACTCAATGGAACCGCGACTGCGGTTCTGAAAAACGCGCCAGGCGCCGGCAATTTGACGCGTTTGATCCAAAAGTTGTTTTCGCCGAACAGAGAATCATGTTTTGTGTCACGAATCTCTCTGTTCCTTGAACGGAGATGAGCGGCAGCCGGGGCGCCACACTATTGCTGCCGATGACGCGATCCGCTCCTTGGATGTGTGGCGCTCAGAAAACTTTTTGCAAGCAGGGAGTCGTCGTGACATCCGTCGCTCAGCCCCGACCATCTCCACGTTTCGTCTGCCGCTCATACATGGCTGTCGCGCTTGCACCTGAGCCCCCACTCCTCGAATGGATCGCCGAGATCGAGCAGAAGATAAAAGACACGGGAAATTTTCTCGTCGGACCGCCCGTCGTGCTCGACCTCTCCGCCGTCAAGCTCAGCAAGTCCGCGATCGCGCACCTTGTGGCGCAACTGGAGCAACGCGGCGTACGCGTCATGGGCGTCGAGAACGTCGACCCTTCTCAATTGGACGCCGCGCTGCCGCCGTTGCTCCGTTCCACCAAGAAAGAGATCGTGGAGATCGGTGCGGCCGCGCCAAAAGCGCGCGAGACGCAGCGCGAAAAACCGCAACCACGTGAAGCGCGCTCTGCACCGGCGACTCTTCTGCTCGACAAACCCGTTCGCTCCGGACAGTCGATCTACTTTCCGGATGGTGACGTGACCGTGCTCGGTTCGGTCGGCTCCGGCGCCGAACTCGTCGCGGGCGGATCAATCCATGTCTATGGCACGTTGCGTGGACGCGCCATGGCCGGCTCAAACGGCAACACGCGCGCGCGCATCTTCTGCAGCAAGATCGAGGCCGAGCTTCTCGCGATCGATGGTCACTATTTGACTGCCGATCTGATGGACAAGGCCTTGCGTGACCGGCCCGTGCAGGCGTGGCTTGAAGGAAGCGCGCTGAAGATCAGCGCGCTCGACTGAACGATCACCCCCAGGAGGTACATTTCAATGGCCAAAGTCGTAGTTGTTACTTCCGGGAAAGGCGGCGTCGGAAAGACCACGTCGACCGCGGCCCTGGGAGCAGCGCTGGCGCAGTTCGGACAGAATGTCGTCGTCGTCGACTTCGATGTCGGCTTGCGGAATCTCGACCTGGTGATGGGCGCGGAACGCCGCGTCGTCTATGACCTCATCAATGTTACTCAAGGCATAGCGAAACTCCCGCAGGCGCTGATCCGCGACAAACGTCTCGAGCGGCTCGCACTCCTTCCCGCCTCGCAGACTCGCGACAAGGACGCACTGACTGAAGACGGCGTCGCGCGCGTGATAAATTCACTCAAGCAGATGTTCGACTGGGTGATCTGCGACAGCCCTGCCGGCATTGAGCGTGGCGCCACACTTGCAATGCGCTTTGCCGATACGGCGATCGTGGTGACAAACCCCGAAGTGTCGTCGGTGCGCGATTCCGATCGCATCATCGGCATTCTCGACGCCAAGACGGTGAAGGCCGAGCGCGGCGAGCGTGTCGACAAACACCTTCTCATTTCACGCTACGATGCCGCCCGCGCCGCGCGCGGGGAAATGCTCAGCATCGAAGACGTCCTCGATATTCTGTCGACGCCGTTGCTCGGCATTATCCCCGAAAGCGAGGAAGTCCTGCGCGCTTCGAACCTCGGCTCGCCGGTAACATTCAACAATCCGTCGAGTGCTCCGGCCCGCGCCTATCTCGATGCCGCGCGGCGGCTCATGGGCGAAGAAGTCGAAATGACGGTTCCGACCGAAAAACAGGGGTTCTTTGGCAAATTGTTCGGGCGGAGAGCGGCATGAAGTTGTTCAATCTGTTCAGGCGCCAAGGCACCGCCCCGGTCGCACGTGATCGCCTGCAAATCCTGCTTGCCTATGAACGCGGCAGCACGCGTGGCGCCCCCGATCTGCTTGCCCTTCTGCGCGAGGAGATCCTGACCGCCATCGGCCGTCACGTCGAGATCGATTCCAATCGGGTCAACGTCCGCATGGACCGCGGCGACAAGGTGTCGACCCTCGAGGTCGACGTCGAAATTCCAAACACGGTGCGGATGGCGCCAAGCGGAGGTCGTCGCAAACGAGCGGTCCCAGCCCATCGTTCCGCATCCTGATTGCTGCACACGTCACGCGCGTTGACGCAGTGCCGCCACAATTCGGCACTCGCCGGTAAATTTTTTTGCGAAGGTACTAAGTTGCCCCTGATCTGTCGCCCGCTACCGCTATTTTGTTCGGCGGGATTTGGGGGGTTCATTTCCGGTTCGGCGCCGGACACTCCAGATCTCATTCTGTGTGTCGGCCTGAACCACTAGTAATGCTCATTCAAGAAGGCACACGGGTGCCCCGGCCTACTTGCCGGGGCTCTTTCTTTTGTGCGGCAGCCGTGCGCGCGAGGCGTTTCAATTGGCGCGCCCTCTGCTCATTTCTTGTTGCCAAAGTTTGAGCACGCCGGGCGGAAATTCGCGCTCACCGGCGCCTACGCGCCGGCAGGCCTCGGGCCACATCTCAAGCAAGGCCTGATCACGACGAAATAGTTCGCTCTGCGAGACCTCGCCTGGTTCTGAACTCGGCCATTGGTCAGCTGCCATTCGCAGCAGCTCGATCAGTGGAGGAATGTCTCTCTCGGTCGCCATATCCGTATCCCCCATCATTTTTTTAGCTGTGCTCAAACTAGGGGCACTAGATAGGTACCGCAGTGTTGGCCGTCACAAAAAGACGCAATCACTGTAAAGTCTGTGCAAAACTTATGGTACTGAAACACCGGTTTCCGGTGCGTGCAGCGGAAAGATTCTCAACCGATCCGCGTTAAGCGCTGCGCATAGAGCTTCCAGCGACGCACGTAGATATCGGCGCCAGCGCGGATCATCTCTGCGGCCTTCTCGTCAAGCGTACGAATGACGCGCGCGGGTGCGCCGACGATCAATGAGTTGTCGGGAAAGCTCTTCCCCTCGGTGACGACACTGCCGGCACCGACCAGCGAATTTTTTCCGATCTTTGCCCCATTGAGCATGATCGCGCCCATCCCGATCAGCGAATTGTCGCCCACCGTGCAGCCATGCAGGATGACATTGTGGCCGATCACGCACTCGCGCCCGATCGTCAGCGGAAATCCTGGATCTGTGTGCAGGGTGGCGTTGTCCTGGATCTGCGAACGTTCGCCGAGTTCGATCCATTCATTGTCGCCACGCAATACTGCGCCGAACCAGACGCTCGCTTCCGCCTTCAGCCGCACGCGACCGATCAGCACCGCGGTTTCGGCAAGATAGAACTGCCCCTCCGGCGGAAATTCCGGTGCCTGTCCCTCGAGCCTGTAAATCGGCATTGCTGGCCCTCTCCACGCCCCGCCACCGGCACGCGCCAAGGCGCGAGACCAAGGGCGCGGGACCGCCATGACATGCCTGAACTGGACGGACCTGGAAAGTGGCTAGGCGAGCAGGAAACCGCAGGCCTGCAATGTCGTCACCAGCACGAGGCCTGACATCAGGCTCCAGAAACCGGCGATGAGTGTTGCCAGAAACACGAACTCGAAACGGCGGCCTTCAAGCCGTCGGCCGAGGATGGTGTTGCGCATGATGAGAAACGGCGCCGAGACGACAAGCAATGGGACCGACGCGAACGCCGCAACGCCCGGGCCGGTGCTGAGCTGGCTGAAGCTCGGCAGGCGGCTCGTGAAGACCCGGTAGCCGGAGCTGCACATGCCGGCGACAGCAAAGCCGAGCAGCAACGCGAACAGCATCTGCAGCGATTCCGGGGTCATCAGCGGCCTCAACGCAATACAGGCGGCATCTTTTGCAAAGGCGCGGGGTCAGCGCCAGCCAATCCTTAACAAATGGTAAATGCCGCGGATTTGCCGGAACGCCGCGGGTGCGATTTGGCGTGGCATAATCCGGCCGATTCGCTGGCCAGGAGCCGACGTCTGACAACTCTCACACAAGGTCGTTCGCCGAGAGCGCGAAGCAACGCGCGGCGCAAGGCAGCCACCGGACACGGCCCGCTGCTAGCGCCGCTGATTGTGTTCGGCGCCGTTGTCTTGTTCGGCGCCGCCTACGTCACCTACGTACTGTGGCCGCGCTGGCCCGACAGTCCTGTCACGCTTGACGCGCCGACGGTGCCAATCGTTGTGTCCGGCACGGTGTTCAACATCGAGCCGGCGGCCATTCGCATGAACGTCCAGCGGCGGCCGGGCGCGCATGAACGCGTGGACCTCTCTTACATCTGGCCGAGCCTGACGCCGCCCGATCCTTCAATCAAACCGACGGTCGGGGCACCAATTGATCCCAACGAGCGTCTGTTCGTCACGATTGCGTCCGGGGATACCACCCTGCCCCTGATGGAGCGCGTGCAGACCATCTATCCGCGCTATCTGGTGGCTGAGCCGGTGGCAGGCCCGCCCGGTTTGACATTCCGTGGCTTTCGCAGCGACACGCCCTATCAGGGCGAAGATCTGGTCTTCGAGTCGAACGCGCCCGAGCATTTCCTCGCGCGCTGCTCGCAGAAAGGTGTGACGAATTCCGGCACTTGCCTGCTGGAACGGCGCATCGGTAGCGCCGATGTCACCCTGCGTTTTCCGCGCGACTGGCTGGACAACTGGTCGGACGTCGCCGGCGGCATCGACCGCCTGATCGCCAGGCTGCATCCGGAAGGGAAGTAACTCGTCATGCCCGCACTTGTTGCGGGCATCCACGTCTTAACGGCCGCAAAGACGTTGATCGCCGAGACAAGCCCGGCGATGACAGAACAAAACTGGCTTAAATCTCAGTCCACCAAATCGACGTCGAGGATCGGCAGCTCGAGGATATAGGACCGGCGGCCTTTCTCGATTTCGAGAAACAGCACCGCAATGAATTCCTCGTCGATATAGACCTCAAGCGAGTCGGTCTTCTTCGGGCGCGGCACGACACGGATCCTGTCGTTGGCGAATTTGTTACGCAGATAGGCATTGAGCGTCGGCACCGGCTGGATGGAGGGGTCGTTGCCGACCTGGATCACCATGCGGAAATTGAAAGAACGCTCGCCCTCGTCCTCGTCGACGGTGAGCTCGCCAAGATCATCTGTGCCAACGAAAATTTCAGCGGTATCGGAGGATTTCGGCACGACACGAATTTGCGTATTGCCGAACAGCTTTTTCAGATACCCGTCGATTTTTCGGACTTCCTGGACGTCCACGGACCGCTCCTCATCTCAAGGCAACGTCTTTGCCTGATCGGACAGCCCGGCGCAAGCGATCCGTCAACCGTCGAGCATAATGCCGTAGAGCATCTGATCCATGGTGCGGGACGGCTCAGGGCACCCGGCCTCGCCCACGACTTTCGCCGGAACGCCGGCGACAGTGACATTGTTCGGTACCGGTTTGATGACAACCGAGCCGGCCGCGATGCGCGCGCAATGGCCGACTTCGATATTCCCGAGAATCTTCGCGCCCGCGCCGATCATGACGCCGCGCCGGATCTTCGGATGACGGTCCTCGTGCTCCTTGCCGGTACCGCCAAGCGTCACATCATGTAGGATCGAAACGTCATCCTCGATCACTGCCGTCTCGCCCACGACAAGACCCGTCGCATGGTCGAGGAAAATGCCGCGACCGATTTTCGCAGCCGGATTGATGTCGCACTGGAATACCGATGACGAACGGCTTTGCAGGTAGAGCGCAAAATCCTTGCGGGATTTGCCGTAGAGCCAGTGCGCAAGGCGGTGCGTCTGGATCGCATGGAAACCCTTGTAATAGAGCACCGGCTCCATAAAGCGGCTGGTCGCCGGATCGCGGTCCACCGTGGCGACGATGTCCGCGCGAAACGCCTCGCCAAGCGACGGCTCATCTT
>Ga0207700_10000279_pt1 | contig 30501 bp, 23 predicted proteins | sample LARL82metaG_FD_184348 | JGI IMG/M metagenome (GOLD analysis project Ga0207700, IMG submission 184348) | Corn, switchgrass and miscanthus rhizosphere microbial communities from Kellogg Biological Station, Michigan, USA - LAR L8-2 metaG... | ecosystem: Host-associated > Plants > Roots >...
CGTCGAAGCCGCGGCCGTCGTCGTCGATCTCCAGCACGGCATCGGGCGCCTCGTAGCGCAGCGAGACGCGGCAGGTGGTGGCGCCGGCGTGGCGGGCCACGTTGGAGAGCGCCTCGCGGGCCACCTGGACCACCTCGTCGACCTGCTCGCCGGCGTAGTCCTCCAGGCGGCTGTCGATCTCCACCACGGTGACCACCTGGGTGCGCGCCTGGAACTCGCCGGCCAGGATGGCCACGGCGTGCCCGAGCGCCTCGCCGCCGACGCGCTGCGGCTTGAGGCCGAAGATGTAGCGGCGCAGGTCGGCGATGATCCGGTCGATGCTGTCCACCGCCTCGCGGATGCGCACCTTGACCGGCTCGTTGCTGGCCATGGGCTCGGCGCTGAGCAGCCCCAGCCCCACGGCGAAGAGGGACTGGACGATGCCGTCGTGCAGCTCCCGGGCGATGCGCTCGCGGTCCTCGACGATGGCGAAGCGCTGCAGCTCGGAGCGGATGCGGCCGTGCTCGAGGGCCACCGAGGCCTGGGCGGCGAAGAGCTCCAGCGAGCGCAGGTCGTCCTCGTTGAAGCCGGTGCCGCCGCGGTGGTTGCTCACCGCCACGGTGCCGAAGACGCGCTCCTCGGTGCAGAGCGGCACGATCAGGCTGGGGCCGAAGCCGCCCGCCTCGGCCAGGGTGCGCAGGGAGCGGGGATCCTCGCTGGCGTCGATGGTCATGCGCGGCTCGCGGGCACGCAGCACCTCGCCGGAGAGCGAGCCGGTGATGGGCATGACCGAGCCCAGCAGGGACTCGGCCAGCTCCCCGTCGCAGGCGCGGATGACCATGTTCTCGCCGTTCTCCTCGGGAACCATCACCGAGGCCACCGCCGAGTCGACCAGCTCGCGCGCCCGGGCGGCGACGATCTGCAGCACCTCCTGGGGCTGGCGGCTCTCCAGGATGGCCCGGGTGACCTCGGCGATCGCCTCCAGGCGCGACGACTGCTGCCGCCGCTCGGTCATGTCGCGGATGACCTTGGCGAAGCCGCGGACGCCGCCGTCCTCGCCGGGCAGCGCGGTCAGGGCCACGCTGGCCCAGAAGCGGGTGCCGTCCTTGCGCACCCGCCAGCCCTCGTCGGTGGCCCGGCCCGCGCGCCGCGCCGTCTCGAGCTGCTCCTCGGGCGTGCCCTCGGCGACGGCCTCGGCCGGGTAGAGGACCGACATGGTGCGGCCGATGATCTCCTCGGCATGCCAGCCGGTGATGCGCTGCGCGCCCAGGTTCCAGCTGGCCAGGCGGCCGTCCGGCTCGAGCATGACGATGGCGTAGTCCTGCACCCACTCGACGAGCAGGCGGAAGCGCTCCTCGCTGCGACGCAGGCGCTCCTCGGCCTCGCGGCGGTCGGTGACGTCGCGGATGGTGGCCAGCACCACCCGGCTGTCGCCCGTGCCCAGGGGGCTGAGGCTGATGTCGGCGCTGAAGTCGCTGCCGTCCTTGCGGCGCAGGCGGATGTTGAGGCCGGCGCCCATCGGCCGCAGGGTCGGGCCGCTGGTGTAGCGGGTGCGGTGGCGCTCGTGCAGCTCGCGCATCCGCTCGGGCACCAGCAGCTCGATGGGCTGGCCCTCGAGCTCGCCCGGGTGGTAGCCGGACATCTCCTCGAGGCGGCGGTTGGCGTAGACGATGCCGCCGTGGGTGTCGGCGATGACCAGCCCGTCGGGCAGGGCGTCGAGCAGCCCGCCCAGTCGCGGCTCGCCGACGATGTCGGCCGTGGCCGTGCCGCGGCGCTCGCCGATCAGTGGCACGACCAGCGCCGGCTCCACGCCGAACCCACTGCGGGTGCGCACCGGGTCACCGCGCTCGTGGCCGGACGTCATGCGGCTGCCTGCACTGACGGTCGGGACCCCCTGACGGGTTTGACAGTTTCCTCGGGCCATTCTCACCGCGACCGGAGGGGTGGTCAACGCCTGCTCGGTGACCGATGGCCCAGGGGACGTGTGACATTCTGCCCCGCGCTGGGTGGAGCGGGGCTTTTCTCAGCGTTCTGCGATGGTCTCGAAGCGCAGGGTGGCGAGCTGGAACGGCGCCAGCGTGACGGCCACGGCGCCGCCGGCGTCGACGGCCAGCGGCGACCGGGCACGTTCGAGCAGGTCGCAGCGCGCCGCCGACGCCGGGCGCGCCGCGGGCGTGACCCGTGCCGTGGTGTGGCCGCCGGCGACCTCGCAGAGCCGCACCACCAGGGCGTCGCCGCGCTCCGCCTTCTTGACGGCCGTGACCGCAACTCCGTCGCCCTCGACGCGCACCACCGCGGAGGTGCGCGGCAGGTCGCCGGCATGCGGGGTGGTGGGCACGCAGCGCAGCGGCAGGTCGAGCGCCTCGCCCTCCTGCCGGACCCCGCCGGCGACGAGGCCGTCCGGGTGGGGCAGCAGCGCGTAGGTGAATTCGTGGTCGCCCCGGTCGGCGACAGGGTCCGGCGAGGTGGGCGCGCGCAGCAGGGTGAGGCGCAGGGTGTGGCCGCGCACGTCGTAGCCGTGCTTGGAGTCGTTGAGCAGGGCGACGCCGTAGCCGTGCTCGCTGAGGTCGGCGAAGCGGTGCGCGGGCACCTCGAACTGGGCGGCCTCCCAGCCGGTGTTCCCGTGGGTGGGGCGCTCGACGTGGCCGAAGCCCACGTCGTAGGCGGCGCGCTCGGCGCGGACGGCGACGGGGAAGGCGACCTTGAGCAGGCGGTGCTTCTCCTGCCAGTGCACGCGCGTGTGGAAGTCGATGCGGCGCGAGCCGGCCCGCAGCACCATGGTCTGCTCCACGGAGCTGCCGCCGAAGCGGCGCACGGTGCGCAGCGCGGCGCGCAGCTCGCTTCTCTCCACCACCTCGACGGTCTGCGCAGCGGACAGCGCGACGGGGTCGAGCAGGTCGTCGCCGTCGATCTCCCAGGCGTCGTAGTCGGTGGGGTGGTCGCGGAAGAGCTGCAGCAGGTTGCCGCGCTCACCCGGGGCGAGCACCTCGCGGCCGGCTTCGACGTCGCGGATGGAGGTGAGCAGGCCGTCGCCGTCCCACTCCAGGCGCAGCCGGCCGTTGGCCATCCAGTTGTGGCCAACCTCGACAGGATCGACGCCGTCGCTGCCATCGGCGTGCGCCGTGTCGATCGTCGTGTAGCCCAGCGCGGGCACCGAGACGACGCGCAGGCCGTCGCCGGTGTCGACCACCTCCCGGCGCGGCGCTGAGGCGGCGTTGAACACCAGCACCGGGCGGCGCATGGCGCCGGTGTCGACGCGGGCGGCGACGGCCTCGGTCGCGGTGCGGATGGCCTCGCCCGCCAGCGCGCGGACGCGGTCGTGGTCGCGGGCCGCGTCGTCATATGCCCAGTGGATGCTCGTGCCCGGCAGGATGTCGTGGAACTGGTGCAGCAGGGTCAGCTTCCAGGCCTCGTCGAGCGCCGCGGCGGGATAGGCGCCCAGGCCGTCGGGGTGCAGGCAGGACCACAGCTCCGCCTCGCGCAGCAGCCGTTCCGCGTCGCGGTTGCCCTGCTTGGCCCGACCCTGCGTGGTGTACACGCCGCGATGGCGCTCCAGGTACATCTCGCCGCGCCACTCCGGCAGCGCCGCGCCGTCCTCGCGCTCGACGCGGGCGAAGAAGTCGTGCGCGCCGACGCCCTGCTCCACCAGCGGCAATCCGTCGGTGTCGCGCAGCCGGGCCAGGTTGTCGAGCATGCCGCGCGTCGGGCCGCCGCCGCCGTCGCCCCAGCCGAACAGGTACAGCGACGACGCCGACGCGCCGTGGTCGCGAAAGCCGCGCTCGCTGCGCAGGAGTTCGGTGGGCGAGGCGTCGCCGTTGTAGGTCGCGGCGGGCGGGAAGTGGGTGAGCACGCGGCTGCCGTCGAGGCCCTCCCACCAGAAGCTGCTGTGCGGAAAGGCGTTGGTCTGGTTCCACGACACCTTCTGGGTGACGAACCAGGGCAGGCCCGCTTCGCGAAGGATCTGCGGCAGCGTGGCCGGGAAGCCGAAGGTGTCGGGCAGCCAGCCGACGCGCGGCTCGACGCCGAGCTGCTCGATGCAGAAGAGCTTGCCGTGCAGCACCTGGCGCACCAGCGACTCCGCGGCGGTCAGGTTGCAGTCCGACTCCACCCACATGCCGCCGACCGGCTCCCACTGCCCGCTCGCCACCCGTTCGCGGATCTGCGCGAAGAGGGCGGGATGGTGCGCCTGCATCCAGGCGTAGTGCTGCGCCTGCGAGCAGGCGAAGCGGAAGTCGGGATGGTCGCGCATCAGGGTGAGCACGGTGCTGAAGGAGCGTGAGCACTTGCGCACCGTCTCACGCAGCGGCCACAGCCAGGCGGTGTCGATGTGCGCGTGCCCCTGCGCCACCACGCGATGCCGCCACGGCGCGCCCGCGCTGTCGAGCGCCGCGCAGAGCGGTGCGCGCGCGGCCGCGAGCGACTCGCGCGGCGATTCCGGATCGATGAGCACACACGCGCGGCGCAGCGCGGCGATCAGCGCTCCGGCGCGCGCGCCCTCACCACCGAGACGCTGCGAGAGATCGAGCACCAGGGCCAGGTCGCGGCAGAAGGCTTCGACGTCGCGGTGCACCACGCAGATCTCGGCGCGCGCCAGGCGGAACAGCGGCGCGCCGCCGGGGTCGGGCATGAGCAGCGGGAAGTCGGGTGTCTGCGGGTCGACGGCGGGGTTGGCCGCCGCCTCGATGAGCAGGTCGACGCTCTCGCCACCGCGCGCCGGCCGGGCGACCACGATCTCGTCGTGGTTGGGCGAGACGCCCTGCGCCGGCGTGTCGCCGTCCCAGAGCAGCGCCTCCGCGCCGAACCCGGTCTGCCCGGTGTAGCCGAGGCCGATGCGCGCCACCACCTCCTCGCCCGCCCACTCCGCCGGGACGCCGCCGCGGAGCCGGAACCAGGTGGTGTCCCACGCGGCTCCCCAGGCGTCGCCCACTGCGAACGGCGTGTACACACCGCGGCGCGCCTCGGCGACGCCGATGGGTTCGCCGTGCACGTGCAGCGCGACGACGTCGAGCGGCAGCACCGGCCCGTGGAGCGCCGGAAGCAGCCAGGCGTCGAGCATGCGGCGCGCCCGCGCCCAGGCGAGGAGCGGCTGGTCGTGCATGTCGGAGCGGCAGGATGCCACACCGGCCTGCCGCCGCCCGAGGCGCCGGAGGCGGATTTACGCGGGCGCCGCCTGGCCCACGCGCGCCCGCACCACGTCGCGCATGGAGAGGACGCCGGCCAGCGAGCCGCCCCCGTCGACCACCACCAGGTGCCGGAAGCCGTGCCGCACCATCTCGGCGGCGGCGGTCTCCAGGTCCCACGAGGTGGAGGCGGTGCGGGCCTCGAAGGTCATGACGTCGGCGACCGTGGTGGCGTCGAGGTCGACCCCCTCGGCCACGGCGCGGAGCACGTCGCGCTCGGTGACGATGCCGGGGCCGGGCAGCTCGTCGCTGATGACCACGGCAGCCCCGACGTTGCGCTGCACCATGAGGCGGCAGGCCTCGCGCAGGGTGTGCTGGGTGCCCACCGTGAGCACCACCTTGGACATGGCGTCGGCAACCTGCATCGCGGCAGCCCTCCGACAACCCTCCCGGGAGAGCGAATGTACGTCCGGGGGACGCCACGTACAAGGGGCGAGCGCGGCAGAATCGAAGGCCGGCCCACCCCCCGCTCCGCTCCGGAGGACCTCGCATGAGCACGTTGACGCGCCGCTCCGCGTATCGCTCCTACGCCTACCTGGAGCCGGGACGCGACTACCGCGCCTTCGAGCTGGCGCCCGAGCTGGGCCGGGTGCCTGCCTACAACCTGCCCCTGGAGCGAGAGCAGGCCGAGCGGGCCCGGCGGCTGGTCGCCGAGTCGGTGGTCATCTCCCTGCACGACCACCCCAGCGTCTACCCGCTGCGCATCGAGCAGGTGCACGAGTACAACCGCGCCGGCCGCCAGGTGACCGGCTTCGAGGGCCTGGCCCGCAGCGGCATGACCGCGGTGATCGACAACTTCATGGACGGCGCCTGCTGCATCACCTCGCCGATGGGCTGGAAGTGGAACGACGTCCTCCACGACCTGGGCATGCGCCTCTGCGACCTGGCCCACCAGGACGACGTCATCCTGGCCCGCGGCATCACCGACATCGAGCGCGCCCACGCGGAGGGCCGCCTGGCGCTCGTCGCCGGGCTGGAAGCCTCGACGATGATCGAGAACGAGGTCGACCGCATCGACATCCTGTACGGCTTCGGCGTGCGGCAGATGGGCATCGCCTACAGCGAGTCGAACGCGCTGGGCAGCGGGCTCAAGGAGAAGCGCGACGGCGGGCTGACCGCCTTCGGCGAGCGCTGCGTGGAGCGCATGAACCGGCTGGGCATGGCCATCGACGTCTCGCACAGCGGCGACCGGACCTGCCTCGAGGTCATCGCCGCCAGCGGCAAACCGGTGCTGATCACCCACGCGGGCTCGCGCACCGTCTGGGACAGCCCGCGCATGAAGCGCGACGAGGTGATCGTCGAGTGCGCCCGCAAGGGCGGGATGATCGGCCTCGAAGCCGCACCGCACACCACGCTGAGCGAGGCGCATCCCGCGCATTCACTCGAGTCGGTGATGGACCACTTCACCCACTGCGTCGAGCTGGTGGGCATCGACCACGTCGCCTTCGGGCCCGACACGCTCTTCGGCGACCACGTCGGCCTGCACCGCGCCTTCGCGGCGCAGCTCAGCGTCGGCGAGCTGCGCGGCGGGCAGCGCTTCGAGGAGGTCGACTACGTCGACGGCCTGGAGAACCCCGGCGAGTGCTTCCACAACATCGCCGGCTGGCTGGTCAAGCACGGCTACAGCGACGACGACATCCGCAAGGTGATCGGCGGCAACGCGCTGCGCGTGCTCGGAGAGATCTGGTGAGAGTTGACATCAACGGCAACCCGCTGGAGGTCGAGGTGCTCGGCGCCGGCGATGCGCCGGTGATGATCGTGCACCACGGCGCGCCCGGCCTGGGCACGCGCGCCGAGCCGCGCACCGCCTTCGGGCCCTTCAGCGACGTGATGCGCGTGGTCGTCTTCGACGCGCGCGGCAGCGGCGACTCCGGGTTGACGCCACCCTTCACCCACGAGCAGTGGGTGGCCGACGTCGACGCGCTGCGCGCCTGGGCCGGCGCCGAGCGGATCGTCATGGCAGGCGGCTCGTACGGCGGCTTCATCGCCATGGAGTACGCGCTGGCCCATCCCGACCGCGTGCGCGCGCTGGTGCTGCGCGACACCTCGGCGAGCGGCGCCTTCCAGGAGGAGGCGCGGCGCAACGCCCTGGCCAGCGCCCGCGTGCAGATCGACCAGGAGCTCTACGACCGCTCCTTCGCGGGCCGTCTCCGCGACGACGCCGACTTCGAGGCGTCCTGGCGGATGATCGCCCCCCTCTACGACCACGACCTCACCCCGGACAAGCTCGAAGCCCGGCTGCGCTCCGCGGTCTACCACCACGAGGCGCACAACGCGGCCTTCGCGCACAACATCCCCAACTACGACATCCGCGACAGGCTGCCCTCGATCACCTGCCTGACGCTGGTCACCGTGGGGCGCGACGACTGGATCACGCCGGTCGCCGCGGCCGAGGAGATCGCGCGACTCATCCCGAACAGCCGGCTAGTGGTCTTCGAGAATTCGGGGCATTCGCCGCAGCTGGAGGAGCCGGAGCGCTTCCAGCGCGTGGTGCGTGAGTTTTTGTCGGAGGCCGGCGTGCGGAGCTGATCGCCGGGAACATCTCTCTATCCTGGGATCCCGTGCATGTCACCCCGCGCCTGGCGGTCGCGGCGGGCCTGCTCGGCATCGCGCTGACGGGATGCCAGGTCCCCGCCCGCGACCAGCACCTGGTTCAGGCGCTTCCCGACTTCCTGCGCGGGACGCCCCCGGCCGCCACGCCGGCGGCGGCCAGCGGCCCCGCGGACGCGCAGCTGCGGCCGCGGCCCTCGCCCACCCCCGCGCCGGCCGCGCCGCCCACGCCCGTGGCCGAGGTGCCGCCCCAGCTCTCCGGCCCCGACGCGGTGGCCGCCCAGCTGGCCGGCGCGGAGCAGGCCATCCAGGCCGCCCCCGCCTCGCCGCAGGCCCTCCGGGAGGCCGCCCGCGCCCAGCAGAGCGCCCTCGACGCCGTCGCCTGCCATCCCGACTGGCGCGACGCGGTGAACAGCAGGGTCCCCACGCAGGTGCAGCCCGCCGTGCAGGCGGAGACCACCGCCGCCGTCGACCTGCGCCAGCTCAACCGGGCCTCCGACGAGCTCCCCCACTGGCAGGTTACCGCCCCGCCGCGGGCCGAGGACCTGCTGGCCTGGTACCACGAGGCGGAGCAGGCCTCGGGCATCCCCTGGAGCTACCTGGCCGCCATCAACCTGGTGGAGACCCGGATGGGCCGCATCCACGCCGACAGCAGCGCCGGGGCCCAGGGGCCCATGCAGTTCATGCCCGACACCTGGCAGCAGTACGGCAACGGCGGCGACGTCCACGACCCCCACGCCGCCATCCTGGCCGCCGGGCGCTTCCTCCAGGTCGCCGGCGGCCCCCAGGACATGGCCGCGGCCCTGCACGAGTACAACCCCAGCGACCTCTACGTCGAGGCGGTCACCGCCTACGCCCAGCGCATCCAGGGCGATCCCAAGGCCTTCCTCGCCTACTACGACTGGCAGGCCGACGCGGCCATCACCTCGGGGGACGTCATCCTGCCCGCCGGCTTCTCGCACTGAGCTCGGGCACCGCCTCGGGCCGAGCTCGGGTACCCCCCGAAGTGGCGGTGAACGCGTCACCTGGGCGACAATGGCGGCCTGAGTGGCGTCACCCCTTCGCAAGAACACCCACCCTACGCTCCAGCCTCTTTGCGGAGCCCACATCGCGGCGATCCCTTCCCGCACGCCACGGCGCCGCCAGAACTGGGAGTGAGAACGATGCGCATCTGCGTCCTGGGGGCGGACGGCTACCTCGGCTGGCCCACCGCTTTGCACCTCTCGGCCCGCGGCCACGACGTGGTCGCCGTGGACAACCTGGTGCGGCGGCGCTGGGACCGCCAGCTCGGCACCCACAGCCTGGTGGCCCTGCCCTCGATGGAGGCCCGGGTGGCCCGCTGGCAGGCCGAGTCCGGCCGCAGCATCGAGTGGGCCAGGGTCGACGTCTGCGACGACAGGGCCCTGCGTGAGCTGATCGAGCGCACCCAGCCCGAGGCGGTGGTCCACTTCGCCGAGCAGCGCAGCGCGCCCTACTCGATGATCTCCCAGCAGCACTGCGTGGAGACCCAGGTCAACAACGTGGTGGGCACGCTCAACCTGCTCTACGCCATGCGCGACATCGTCCCCGACGCGCACCTGGTCAAGCTGGGCACCATGGGCGAGTACGGCACGCCCAACATCGACATCGAGGAGGGCTGGCTTGAGCTGGAGCACAACGGTCGCCGCGACCGCGTCCTCTACCCCAAGCGGCCGGGCTCCTTCTACCACCTCTCCAAGGTGCACGACTCGCACAACATCGAGTTCGCCTGCCGCATCTGGGGCACCCGCGCCACCGATCTCAACCAGGGCGTGGTCTACGGCATGTCGACCGAGGAGACCGACCTGCACCCGCAGCTCGCGACCCGCTTCGACTACGACCACATCTGGGGCACGGTGCTCAACCGCTTCTGCGTGCAGGCGGCCATCGACCATCCCATCACTGTCTACGGCACCGGCGGGCAGACGCGCGGCTTCCTCGACGTGCGCGACACGGTGCGCTGCATCGAGCTGGCCTGCGTCAACCCGGCCGACCGCGGTGAGTTCCGCGTCTTCAACCAGTTCACCGAGCAGTTCAGCGTGCAGCAGCTCGGCGAGATGGTCGAGCATGCGCGCAACGCGCACGGGCTGCACACGCGCATCGAGCACGTGCCCAACCCGCGCGTCGAGAAGGACACGCACTACTACAACGCCAGGCACCAGCACCTGCTCGACCTCGGCCTGCAGCCGCACCTCCTGCAGGAGACGCTCATCGACACCGTCGTGCACCGTGTCGAGAAGCTGCGCAAGCGGGTCCGCCCGCACCTGGTCGGGGCCAGCAGCGTCGACTGGCGCGGCGGCGACAGCACCTCGCGCATCCGCAAGGACGTGGAGGCCTCGTCGGAGCTGCGCGGCTCGGCCTCGTCGCAGCGCAAGCTGAGCGTCGCGGGAGGCAGCCGCTCCGTCGCGGCGCGATGAGCCCGCGTCGCGCCGGCGCAGCGCGCGCCGGTTCGACGACACGGTGAGGGCGGATGGCGACGGCTGACGCCTCCACGCCGGCCAGGCGCGGCGCCGCGGATCCCGGTGCGGGATTGCCGTCGCGCGGCGCGTCGTGGTGGCGTTCGTCGCTGCCGCCGCTGCTGCTCTACGCGCTGCTGGCCGTCATCTTCTTCTCGCGCGCCTGGTTCTCCAGCCCGACGGGGCTGGTCGACGGCAGCGGCGACCCGCAGCAGACGGTGTGGTTCCTGCGCTGGGTGCCCTGGGCGATCAGCCACGGCGTCAATCCCTTCGTCACCCATCACGTCAACGCGCCGGACGGCGTCAACCTGATGTGGAACGCGCTGGCGCCGCTGCTCGGCGTGCTGCTCTGGCCGATCACCGCCACGGCGGGGCCGGTGGTGGCCTACGACGTGCTGGTCACCGGCGAGCTGGCACTGTCGGGATGGCTGGCCTTCCTGCTCATCCGGCGCTACGCGTCGCATCCGCTGGCCGCGTATGCGGGCGGCGCGCTGTACGGCTTCTCGCCGTTCCTCACCACGCAGGCGCCCAGCCACGCCAAGGTGGCCTTCGCGCTGCTGCCCCCGCTGCTCCTGCTGCTCGTCGACGACGTGGTGGTTCGGCGGCGCAGCGCCCGTCGCGGCGGGCTGCTGCTCGGCGCCGCGCTGGCGGGACAGCTGCTCGTCTACGAGGAGGGCTTCGTGCTCGCGGTCGTCGCGGGCGCGGTGGTGCTGCTGGTGCTGGCGGTGCGTGCGGGTTGGACCGAGACGCGGCGACGCGCGCCGCAGGTTGGACGCGCGCTGCTCTGGGCGGCCCTGTCGCTGGCGGTGATCGCCGCGGTGCCCATCGGCTGGCAGCTCCTCGGGCCCGACCGGCTGCCCAGCATCGTCCCGGGCGGTGCGGTTTATGTCACCGATGTCGCCAACCTGGTGGTGCCGACGGGGACGCAGTGGCTCTCGCCGTCGTGGGCGGAGTCGATCGCGCGGCGCTTCTCGGGCAACAGCGTGGAGAACGCCTCGTACCTGGGGCCGCCGCTGCTCGCGGCCATGCTGCTGGTGACGCTGCGGCGCCGGCGTCGCGGCGTGGTCATGGTCACGGCGGCGAGCGTGGTGCTGCTGGCACTGCTCTCGCTGGGACCGCAGCTGCACGTCGGCGGGCACACCACGCGCCTGCCGCTGCCCTGGAAGGTGATCAGCGTGCTGCCGCTGCTGGGCAGCGCGCTGCCCTCGCGGCTGTTCATCTACGTCGACCTCGGTGCGGCGATGCTCTTCGCGCTGTGCCTCGACGACCTGCTCGGCAGCTCTGCGTCGCGGGCGCGCCCGGCGTGGCGCGCGACGGGTGCGCTGGCGGCCGCGGCGCTGGTGGCGCTCACCGTCCTGCCCCTGCGCGCGGGCGCGGCGCAGCTCGACGTGCCGCCGCTGTTCACCACGCGATTCGACGCCCTGGTACCAACCGGCTCGACGGTGCTGGTGGCACCCTTCTCGCACGACGGCACCACCGCGCTGCCCATGGTCTGGCAGGCCTCGGCGGACATGGCCTTCCGCATGCCGGAGGGCTACTTCGTCAACGTCGACCCCGACGGGACGCGCCGCGACGGGCCCCGGCCCAGCGCCACCTCGCGGGCCATGGAGGCGGTCGAGGCGGGCGCCGATCCCGGTCCGCAGGACGCCGTCGACAGCGGCATCCGCGAGGACCTGGCGCGCTGGAACGTGTCCGCGGTGATGGTCGGCCCAATGCCCAACCAGGACCGCATGGTGGCCCTGTTCACCCGCGTCCTCGGCGCACCGCCGCTGCTGCGCGGCGGCGTCTTCGTGTGGACCGGCGTGCGGTTGCGCGCGCTGTAGAGGCACCGCACCACACGCGCGGGTTTGCAGTCCCGGGGGGCAATCCGACTGGGCGGCGGGGCCTTCATCCAGTCGCAAGCCTGGGTTGCCAGGATTGCGGCCATGATCGCTCGCTTCGTGCGGCGCCGCGTCGTCGTGCCGGTCGCCCTCGTCGTCGCCGTGGCCGGCACGGCCGGGTTCGTCTACGCGCGCCGCGACTCCGCCTCGCTGCAGTACCGCACCGCCGCCGCCACCCTGGGCACGGTGACCCAGACCATCTCCCTGTCGGGCAACCTGACCCCGCTCGACCAGGCCGACCTCGACTTCGGCAGCAGCGGGCGGGTCACCGCGGTCGACGTGCAGGTGGGGCAGAACGTGACCGCCGGGCAGGTGCTGGCCACCCTCGACACCTCCGCGCTGCAGGCGAGCCTGACCCAGGCGCAGGCGTCGCTACAGTCGGCTCAGGCCAGGCTCTCGCTCGACCAGGGCGGTCCCACCGCGCAGTCGCTGGCAGCGGCGGAGGCGCAGGTGGCCTCGGCCCAGGTCGGCCTGGCCAACGCCAGGACCAGCCTCACCGACACCGAGGCGCTCAACGCGCAGTCGATCGCCCAGGCCCAGTCCGCGGTGAGCGCCGCGCTCAACCAGGTCAACGCCGACAGCGCGCTGCTCAACGCCGACACCAGCCGGATGAACAGCGACAAGTCGACGGAGACGACCGACTGCAACGCCGACCCGTCGAGCACGGCGTGCTCGTCGGACGAGCAGCAGGTGCAGTCCGATCAGCAGAAGGTCGCCACCGACCAGCAGACGCTGGCGAAGGACCAGTCCGCGTACCAGTCGGCGCAGAGCGCGCTGCAGGCGGCGCAGGTCAAGGCGCAGCAGAGCGACGACCAGGCACGCGGCCAGGTCAACTCGGCGCAGGTGCAGCTCGACAATGCGCGCAGCTCGCTGTCGGCACTGCAGCAGGGGACGACGCAGCAGCAGATCCAGATGGACCAGGCCTCGGTGACCACCGCGCAGGTGGCCGTCGACACCGCGCAGCGCGCGCTCTCCGAGGCGACGCTCACCGCGCCGGCCGCCGGCGTCGTCGCCGAGGTCAACGTCACGGTGGGACAGACGGCGGGCGGATCGGGCGGCGGGTCGAACAGCTCGTCGTCGTCGAGCAGCTCATCGAGTTCGAGCGGCAGCCACGCCATCGTGGTGCTGACGCCGGGCAGCTACTCGGTGACCGGCAGCGTCACCGACGCGCAGGTCAACCAGGTCGCCGTGGGCCAGCCCGCGCGGGTGCTGCCGGCGGGGTCGACCGAGGCGGTCAACGGCAAGGTGACCGCCGTCTCCCCGGAGGCGACGATCACCTCGGGCGTGGCCACCTTCAACGTCACCGTCACCCTCGAAGGCTCCGACCCCTCGCTGCACGCCGGCTCGTCGGCCTCGATCAGCGTCATCGTCAACCGCGTGGTCGGCGTGCTCACCGTGCCCACCAGCGCGGTGCGCACCACCGCCGCGGGCTCGGTGGTGCAGGTCATGGTCAACGGGGCGCCGCAGTCGACGCCGGTCACCGTCGGTGCCGCCGACGCGCTGCGCACCCAGATCCTCTCCGGCCTCAACGCCGGCGACACGGTGGTCATCGCCACCATCTCCAGCACCGTGCCGACCACCACCAACGGCGCCGGCAACGGGCTCTTCGGCGGCGGTGCCGGCGGCGGCGGCTTCCGCGGTGCGGGCGGCGGCGCGCGCGGTGGCGCCGGAGCCGCCGGCGGCGGCGGGGGCTGATCGCACCATGGGGGAGGTGCTCCGCCTCGACTCGGTGACCAAGTTCTACGGCGCGGGCGACGCGCAGGTGCGCGCCGTCGACGGCGTCTCACTCAGCATCGCCGCCGGCGACTTCGTGGCGGTGATGGGTCCGTCCGGTTCGGGCAAGTCGACGCTGATGCACATCCTCGGCTGTCTCGACGTGCCCACCACGGGGCGCTACTGGTTCGCCGGGCAGGACGTCTCGCGGATGAGCGAGCGCGAGCTGGCCCAGGTGCGCAACAAGCGGATCGGCTTCGTCTTCCAGCAGTTCCAGCTGCTGGCCTCGATGACCGCCTGGCGCAACGTCGAGCTGCCCCTGCTCTACCGCGGCGGCGTGCGCGACCGGCGCGAGCTGGCCATGCGCGCGCTGGCCCAGGTGGGCCTGGCCAACCGCGTCGACCACAAGCCGACCGAGCTGAGCGGCGGCCAGCAGCAGCGCGTGGCCATCGCCCGCGCCCTGGTGACCGACCCCGACCTGATCCTCGCCGACGAGCCGACCGGCAACCTCGACTCGGGGTCGAGCCGCGAGGTGCTGGCGCTGCTGCGCGAGGTCAACCAGTCGGGACGGACCATCGTGCTCATCACCCACGACCCCAACGTGGCCGCAGTGGCCCGGCGGGTGCTGGAGATGAGCGACGGGCGGCTGCGCGAACGGGTGGCGGCGTGAACTGGCTGCGCACCCTGGAGACCGGCCTGCGCGGCATCCTCGGCCACCGCCTGCGCTCCATCCTCACCACCCTGGGCATCCTCTTCGGCGTCGCCGCGGTGATCTGCACGGTGGGCATCGGCACCGCCTCGGCCGACGCGGTCAACGCGCGCATCGCCGCGCTGGGCACCAACCTGCTCACGGTGACGCCGGGCAGCTCGCTGACCGGCGCCGTGTTCGGCGGCGGCGGCACCGCCAACACGCTGACCATGGGCGACGTCAGCGGGCTGGCCTCGCACGACAACGCCCCCGACATCGAAGCGGTGGCGCCGGTGGTGCAGACCCGCGCCTCGATGGTCAGCACCGCCTCCAACTGGAGCACCACGGTGCAGGGCAGCACGCCCGCCTGGCTGACCACCAACGCGCGCAGCACCGGCAGCGGCGCCTTCTTCAGCGCGGGCGACGTCAGCAGGCACGCCCAGGTGATGGTGCTGGGCAGTACCACCGCGAGCAACCTGGGCGCCTCGATCGGCGACACGGTGACGGTCGACAAGGTGCCCTTCACCGTGGTCGGCATCCTGGCCACGGTGGGCGGGCAGGGGTTCCAGAACGGCGACGACCTCGGCGTGGTGCCCATCACCACCGCGCACGACGTTCTCACCGGAGGTGACCCGAACTCGGTGCAGCGCATCCTGCTCAGCGCCGGCAGCGGCAGCGTGGTGGGCTCCGCCTACCAGGAGGCGGACGCGCTGCTGCTGGCCACCCACCACGTCACCGGCAGCCCCGACTTCACCATCCAGGCGCAGAGCTCGTTCCTGAGCACCGCGCAGTCGATCACCACCACGCTGACCATCCTGCTGGCCAGCGTGGCCGCCATCTCCCTGCTGGTGGGCGGCATCGGGGTGATGAACATCATGCTGGTGTCGGTCACCGAGCGCACCAGCGAGATCGGCCTGCGCAAGGCGCTGGGAGCGACACCCGGCGACCTGCTGCGCCAGTTCCTGGTCGAGGCCTCGACCCTCTCGTTCGTCGGCGGCCTGCTCGGCGTCGGCGCCGGGCTGCTGGCCGGCGTCCTGATTCCGAAGTTCACCACCATCGGCGTCACCATCACCGCGGCGCCGGTGCTCATCGCCGTCGCGGTTGCGGCCGGAGTCGGCCTGATCTTCGGTGTCTATCCCGCCGCGCGCGCGGCGCGACTCGCACCCATCGAGGCGCTGCGCGCGCAGTGACCGCCACGACCTTTCCGCTTCGGAGGAGACCCCCGACCATGATGCGTGCACTCCCGGCCGTGGCCGGACTCGGCGCGGCGCTCGCGCTGGCCGCCTGCGGCAGCGGCACCAGCGCCTCGACCACCGGCGCGCGCTCGACGCCGAGCCCGCAGGCCGGTGGCGCGGGCAACGGCTTCCGCAACCGCGGCACGGCCGGAGAGCTGGTGCAGATCGGCAGCAGCTCGCTGGTGCTCAACACCCAGGCCGGCGACGTCACCGTCGACTACACCAGCAGCACGCCGGTGACCAGGACTCACACCGGCACCCTGGCGGACGTGGCCACCGGCATGTGCATCACCGCCACCGGGCAGAAGGACGCCACCGGCGCCATCACCGCCTCCACGGTGGTGCTCAACGCCAAGGTGAACGGGAGCTGCCGCGGCCCGCTCGGCTTCGGCGGCGGCGGCGCGCCCGACCGCTCCCCCGGCGCCACGCCGCGGCCCACCTTCACGCCGCGCCCCGGCACCCCCCCGGTGGCCTTCGCGCGCGGTGAGATCACCGCGGTGTCGGGCACCTCGGTGACCGTGCTCGCGGCGAGCGGCACCAGCACCACCATCACCGTGCCGACCACCTCGCGCATCTCGGTGACCGACACGGCCTCGACGTCGGACCTCAACGTGGGCGACTGCGTTCTGGCCGCGGGCAGCAAGAACTCCTCCGGCGTGGTCACCGCGCGCAGCCTCAGCGTGGTGCCGGCCGGGCCCTCGGGCTGCTTCAGCGGCGGCGGCGGGTTCGGTGGCTTCGGCGGTGGCGGCGGAGGTGGAGGCGGAGCGGGGGCCTGACCCGCGCTACGCTGCCGCCATGCGACTGCTCGTCGCCGAGGACGACCCCGGCCTGCGCGAGGTCCTGGTGCAGGGGCTCGAGGAGGCCGGGTACGTCGTCGACGCGGTCGGCCGCGGCGACGACGCCATCGAGATGCTGCGCTTCCACGCCTACGACGTCGCGGTGCTCGACTGGCGCATGCCCGGGACCCCCGGCATCGAGGTGGTCGCCTGGGCGCGCAGGAACGGGCGGCCCACCGCGCTGCTCATGCTCACCGCGCGCGACACGCCGCCGGACCGCATCGAGGGCCTGGAGAGCGGCGCCGACGACTACCTGGTCAAGCCCTTCGACTTCGGTGAGCTGATCGCCCGCATCCGCGCCCTGCAGCGCCGCCCCCGCGGCGTCGACCAGCCGGTCATCGTGCGCGGCGCGCTCTCGCTGGACCCGCGGCGCCACGAGGTCACCGTGCACGGCCGGCCGCTCAGCCTCACCGCCACCGAGTACAGCATTCTCGAGCTGCTGATGCGCCGCTCGCCCGCCGTGGTCGAGCGCAACGCCATCGCCGCGCACGCCTGGCGCGACGAGACCGAGCCGCTCGGCTCCAACGCCATCGACGTGCACCTCTCCCGCCTGCGCGCCAAGCTGCCCACCTCGGGCGTGCGCATCGTCACCGTGCGCGGCGCGGGCTACCGGCTGGAGGCGGCATGAGCGTCCCGCAGCTCCACCGCGTGCGCAGCCGGGCGATGCGCGTGGCGCTGGCCGCGACGGGCATCGTGGCCGCCGTCTACGTGGTCATTGCCGCCTTCGTGGTGCTGGTCGTCGAGCACAACCTGACCTCGGCGATCGACACGCGGCTGGCCTCGTCGCTGTCGCGCATCACCCGCGAGCCCTACCGGCTGCAGACGCTGCCGACCACGCGCGAGCTGCCCGGCTTCCCCCGCTTCGGCCCTCCCCTGCTGGTCTGGATCGTCTCTCCTGACGGGTCGGTCAACAGCATCGTGAACAGCGCCGGCCTGCCCAGCGGTGACCGCTCTGTCACCTCGCCGCAGACCATCTCCGTCGGCGGCACCGACGTGCGCATCGCCGGCGCCGCCATGGGCGGCTCCCGCCTGCTGGTGGCGCAGTCGATGGACGGCGTGGCCCAGGCGCGGCTCAACGTGCTGCGCGCCGAGGTCATCGTCGGGCCCATCCTGCTGGCCGCCGTCTTCCTCGGTGCGCTGACCATCGGCCGCCGGGTCGCCGCGCCCATCGAGGTGGCCCGGCAGCGGCAGATGGAGTTCACCGCCGACGCCTCCCACGAGCTGCGCACGCCGCTGTCGGTGATCGAGGCGCAGACCGGCCTGGCCCTGGCCCAGGAGCACGACCCCGAGTGGAACCGGCGCGCCTTCCGGCGCATCGACGTGGAGAGCAAGCGCATCCGCCACCTGGTCGAGGACATGCTCTGGCTGGCCCGCTTCGACGCCACCCAGGCGCAGCCCAACGCCGAGCCCGTCGACATGGGCGTGCTCGCCGCCCAGGCGGCCGACCGCTTCGGCACCGTCGCCGAGGCCCGCCGCCTGCAGCTGCGCGTGCGCCCCGGCAGCGGCTCGCTGGTGGTGCTGGCCCCGCCGGAGTGGCTCGACCGCCTGCTCGGCGTGCTTCTGGACAACGCCTGCAAATACTCGCCGGAGGGCGGCAGCGTCGAGGTGGCGGTGCGCGCCGAGGGCAACCGCGTCCGCCTCGCCGTCGAGGACTCCGGCCCGGGCATCCCGCCCGAGGAGCGCACCCGCATCTTCGACCGCTTCCACCGCGCCACCGACACACCCGGCGGCGCCGGCCTCGGCCTGGCCATCGCCGACGCCGTGGTCAGGGCTACCGGCGGTCGCTGGGAGGTGGGCGAGTCCGCCGCCGGCGGCGCCAGCATGGCGGTGAGCTGGTCGCGCGGCCTCAGCGGGCCGCGCGAGCCCGCCGCGGTGCCGACGGTCAGCCCCTCGGCGCAGTAGTCGCGCCTCCGCGCGAACGCCAAGACCGGGCCGCGCTACACCGGGGTGGCGCCGACCTTCGCCGCCTGGTCCAGGCGCCGCCGCGTCCGCGCCAGCGGCCCGCTCTTCATGTCGCGCCGCCACTGGGGGAACTCATCACCGAATTGCTGGTGCTCCTTGCCCGCCGAGGTGTACACCACGTAGCCGCCCTTGAGCATGCTGAACGCCGCCTTGAGCAGGCCGAGCTTGTCGAACTGTGCGGTGCTGCCCGCCAGCGGGTCGAACCACGCCGGCGTGGCGAAGTTGGACACCGAGACGCCGTCGACGACGTAGGTCGGCGCCTCGACGGGATCGCAGACCTCGTAGCTGTACACCTCACCGTTGGCGTTGTTGGCCCACAGGTTGCAATTGGGGTCGACGTACATCTCCAGCACCTCGTGGGAGAGCACGCTGGAGACGCTCCAGTCGCCGGTGGTCACCTTGCCGCCGGCGTCGAGCTCCGGCTTGGCCGCCACCACGCCCCAGAGCTTGCCGCCCTTGTCCTCGGTGTGGAAGCCCAGCACGCCCTTGGGCTGGTTCTGGATGGTGTCGACGATGGCGATGCCGTGCGCGCCGGCGGGAACAGCCGAGGCGTCCTTGTAGAACACCACGGCCGCGGGGGCCCGATCCCAGATCGGCGCGGCGTCGAAGCGCACCTGCTTGGCGACGGCCTGGGTCATGGCGGCCGCATCGGCGTCGTTGACCAGGGTCGACTGGTTGAGGATGGCGATCAGCATCTCTCGATCTCCCGTGGGGGGTACGGCGAATCGGTCCGGCGTCGCCGACGGGGGATGTCCCGCCGTGGCCGCCCAGGATAGGCCAGCCCGGGCGGAAAAGGGGAGGCTCAGGCGGCGAGCGTGACCATGTCCGCGTTTCGTGGTGCTCAGCCCTCGGGCGCGATGTAGTCCACGTTGCGGTCGACGGCGTCGTAGATCGCGCGCGCCACGGGACGGCGCATCTCCTCGGCGAGGTGGCCGAGCAGCCCGGCGGTGCGGGCCAGCAGGGCGACGCCGCGCAGCAGCTCCGGCGGCAGGCCGGCGTCGGCGAGAGCCGCGCCGCAGACGCCCGCGCCGTTGAGCGGCAGGGTGCGGCCGAGGATCTCCGGGTGGACGCGGCCGATGGCCTCGAAGAGGCGCAGGTGCGGCCCGTGCTGGCCCGCCTCGGTGGCGATGCGGATGAGCACCGGGGTGCGCGGGTCACCATCCTTGTGCACGGGATGGCCGAGCCCGGGCACCAGCCGCTTCTCGTCGCGACAGCGCGCCACCGCCACACGCGCCATCTCGTCGAACTCCGCGTCGCTCTGCGGCTGCCGCTGTGCCTCGCGCAGGGCGGCGGCGAGGAAGCGCCCCGCGTCCTCGGTGACACCGAGAAAGCGCGAGCCACCACCGAGCAGGCCGGCCGCCACCGCGCCCTGCAGCGCCTCCGGCGCGCTCACGTAGGTGAGCCGCGCCGCGATCGCCGTGGGGGTGAAGCCGTGGTCGGCGAGGGTGACCAGCACGGTCTCGAAGACGCGCAGCTCGCCGGGCGTGGGACGCCGCAGGGTCATCAGCCAGTAGGCCAGCTCGGCGAAGCCCACCTTGCCCATCAGCTCACCGGCCAGGTCGTGGCCGAGCAGGGTGATGCTGGTGGTGTTCGAGGTGCCGATCGAGGTGGGGAAGCCGGGACGGTCGCTCATGGTGTCGTCTCCTTGGCGGCGGTGTCGGTCTCGCCGTCGGGATGCCCCTGCGGCAGTTGATGCTTGGCGACGCGGCCGGTCGGCGTGCGCGGCAGCGCGTCGAGCTGCTGCCAGTAGCGCGGCACCTTGAAGGCGGTCAGGCGCGCGGCCGCGGCGTCGCGCAGCTCACCCACGTCGAGCGGTGCGGCGTCGACGGCGACGACGAACGCCTTCACCTCCTCCTCGCCCAGCTCCGACTCGACGCCGACCACCGCGCACTCCAGGACGCGCGGATGCGCGGCCAGCGCCTCCTCGACCTCGAGCGGTGAGAGGTTCTCGCCGCGGCGGCGGATCACCTCCTTGCGCCGGGCCACGAAGGTGTATACGGCCTCGGCGCCCTCGCCGTCGGCGGTGACCAGGTCGCCGGTGTGCAGCCAGCCGTCGACGATCGCCGTGGCGGTCTCGTCCGGCATGCCCCAGTAGCCCGGCGTCAGCGTCGGATTGCGCAGCAGCAGCTCACCGGTCTCACCCGGCGCGACGTCGCGTCCCTGCTCGTCGACCACGCGTGCATGGTTGACCACGCCCATCACCGGGTGCTGCCGGATGCTGCCCATGGTGCCGTAGGGACGCGTGCCGTGGCGCCAGATCAGCCCGTACGGGCTCTCCGACATGCCGTAGCCGCCGACGATGCGCAATCCGAAGCGGCGCTCGATCTCCTCGTGGCGCTGCCGCGTCGCCGGTGCCGGGCCCGTGTAGCAGAGGCGCAGCGGTGTGTCCGCGTCGTCGTCGCGTTCGGGTTGGCGCATCAGCATCTCGAGCATGGCGCCGATGGCGTTGAACTCGGTGGCGCCGTGCCGTCGCGCAGAGTCGAGGAATCCCGTTGCGGAGAAGCGCGGCAGCAGCGCCAGTCCCGCGCCGCAGGCCAGCGAGCCCATCACCGAGTAGGCGGGCGCGTTGACGTGGAAGAGCGGCAGCGAGGTCATCAGCATGTCGTCGCGGCCCAGCTCCATCCAGTATGGAAAGCCCTCGCCCGCCATGGTGTAGGCGCGATGCGTCTGGGCCACCAGCTTGGACCGACCGGTCGTTCCGGAGGTGGGGATGAGCACGGCGACGTCGTCATGGCTCACCGCGAACGGCATGTCATGGAGAGGTGCGCCGCCCGCAGGCACGTCGCCCACCAATGCCTCGACGTCGACGACGCGCACAGCGCGCAGCGCCTCCCCCATCGCAGCGTCGGATACGACGAGCGACGGCGCGACCTGGCGCAGCAACCCGTCCAGCTCCGCCGCGGATGACGCGGGATTGCACGGCACCGCGACGGCGCCCGACGAGCACACCGCCAGCAGCGCGACGAGATATGCGGGCGTGTTGCGCGCGGTGAGCAGCACGAGATCGCCGCGCGCGACACCCGCGTCGCGCAGCGCAGCCGCAGCCCGTGCCACCCAGGCCGCCGCCGACTCGAAGCTGACAGCACGGTCGTCGCTGCGCAGCCAGGTGCGCCCGCCCTCGCGCGACGCGGCGTCGTGCAGCAGGTCGGGGATGGTGCGGTAGGTCACCGCGCGGAGCCGTCGCCCGAGACCCGCTCCACCAGCGCGTGCATCATCGGCCCCATCCTCGGCTCCTCGGGCGGCGGCTGCACGTGCACCGGCATGCCGTGCGAGCGCAGCGTCTCGGCGGTCACCGGCCCCACCGCCGCCACCACCAGCGCATCGAGCCGCCCCAGCACCTCCGGCCAGCGCCCCGCCTGCATGGCCGCCGCCACCAGCCCGTCGACCGCCGGCGAGCTGGTGAAGGTGAGCACGTCGACCCGCCCGTCGAGGACCGCCTCGACCAGGGGGTGCGCCGTGTCCGCCACCGCGCCCGGCGGGTAGTCGTAGATGGTCACCGCCACCACCGCGGCGCCCGCCTGGCGCATGCCGTCGACCAGCGGCGAGGGTTCGGGCCCGGCCAGCTGCACCAGCGCCCGCCGCCCGCGCAAGCCGTCGACGAGCGCGGCCAGCACCCCCGCGGTGGTCGCGGGCCGGGGCGCCAGGTCGACCTCGACGCCGTGCCGGCGCAGCACCGGCCGCGCCTTGCTGCCCCGCACCACCACGCGCGCCGCGCGCAGCCGCTCCAGCGCATCGTCGAGCTGCCCCGCCTGCTCGGCGAACCCGAGCAGCCGCGCGCAGCCCATGCCGGTCATGAACACCGCGTCGTCGACGCCGCCGAGCAGCGTGTCCAGCCAGCGCCGCGCCGGCTCGGGGTCGACCTCCCAGGCCACCCGCACCGTGGGGCAGACGAAGGGCTCGCCGCCGAGCGAACGCACCAGCGCCGCCTGCTCCTCGGCGCGGCGCTCGCCGGTGATGGCCACGCGCAGCCCGCGCAGGTCCGGTCGCGACATGCCGCCCATCATCGCAAGCCGATGAGTCGCGGCATCGCCGTGCGTCTCACCTGCATGGGCACCCCCACCGACCGCGTGCGCCTGGACTTCAGCATCCGGGGCCCCATCGAGCGGTCGGACCTGCAGGGGCTCTGCGACCGCGTCTGCCGCCTGCTCACCGCGCATCAGCCACGCGTGGCCGTCTGCGACGTCAGCGGCGTGGTCTCGGACGCGGTCACCGTCGACGCGCTGGCCCGCCTGCAGCTCGCCGCCCGCAGCCACGGCTGCCGGGTGCGCCTGCTGCACGCCTCGGCGGAGCTGCGCGACCTGGTCGGCTTCATGGGCCTGGAGGACGTCCTCCCCGACGCCTGAGCAATCCCACTCGCCCGAGAGCGAACGCGGCGAGCCTTACGACTCGAGCCGCGGCGGCAGGCCGAAGAGCGGGAAGAGCGTCTGGGTGTCGAGGAAGAAGGTGATGTGCTTGATGCGCCCGTCCGCGATCTCCAGCACCTGCAGCGCCCAGGGGTCGAAACCGCTGCCCGTCTCGCTCGGCTTGTACTGCCCGAAGGCCGCGGTGCCGTTGGCCGACACGGTTGGGAGCATGCGCGAGCCCTTGCAGCCGATGCCGGGCCCGACCCACCAGGCAAAGATGTCGTCGCGGCCACTCAGCCACATGTCGAACGGCGGCATGTTCTGGGTGGCCTCCTCGCGGATCAGCGCGGTGAGCGCGTCGATGTCGTAGGCCTGGAAGGCGGCCACGTAGCGGGCCAGCAGGTCGCGGCGGGAGTCGTCGATGACCGGCGCGGTGTCGTCGCTGCTCAGCCCGCGTGACTCCAGGGTGGCCCGGGCGCGCTGCAGGGCGCTGTTCACCGAGGGCACGCTGGTGTCGAGCAGGTCGGCGATCTCGGCGGCCGACCAGCGCAGCACCTCGAAGAGGATGAGCACGGCGCGCTGCCGCGGCGGCAGGTGCTGCAGTGCGGCCACGAAGGCGAGGCGGATGCTCTCGTGCTGGACGGCCACCTCGCTGGGGTCGTCGGCCAGGGAGCTGTCCGGGATGGGCTGCAGCCAGGCCACCTCGTTGGGGATGTTGAGGTTCTCGGCAACGGGGGCCGAGGCGGGGCCGAAGTCCATCGGCGTGGCCCGGCGCGCGCGGCTGCGGGCCATGTCGACGCAGACGTTGGTGGCGATGCGGTAGAGCCAGGAGCGCAGCGCCGAGCGGCCTTCGAAGTCCTCCAGGCCACGCCAGGCCTTGATCAGGGTCTCCTGGACGGCGTCCTCCGCCTCGAAGGGCGAGCCGAGCATGCGGTAGCAGTACCCGGTCAGCTCCTTGCGGTACTCCTCGAGCTCCGCGGTCGGGGCGGTCGTGGTCTGGGCCACGGCGGGCATGGTACCCGCCGGGACCGGCGGGGTCACGTCGGCGATGGCAAGGGTCGTCTGCATGCCCTTCAGACGTGCGGGCGCAGCCGGACTCATCGGTCTTCCGGCGGACGACGGGCCGGGCAGGCGCCGGGTAGCGTCAACCGATGAGTGCGGAACGCCGTATCCGTCTTGGCTGGTGATCGCCCGCACCGGCTTCGCACACAGGGACACCACCGCGATGCTGACCCTCCGGCCCACCTTCCCGACCACCGCCGCCGCGGTCAGGCCGCGCCTGGCGCGTGCCCTGCCCGTGCTCCTGGCCGTGGCCGGCCTGGCCGCGCTGGTGCTGGCGGTGCACCCCTCCGCCATGGCCGCCGCGCTGCGCCGCTTCGACCTGCGCGCGCTGCTGCCGCTGGCGCTGCTGGGGGCCGCCTTCTACGTCCTGCAGGGCCTGCGGTGGCACCTGCTGCTGCGCCAGGTGGGCGCCGCGGCGCGCGTCTCGGACAGCCTGCTGGTCAACCTGGCCGGGCAGGCGGTCAGCGCCGTGCTGCCGCTCGGTGACGTCACCCGCGCGCTGATGATGTCCCGCACCACCGGGGCCGCCTTGGGCGCGACGGCGGCCACCGTCACCGTGCAGGAGCTCAGCTTCATGCTGCTGGTGGTGGCCGCGGCGGCGCCCGGGCTGGCCCGGCTGCCCGGCGGGCCAGTGCTCATGCTGCTGGTAGTGGCGGGCATCGCCGGGGTGTTCGCGGTGCTCACCGTGCCGCGGCTCTACGCCGCGGTGCGCCGAGCCGTGCTGGGCCTGCCCGGCGCGCATCGCTTCGCCGCCGACGTCGACGCGCTGCAGCGCGAGGTGAGCGGCCTGCTGCGCCGTCCCGCCGTGCTGGCGGGGGCGGTGCTCGACGCGGGGCGCGTGGTGGTCGCGGTCGCCGCGCTGCTGGTCATCCTGCGCGCGCTGCACATCGGCGGGGTGGGCTGGTGGGACGGCGCGCTGGTGCTGGCCATCTCCTTCGTCGGCGGCGCTCTCAGCCTGCTGCCCGGCGGTGTGGGCGCCAACGAGGCGGGTGTGGCCGGCATCCTCATCGCCTTCGGTGTCCACCCTGTGGCCGCGGCGGCGGTGGCCATCATGCAGCGGCTCTGGCTGGTCTCGATGCCCCTAGCCGGCGGTGGCCTCGCCTGGGTGTGGCTGCCCCGCCGCCGCGCGCGGACGGCTACGCTGCACCGCGCATGGCCCGCCAGCCCCTCCCCCGTCCCCGCCGCTCTCACTGGACGTCCTTCGTGGCCGATGACTCCGGTGCCCGCGCGCATGGCCTGCACGAGGACGGCAACCCCCTGCATCGGGTCCGCGTCGAGCACAACCGCGACACTCTGCTCGTCCACCTGAGCGGCGAGGACGGCGAGTCCTGGACGGTGCTGGCCGTCGACCGGGCCACGCGCCGCTGGGCCGTCGGCGAGTCGCGACGCCAGCTCGACGCGGCGACGATGGCCTGCGACAGGCTCTACGCTCAGCCCGCGAAGCCGTAGTGCACGTAGAACATGAACAGCAGTGTCATCAGCGGCAGGAATGACACGGTGACGGCGCGATGCAGCCACTGCCGCCGCGCCAGCAGCGCCAGGAACACGAAGAGCGGGAAGACCACGGTGAGATAGCGCGCCGTGCTGGCCAGCGGCGTCACGTAGGCCTCGCGGACGAGCACCACCGGGATGGTGAAGACGGCGTACACGGAGTACTCCCAGGGAACGCGCCGCGCCATGAACACCAGCGCGACGATGAAGAGCACCACGTAGACGAGGTTGTACGCCTCCTCCGGATGATGCCCCGACATCAGCGCGTGCCAGCTGTCGCCGAGCGCGTACCAGGGCGTCACCAGGCGATTGGCCCAGGTCGACTCGGCGCCCCAGAAGCCGCCCTTGACGTGCAGGACCGCGGCGGTCTCGTAGAACCAGCCGACGATGGCGACCGGTGGGACGAGCAGCGCCAGATAACCGGTTTGCAGCAGAGGCTGATGCTCGCGGTGCCGCTGCAGCACGTCGCGCGCCACGGCGACGAGTAGCGGCGCCATCAGCAGGATGCCCGTGGAACGGCAGAGCGTGGCCAGCCCGGCGACGCACCCCGCCACCACCCACATGCGCTTGTACATGGCGATGAAGCAGCCGACGCTCAGCGCCAGGAACAGCGCCTCGGTGTACGGCGCCAGGAAGAAGAACGACGACGGCGCGATGGCGATGTAGAGGATGGTGCGATCGGCGACGGCGCGGTCGAAGTGCATGCGCACCAGGTGGTGCAGCAGAAGCAGCGCGACCACGAAGGCGATGGTGCTGACCACCAGGCCGCTCAGCGCGTAGTAGCCGCGCATCGCCTCGCCGCCGACGCGCATCAGGAAGGGATAGAGCGGGAAGAAGGCGGCGTCGGGTGCATGCTGGCCATAGCCGGCGACGGCGACGTGGTGGTACCAGAGCGCGTCCCAGCGCTCCCAGGGCGATACGAAGGCCCACAACGGGTTGCGTCTGGAGAGCTGCAGCTCCAGCCAGTTGCCGCTCTGCACCGAGGGCGGGAACATCTGCAGCGACGCCCAGCCGATCACACCCAGGGCGACCCGCAGGCCGATCACGATGGCCAGCACCTGCGGCACCGCCGAGTCCGCCAGGCGGGCGCGCCACGGTTGGGGTCGGCGTTGGCCCATCTCCATCGGTTGGGCTACAGGGTAACGGGCGCGGTGGCCGTGCGACCGATACCCGCGCGGCCCGGCGTGCGTTGCACGGTTGGTCAGCATCCACCACGGGAGAGCAGCCCGACCGCGGTGGGTCCTTGTCCTCAGTGGCGTCGAGCGGGGGAGTTCGAGACTGGACATGGCAGGAGAGCTCACGGCCATGCCCTCTCGATGGCCCCGTCGCATCGCGCGCGGGGTGCTCGCTGCCGTCCTCGTCGCGGCGCCCGCGTGCGGCTCGGCGAACCACCCGGCGCAGCCCGCGTCGCGGCCGTCGGTGAGCGCATCAGCATCGACGCCTTCCGCGGTGCCGCCCACTCCGACAGCATCGCCGACCGTGCCTGCAACTCCGACACCGGCGCCGTCGCCGCAGACTCTGACGCCGGCGGCGTGCACCGCCGCGGGCGTGCTGGCGGCCTGGAGCCTGCAGCGACTCGCCGGGCAGACGGTCGCGGTTCCGGTGCAGGAGAGCGACGTGTCCGCGGTCAACGCGGAGGTCGCGGCCGGCGCCGGTGGCGTGCTGCTCTTCGGCTCGCAGGCGCCGTCGAACCTCGGCGCCGCACTGGCCGCGCTGGCGGCGCGCGCGCCGGGCGGCATCGCGCCGCTGGTGATGACCGACGAGGAGGGCGGCGTCATCCAGCGCATGGCCGACCTGGCCGGCTCGATGCCCTCCGCGCGCGAGATGGGCGCCACCATGACGCCCGCGCAGATCCAGGCCCTGGCCACCCAGGTCGGGCAGCGGATGAAGGCCGCCGGGGTGACCATGAACCTGGCGCCTGTGCTCGACCTCGACAGCGGCCCCGGGCCCAGCGACGCCGACCCCGACGGCACGCGGTCGTTCAGCGCCGACGCGAGTGTCGCCACCGCGGACGGGCTGGCCTTCGCGGCGGGCATGAGGGCGGCGGGGGTGGTGGCCGTGGCCAAGCACTTCCCCGGCCTCGGCGGCGCCACCGCCAATCCCGATGCGTCGACGGCGTCGACGCTGCCGTGGAGCGTGCTGCAGGACGGCGGCCTGCTGCCCTATCGATCCGCGATCGCGGCGGGCATCCCCGCGGTCATGGTCGCGGACGCGAACGTGCCGGGGCTGACCACGCTGCCCGCCGCCCTCTCCCCCACCGTGGTCACCGGCGTGCTGCGCACGCAGCTCGGCTTCTCGGGGCTGGTGCTCACCGACTCGCTGTCGGCGGTTTCGGTCAGCGCTGCCGGTTACTCGGTGCCGCAGGCGAGCGCCGCCGCGCTGGCGGCGGGCGCGGACATGGTGCTGTTCAACGGCGACGCCGCCGCGATTCCCGCGCTGACCGCGCAGACGGTGCAGGCCGTGGTGGCCGCGGTGCAGTCAGGACGGCTGTCGCGCAGCCGGCTGGAGACCGCGGTGCTGCACATCCTCACGGCGAAGCACGTGGCGCTCTGCCCCTGACCTGCGCGCACGACCTCGATCGTCGCCTGTCCCGTAACCCCCGCGCGGCCGCGGCGTTTTCTCGACCGAGTCTTCGCACTCACCGCGGGACAGGAGGAGGCCGGGGGATGGGCAGAGGGACAGCGTCGAGGCGCTGGTCGGTGGCAGCGGTGGCGCTCACGGGCATGGTCGCCTGTGGAACCGCGAACGGGCCCGGTGGCACGCCGCCGCCGGTCCAGGCCGGGTCGGCGGAACCGTCTCCCGCGGTGGCCACGGGCACTGCGCCGCAATGGGTCGAGCTCCCCGTCGCCGGCGGGCCGCTCGCCCGCAACTCCGGCGGCTTCGCCTACGACCCCGGCAGCGGCCGGATGCTCCTCTCCGGCGGCCGGCACGGCTGCGGTCCCTCGGCGACGAGCTACGTCGACACGTGGACGCTCGACGGCAGCACGTGGCAGCAGCAGCATCCCAAGAACGACGGTCCCGGTGAGATGTCCCGCTTCACCATGGCGTACGACCAGGGTTCGCGCCAGGTTCTGGCCCTGGGAGTGTTCTCCGGATGCGGCGTGAGCACAGGAATGTTCACCTGGAGCGGGACCGACTGGGTCGCGGCCCCGCAGACGATGACCCTGCCCCATCCCTCGTTCTCGTACACCCTCACCTACGACGACGCCAGCCACCAGCTCCTCGCCGTGGGATCCACGCATCCCGTGAACGCACAGGGCAAGCAGACCGAGGAGACCTGGGCGTGGGACGGGCGGGCATGGGCGCAGTTGCACCCCGTGCAGTCGCCGCCACCGCTCGCCGACGCCGCGGCCGCCTACGACCCGGCTAGTCGCCGGGTGATCCTCTTCGGTGGCACCACCCTGCACGACGATGGCAGGCCAGGGACCGTGGTCGCCGACACCTGGGCATGGGACGGCACCAACTGGACACACCTCCATCCCGCCGCCAGCCCGTCCGCGCGGCTCGGCGCAGCCCTGGTGACCGACGGCGCGCTCGGCCAGCCCATCCTCTTCGGCGGCATCGACAGGCCGGTCGACGCCGGCGGCGCGACCGTTTTCGCCGACACCTGGGCGTGGGTCGCCGGCACCTGGGTTCAGCAACATCCGACGGCCGCGCCGACGCCGCGCTTCTACGCCCAGATGGCGTACGACCCCGGTCGCAAGCAGATCGTGCTCTTCGGCGGTGCCCTCAACGGGTCGACCGACAGTGATGACGTCTGGGTGTATCGCAGCCACTAGGCCTCCGGGAGCGGGGGTGCGCCGGTTCCTGCGACGGTTCCTGCGCCGGTTCGCGGGACCCTCAGCGCTGGCGACGCTGCTGGTGGGGTGCAGTGGGTCTCCGTCCGTCGCCTCCGGGTCGCCCGACCACCCGCGGGCTTCGGGCGCAGCCTGCGTGGCCGGGTGGTCGACGGTCCACGTCCCCAAGCCGTCAAAGAGCACCGCGGGACTGGCACGTCTGGGCGTGGCCGACGTGCCCAGCGGGCTCAACGCCATGGCCGCGGTCTCCTCGAGCGACATCTGGGCGGTCGGAGCTTTCACCAAGGACTCGACCAGCTTGCAGGTCACCGCTCTCACCGAGCACTGGGACGGCACGCGGTGGTCGGTTGTCCGGGCACCGCACGACGCTGCCAGCACGCCATCGGGACCACCGGGTGCCCTCCTCTCCGGCGTTGCCGCGACATCGAGCCACGACGTCTGGGCGGTGGGTGCCGTCGCGCGAGCCACGCGGGACGACAACGGCAACGAGGTCGACCTCGACCAGACCCTGGCGGAGCACTGGGACGGCCGGCGCTGGTCCGCCGTCCCGGCCGCGGACGATTCTCAAGACGACGCACTGGTCGGCGTGTCGGCACGGTCGTCGTCGGACGTGTGGGCGGTTGGAACCTCGAACCACACCGTCGGGCCGAACGCGAGCTTCGTCACCCCCCTGGTCGAGCACTGGGACGGCACGCGCTGGTCGCTGGTGCACGCGCCCACCCCGGGACTGGACCCGGCGAACGCGGCCGCGGTTGCGTCCGTCTTCGGCGGCCAGAACAGCGGGGAGGGCAAGCCCTATGACGAAGCGTCGTTCTCGGCGGTCCATGCACTTGCCGCCGACGACGTCTGGGCGGTGGGGATGATCACGCGCCATGACGACACCGGCACCGCGCCGACGCAGACCTTCACCGAGCACTGGAACGGGACGGCATGGCGCGTGGTCAACGCCCCGGACGTCCACGTCGGCCAGCTCCAGCATGGCGCCGACGATTCCCTCTACGCCGTCACCGCAACCCGAGCCGACGACGTCTGGGCGGTCGGCGCAGCCAGCCCGGAGGGAACGCTGACCCTACACTGGGACGGCACCAGCTGGTCAGTCATCCCCTCAGCACACGGCGGATCCGACAGCTACCTGGGCGACGTCGCCGCGATCTCCGCCACCAACGTGTGGGCCGTCGGCAACGCCATCGAGCACTGGGACGGGCGGCAGTGGACCCAGACAGCCACCATCGGCGGCAAGACCTTCGAGCCCTTGGCAGCGATCGCTGCTGTGTCGGCAGACGACATCTGGATGGTCAGCGAGGACGACTT
>Ga0207700_10000284_pt1 | contig 30142 bp, 30 predicted proteins | sample LARL82metaG_FD_184348 | JGI IMG/M metagenome (GOLD analysis project Ga0207700, IMG submission 184348) | Corn, switchgrass and miscanthus rhizosphere microbial communities from Kellogg Biological Station, Michigan, USA - LAR L8-2 metaG... | ecosystem: Host-associated > Plants > Roots >...
GCACGCTCCCCGAGTGATCGCCCAATCATCATCCTATCGCCTTGGCAAACCGAAAGAAACTACGGTGGTAATGAGTTTTTCACTATCGTTAACCGTCTGCTAACCATAGCCAACACTGGGCTCTGGCCGTGTCCCGCTATCCACAGGGGACCGAATTGCGGCCATGGTGGGGCAGGGAAAAGGGCTGTCCGATTACACGGCCTTAACCACCCTTCCTTGTGGCCGACACAAGGCGCCTCGGGCGGGCCGCTTATTTACCTGGATTTGGTCCCGGTCAGGTCAAAGTCCCCGAAACAAATAAAGCGATCGGGAGGTGGGGATGATCCAGGCCGCTATCGAATTTGCGGAACATGACAGTGCGGTGCCCGCATATGCCGTGCTCGATCGTGCGCACCTTTCGCGCATGACCTTCAACGACCACAGCCTCGAACGGGAAGTCTTGCAGCTCTTCGAGCGGCAGGCCGAACTGTTGATGACCCGCATGCGCAACAGCGGGCCAGCTGCGGTTGCTACGCTCGCGCATACCCTGAAAGGATCCGCGGTCGGTATCGGTGCTGCCCGAGTCGCGCAGGCTGCGATCGCTGTCGAACAGGCTGCAAGCAGCGCCCCCGACGAGTGCCACGATGCGATCGACCAGCTCGCGCACGCCGTCGACGAGGTACGGGCCGAGATCGTTGCGATGCAGTGCCAGCGATGACAGGGGATGGCTTCCCGCCGAAAATGACTATATAGAGGCGCGCGTCATCTGAGACGAAGTTATTCCTGCTATCCTTCCGAATGCCAAAGATCACCTTTAACGACTCCAGCGGTGCGGGCCGCACGATCGAAGCCGAACTTGGCTCGACCGTCATGGAAACCGCGATCCGCAACAATGTCCCGGGTATTGAGGCTGAGTGTGGCGGCGCCTGCGCCTGCGCCACTTGCCACGTCTATGTCGATGAGGCCTGGCGCGAGAAGGTCGGCGGTCCATCTCCAATGGAAGAGGACATGCTCGACTTCGGGTACGACGTTCGCCCGAATTCCCGGTTGTCCTGTCAGATCAAAGTCACCGAAGATCTCGATGGGCTTGTGGTGACGACACCGGACAAGCAGGCGTAGGCTGCGCGGGTGCGGAACCGGGCGGGGCCCGTGGTTCTTAACAAGCCAGTACAGAGAGTGTCGGTGACGTCGATCAGCACAACGTGTTGCATTGTTGGCGGCGGACCCGCCGGGATGATGCTTGGCTTCCTGCTGGCGCGAGCTGGTGTTGCCGTCATCGTGGCGGAAAAGCACCCTGACTTCCTGCGCGATTTCCGAGGCGACACCGTTCATCCATCGACGCTGGAGATGATGCATGAGCTCGGCTTGCTCGATGAATTTCTCAAGCTGCCGCATTCAATCGTTAAGCAGATAACTCTGCAGATCGGCGAGGATCGCGTCGTGGTCGGTCATTTCGACCACCTGCCTGTTCGTTGCAAATTCATTGCGTTGATGCCGCAGTGGGACTTTCTCAATTTTCTTGCGGATCACGGCAAGGGCTATCGGACATTCGATCTGCGGATGCAAACCGAAGCGATCGGGTTGATCGAAGAGAACGGGCGCGTTGTCGGTGTCCAAACGAAGACCCCGGACGGTGAACTTCAAATACGCGCCGATCTGATTGTCGGATGTGACGGCCGCCATTCCACCATTCGTGCGAAAGCCGGTCTCGAAAGCGATGACTATGGAGCGCCAATGGACGTGTTGTGGTTTCGCCTGTCGCGCAAACCGAGCGATTCCGAAGAAACATTCGGCCATATCGAAGGTGGGCGCATGATGGTGATGCTCAATCGCAACGATTACTGGCAATGCGCCTATGTCATTCCCAAAGGCAGTGCCGATGACGTACGACGCGCCGGGCTGGACAAGTTTCGCGAGGTGGTCGGCGAGATGTCTCCGTTTGTGCAAGACCGGCTCGGTGAAATCGAAAGCTGGGACTCAGTCAAGCTGTTGACTGTCGCGGTGGATCGACTGCGTCGCTGGTGCCGGCCGGGATTGCTGTGCATAGGCGATGCGGCACACGCAATGTCTCCAATTGGTGGCGTGGGTATCAATCTCGCCGTGCAGGATGCGGTGGCCGCAGCAAATATCCTCGCGGAGCCTCTGCGGCGTGGATCTGTATCCATCGAAACGCTAGAGCGAGTGCAGCGGCGGCGCGAATTTCCCACCCGCTTCACCCAGCGCCTGCAGATAGTGCTGCAAAACAATATTATCGGCCCTGCCTTGGGAGGCCGACGGCCTAAGGCGCCACTCTTCATGAAGATGCTTCAATGGCCGCTTTTGCGCCGGATTCCCGGTCGCCTTCTCGCGCTTGGAATAAGGCCAGAGCATATCCGCACGCCGGAAATCAAAATCCCGACGCGCGATGTCCCGGCTTAGGGTTTCATCCCCGCCGGCGCGACCTGCGATGCTTTGAGCCCCATTTCATCGAGCGCCTTGCGTACAAGACCGGACGCTTTTGCTTCTTCGATGAAATCACTCACATAAGCCAGCGCGGCGGGCTTTCCCTTGGGTACGCACACGGCCGTGCTCGAATTGAGAAATGCATCTTCGAGGATTCGGGAGCCGGCGATCTTTCCGGCCAGGCCGGACAGAGATTCACGCGAAAGCGCAATCGCCTCGATCCTGCCGTCGTTCATCGCGGTCACAGCCGCGTCGACGCCGGCAAAATCAATATGGGCTGCGTTGGGTGTCGCCCTCTTGGCGGCTCGAAAGGTAGCGGTGTTTGCGACGCCGCCAATACCCACTCCTTTGGCATCGGCATCCTTCACCGAACTGATCTTTGACGCGGCTGCGACCAGGAAGGTGCTCTGTAACAGATGATACGCGTTGCCGAATGCGACGAACTTCTTGCGTTCATCGTCGACCGGAAGGAAGGCAACATCCCAGCGATTAGCGTCTGCAGAATTCTGAATCTCGCCGGACGCCTGATGCGGAATGATCTCAATCGGCACACCAAGTTTTGCGGAAAGTGCGCGGCCGAGTGTGACGGCAACTCCTCGATAGCTGTCGCCATCTTTGATGGCGAATTGGGCGGAGGGGGCAGGTGCGACCGCAATGGCAAGCCGTAATTTTCCGGTCGGAGCCAGCTCTTTCAATACTGCTTGATCTGCCATCGGGTAACTCCAAAAACAACGGGCGGCGCGGTGCGCCACCCGTCCTCGGATAGCACGTCGGAACTACGGTTTCATCCCGGCCGGAGCCACCTGCGAGTTTTTCAGGTCCATGTCATCAAATGCCTTTCGCACAAGCCCAGACGCCTTGGCCTCCTCGATGAATTGGCTCACATAGGCAAGCGCTTCCGGTTTTCCCCTTGGCACCGCAATAGCGGTCGACGAGTTCAGAAACCCGCCGTCAAGAATGCGCGACCCGGGAATTTTTGCGGCTAGTCCGGAAAGGGACTCACGCGAAAGCGCAATGCAATCAATTTCACCTGCTTTCATGGCGGCGACCGCGGCGTCAACACCCGGTACCGTAACAAAGGTCGCTTTCGGGGCGCTTCGCTGGGCAGCCCGAAAGGTCGCGGTATTCGCGACACCGCCTATCCGCACTCCCGGCTCGTTGACCTCGTCGATTTTCCCAATCTTTGCGCCGGGCGCCACAAGATAGGTGCTTTGCAGCAGGTGATACGCGTTGCCGAAGTCGACGAATTTTTTCCGCTCCTCGTCGACCGGCATGAATGTGACATCCCAGCGATTGGCGTCTGCAGAATTCTGGATCTCGCCCGATGCCAGATGCGGGACGAACTCGACCGGAACGCCGAGTTTTTTCGCCATCGCTGCTCCCAGTTCCACGGTCACTCCTCGATATTGGCCGGTCGCTTCGTCCTTGATGGCATAAAGCGCGGACGGCGCGGGGGCGACCGCGATCGCAACACGCAACTTTCCGGTGGGAGCGAGTTCTTTCACCACGTCAGCCTTGGCGGGCAGGCCACAGGCAAGAGCCATGATGAAACCGATAGCGACGCGATCGGCGATTAACATTGAACCTCTTCTGAAATCTGCGGAGCGCCCCGGGAGGGGCGCTCCATGTTTCGTGCTCAGATCGCGTGCGTCATGACAGCCTTGACCTTGGCCGGGGTGAACGGGATCGAACGCAAGCGCACGCCCGTTGCATCGAATACAGCGTTGGCGATTGCCGAGGGGATAACCGCCGCGCTCGGCTCACCCGCTCCCCAAGGCTTTTCCGTCGGCCGGTCGATCAACTCGATCACGATTTCCGGTACCTGCGGGAAAGTGAGGATCGGGTAGCTTGCCCAGTCGAGGCTGGTCACCTGCGAGCGATCGAAGGTGACTTCCTCGATCAACGTGCGACTTACGGTCTGGATCACATTGCCTTCGATCTGGTTCTTGAGGCCGTCGGGATTGATGACCTGACCGCAATCGTGGACGACCGTGAACTTCGGAACACGGATCACGCCCGTCGCACGGTCCACCTCGACTTCGGCGACGGCGCCGATGTAGGTGCGTACCAGCTCGTACTTCACATACGAGACGCCGCGCCCTTTTGCGAGATTGCCGCTGCCCGGTTTTTGCGGGGAGGGCCGGCTATCCCACTTTGCCAAAGTGGCCAACCGTTCGAGCAATTCGAGTCCCCGCTTGTCGTCGAGATACTTCCGACGAAATTCGAGCGGGTCCATTCCGGCCGCTGCCGCGAGTTCGTCCATGAAGCATTCGTTGGCGTAAGTATTTTGCATGCGTCCGGGCGTTCTGATCCAGGACGGCCGGAACGGTGTTGTCTCGAGCCGTTTGCAGACGGCCTTTGTATTGGCGAATTTGTACGGGATCGCCGAATTCTGGAACACATTGCCCGGTGCGATATGGTCGCCGGCCGGCATGCCGGAGAGCGTCGCCGCCACCAGCGGCACGAAGAAACCGCCAGGCGTCTGCTGCGGCATGTAGAAGTCACCTTCCCAAGCCGTCACATTACCCTGTGCGTCCATTGCTGCGCGCATATCCATCAGTGTTGGCGGGCCCTTTGGATCCCAACCGTGCTCGTCAGCACGCGACCATTGCACGCGCACCGGCTTGCCGACGATCTTGGCGAGCAGGGCGGCGTCCGCAGCCGCATCTTCGTGGCCGTTGCGTCCGTAGCAGCCGGACCCCTCGACGTAGATGCAACGCACCTTTTCCGGCGGCAACGAAAACATCTGTGCCAATTGTTTGCGCAGATTGTGGGTCGCCTGCGACGCCGACCATGACGTCAACGCACCGTCCTTGAATTCCGCGATGGCGCACGACGGACCGATTGAGCCGTGCGTGTGAATGGCGAAGTCGTATGTCGCATTGATCTTCTTCACCCCGTCAGCGGCCATCGCCGCGGCCGTGTCGCCGGTCTTTCCGTACTCTTCGAGCTTTGCCACCTTGCTGTTGCGGACGTAATCCCAAAGTTTTGCCTGCTCCGGCAACGTTTCGGATTTAGACCAGGTGGCCTTAAGCGCGGTTGCGCCACGGATCGCATCCCATTCATTGGAAGCGACGATGGCCAGGAAATTGCCCTCCCGCACGATTTTGACAACACCCGGGATTTTCTTGACCGCACTGTCATCCACGCTCTCAAGCTTGGCGCCGATCGCAGGCGGCCGCACCACGCGCCCATGCAACATGCCGGGTAACTTGAAGTCCTGCATGTAGGTAAAGCGGCCTGTGACCTTGTCGGGAATATCGACCCGCGGTTGCGACTTGCCGACGACCTTGTAGTCCTTCGGAGCCTTTTCCTTCACCGGCTGCTTTGGATCGAGCGTAACAGCGAAGGTCTTGCCGCCGATCAGTTCACCGTAACTGACCTTCTTCCCGCCGCCGGACACCACACCATCCGTGATGGTCAGTTGATCGGTTCCGAGCTTTTTCCCGGCTTCCGTCATTAGCGCCTGGCGAGCGGCAGCTGCCGCTTGCCGAAGTTGCACGCCGCCTACCTGGACGGTGAGACTGCCCCAGGTTGTGCCTTGGTCAGGTGTCAGCGATGTATCGCCTTGGACGAGTTCAATTCGGCTTGTCGGAATGTCCAACTCTTCGGCCACGATCTGACGCAGTGCCGTGGTGATGCCGGTCCCGAGATCAACCTTGCCGGAATAGACGGTTACATTGCCCGCCTTGTCGATCGCGAGAAACGAGTCCACTTCGGTCAATGTGACGGGCTTTGCCATCCCTTGCGCTTTGGCGCTGCCGATTGAGCCGCGCAGCGAAAAGCTGACGACAAGAGCGCCGGAGCCGAGCAGGGCAGCGCGCCGTGATAACTGGATGTTCATGCGTGCCTCCCTTATGCCTGAGCCGAAGCGCGTTTGACCGCGCGCACGATGCGTGCGTGTGTGCCACAACGACAGAGATTGTTCGCGAGTGCATTCTTGATGTCGGCTTCGCTGGGCTTTTTGTTCTTTGCGAGCAAAGCCGCCGACTCCATGATCATGCCGTTGATGCAGTAGCCGCATTGCGCAGCCTGCTCATCAATGAAAGCTTTCTGTACGGGATGCGGCTTTTGCGGCGAGCCGAGCCCTTCGAGCGTTACCACCTTCTGCTTGTCGGTCACGGTATCAATTGGAGTGACGCAAGACCGCACAGCGGTGCCGTCAATGTGGACAGTGCAAGCACCGCACTGACCAAGTCCGCAACCGAAGCGCGGGCCATGCAGCCCGAGATTGTCGCGCAACGCATAGAGCAGCGGCATCTGCGGATCGTCGTAAGAAATCGACACGCGTTTGCCATTCACATTGAGTGATTTTTTAGCCATGGACATCTCCCTCCGCGCTCGTCAGCGTGGATTGTTGTGTCGCGGACTTACGGTCCGCATTAAGCCATTGATAAACCTAAGTGTTCTGTCTTAGAAGTCTACCGACGGCTTTGCTAAAGGCTTATCGCGCGGTGGCCTGGATCTTATGCTGCGGGCCGCGCCCGGCCTTAGCGAGGGGGATCATTGCGCCGTCGACCTGATCGATCAACTGCCCGCGTGCGGTGCAACTGGTTATGTCCGCTTTGAGCCAATAACAGACATTGGGTCTGTAGGAACTTTAAGATCGGGCGGCACTTAACCTGCTGGCCCTCTTGTGTCCACACTCTGTGGGTGTGCGTTGTGCCAGGGCTTTAATGGAACGATCCGACCGAAACATTGCGTCTTTAACGGACGAAGGACGTTACCGCCTCCTCGTCGAGGCCGTGACGGACTACGCCATCTACATGCTGGACGCTTCTGGGATTGTGACGACGTGGAATCCAGGAGCACAGCGGTTCAAGGGCTATGCAGCGAACGAGATTATTGGCCAGCACTTTTCACGCTTTTACACTGAGGACGACAGAAAGACAGGGCTGCCCAGCCGAGCTCTGGAGACCGCAGAGCGTGAAGGAAAATTTGAGGCCGAAGGTTGGCGCGTTCGCAAGGATGGGTCACGTTTCTGGGCCTACGTCGTCATCGATCCAATCCGCGATCGGTCCGGGCAGATCATCGGCTTTGCGAAGATCACCCGCGACCTGACCGAGCGGAAAGCCGCCGAACAGGTGCTGCACCGAAGTGAGGAGCAGTTTCGATTGCTCGTGCAGGGCGTCAGCGACTACGCCATTTATCTGCTCGACTTGGAAGGGAATATCACAAGCTGGAATCTTGGTGCGCAGCGGATCAAAGGGTACTTCGCAAACGAAATCATCGGGCAGCACTTTTCGCGTTTCTACACAGACGAGGACCGAGCGGCAGGCCTTCCGCAACTGGCGCTTGAGACCGTCCGGAATCACGGACGCTTCGAAAAAGAGGCTTGGCGCGTTCGCAAGGACGGATCGCGGTTTTGGGCTCATGTCATTATTGATCCCATCCGTGATGACCAAGGAAACGCTATCGGCTACGCCAAGATCACCCGCGACATAAGCGAGCGCAGGAAGGCCGAGGAGGAACTGCAAAAGGCGCGGGAGTTCTCCCTACAAGCACAAAAGCTCGAAGCAATCGGTCAACTTACCGGCGGCATCGCCCACGACTTCAACAACTTGCTGATGGCGGTACTTGGCAGTCTCGAACTGCTGCGCAAACGCTTGTCAGATGACCCCAAAAGCATCGCATTGCTCGAAAATGCCGCCCAGGGTGCACAACGGGGCACAACCTTGACAAAGCGGATGCTTGCCTTCGCGCGAAACTATGAAATGAAGAAGGAAGCGATCGATATTCCCACGCTCGTGCACGGCATGAAAGAACTGGTCGAGCGATCCATGGGGCCGTCGTTCAACATGGAAATCCGTTTCCCGCTTTCGCTTAACCCGGTCGAGGCGGACGCCAATCAGCTGGAACTGGCGCTCCTCAATCTCAGTCTGAACGCCCGCGATGCAATGGCCGATGGCGGCGACATCATATTGGCGGCGCGGGAAGAAAACATATCTGCTGGTCACCGGAGTGGACTGAAGGCTGGTCGCTATATTCGACTCAGCGTGACCGACACCGGCGAAGGTATGGATCAAGAGACGCTGCTCAAAGCGACCGAGCCGTTCTTCACCACCAAGGGGGTCGGCAAAGGCACTGGCCTCGGGCTCTCAATGGTCCATGGCTTTGCAGAGCAAAGCGGCGGACGCCTCATCCTGCACAGTCAGAAAGGCGCAGGTACGACAGCCGAGCTTTTGCTTCCGGTTGCAAAAACTTCGGAGAAAGCAATTCCTGCCACGCCAGCGCCACCAGCGAAGGCACTTCGGCCCCTCACAATTTTGGCCGTAGATGACGATGCCCTCGTTCTCATGAACACCGTCCATATGCTGGAAGACCTAGGGCATACGGTGTTTGAGGCCTATTCGGGTTACGAAGCCCTGGAAATTTTAAAACGTGAGGACGGCATTGATCTTGTCGTTACCGATCAGGCGATGCCAAAAATGACCGGGACCGAACTCGCGAAAATTATCAAACGCGAATGGCCCGACATACCCGTTCTCCTTGCAACCGGCTATGCCGACAGGGTGCGAGGCGACGACGTCGGCTTGCCGAAGCTTACGAAGCCTTACATGCAGCGCGAGCTCGCGGAGGCAATAGTGCGCATGAACCCACCGCGCCGGAAGGGCGACCGGGTGGTCCGACTCCGAAACGGACCCACGGTCTAAACCACAACCAACTTGCTTGCTTTTATTTGAGCGCTGGCGCTTCGTTTTCTCTTGACGGCTGACGTCTCTCCAAAGCGTGTGGTCCCGTCAAATACAGACCATCCCATGGACGCTTGGCCTCTTCCGGGGTTTCGCGTTTTTCGCGATCCGCTTTGAGGGTATCCATTGTTACGGGGCTTTGAGCGGGCGCATGCTGCAAAAAGGGCGGCAGCTCGACAAGGAACACCATCAACACGAAAAGAACAGGTGCGCGAGGCATTCGTCTTACTCGACCAAATTTTATCAACTCGGGAACCTCATCTTGGATTTCGCTCAGAAACAACTTGATCGCTTTGTTGCCGGCGCAATCAGGGTGGTCCGTCATCGATCTCTCAGAAAGAACACCATCTAGACGGATGGAAACGGCCGTAATGCCGGACGGGCTTCCGCCTTCCTTTTTGCATCCTGCAGCTTCTTTTTGTCAGGAGGAATGAGCCCTTCGCGCTGTGCCTTCTTGCGCGCCAGCTTGCGCGCGCGCCGGACCGCCTCGGACTTTTCCCGGGTTTTGCGTTCCGAAGGCTTTTCATAGGAGCGCCGCTGCTTCATTTCCCGAAATATGCCTTCGCGCTGCATTTTCTTTTTCAAAACACGGAGAGCCTGATCGACATTGTTGTCGCGCACAAAAATCCGCAATTGATGTTCCTTTATTTAGGGGAGCAGCACGGTCGACGAAAGCAATTCGATCTGGACTTTCGGGGCCGCACTGTAAAAAGCCAGCGAGAAGATCACGCGGGTGCAAGAGTGAGTTGGAATTCCTCAGCGGTGCGCTCGAACGCTTCCGCCGAGTTCTTGATTCGGTAGACGACCTTGTTGTCTCTCTCTACCGGCACCAATCGAACGATCTTATATTCACCACGCGCAGCGTTGTACTGGAGCGCGCCTTCGAAATAGACGACTTGGCCAATTGAATATCTATGCATCATTGGCCGGAAAACCGTCGGCGATTCGGCCCCAAGTCTCAGCGATGTGTTGCAGCATGATACGCTGCGATTGCGACACCGGTTGTTCCGCGAGAGATAGGCACTCTTTCGCCTTGGCCCGGCAAAGAGCGGCCGTGAAATGCTCGGACTCAATCGGAGACATGGAAGCCATTCCGCTTTGTCCGTTCGTATCAGCAGAAGACGCCAGCGTTTTCGCGCTGGCGCTGTTTTCAAAAACGGAAATTAGACCGCTTGCAGATTTGCGGCAGCCGATTTTCCGTTACGCGGATCAGCCTGCACATCGAACGAAAGCTTCTGACCCTCGTTGAGATTGTGCATACCGGCACGCTCGACCGCCGAGATGTGAACAAACACATCGGGGCCGCCGTCGTCTTGAACGATAAAACCGAAGCCCTTTTGGGCATTGAAGAACTTAACGATACCTGTGGCCATTAGTGGCCTCCTATTTAGACGCGCAAAGGCGTTATTCCCCCTGCAAACCATTTGCATGGGTTCTCATATCCGGGATTTTGCGTGTCTTTGGAGGGGCCCGTAAGAGCCGAAACTGCAAGTGCAGGCGCAACCTCGAACATCATCTATATAACGACATCGGACTTATATTGCAATGATCTTGGTATGTTCGCCTTGGGTGATTAGAGGCCGGTTCGCGACGCAAACGACATGGTGAATAGCCTGTACCGGCAAACATGAAACGCTTCACCATTGCGATGTGGCGATCACTTTCTTGTCCCCGCGTCCATGTTCGAGCGACGCTTTCAAAACGAAACTCACCCAAGAAACAACCTCTAGGGCGGCGGATATTCGCTCAGCAAGAGCTGCAGCGCCTTGTTTCCGGCACGGGTGGCTTCTCCCACGGTCGCAAAAAACTCCACGGATTTGTCAATCGGACTCTCGCGGCCGGCGCGATAAATCTCCCAACGCCATGGCTTGGGTGGATTTGCCCGGTTCTTCACAACGACAGAAAAGTCATCGTGCTCCCACATTGACAACTTTCATCCCCAAAGTGCGATCAGAGACGGGGCCGCACTGCTGGTAAAGCGATTGCAGCGCAGCCCCGCCGATGAGGAACCTCCGCGCTCCCTCGAACAGCGGTGACTCGACCCACCCTCACGGTCATTGCACGTCCGTCATGGAAGTACCATGCCAGCGCTTGAGCGCCACTTTGAAAAATGGACTCTCGGCCATTTTCAGCGCAGAGTTCTGGATCACCGACTGCGGCTCTGCCCAGGCGTCGGTGGCTGAGAGACTTGCGCTCCCGCCTGTGAAAACAGCGGGAGGCTCCATGGGTCTATCAGCTTCCATCCTCGACACGTTAAAGCTCGACCCCCCAGAGTGTCCCCATTGTGGGACTTCAGATGCGGCTTGCCCAGATCACACCCGCCAAGCCCGATCACGACAAGCGCATGTTTGAGTGCCGAGTGCGATCACTCGCTCACGGAGACCGTGAGATACATGTAGCGGTCAGACCGGCCTAAGAGGGGCTTAGTGCTGCTCCTAAACTTTCCCAAAGGTGAGCGATGTTTTCGAGCACCATGCGGTGAGGAAGTCTCACACTATCGCCGTCTGCTATCGCGCGACACTCGCGCGCCTTTTTAGCGCACATCTCTACCGATAACTTTTCCGCGCCCGATTCCGTCATTCCCGTTTCGTTTCTAGTTCCTTGATTACGGATTCGACGTTCCCGCCTACTTTGCCCACGGCGGCCTCCACTTCCTTTGCCGATCTGCCGAGCCGCTTTCGCCACTGACGTATGGAAACTTTGCTCGAAACATCAACACAATTCCGGGACAGCTTGGGCGTGGAACCAATCATGGATTGTCCTTTCTGGGTCACCAATCCAAGTCACGGGGAGTCGTTTGAGTTCCGATAGTTCTGAAAGGGGCAGGGGCTATTCCGCCAATTTCATGCATGCGGATCAACTGTCGGCGTTTTCGTCTGCGGTCGTGGAGTACTCACGGGGTGCAAGTCTATTCCAAATCGGCATCAGTGCTGGTCGTTCCTTCGCTGGTTGGCCTTGACGGTGCCTGGGCCAGGGGCCAATCCTCACGCTATTGCCTCTGAGAGAACTGCGAGAGAAGCAGGCTTATGTTCGTCACTTTCTTTCAGGAACTGAAACAGGCGGGCGTGCCTGTGACGCTGCGTGAATATCTGACGCTGATGCAGGCAATGGACGCCGATCTCGCTTCGCGAAAAGTCGAGGATTTTTATTTTCTCTCCCGCGCGACGCTGGTGAAGGACGAGCGCAACCTGGACAAATTCGACCGCGTTTTTGGCCATGTCTTCAAAGGGCTGGAAACGCTTGACGATGCGGTCGAAGCCGACATTCCCTCCGAATGGTTGAAAAAACTCGCGGAGAAATATCTGACAGAGGAAGAAAAGAAGCAGATCGAGGCGATGGGGGGGCTCGACAAGTTGCTGGAGACGCTGCGCAAGCGGCTGGCCGAACAGAAGCGTCGCCACCAGGGCGGCTCCAAATGGATCGGAACGGCCGGTACCTCTCCCTACGGCGCGTATGGATACAACCCGGAGGGCGTTCGCATTGGTCAGGATGGCAACCGAAATTTTCGTGCGGTCAAAGTTTGGGACAAGCGCGAGTTCAAGGATCTCGATGACGAGGTTGAACTCGGCACGCGCAATATAAAACTTGCACTGCGCCGTTTGCGAAAATTCGCGCGAACTGGCGCTCCCGAGGAACTCGATCTCGACGGCACCATCAGGGGTACAGCGCACAAAGGATATCTCGATATTCTGATGCGTCCAGAGCGCCACAATGCGGTGAAGGTTCTTCTGTTCTTCGATATCGGCGGCTCGATGGACTGGCACATCAAGTCGACCGAGGAATTGTTCTCCGCCGCACGTTCCGAGTTCAAGCACATGGAGTATTTCTATTTCCACAACTGTCTCTATGAGCGCGTGTGGAAGGAAAACCGCCGCCGGTTTCAGGCAACGACGCCGACGTGGGACGTGCTGCACACCTATCCGCACGACTACAAAGTGATCTTTGTCGGTGATGCATCGATGTCGCCATACGAAATCGCGGCACCGGGAGGCTCGGTGGAGCACTACAACGATGAGCCCGGTTCAGTCTGGCTTGAGCGTGTGACGCGTACGTACCCAGCGTGTGTCTGGCTCAATCCAGTCCCCGAAAAGGAATGGACGTACACTCATTCGGTCGGCATGATTCATCAGCTCATGGCGGGACGCATGTATCCGCTGACGCTTGACGGGCTCGATCGGGCGACTCGTGAGCTTGGCCGTTGATGCAATGTGTCACTTTTAGTGAGTGGGAACCCACTCATCGTCTGCCTTGACGTAAGACCTTTTGACGGCGGCCCAGGCAATCATGTGCGCCCGTTTCTCGCGATCGAATTCTCCGGCGTGTGCCGCGTAAGCGTGATTGAACGCCTCGCGGTAAATATCTTGGGCGTGTTCGGGCAGATATTTTCGGACACGCGTTGGTAAGTCGGCATTTACTCGATACGGCATCGCACCAAACACAGGAGCAGTTTGCTCCTGTGGTAAAGCGATAGGGACTGTAAAGAGTTCCTTCTGCGCGTACGGAATTGCGAAAGTGCTACTTGATTTCGCGACCGTCGGGCGGCTTGCCGATCACGCCAAATTCCTCGGACTTGGCGCCAAATGCGGCGGCCTGGAACCCTTCGGCGGCGAGACCGCGTTTGAGAAGTTCGCGAATTGCCGCAGCCCGGCTCGGCATCCGTTTTCTGAAGCGGAAATCATCCAGGACCGTAAGCTCTTCGCCTGACAACATGATTTGAAGACGTTCACCGCGGTTTGAACCGTTGGTCATGGTACCCCTCGCATGACTGTTCGATACTCAATATGAGTAATCTACTCATACCCATCAAATATTGCAAGTAGCAAAGAAACTGTCCATTGAGTAAAAGATTCCAATGAGGAAATGACGGTATTCACGGGGCTTTTGGCCCTTTTTGCCAATTTTGGTTGCAAAGAATCAGAATTGACGCGTTGTGGCTGTGCCCTAACGTGAGGGCATGAAACACGTCGATGATCTGAAAGAGACGAAAAGCTTGGCGCCGCTTCTTTGCAGCCGTTGCGGCAACTTGATGCGATTGGTCGGTAGCGAGCCTCACCCGATCGAGGCCAAGACCGATCTCCTCACTTACAGTTGCACCGCTTGCGAGGACCTCCTGGTACTGCCGGTCCAAATCTCGGCAACAGGCAACGATTAAGCCTGATCACGCGCGAGACCGCGCAGAGCGGTTGTGCCCCTAAAATCGTCGTTTATGCGGCGTTTGCCGGTCGCAGTCGCGCAGGATCGTCAGGGGCGGCCTGCTCGCGTTGCAGGGCCATCGCCTCGCGCATCAGCCGGGCGAAATCTTTTCGGGCAGTCTCAAGTGCTCCTTCCACCACCGAGCACTGCATTTGCTCGCGGCGCAGAGATGCACTGAGCTCCTCGATTCTCTGACCTGACACCTCTTTTTCAGCCGCGCGCGCTGCCTCCAGTGCCGCAATTTGTTCGTTGAGCGCAGTGATGGTGTCCTCAGCACGTGTCAGCGCTGCCTCCTTGGCGGTAAAGGCGCGGGTGAGGGCAGCGCTGCGCTCCATCAGAGTGGCGCGTGCATGGTCGACTTCCTTGAATTCAGACTCGCGTTGAATGCGCTCTTTTTCCAGATCGGCGATCCGCGTCTGGAGGGCGTCGCGTTCGAGCGCGAGCTCGCCAGCGCGCCTGTCGGCGGTGCGGATCTCGTCGGCGCGGCCAAGCAAATGCTCGCGCGCTTCGCCAAGAAGCTTTTCGCTCGCTGCTGCCCGTGCCTGCAGAGCATCGAAACGCATGCGCTGGGTGGTAACTTCGTGCTCGTGACGTTCCTTGGCCTCCTCGAGCGCGCCCGCTATCCGAATCCGCTCGCTGCTCAACTCGGCGAAATTGCCTTCGACGTGACGCAACCGGCCATGCGTCGCGGTCAAGCTCGCTTCGGTTTCCGCGAGCTTGCGCGAAACGCGGGCCGCGTCCGTGCTGATCTTGTCGAGTGAGATTTGCTGCGCCCGCTTTTCGTCTTCGATCATCAGAATTCGCTGGCGAGCCCCGTTGATCTCAGACTCAAGTGCCGCCACGCGTTTGTCGGAGGTTGTGAGTCGTTCGTCCAGACGGCGATTTTCCTCGCGTAATGCCTTGCTTTCGCCGGTCTCCTGCGCAAGTCGTGCTTCCAGATCGACGATCTGTGCGCGCCGGGCGGCAATGTCGATGGCGATCTCGGCCTTTGTTGCCTCAAGGGTTCGCAGCAGGTTTTGGGTGGTGGTGAGCTCCTGCCGTAAGGCCTGACACTCTTTCTGGGAAAAAGATGCCTTCTTCTCAAGTTCGGCGACCTCATTGCGCAGCTTGCCATAGGCCGTGCGCGTGTTGCTGAGCACCGTCTGGAGGCTGATCTTTTCGGACTTTTCAGCTTCGAAGGCCCGCAGCGCCTTGCTGACCGGGTCGACAAGCTTGCCGACCGCGCTCTTGATGGCGTCGAGCTCGCCGATCTTGGCGTTGGCGTCGAGCAGAAGATTGCGCAGCGACTCGTTCTCGCCACCCAACTGCGCGCCAAGCGCAGAAAACAGCTCTTCGTCAAGTTCAAGGGAGTTGTCCGGCGGCGCGATGTTATTCGCCACGGGCTCAGCCGGTTTGTCTTCGTAGAGTCCGGCCTTGCGGGCGAAAAGGCCCCCAAATTTGCTCATCGCGATCCCCCTAACGCCGATTCGCCCGGCCGAAGCGACGCCGAATCACCTGTTAACCGATCCTAACGGAATCTGAATTTCTGTGGGTAAATAAAGGGTTAATGGGCGGGCGGCCTTGCCCGAAAGCTCTTGTTTTTCAGGGGTTTGATTCGCGGTCGCCGGGTGAAGCGCAACGAGAATGGCGGTATCGAAAGTTAAATGCGCGCGTTGATGAACAGGCCTTCGCAAAGCCGAAAGGTGAAATCCGCTCCCGTCTCTTTCGGGTCGAGGGTCGCTTTAACGTCCGACGTCACCTGAGTGAGCATCGCTCGCAACAGAGCCTGCATGGTTGCGTCATAGCGGGCGGCCCAACTCTTGAATTCCATTGTCTTGTAAATCTGCTCTTCGTGGGTTGTCCGAAAACCCGCAACGCCAAGGGCGCTACGCCACTCTTCCATGGTCCAGGCGCGCAAGTGGCTCGGATCACGCAGGCGCTCAAATGCATTGACGTAGTCGCCGACGCTTCCTGGTGGAACGACGTTGTCGACCAAGGCGAAAAGACCGCCGGGCTTGAGAACGCGATGCACCTCGGCGAGGAATTCAGGTATCGAATCGAAGTGATGCGGTGCGATCCGGCAGGTGACGAGGTCGAAGCTCCCATCTTCGAACGGAAGTGCCTCGGCCTTGGCGTATGCAGTACGAATGTTGGCGAGGCCGCGCTTGCCTGCTTCGCCCTTCACCATGTCGAGCATTTCCTGAGTAATATCGGTCGCCCACATGCGCGCGACATGTGGCGCGAAAGTGTAGGCAACGTGGCCACCACCGGTGGCAACGTCCAGTGCGCGCCAGTTCTTTTGCGGCGAGGTGAGGGTGACAAGGCGCTCCAGGCTCTTTCCGGCGGCATGCGGCTTGCTGGTCAGATAGTGAGCGGCAGTCTTGCCGAATTGCTCCTGGACGGCTGTTTTCGACATGGATCGCGTTCCGGTGGGTTCGTTGGGCGCACTATATAGCTCGGGCCAAGAAAAAGCCCTGCATCTTTCGATGCAGGGCTGGTTTGCGTCAAGGCGTGGTCCCTTACTTCACGATCATTCCCGTGAAGACGTAGGCTTGCAGCATCACCAGAACGCCGACAAGGCAAGCGAGGGCGATCGAGTGCTTGAATACGAAGCGCAGGATCGTGCCCTCATGTCCGAACCAGTTGGTCGCGGTTGATGCAACCACGATCGATTGTGCGTCGATCATTTTGCCCATCACACCGCCCGAAGAGTTGGCGGCCGCCATGAGGATCGGCGACAAGCCCAGTTGTTGCGATGTGATCTTCTGCAGGTTGCCGAACAGAATGTTTGACGCCGTATCCGACCCCGTCAGCGCCACGCCCAACCAGCCGAGCAGGGTGCCGAAGAAGGGATAGAGTACCCCGGTGCCGGCAAACGCGAGACCGAGCGTAGCGTCGATCCCTGACAGGCGTGTCAGCGTGCCAATCGCGAGCATCGCCGAAATGGTGATGAGCGAATAGGCGCATATCCTGATTGTCTCGCCGTAGGCCTTCACGAGCCGAACCGGTGTGAAGCCCATCAGGAAGCCGGAGATGATCGCGGCGATCAACATGCCGGAACCGGTGTAGGACAGCCAGGTAAATGAGAACACCGCAGCTTCCTTCGTCGGCGCTGACACGACCGGGGCAACTTTGTTGATCATGTTGTGCAAACCCGGGACGGGAAAATTCCAGGTCGCGTAGGCATTGAGAATGCCTTTGACCGCGTTGGTTCCCCACAGCAGCAGGATCACGCAGACAATAATCCACGGCAGCAATGAGAACCACACCTCAGCTGTTGTTGGTTCGCGTGCAACCTTGACCGGCTTCTTTGGCATCGTGGCTGCGGAGTCATCACGCGTGCGCAGGGCAGGCGACGTCCACACCACTTTCGGCCGCCAGATTTTGAGGAAGCCGATGAGGCAAGCCATGGAGATGAGCGAAGCGCCGATATCGACAATCCATGGATTGATGAAGTTCGAGATCAGGAATTGCGGAATGGCAAAAGAAACGCCGGTCACCAAGATTGCCGGCCACACATCCTTCATGCCGCGGTATCCCGCGAACGCCCAGATCAACCAGAATGGAACGATCAGTGAGAAGAACGGCAACTGCCGACCAACCATCGCGCCCAAGAGAAAAGGATCGAGGCCGGTGACACTCGCAAGACCTGCGATCGGTGTACCGAGTGCGCCGTACGCAACGGGCGCGGTGTTGGCGATAAGCGAGAGACCGGACGCCGCAAGTGGGGAAAACCCCAGGCCGATCAAGATTGCTCCGGTGACGGCGACTGGCGTCCCGAAGCCCGACGCCCCCTCGAAGAACGCGCCGAACGAGAACGCAATTAGCAGTAACTGAAGGCGACGATCTTCGGTGACGCCGCCTATCGCGGTCTGCAGCGTTTGGAACACACCTTTCTCCACCGTCAGTCGATAGAGAAAGATGACGTTGAGCACGATCCAGCCGATCGGGAAGAAGCCGGTGACAGCGCCCAATATTGTCGCACGCAACGTCATATCGGCCGGCATCGTGAAGACGACGATCGCTATGAAATTGGCGACAACCAGCGCGATGAGCGCCGCGATGTGCGCCTTCACCTTGTTGGACGCGATCAATACGAGCAGTGTGACGACCGGCAGCGCCGCGGCACATGTCGACAAGAATTTACTGTTTAGAGGATCGTAGATTTGATCCCACATTGGAGCCTCCCCGAGCCACTGATTGCGGCTGCCACATTTTGTTGTTTCGCATTCGCTGCCTGAAAAAACGGCGCGAGTAACTAAAGAATTGTCGTGCACAAAAAACAAGAAATTGGTTGCAGTGTTCAACTAGAACCTGCACGCGACGGAACCTTACGACGAAGGTCGAAGGTGGATATCCTTGCGAGTTGAAATCAATCGCTATTTGTCGAACCGATGTGCGTCGTCATCGTAGCCGTGACGGCTGGAATAGAAGACGAGCGCCATCAAACCGCCGCCGACCAACAGCGAGAACACAACCCCTCCGACGATCGCGAAATATCCGTATAGGGGTATGGGCTCACCACCAAGACGCGTCCACGCGGCCGCGGCAAACCAGACCGACAGCGCCAACAGGGCAAGCAGCGGAACGGCAATAAGAAGCGTGCGCATCCCACATTATATAAGGAGAAACGCCATTTTTGTCATGACGCCTTTGTCATGGCGCCATCAGCGACAACGATATCCTGGAATTTTGTCGGCGATTATCGAAGCCTAGGCTTTGCCGGCGGCCTCGATTTGCGAGAGTTCGGCAGTGTTGCCCCGCTTGCCCTTGAGCGGCGTTTCATCATTGGCCGCCTCGGTCGGTGGTATGGGCAACTCCTCGAGCGGAACTCCCCGCCGGAGCGTGGATCGCAGAGCCCCGACTTCGCCTTGCAGGCGCGAATTGTCCTTGCGGGCCGCCTCCAGCGCACCTTCGACAACAGCGCGCTCCATGCGTTCGCGCTGAAGCGCCGAACTCAGGTCCTCAACACGCTTTTCGATGTTGGTGCGGCTGACTTGGACATCTGCTTCCAGGTGGCCATTGCGTTCGGTCAGCGCGGCAATCTTTTCTTCGGAACGCGCAAGCGCTGTTTCGCGGACCTTCAATGTTTTGGTCAGAGCGTTATTGCGTTCGGTCAACGCGGTGCGTGCTTGCTCGTGATCTTTGATCTGTCGTTCGCGCGCCTCGTGCGCAGCTTCGATCTGCGCCAGCCGCTTTTCTGAATTGTTGCGCGAGATCGTTGCCTCGACCGATTTTCGGTCGAAAGCGCGAACCTCTTCCGTGCGGGCGATGAGATTTTGTCGCGCTTCGGACAAGAGTCGCTCTGCCGTTGCGGCGCGCGACTGCAATGCATCGAGCCGCATGTTCAGGTTGCTGCGTTCTGCCTGGTGCTGTTCTTTGGCCTCATCGAGAACCGCGCTCAATCGGCCACGTTCGGCATAGGCTTCGGCAAAGCTCGATTCGACCTTGCCGAGTTGCGCACGTGTTGCGGTCAGGGTGTTTTCGCTTTCGGTCAGCCGCCGGGTCAGCCGGGCGGTCTCGTTCAACGCTTGATCGACCGCAATCTGCAAAGAGCGCTTCTCGTCTTCGAGCAGGGCCAATTTTTCGCGCGCGGCGGCAAGTTCGCCCTCGAGACCGATTATGCGCTTCTCGGCGATATCGAACTGGTCCTGCAGTGCCCGACGGGCTTCGGTAACCGTCCGGCGCTGCGCGGATTCGTGCGTCAGCTGACGGTCGAGCTCGTTGATTTGCGCGTGACGGGCATTCAGGTCGTCGGTCAGTTCGAGGCGCGCGCTTTCCAATGCGCGACCGGTTTCTCTCGCAAGTTCGAGATCTTCGCGCAGTCTTTCGACTTCAGCCTCGAGGACCGTCGATTTTCTTTCGACCTGGTAGAACTCGGTGCGCAATGTTTCGTAGGACGTGCGAGCTTCCGTCAGCATTCCTGACAAGCTCATGTTCTGCGATTTTTCCTGCTCGAGCGCGCGCAGGGTGCTGTTGAAGGGCGCAACAAGCTTGTCGAAAGCGTCTTTGAGATCTTCAAGTTCGTTGATCTTGCGGCCAGTGTCGGTCAGGAGGTTGCGCAAAACCTCATTTTCCTCGCCGATCCGCGAACCGACATCGGAAAGACTTTCGATGGAAATGTGGTCGCTGCCGTTTCCGTTTCCGTTTCGGGAGCGTCCCGTAAAATTGTCGGGCCCGGCCGTGCTCAGTTTGCGGCCAAAAAGATCCGACAACTTCGCCATGACGACGCCTCCCAACCCCAACGCTTACGACAGCCCCGAATGCGCGCGAGTTGAGAGGTACGATATTATATAGTGCGAGTGATGGGAACACTCGCCGCTGGACTTGTGAGTTATCACAGGCTTGGCTTGGGGATAATGCAAAGTTTGAGCTAACGGTTGCGATTGAAGTGAGCGACACTGTGACGGAAGCGCAGTCAGACTCTGCTGCAAGCGCAGTGACCTACACTTATCGGCCGACGGCACTAGGTGCGGCGCGGCATTTCACTCTTTCGGATGAGGGAATCGATTGGGATTCAGGCCCGGTGTCCGGGCACGTCCCATATCGACAGGTTCGTCGGCTGCGCATGTCGTTCAAGCCGGTCAGCATGCAGTCGCGTCGCTTCATTACTGAACTATGGGGGGAGGGCGCGCCCCGGCTGAAGATCATATCCACATCGTGGAAAAGTATGTTCGAGCAAGAACGGCAGGACCGATCCTATTCGGTCTTCGTTCGTGAATTACACCGACGGGTTTCAGAATCGGCATCGCCTGTGCGCTTTGAGCGCGGCACGAGCCCCTGGATCTACTGGCCGGGCTTTGCACTTTTCGTAGCGGTTGCGCTCGGAGTGGCCGGAGGTGCTGTGCAAGCCCTGCACGCGGGAGCCTATGCAGGCGCTGCGTTCGCAGGTGCGTTCCTCGCACTCTATCTTTGGCAGATTGAAAGCTTCCTTCGGCGCAATCGCCCCGGCGTCTATAGCCCCGAAGCATTACCCAAGGACGTAATGCCGCCGCCCTAGTTGGCGCCGTCCGTACGTTACTGCCGAACGACAAGAACCGAGCACTTGGCGTAGCGAACGACGTGCCCGGCATTGGAGCCGAGGAAATATGTCCGCATGGCGGGCCGGTGTGAGCTCATCACGATCAGATCTGCACTGAACGTCTTCGCTTCCTCCAGTACCTCATGATAAATCCCGCCTTGGCGCACCGTCGCTGAAACGTGTGCGGCATCGAGACCACATTCGCGCGCAATAATGCCGAGAGCTTCCTCCGCGGACGTGCGCTGCTGGACGTCAAAATCAGGCGGCACATACTCGGCCAGCATGACCGGCGTCATCGCGAGCACATTGACGAGCCTCAGTGACCCTCCCGATGCGCGGGCCATACCCACCGCGGTCGTCAGCGCAGGTTTGGCGAGATCCGTATCGGCCAGGTCGACCGGCACCAGAATTTTCTTGTACATGACAGCGCCCCTCTTTTCGCTGCGAAAGCCCAATATGACACGTTTTCAGAGGCGCGTTGAGTGGGAGTTATTGTCTCAACTTGCCGCGGAGCCCAGAGATTTCGGGGTGACGAAGCGTTCGAGCCGGCCGCATTGCGGATGCAGCTTGCCCCAATCGTCGAAGGCGAAATCGATGATAACGAGCCCGGAGGTAGGGAGCTTTTCCCGCAGCCGTTCTCGGGCCTGCACGTCGCCCGCTGCAATCAGCATTACTGCGAGATCGTGGAGGCCCGGATTATGTCCGACAACCAGGAGCGTATGTGTGCCCGGGACAGCGTCCTTTATGGACGTGAGAATTGATTGCGCGGTTGCGTCATAGAGGCGTTCAACCACGGCCGCGCCCGGGGGCGAACGGAATGCGGTTGCGGCGGACTTCCAGGTTTCGAGGGTTCGCGAAGAGGGCGATGTGATAACCTGGTCGGGGATGAGGCCATGGGAGGCCATATAAGCGCCGACTTTTGCAGCGTCCTTCCAGCCTCGTTCCATTAGTTTACGTGCGCGGTCTTCCATCCCCGGTTCGGATTGCTCAGCTTTGGCGTGACGAAATAACAATAGTCGTCGCATGGTCATTCTATGGATTTCGGCTACAGAAAAACCAGTTTAGCATGCATTCGTCGGAAGCAGAGCGCCGACATGCAACCAGGTAGCGAACGCAACGAGCAAAAGTGAGAGCATGGAAGCGGGCTGGTACGAAACCAACAGCGTTCCCCGTCCGGAACGTCCACGGCTTAGTCTCGACCTCGACGTCGATGTCTGCGTGGTTGGCGCCGGACTTGCCGGCCTGACTGTTGCACGGGAGATCGCCCAGCGGGGGTGGTCGGTTGTCGTCCTGGAAGGAGGGCAGGTCGCATGGGCGGCGTCGGGTCGCAACATGGGCTTCGTGCTTCCGGGATTCTCCGAAGACATTGACGGCATCATCGAGCGGGTCGGACTTGATCACGCCAAACAGCTCTGGGCGTTGTCGGAGCAGGGGCTCGATTACGTACGGCGCACAATTCTCGACACGCGGATGCCGGGCGTTGATCTGATCAACGGATGGCTGCACGTTTCGAAGACCGACAATCCTGCGGAGCTGCGCAATGAAGTTGAGCGCATGCGCTGGATTGGAGCCGATGTCGAGTACTGGCCTGTCGACCGCGTGCGCGATCAACTGCGCAGTCCGCGATATTTCAGCGCCGTACATTACAGGCAGGCATTTCACATCGATCCCTACAATTATGCCCAAGGCTTGGCTGCGCTGGCTGAGAAGGCTGGAGCCCGCATCTTCGAGGATTCGCCCGCGGTCTCACTCGATCCTGCTGGCGTGCGCAAACGCATTGTCACGCCTGCCGGCCGAGTACGTGCCGCGCACGTGGTGCTCGCCGGCAATGTCCATCTCGGCGCACTTATGCCGCGCCTCGCAGCGACTCTTCTGCCCATAACGACGTATGTGATGGTTACGGAGCCGATTGGAGAGACCCTGCACGAGGTGGTGCGCTATCGTGGGGCCGTCAGCGATACCGATCGTGCCGACAACCACTACCGCATTGTCGGAGGTGATCGGCTCCAGTGGCTGGGGCGGATGCGGGCATGGGAGGCAAATCCTGGTCTGATCGCGCGGGGACTCGTCAACGACGTTCAGCGCACCTTCCCCGAGCTCGGCAAAGTGGCCGTCGCGCACGTATGGCGAGGGACATTGGGCCGTACGGTTCATCGCATGCCGCAAATCGGCGAAATCGAACGCGGTCTATGGCTCGCGAGCGGGTTTGGAGGCCATGGTCTCAACAATACGGCGATGGCCGGCGAACTTGTTGCGCGCGGCATCATCGATGGCGATCAAACGTGGCGCCTGTTCGCTCCTTACGAACTGGTTTGGGCCGGTGGTGTGCTTGGCCGCATGGTGGCACAGGGAATTTACTGGGGTACGCGGCCTGTAGATCGAATTGAACAGGAAGTTGCGCGCTATCGTGCGCTGTCTCGCGCCCGCAAGGCCGCACGGTCAGTGCCACAGCATGCAGGGCCCGTTTCCGATTCCGATCAGCCGAGCCTCTAGACTACCGGCCTTCCCGCCGCGCCATAAAGGCAAGCCTTTCGAACAGATGCACGTCCTGTTCGTTCTTGATCAACGCGCCGTGCAGGGGAGGGATGAGCTTCTTCGGGTCGCGTTCGCGCAAAGTCTCGGGCCCGATATCTTCGGCCATCAAAAGCTTGAGCCAATCGAGCAACTCCGAGGTCGAAGGCTTCTTCTTCATCCCAGGTACTTCGCGGATTTCGTAGAACAGTTTCAGGGCCTCCGCGACCAATCGCTGTTTAATGCCGGGGAAATGCACGTCGATAATTGCGCGCATGGTCTCCGTGTCCGGAAACCGAATGTAGTGGAAGAAGCACCGGCGCAGAAAGGCGTCAGGCAATTCTTTCTCGTTGTTCGAGGTGATGACGACGATTGGCCGCCGCCGCGCCTTCACCGTTTCGCTCGTCTCGTAGACAAAAAACTCCATGCGATCGAGCTCTTGCAGCAGGTCGTTGGGGAATTCGATGTCGGCTTTGTCGATCTCGTCGATCAGCAATACCGGGCGCTCGTCGGCGACGAAGGCGTCCCATAGTTTGCCCCGTTTGATGTAGTTGCGAATGTCCTTGACGCGCTCGTCACCGAGTTGACTGTCGCGCAAGCGCGACACCGCATCATATTCGTACAGACCTTGCAGCGCCTTGGTGGTGGATTTGATATGCCACTCGATCAGCGGCGCCCCGATTGCCTTGGCGATTTCCAACGCCAGGACCGTTTTGCCGGTGCCCGGCTCTCCTTTGACCAGGAGTGGCCGCTCGAGGGTGATGGCGGCGTTGACCGCTATTTTCAGGTCGTCGGTCGCCACATAAGCGCTGGTGCCTTCAAAACGCATACAATGCTTCCTGTGCTTGCTCGCGTATTCATATAGGGAAGATGCAGCGCGACAAAGGGCTTTGACGATCGATCAGCCGCGCACTGCCTTTTCGAGGAAATCTTCCAACGCCGCCACTGGCGCGCGATCGCGATAAATCTTGTGCCGGTTTTCGGCCATTCGTGACGATATCGCGCGTCGGAACTGTGCGTCCTTGCCGAGGCGCGTGGCAATCGCGACATAGTCGTCAACCGTCGTTGCAATCGTGTCTTCGACACCGATCATCCGCAGGATCGCGGCGCTATGCCTGCCGCGCATCGTCGCGCCTTCGAAGGTTACAATCGGCAGTGCTTGCGTGAGGCACTCGAGCGCCGAGTTGCAGCCCGACCAACCTATGCTGTCGAGAAACACATCGGATAGCCCGGCGGCAGCCACGAATTTGCTTTGGCTCAGGCGATTGAGAAACACGCAATGATAGTCGGCGCGAAGACCGGCCGCCGCAAACGTGCGCTCCAGCCGTTCTTTCATCGACGCGGTGATCGCGGGGGCGCCGAAATGGCGTAGAAATACGAACTGGCAATCGCCGACCGTGCGGGCAATGCGCGCAAACACTTCGTCATATTGCGGAAGATATTTGAAAAGTGACTGAGCACTCCAGAATACGGTCGTGCCAAGCCGCAGGCCAAGTTCGGCACGGGTGACATCGACCGATTCCGTTTCGGCTGGTTCGTAGTAGATGGAAAGGTTGGGCAACCGGACAAGTTTCTCGGTGTAATAGTCTTGGGCTTCCGGCGGCTCCATCAGATCACTCGACAGGAAATAGTCGAGCGTCGAGAGGCCGCTCGTCTCAGGATGCCCCCACGAATTGCACTGCACCGGCGCGAGTCGTTGTGCCGCAAGCTGCAGAGAAGAAATGTCCATGAGCAGGCCGGGGTAGATCAGTACATGCGGCGCGCCGGCAAGGATTTCGCGCCGCCAACCTGCCGTATCGAGTGTGCGGTGGATAAAGCGATCGCAGAGGGCGGCGGCCGCTTCTGTCTGTTCGTCACGGATCGCGCCGAGGTGATAGCCGGTCACATGAAAGCGCTTGCGATCGAGTTGGCCTACCCAACCCCTGATGGGGATTTTCCAATTCGAGTGCCGATAGAAAAAGCTGCTGACGATGCCCAGGCGGATTGGCTCTCCGGCGGCCGGCGGCGGCGCAAGCTGTGCCGCGGGAAAGCGGTGAGCGACGACGCGGCCGATCATATCGCCGTAGATCTGTTGCAGCGCGCGGTCGTTTTCGCCCTGATAGGCAAGCAGGAAAGGGTGCCTTGCACCAAGGGCCTTGATCAGGTCGCCCTTGAGCGCACCGCGCTCAACGTCGGCACTCAGTTCGCGCAACTTCATTTCATAGGCCGCACGGCGCTGCGGAATTTCCTGAGCATCCCGGTAGATGACAGGAAGTTGGGAGAAACACGCCGCGAAGCGGGCTTCCGCGTGACCTGGATCAAGCTGCAATGCCTGGGCGAGGTCGGCACTGGCCTCCTGGTCGCGGCTGATTTCCAGAAGACAGCGAGCGCGCTGATACCATGCCTCGGCATTGCGGGGATTGATCTTCACCGCTGACGTGAAATTTTCGATGGCTTCTTCGGCGCGGTCGAGCCCGATCAAGACGCGCCCGCGATTATTCCGTGGTTCGGTGAAATCGGGTGCGATCGCCAGTGCCTGGTTATAGCTCTCAAGCGCTTCCGGCAGACGATTGAGCGCTTCCATAACAGCGCCCCGATTATTGAGCGCCTTGATGTGATTTGGTTGCATCGCCAGCGCGCGATCGAGACTCGCTAGCGCCTCATCGTATCGCCCAAGGACACGTAGCGACGAGCCACGATTGTAGTAGGCGTCGGCATAGTCATTTTTCAATGCGATCGCCTTGTTGAAGCACTCAAGCGCTTCCTCGTTGCGCCCGAGATCCGCCAGTGCCGCGCCGCGATTATTGTGCGCCTCGGCAAATCTGGATTTCTGTTTTAGTGCTGCATCGAAGCTCGCCAGTGCTTCGTCGATACGATTGAGAGCGTGCAGTATCATTCCGTAGTTCAGCAGAATCTGCGGCGAGGGTTTGCGCAGGCGCATTGCCTCGGAAATAAGGCGAAGCGCTTCGGCGGGCTGGCTCTTGGCAAGCTTGACGACGCTCAGCATCTGCAAAGCGTCGAAATGGTCAGGCCTGTGAGCCAGGACCTGCGAATAAAGACTTTCGGCCTCGGCCAGGCGCCCGTGTGTATGCAGCGCGAGCGCGTCCGCAAAGACTTGCGAAACTTTGAACGGCGCAGGCTTCGGCACCGGAGTCATGAGCTTCATCCCCTTGTATCGAGAGGTAAAAAAGCTCCACTGAGTCGTCCAGCGCGAAGTTTTGGGATGGGCTGGGGCCTTTAACGGGAACGTGATTGCGGCGCGACCGTGAGTTATCTTGTGTTTTGGCCCGGACACTTTATCTCGGGTGAAATTACGGCTGCGATCAATGGCTTGGGTGCTGCGAGCGATAACAGAGGAGACGGTTTTATGTTGAATCGGCGCTCTCTTTTGACTGCCGGCGCAGCTTTGTCGGCGCTCGCATATACGGCCAAATTCAGTGAGGCGGGACCAATGACAACGAGCGAAACGATCGACTATCGAAACCTGTCCGATACGGACTGGCGAAAGCGCCTGACGGCCAATCAGTACATGGTGCTTCGCCAGCACAGCACGGAGCGCCCGGGCACCAGTCCGCTCAACAAAGAGAAGCGCAAAGGCACATTTGCCTGTGCAGGGTGCGATCTCCCGCTCTTTTCGTCAGAAACAAAATTCGAAAGCGGCACAGGCTGGCCGAGTTTTTATCAACCCCTGTCGAATGCAGTGGAAACCAAATCCGACCGCTCCCTTTTCATGACGCGCACCGAAGTGCATTGCGCACGTTGTCTCGGACATCTCGGACACGTTTTCGATGACGGCCCGCCACCGACGGGCTTGCGCTACTGCATGAATGGCGTGGCACTGAAGTTCACACCTCAGGACGGGTCATCCTCCTCCTGAAGCCTCGGCAATAACTGCCGCTTCGCGGCAGAAAGAACCTCGAACGGCGGCCTCGCAGGGCCGCCGTTTCCTTTTAAGCCATTGATATATCTAAATAATAATACTGGCACGTTGATTGCGAAGACCTGCTCGAATTTGCGAGTCCCGTCAGGGGCAACGCGTGTCCTGTTTGTGGAGATGAAGTCATGGGCTTGTTCGACGCTCTTACAACCGCGGTCAGTGGTCTGCAGGCGCAATCCTTCGCCATGCAAAACATATCCGGCAATATCGCGAACTCTCAGACAACCGCCTACAAAGGCATCGACACCAATTTCGCCGATCTGATCCCGGGAGACTCGGTCCCCACGCACCAGATCGCGGGCGGCGTGATCGCCAATTCGCGCGCAACAAACAACGTGCAAGGGACGATTCAAAGCACGACGTCAACAACCGACATGGCCATCAATGGCAACGGTTTTTTTGTCGTGCAGGCACCGACCGGTTTCAATGGAAATCTGCCGCTCTTTGGAGGGATCGACAGCTATACCCGCCGCGGCGACTTTCAACTGGACGCCAATGGGTATCTGGTGAACGGGGCAGGATATTTTCTAGAGGGCATTCCAATCGATCCTACGACCGGCAATCCAGTCGGCAGTGTCGCTGCGCCGTTGCAGTTCCAGGGCAATTTCTTGCCGGCCAGTGCAACGAGCCAGGTGAATTACGGAATAAACCTTCCGTCCTTGCCACAAACGAATTCCTACGTCGCGACGACGCCAAATTCCGAATTGCTCAATCCAACGGACTTTACCGCCGGTCATGATCCCACGACCGCGGGCGGCGGAGTGGTCATCGGTTCGGACGTTTCTACATTCGTCAACGAATCGATCGATGGCGGCTCGGTGACGATCTACGACGCTATCGGAACGCCGGCCAATCTTCAGCTGCGATGGGCAAAGACTGACAGCGTCGCCAACGGTGGTCAGGACACCTGGCAACTGTTCTATCAGACGAACTCAACGGCAACCGGCGTTCAGCCGGCTTGGCAAAACGCCGGGATCGATTTCACCTTCGATGCGACCGGACAGTTGAATCCGCCTGTTACCAACATCAATCTGACCGGCGTCACCATCAACACCACTTCACTCGGAAACATTACAATCAATAGCCCCACGGGCGGTGTTACGCAGTTTGCCAACACAAGCGGCGCATCGACCGTGAACAACCTGCAACAGAACGGCTACGCGGCCGGCCAGTTGAAATCGATCGCCGTCAGCGATGCCGGCAACATCATCGGCACATTCTCAAACGGGCAGAACGTCGCGCTCGCCCAAGTGCCACTGGTCCACTTCAACAGTCCCAACAATCTAAAAGCGCTCGACGGTGGTGCCTATCAATTGACAAATGAGTCCGGACCAGCGCTTGCCGGATCGTCAGGCAAGATCATCGGGCAATCGCTCGAAGCATCGAACACCGACATCGCCACCGAGTTCACCAAGTTGATTGTCACGCAGCAGGCTTACTCGGCGAATACCAAAGTGATCACAACCGCGAACCAGATGTCGCAAGACCTGCTGAACGTCATCAGATAATCGTGCGTGAGCGCCCGGCGCGAATGATCGAGACTGGCACATGAGTCTGACGCAAGCGCTCAGTACCGCGCTTTCTGGCCTGCAGGTTAATCAGGCCAGTATTTCGATGGTCGCGTCGAACGTCGCGAACGCCGACACGCCCGGCTATACTCGCAAGGTCGTCAATCAGGTTTCGATTGGCGCCGGCTCCAGCATCGGCGTTCGCGTCAGCGACATCCAGCGTCAGATCGATCTGTACATTCAGCGCCAACTGCGCGTCGAAAATGCCGGCGCCTCCTATGCCGACACTCGCGCACAGATGTATTCCCAGTTGCAGGAGATTTATGGCCAGCCAGGGTCTGATACGTCCCTGGAGTCGGTCTACAACAGCTTCACCTCCGCGCTGCAAGTACTTTCAACAAGTCCCGATGATCCCGGTGCACGCACGGCGGTGGTCAATAGCGCGCAGCTTTTGACGCAGCAGCTCAATCAGTTGAGCGGTAGCATTCAAGGCCAGCGCGCCAACGCCGAACTCGCCATCGCCGACGGGGTGAATCGAGCCAATGAGGCGATGAAGCAGATCGCCTCGCTGAACCAGCAGATTGCCGGCTCTACTCCCGGCGACAGTGCTACGCAGGCGCTGCAGGACCAGCGCGATTCCTATATCGATCAGCTTTCTCAGCTGATGGATATCAACGTGATGGCTGGCGACCGCGGCCAGGTCAGCATTTTTACAAGCTCAGGTACCCAGCTCGTTGGGGCGCAAGCAGCGCAGTTGAGTTTCGATGCCGTCGGTACAATAACGCCGGCCTCCCAGTGGAGCGCCAATCCGTCACAGCGCGGCGTCGGGACGATTATGCTCATCCCTCCGTCGGGCACGCCTGTCGATCTGATCCAGAATCGTTCGATCCGCTCGGGAACG
>Ga0207700_10000285_pt1 | contig 30101 bp, 26 predicted proteins | sample LARL82metaG_FD_184348 | JGI IMG/M metagenome (GOLD analysis project Ga0207700, IMG submission 184348) | Corn, switchgrass and miscanthus rhizosphere microbial communities from Kellogg Biological Station, Michigan, USA - LAR L8-2 metaG... | ecosystem: Host-associated > Plants > Roots >...
CCAGCGCGACGCCCGCGGCGCCCCCTGCCACCCAGGCAGGTTCGTCAGCGGCCAGCCTTGCTCGCCCGAAAGCGCGAGATCGGCTGCAGACACCTGTCCACCTCAGACGAGCGCCCCTGTGCGCCCCTGTGCGCCCTCACCGCTTTGCGCTTCGGGGGGTCGGGCATCGCCTGGGCAATTTGTAGGCAACTGGGGGAGAAGTATCGGCCCGACTGGTAGTTGCTTCGGGTCCGGCTTCGTCCTCGCCGATTACGAGTAACCAGTGACTGGGTGTGCTACACGCCTGCCAGATGAGGGAAGGCGCGGGTGACGGCGGCGGTGCGGCTGGAGACACCCAGCTGTTCGTAGATGTGTTCCAGGTGGGTGCGCACGGTTCCCTCGGAGATGCCCAGGCGGCGGGCGATCTGGGTGTTGGTGTGCCCGGCGGCCAGCAGGCGCAGCAGGTCGTTCTGTCGGGGGGTGAGCCGGGGAACCGGGTGGCGACGCCGCTGGGCATCCAGATAGGCCTGCTGCAGATGCGGGCGCAGCAACATGAGCACCGCCCGGTCGCGCTCGGAGAAGTCCGGCCCAGGGCCTCGGGTCAAGTACAGCCGCACGTGCCGCCCGGGCCCAGCGGTTGCCGGCAGCGCTTCGGGTAGGCACAGCATGAGACAGTGCTCGACCCCCATCAGCCGGTCATGATCGGTATACATGGCGCTGGAGTGCCACTGCCTAGTCGAGTAGAAGTCCGTGATCTTGATGATGTTCCGCAGGTCGCGGGTGCGGACAGGGTAGCTGCAGAACCGGCTGTCCCAGTAAATCTGCCAGTACACCTGGTCCAACTCCTCCGACTCGGGTATGTCGGTGACCGGGACTTGCTGCACGAACCAGAACGTTTGCCGGTGGCTATCGAAGCCGACCAAAACCGCTTCATCGCAGCTGATCTGGTCCTTCAGGTCGGCCAGAAGGGATGGCGGCAGCCCTTCCTCCTCGGGCACATCGGGGCGGTCCTGGCTGACGACGGCCGCCAGGGCGCGCAGGTCCCGGTCGCTGGCCCTCACCGGAGTGCTCATTGCGCCCCCCTTTACTCCTGTATGGGTCTCACGTTACGCCCGGCAGCACCAGTGCAGGCATCCGTAGAACGTCGGATACCGGACACGCATAGGGCTGCCCACAGTGGGACGTGACCAATCACTGCACCGGCCGAGGGAGATCGTCATGAACCCCATCCACCACGTCCGCCGTTTCGCCGCCGCCCTGGCCGGCCCGGCCGGCACCCTGCTGGCTTTCGCCGCCGCCGCGCCCGCCGCCCTGGCCCGGCCCGGGCCGCCTCGCTCCTGGCAGCGCGCGCACGCGTCCCTGTATCCGTTGCCGCCCGGCTGGAGCAAGCACCCGCCGCTGCCGCCACGCGGGTACTACGTGCACTATGCGGCGCATCACGGGGCAATTCCGGTCCCCGGCCGCACCGTCGTGATCGGCGGCATGCCCGGCTGGCAGATCGCGCTGATCGCCATCGGAGCCGCGCTGCTCGCCGCCACCGCTGCCGTGTTGGCATATCGGGCATGGACCGTCCGCCGCAAGCCGACCCCAGCAGCGGCCTGAGTCATGCGCGCACCGAGGGAGCTGGGCCGCCGGGTCGGCAACTTCCGGCCGTGGGCCGCCCCCAGCCAGCCCCTACGGCCATCGCGCCAAGGCAGCACCACTATGCCAGGCCGGATTGTTGTCAGGGTTAGCGAATCACCAGGCAGCGTGCATGCGCTGCGCCAAGCGGCTGAGCTCGCTTGCTGCCCGCGAGCGGTGCTTTTAGCTGCGCGGGGGGCGAATCGCTTGCTAGTCAGCAGGGGGTTGGCTCATGGAGCTGTTTGAGCGTTCGTTGTTCCTGGACGCACTGGCCGAGTACGCAGCCGAGGCCAGACACGGGAGTGGCCGGCTGGTGCTGGTGTCGGGCGAATCGGGTATCGGCAGGACTGCGCTGGTGGAGGCATTCCAGACGCAGCTGCACGGGGCGCGTTGGCTGTGGGGCGCGTGCGATGGACTGCTGACGCCGCGGCCCCTGGGCCCGCTGTTTGACATCGCCGCGCAGGTCGGCGGCCGGCTTGCGGAGCTGTGCGGCCGGGGCGCAGCGCGGGATGAGCTGTTCGGGGCGTTCCTGGTCGAGCTTGATTCGCTGGCGCCCCTGACCGTCGCGGTGATCGAGGACGTGCACTGGGCGGACGAGGCGACGATCGACCTGCTGCAGTTCACCGGACGGCGGCTGAGCCGGATGAAGGCGCTGGTCCTGGTCACCTACCGGGACGACGAGCCCGGCGATGATCGGCTGCGGCTGCTCCTTGGTGACCTGGCGGTGCAGCGCGCTACCCGGCGGATGGCATTGCCGCCGTTATCCGGTGACGCGATGCGGGCGCTGGCCGGGCAGCGGGACATGGACGCCGCTGACCTGTGCCGGGTGACCGGCGGGAACCCGTTCCTGGTCTGCGAGGCCATCGAGGCGGGCTGGCCTGCGATTCCGCTGGCCGTGCGCGACGTGGTGAGCGCCCGCCTGGCCCGGTTGAATGCCCCGGTCCGGGAAGCGTTGCAGGCAGCTGCCGTCATCGAAGCCAGTATTGACCGGGAATTGCTCGCCTCGGTTCTCGACGGATCGGCGGCACTGCTGGACGAGTGCGTCGGGACCGGCTTGCTGGTGGCCGAGGCGCGTTCCCTTCGGTTCCGCCACGAGCTGGTCCGCATGGCGGTGGAGGAAGGGACCGGACCGCAGCGCAAGGCCGAGCTGCACGCACGGCTGCTTGCTGCGCTTCAGGACGCCGGCCAGGCCGACCCTGCCGTGCTGGCCCGCCACGCTGAAGGCGCCGGCGACGTTGCCGCCATCCGGCGGCATGCCCCGCAGGCGGCCCGCCGGTCGGCGGCACTGGGTACCCACCGTGAGGCGGTGGCGCAGTACCAACAGGCTTTGCGTCACGCCGACCCTGCTGACCGGGCGGTCCTGGCTGGACTGCACGAAGGACTCGCGGCCGAATGCGCGTTGCTGGACCGGCCAGAGGAAGGCGAGGCAGCGCTGCGCACCGCCCTGCAGCACCGGCGCGAGCTAGGCGACAACCTGCGCGCTGGCCAGGACCTGAGCCTGCTCTCCGACACGCTGTGGCAGCAGTGCCGCGGGGAAGAAAGCGACGGGAGCGCCGGGGAATCCCTGTGGGTCCTTCAGTCGCTGCCGCCGGGCCCAGAGCTGGCGGTCGCCCATCTCGGCGCGGCCCGCAGCATGTGGGACACCGGACGACGAGAGGAGGCTATCGGTGCCGTCGCACAGGCGCTCGAACTCGGCAGGCGACTCGGCCGGAATGATGTCGTGAGCCGCGCCCTGACCATGAAGGGGATCTTCCTCGCGGACACCGGTCAGGACGGGATCGGCTCACTCGAGCAAGCTCTCCAGTTGGCGCTTGAGGCCCGGATGGACCCGCAAGCCAGCGACGCCTACGCCAGCCTGCAAGACAACTGCATCAACGCGCAGAAGCTCGACGAAGCCCAGCGCTACTACGGCGCCGGCCTGGCATTCTGCGAGCGACGCGAGCTGCCTGCTGCTGCCCTCCGCATGCGAGGCGCCCAAGCAGGCACATTGCTGCTGCTCGGGCGCTGGGATGAGGCAGCCGATCTGTGTACCGAGTTGCTCGCTATTCCAGGTGTCTCACCATCGAACCAGCTCTCCCCGCTGCGGATACTCGGCACTATCCGCGGCCGCCGCGGCGAACCGGGCCACGACGAGTTGCTCGACAAGGCGTCCACCCTGGCCGCGGGGACCGTCTCGCCGAAACAGCTCGCCCAGGTCCAGACGGTGCGGACCGAACTGTTGTGGGTATCGGGCCAGCCTGATCTCGCCCGCCAACAGGCAGCAGAGGCCTACCAGCAGGCACTCGGCCAAGTCGATCCATGGAGGCTCGGGTCGTTGGCGGCCTGGCTGTGGCGGCTGGGGGCCGTGGTGGGCCCACAAGCTGGCTTGCCGGAACCGTATGTGCTGGAGATCGGCGGCGACTGGCAAGGCGCCGTCGCGGCCTGGGAGCGGCTCGGCCGGTCCTACGACGCTGCCCTGACGCGGATCATTTCCTCGCAAGACGAAGTCGGGCTCCGGACAGCCCTCGCCGCTCTAGACGATCTCGGTGCCCGCGCGACCGCGGCCGCTGCCCGGCGGCGGATGAAAGAAATCGGCATGACCTCGATCCCGCGCGGCCCCCGCGCGGCCACCAGGGCCGCCCCGGCCGGGCTCACCGCACGCGAGCAAGAGGTCCTGGCGCTGCTCTCGCGAGGCCTGCCCAACAAGGAGATCTCCCGGCAGTTGTTCATCTCCCAAAGGACCGTGCATCACCACGTCTCCTCGGTGCTATCCAAGATCGGCGTCGCCACCCGGACGGCCGCGGCTCGCGAAGCCGCGCGCATGGGGATCGGGGCCCAGGCCTAGACAGCCCGGCAACTGGCACTAGACGAAAACTTCATCCAGGATGATCGAGCTTGTGCAGGCCTGCAAATCTGGCTGCAGACGGCCCATTCGTGATCTTCAAACCGGAAGTCCGAGCCTCTGACCTGGCGCGCCTGGCAGTGTCCAGCCTCAAGACATTGAGGACCGGGTCTCTCAAGACATACAGGACCGCCGGCGGGATGCCGGTGTGGCTGACCGGTTAGCCGGGCTGGGGCGATGACGCTGCGGGGATGTCGAAGGCCCGGCTGGTCATCACCGCTGTCACTGTTGAGGGGCGCTCGGTGCGGGAGGTGGCTGCGGCGGGCAGTGCGCGCCGACGAGCACGCGGGCAAGCTGGCGGTGCAGCGCCAGGCTGACCGAATGCGCGGAGGCTCTGCCGGCGAGCCGGGGCGGGGCCGCGAGCCGGCCAGCGGTGTCCTGCGCCGCCCGGTGGGCACGCGGCGGGCAGCCCACGCCGCGTGCGGCGCCTGTCGGCGCCGATCAGGCAAAGCCAACGTCGAGCCCGAGCCTGAGATCGAGCATCTCGACCCGCCGCGTTGTCCAAGATCATCCCGCGTCTATCCCCATGCTTGCGACAGTAGGCGGATGGCTCGCATCAGCCAGAGAATCGTGTCCTCTGCCCGGCCATCTGGGGCACTCCGGTGTGGCGGTCGGCTGTGTCAGTTTAGGTTGACAAATCAAGGGTGTCAGTCCAAACTGACAGGCATGGACATCGAAAAGCTCAGCGTGGATGTCTCGTCGGATGACCCGGCAATTGGGCTTCGCGCCTCGTTGGCGCTCCATCGCCTGGCTGAACGGGTCGAAGCGAACCATGTCGCGTCGGCCCGAGAAAAGGGCTGGTCGTGGCAGCAGATCGGAGACGCATTGGGCGTCACCCGCCAATCCGTGCACACCAAATACAACAGGGAGTCATCATGACCACCGAATCGGTTGGGCCAGAGGTGCATCACGCGTGGGCCATCTATTTGCGGGCCAGTGAGGAGGCTCGTCGCCGAGGTGATCGCCGAACCGGCACCGATCACCTCTTGCTCGCCTTGTTGGAGGATCCCTCGATCGAAGCCGCCTTGGGCGTGACCCTGCAGCAAGCTCGCCAGGCCCATGAGTCACTCGATCACGAAGCCCTGGGTGCCTTGGGCCTGGTCTCCGGCACCGACGCTCCCGCGCTGCCGATGCGGGCCGTCCCCAAGAAGCCGAGGCTCAGAGACGTCGCGAAAAAGGATCGCTTCCGCATGACGCCCGCGGCAAAGAAAGTGCTTGAGGAAGCGGTCAAGCCCAACCGCCGGAAGCTCCAGGTCACGGCCCAGCAGGTGCTGGCCCAGATCCTCATTCTCCAACCACCAGATCCTGCGGCGGTGCTGCTGGGCGCTCTCGGCGTGAACACGTCGGAGGTTCGGCGCCGATTGGATGCGGTCACGCCCGACAGCTGAGTCCCCGGCGATATTCACGACTTCGAGGGAATCGTCCGGGCGTCTCACGACGCCTGCACTCCACGGATGAGCGGCAGCGCACGCTCGCCGATGCGGTCGGGAAGATGGCCCGGACGGAACTGCGCAAGGCCCGGAAACCGGAGAATGGCGACGGTCAATCTGGCACGAAAGTCGCACGCCGCCGGGGTGCCGCTGGTGGTCGTGCCGCTCGGGCGTGACCGGCCCGGTAACGCCGCCCGGGTGGTCCACGCCAGGCAGGCGTGCGGGTCAGCAAGAACGCCGGCACTGCGGCCCTGCAAGCCGCGATCGCCCGGGTCCTGGACGATCACCGCTACGGGCGCTGCCCGGCGCATGGCGGCGATCTTGGCCGCTGAGCGCGACGACGGTCTGGTCGCCGACGAGCTCAAGCGTGCCGCCGCGGATGCCCCGGCGGGCGCGCCTGCTCGCCGCGAGGGAACGACCGGCACGAACCAGTAAGCATCCAAGCTAATACCCCTACCGACGTCAGTCCGGGTTCGCGCCGCGGGCTGCGGTTTCAGCCGGGAACCCGGGGAGGTGGGAGCCGGGCAGGCTGGGTAGGCCGAGCTGCTCGAGCCTGGCGCCAACTCCGGCGAGGTCGGGCCATCCCATGTCGTCGAGGACCTGTAGCGCTTGCTGCCAGGCCTCGGCGGCGGCTGGCAGGTCCCCGGCGGCCTGGCGGGTATCGCCGAGCTCGGTCAGCATCAGGATCATCAGTGCGCGGGCGAGCGCATTGTTCAGCTCGTGAATCAGAGCCAAGGCCTGCTGGTAACAGCCGATCGCCTGGTGGGGCTCGCCGAGGCTGGAGTGCACGACACCCAGCGCGTCCCACGCCATAGCCATCGTCGTGGGATCGCCGGTCGCAGGACCCATTTCCTGGGCCTGCTGGGCGTAGCCGCGCGCTAGCTCGTAATTCCCCAGGCGAGCGTGGCATTCCCCGAGCGCGGCCAGCGCCCATCCTTGCCCGGCCTGGTCGGCGGTCTGCTGGAACAGCGCCAGGGCCTGCTCGGCGCGCGTGAGCCCCTCGGCCAACTCGCCCCTGACCCCGTGCGCCAGGCTCGCGGCCAGGTGCGACCAGGCCTGGCCGGACAGGTCCCCGGCCTGCTCGAAGTGCTGCAGGGCCCGGGCCAGGTCCGGGTCACCAGCGCCGAGGAAGGTGCCGTACCTGCCGATTACCAAGTGGGTCCAGCCCAGCGCGGCCTGGTCACCGGCGGCCTCGGCGGCGTCCAGCACGGCCTGGCCGGCGCCCCGGATGTCGGCCACCCAGTACCCCTGGCCGCCTACCAGCCACGCCTCGGCGGAGAAAAGCTGCCAGGCGTGGCTGAGGAAGTCCGCCGCGGCGGCTTGGGCGATGGCCTGGAATACGACCTGGTGTTCGGCCCGGGCCCAGTCCTGCAGCGCCGCCTCCCCGGCCAGTTGCTCGGGCAGCACACCGCGCGCGGGTGGCGCGACCCGGGACGGCGGCGGGACGTCGATTGAGATCACCACTGTGTGTAGGTAGTGGTCCAGGCTCCGCTCGATCGCCGCCCGGATCCCGGCCTGGCCCAGGGCCTGCCGGGCCTGTTCGGCGGCGTAGCCGCGGACCAGATCGTGCATCACGTAGCGGCCGGGCTGGTGCTCGGCGGCCAGGCTGGCATCGGCCAGCTGGGCCAGCGCCCGGGCCGCCTCGGCGCGCGGAACCGCGGCCAGGCTGGCCGCGGCCGGGATGGTGATGTCCGGCCCGCAGTGCACCCCCAGCAGCGCGAACATGTCCGCTGCCGCCGGGGTCAGCTGATGGTAGGACCAGGACAGCAGCTGGCGCAGGCTGGTCGCCGGGTCCCCGGTCTCCAGCACCTCGAGCCGGCCCAGACCCGCCCCGGCTGCGCTGCCGCCGCCTGCGGCCTCGGCACCGGCGGCGCCGGCCAGCTGCGCGGCCAGCATGCTCAGTGGCCGCCCGGGCTCGGCGGCGGCCCGGGCAGCGACCACCGCCAGCGCCAGCGGCAGTTGCCCGCACCAGCCAGCCAGCTCGCTGACCGCACCCGGCTCGGCGGCCACCCGCTCGGGGCCCAGCCGGGCCGCCAGCAGCCGCACCCCCTCCTCGGCATTCAGCGGGCCTAGCCGCAGCGGCTGCGCCCCTTCCGCGGCGGTCAGCCCGGCCAGGGACGACCGGCTGGTCACCACCACCAGGCACCCCCCCTCACCGGGCAGCAGCGGCCGCACCTGCGCTGCGTCCCGCGCGTTGTCCAGCACGATCAGCACCCGCCGCCCGGTCAGCTCGCTGCGGTACAGCCCGCATCGCGCCTGCGCATCGGCCGGGATCCGCGCGGCGGCCACCCCCAGCGCGGCCAGGAACCATCCCGCCGCCTCCTCCGGAGTGACCGCCGCGCCGTCGGCGTCGTAGCCGCGCAGGTTCACATACAGCTGGCCGTCGGGGAACCGGCCCGCCACCCGCCGCGCCCACTGCACCGCCAGTGCCGTCTTGCCCACCCCGGCCATCCCCGCCACCGCCGAGATCACCAGCGCCCCGCCGTCACCGCCCGCGCCCTCCAGCAGCTCATCCAGCTCTTTCAGCTCCGCCTCCCGCCCCGCGAAAAACCTGGTCGCGGCCGGCAACTGCCGTGGCACCACCACCGGCCCCGGGCCGGCCACGGCCAGGCCCGGGTCTTGGGCCAGGATCTGCTGGTGCAGCTCACGCAGGTCCGCGCCGGGGTCGACGCCCAGCTCTTCCACCAAAATGGTACGCAGCTGCTGGTAGGCGCCCAGCGCCTCGGCCTGGCGGCCGCACCGGTACAGCGCCACCATCCGCAGCGCCCACAACCGTTCCCGCAACCGGTGCTCGCCGGTGAGCGCCTCCAGCTCGCCGACCAGCTCGCTAGCCTCCCCGCAGCCCAGGCGGGCCTGCAGGTGGCACTCGATCGCGGCCAGCCGGGCCTCACCCAGCCGGGCCGCCTCCGCCCGTGCCCAGTCCCAGTCTCCGATATCGGCCAGCGGCGGGCCGCGCCACAGCCCCAGCGCCTCGGCTAGGCACTCGGCCGCGCCCGCCGCATCCCCCGCCGCCAGCAGCGCCCGGCCCTGCGCGGCCAGCCGGTCAAACCGGGCCGCGTCCACCTCCTCAGGACTGGCGACCAGCAGATACCCAGGCGCCCGGGTGACCAGCTGGTCGGCCACCCCCGCCTGGCGGAACACCCGGCGCAACTCGGCCACCCGCACCTGCAAGTTCGCTACCGCCCGGTCCGGGTCCAGATCCGGCCACAGCTCACTGGCCAGCGCCTCCGCCGTCACCACCCGGTTGGCCGCCACGATCAACCGGGCCAGCACCGCCCGCGACCGCGGCCCGCCGATCCCTAGCCGCTGCCCCCCGGCGGTCACCTCCACCGGGCCCAAGATCGTGAACTGTACCGCCACCATCCCCGTACCCCTGGGGTTCGCCGCCGGTCCCACCTTAAAGGAGGCAGCACATCACGGATAGATACCACGCGCCCGGCTCGCGGCTGGCCGCGATCACCGGCAACTAACAACCGTGCTCTGGTTATGGGAACACGCCGGAGCACGCCAACCGCCGTCATCACCCCGTGCCGGGTTCCCGCGATGGCTGGTAAGCGACTTCTAAGCCGCCCGTAAGCAGGCCGGGTCACGATCCGTATCAGCCGACGGCGCGCTGACCAGGCAACAGCACAAGGTTCACGGGCCGCCACCGCCCCACCAAAGGAGACGCCTCATGTCCAGCATCGGAAATGCCGCAAGCGCACGCCGCAGCGGGCGGCGGGGGGCATCCGCCGGATGGTCCTGCCTGCCGGCACCGGCTAGATCGGAGGGGTATGGTCGGCTGCGGAGGATCGGTGATCACGCCGTGGTCCTTGGAGCCAGCATGGGCGGGCTGCTCGCGGCCCGGGTGCTGGCTGATGCCTACCAGCGGGTGACGGTCCTCGATCGGGACCTGCTGCCGGAGCGCGCGGCGGACCGGCAGGGGGTTCCGCAGGGCCAGCATGCACACGCGCTGCTGGCCCGCGGCGCGCAGATCCTCGAGGAGCTGTTCCCGGGGCTGCTGGCCGACCTAGCGGCGGCGGGGGTGCCAGTGCTGACCAGTCCCCGCGAGTTGTGGTTCTCCGCCGGGGGTCACCTGCTGTGCCTGGACAGTGGAGCAGAGGGCGAGGGCGAGGACGCGGGTTACCTGCCCAGCCGGCCCTTTCTGGAAAGCCAGGTCCGCGCCAGGGTCGCGGCGCTGGGCAACGTGTCGGTCAGGGACCGGTGCGCGGTGGCCGGGCTGGTCACCACCCCCGCACGGGACCAGGTCACCGGCGTCCGGGTGCGGCCTGCCGGCACAGAAGAAGACGAAGAGATAACCGCTGACCTGGTCGCCGACGCGACCGGCCGCGGCGGCCGGACCCCGGCGTGGCTGACGGAGCTGGGCTACGACCCGCCGACCGAGGAGCAGGTCCGGGTCGACGTCAAGTACGCCAGCCGTCACCTGCGGCTGCCCCTCGGCGCGCTCGGCGAGCAGAAGCTGATCCTGATCGGCACCGAGCCCGCCCGGCCGACCGCGCTGGCCCTGTTCGCCCAGGAAGACGACCGCTGGATCCTGACCCTGGGCGGCTACGCCGGTCATCACCCCCCAGCGGACCCGGATGGATTCCTGGCCTTCGCGCGCAGCATCGCCCCGTCCCACGTGTTCGCCGCGATCGCCGCCGCCAGCCCACTCGACGACATCCGCGCACACCGGTTCCCGGCCAACCTGCGGCGCCGGTATGAGCGGCTGCGCCGGTTCCCGTCCGGGCTAGTGGTCACCGGCGATGCGATCTGCTCCTTCAACCCGCTCTACGGGCAAGGCATGACGGTGGCCGCGCTGGAAGCGGCCGCGCTGCGCGACAGCCTGGCCGGTGGTGAGACCGAACTCGCGCGGCGGTTCTTCCGGGCCGCCGCCAAGCCAGTCGACCTCGCCTGGCAGCTGGCCACCGGCGGCGATCTGGCCATCCCCACGGTGGCCGCACCCCGCCCCTGGTCAGCACGCATCATCAACGCCTACATCGGCGCCCTGCAGGCCGCCGCCGAACACGACCCCATACTCAGCGAGCAATTCCTGCGCGTCGCCGGGCTTCTCGACCCACCCACCCGGCTACTGCGGCCCGGCACACTGCGGCGCGTGCTCACCGGAAACCTGCGAGCCGCCCCCGCCCCGGCAGCACCCACCTCCCTCACCCTCACCGGCACAACCCGGTAACCCGCCACCGCAGTCGCGCGGCAGCCTCAACGGCAGTCCTGCAGCTCTCCGAGCGTGCGACCGGATACATATCATTCCACGCTGCGCGTTATCACCAGGCACCGCCGAACCGAGGATCTTGATACAGATCGGCGGCTATGGTTCGTCAAGGAACCGGGGCTGATTACAGGGTGCTGCGGATGCTGCATCGCATCCGTGATGCGGCCTGGCGTCCGGGCCCTGGGCGGCTGGCCGACAGGACAGGCTCGTGGTCATGGATAGCCCCATTTCGCGGCATCATTCCGTTCGCCGCAGCTATGACGCCGTCGCCGAGGCGTACGCGGCCGGCTTTCACGACGAGCTCGCCGGTAAACCGCTGGACCGGGCCCTGCTGGCTTGCCTGGCTGAGCAGGCTGACCACGGTGCGCCGATCGCCGATCTGGGGTGCGGCCCTGGGCACGTCGCGGCCTGGCTCGCCGACCGGGGTGTGACTGCGGTCGGCATCGACCTGTCCCCAGCCATGATCACCGTCGGCCGCCGGGACTACCCGCACGTGGAGTTCCGGGTGGGCGACTTGCTGGAACTCCCGGCAGCAGACGGTGAGCTCGGAGCGGCCATTGCGTTCTACTCGATCATTCATCTGGAGGCCGGGGAAGTGCACCGGGCATTCGGCGAGATCCACCGGGTCCTGCGGCCCCGCGGGCTTTTCCTGAACGCCTTTCATATCGGCACGGAGGTAAGGCACCTGAACGAGTGGTGGGGGCATGCCGTGGATGTCGATTTCCGTTTCTACCAGCCACCGGAGATCGTCGGCGCCATTGAAGGTGCGGGCTTCCATATCGAGATGAGGCTGGAGCGAGTGAGCTACCCGGGTGAGGTCGATACGCGTCGCGCATACCTGCTGGCGCGGCGCCACCCCTGAGCCAGGCCGGGCGAGCAGGATCCGGGCGAAGCACAGAATGCCCTTTCGCCTCGGGCGGGCGACAGCCCGCGCACGCGTCAACCCGGATGCGGCGCATCGGGGGTGTCGTGGGCCCACGCCTGGGGCCACGTGCCCGGTGCACGTCACCGCTGGCGTCAGCGCCCTTGGGTGGCGGCTTGATATTGCTGCACCACGCTGGCCGGGATACGCCCGCGCTCGCTGACCGCGATGCCGTGGTCTTTGGCCCAGGCGCGGATGTCGGCGCTGCGGTGACGGCTGGCCGGCGTGCGGGCCGGGCGGCGCGCCTGTCCGCGCCCGGCCTTGCGGGCGTGCTCGACGAAAGGCGCCAGCTTCTTCCGGAATGCGGTGGCGTTCTTGGTGCTCAGGTCGATCTCGTAGTCCGCGCCGCCGAACCCGAACCGCACGGTCTCATCGGCCGGGCCGCCATCGAGGTCGTCTTCCAGCGTGACGGTTACTCTCTGCGCCATCTCAACCCCCCATGACTGCGCTGGGATGTCAGCACTGTACCCAGCCGGCATCATCGGCCGCTGCCGCAACGCCGCAGATCACATGCAAGGTTCACGGAACGTAGTCACTCAGCGGGCGCGAGCGCACCGGCTTCAGGGCTCCCGCACGCCTCACCCGCATGTCACGCTGTGCTATCGGTCTTTACGACGAGGCACCACGCGGAGTGATGGAAACGGCCGGAGAGAACGCGCGCCGAGGCATCGTTATGGCGCAGATTGCGGCCCTGATCCCCTGGCTGACCGCAGCGCTCGTATCTGGACGTTCTGGGCACTGCTGCTTGCGCGGCCGGCGCAGCCAGGGCGGTCACATACGCGATTAACTGTTGCGCCGGCGGGCAGCTGGCAGCCATGGCCAAGACTGTAGCCGGGCGCGCCATCCCGGGCGTTGTGCTGTTCTTTGCGTGGCTCGTGCTGATCGTCTTGCCCTTATCCTGCTGGCCTGGATAGTGCATTTGGCAGGCGGCGGGATGCTCGATCTCAGGCTCGGGCACTTCAGGCTCGACGTCGGCTTTGCCTGATCGGCGGCGGCAGGCGCCGAGCGCCGTGAGGCTGTCTGCCGGGCGCCCGCCCAGGCGCGGCTGGACACCGCCGGCCGGCACCCAGTCTCGCTCGCACTGCCTCCGTGCAGCTAGCCAGCCCGGCGCTGCACCGCCAGCTTGCCCGCGTGCTCGCCAGCGCTCACCGGCCCCGCCGCAGCCATCTCCGGCCGGGCGGGTTCAGGCGGAAACGTTGAGAACGGGGCGGCTGTTACGGGTGAGCGATGGACCGGACGATGTGGAGGGCGCCGGCGCCGTAGACGGCTGACCGGCGCAAGCGATCGAGCTGTTCCCGGTACAGGACCACGTCGGCTGGGTCGCTGGCATGCAGCGAGGCGTGCGGGGTCTCGACCACGGCGAGCAGCGGCTGGCCGCCGGTCCTGTGTTCGTAGAGGATGAAGCCGCAGCGGGTGATGGCGTGATCTCGGCATCGGCCGCGATCACCCCGAACGAGATCGTCTACAGGGGTGACGACGGCGGCCAGGTGGTCGAGCTGGGCGGTGAGGATCCTTGCGGTGTCGGCAGCGGGCAGGCCGCCGGGCCGAGCGGCGCGGAGACCAGGGACTCAGGGCCCGTAGCGCAGCGCCGCCTCGGTCAGCAGAAACTCGAAGGACCGCTCCGGATCGTGCAGGGCTTGCTGGCGGCCCAGCCGGGCGGCCACGGCGGCGGCATGGCTGCCGCGGTGGCTGGTGTCGGCCTAGGCCATGATCCGGCGTGCGTACTCGGCGGTTTGCACCAGGCCGGGGATAATGCCGGGCTGGAAGTTGCGGACCACCCGGGCGCTGGCCTCCAGGTCGCGGACCGAGTCCTGGACCGCCGCCAGGCCGCCTCCGAGCCTGACCCGGAAGGTTGCCACCTCGTTGACGGCCGCCTCGGCCAGGGCCAGCAGCACGGCCCGGCGGTCACCGGTGATGTGGCGTCGGCCCAGGCGGTGACCTCGGGTAGGGACAGCACGGCTTGTCCGCGTTCGGGCGGGGACACGGTGGACTGGCTGACCCCGGCTGCCCGGCCCAGCTCCCGGCCCGACAGCCCGGCCAGCATGCGAGTGCACCGCAGCTAGGCCGCGAGCCGGCTGCGCCGGGCGCGGAGCTCAACGGACGGCCCGCTGGTCACCCTGCGTCGGCCTTCAGCCGGGCCAGGTAGACGCCGAGGGGCACCGAGTACTGCTGGGCGAGGTTGCGGGCGGTGACGCATGCCATGATCACGGCCGGCTCGGTGGTCACCGCAGCACCAAGGTACCCGCCCGCGCGGTCGTGGTTCATCAGCGCCGCGAACGGCGCGGCGGTGGCGGCGTCGAATAGCCAGAAGTCACGGGCGAGCGTGGCCAGGCCGGGGCAGGCCGACCGGTCGGCGATCCGGATCACCTCGCCGGCCGCGGCCGACTCCTGGTAGTCGAGCAGCCGGTAACAGTCCTGCTCCGACAGCGGGCGGTCAAGCACGCGGACCCGGTGCCAGGATTTGCCGGCCGCCGTGCTGTCGGCGACGCGCCGCAGCCACGGGTCTGTCCATGCCGAGCGCCCGGGCAGGAGCGGTCCCAGCCGGAACGCTTTCAGGCGTTCCTCCTCGGCCGGCACGGCGTAGATGCCGAGCGTTTCGAGGCGGAAGGCGCTGGTCTTGAACACCTCGAAGCACTGGCCGAGATCGAGCCCGCCGAGCCCGGCGGGGCCGGTCATCGCCCCTCCCTGGCGCAGCTTTCCAGCAGGCTCCAGGCAAGCACGACCACTTCCTCATGGGCGGGGATGTTACCCAGGCCGGCCCGGGCCTCGGAGGCGCGCAGGGCGCTGCCCCGCACCGCGATCAGGGCCGGGTCATCGGTGTCGTGCACCGCCGGGCAGGTGCCGTCTGAACATCTGCGGTGCGTACCCGTGATGTGCATGCTGGCCTCCCGTGCTGAGTCACAGGTGAATCACTGTCAGTCATGCAGCATTGTCACGGAGCTTTATTGCGCGTTCAAATTGAAAGATACGATCGGATTGTCCTAAAGAGTGGATGAATCATGGAGCTCCGGCAGCTTGAGCACTTCCTCGCCGTAGCCGAGGAGGGCCACTTCACCCGGGCGGCGCGCCGCTGCCGGATGAGCCAGTCGGCGCTGTCAGCGTCGATCCGTTCGCTGGAAAGGGAACTGGATTCTCGCCTTTTCGTGCGCACCACCCGCAAAGTGGAGCTGACCGAGGCGGGCCGGGTCCTGCTTGAAGAGTCCCGGCGCACCCTGAGGGCCGCCGCCTCGGCCCGCGAATCGGTGCTGGCGGTCCGGGGGCTGCTCCGCGGCTCGCTGCGGGTCGGGGGCATCCCGACGCCCGGGCTGCTCGATCAGGCGGCCCTGCTCGCCTGCTTCCGCGATCACCACCCGGCGGTGGACATCCGTTATGTCCGCGATACCAGCGTGGCCCTGATCCCCGAGATCGAGGCGGGCCGGCTCGACATCGCGCTCGTGTCGCTGCCGCGGCAGCTGCCAGAGCCAGTGATCGCCATCCCCCTCAGCACCCAGCCGCTGATGTTCGTCTGCCGGCCCGACCATCTGCTGGCAGGCCGCACCCAGGTCACGCTCGCATCCCTGGCAGAACACGACTTCGTCGGGCCGCCCAAGGGCTCGACCGGCTACGAGGCCGTCGACCACGTCTTCGCCGGCACAGGCGCGGAACGACGGGTCCGCTTCGAGGCCGTCGACATCCTCACCATCCTGGACTTCGTCGCCCACGGGCTAGGGTTCACCCTCCTCCCCGAATACCTGGCAACCAGCCGGCCAGACCTTCGAGCCATCCCGATCGCCGCCCTGGACATGACATGGACCCTCGCCGCCATCATGAGTCGCCACCAGGCCACGCCGGCGGCGCGCGCCTTCGCCGCCCTCCTCCCGCAGCCGGGACCGCCCCGGCAACCGCGCCCAGGCCCGCGGTTACCGGCCCGGCCCGTGATGACCCAAGGCCACTGCTGGCTGGGTGAAGGAAGGCATCAGCTATCGCTGACGGCCAGGACGACGTTGCCGATCTTCTGCTGCATCTCAACGTAGCGGGCTCGCCTCGACCACGTCCTCAATCGGATAGACCCGGTCGATGAGCGGCCGGCAGCTGCCCGCCTCCATCAGCTCCCTGATCAAGACGACATCCTTCTGGGTGTAGCGCGGCGGCAACTTGAACATGACTTTCCGGTCCCCGAAGCGCGCGGTCCACAAGCCCAGCGGCAGATTCTGGAAGCCGTCGGTGGCCAGGTAAGTTCCGCCGGACTCGATCACCTCCCGGCAATGGACGAATGATTCCTTGCCGACGGGGTCGAACACACAGAGGTCTTGCCCACGGTCAGCGCTGAAGTCCTCCTTGGTGTAGTCGATCACGCGGTCGGCACCTATCGCCTGCACGACCGCCACGCCCGCAGGGCCACAGACCGCCGTGACCTGCGCGCCGAAGTGCACCGCGGCGGTGCCGATCGCGCCGGAGGCGCCATAGACCAGCACCCGCCGTCCCCTCAGCGGCCCCGCCAGCCGCAGGCACCACGAAGCGTTGAGGGCGCCGTCGGTGGCTGCCGCCGCCTCCGCAAAGCCCGCGCCCGCAGGCATCGGCGCCACCCGAGCCGCCTGCGGGACGCAGGTGAACTCGGCGTGGCAGCCGAACCTAAGGCCGGTGTTGCCGAAGACGCGGTCGCCGGCCCCGAACCTGGTGACCGCCGGGCCGGCCGCCTCCACCTCGCCCGCGAACTCGGTGCCCAGGATCGGCTGCCGCGGCACGCGCAGGCCAGAGACAACCCGGCTGACGCCGCTGATGGCCAAGCCGTTGCTGCGGTTGGCCTCACGGGTGTGGCAGTCCAACCGGTTGACGGTGGCGGCACGGACCCGGACCAGCAGCTCGTCGCCGCCCCGGGGAGCCGGCCGCGCTACCTCCTCGATGCGGAGGATCTCGGGCGGCCCGTAACGGTCATAGGCGACGGCTCTCATATGCACAGAAAGTCTGGCATGGTGCACACCGGAAAGTGTCGTCGGCCAACCGGTAGCCCCGGGCAGGTTGTGACGCTCTTTTGCGATGAGGGCGAGAAATACATCAACGACCACTTCACCAGCGCCTGAGGGGCCGACCCAAGCGCGGAAGACCCGTAAGAGACGGCGAGTGCGGGTGCCAGCGCCGTCACCGCCTTTCCGGGAGGAGCTCCTCGGCGCGGACCGGATGGTGAGTACCGGTTCCAGGGTGCCCTGCTGCCGTTCCCGGCTGCCGAGAGCGCGGCGAGGGTGCCGGGGACAATCGCAGGCAGCAGAAAGATCAGTGGTCGCCCGATGCCGTGTGCCTTCTTATTCCGATCTTGACTTGCTTCCTCCCCAGTCTTACTATGAGTAGTTAGCCGGCTGCGGGCTGCGTCAAACCACGGGGTTGCCGAACTTCGGTTCGGAAGGGGGGAGCGATGCGGCGGCTATGGGTTACGTGTGTGGTGCTGGTTCTCCTTGCGGGATGCTCCTATCATTCGTCCGCAGCTCAGGATGCGGCCTATAAAAGAGCGTTCGTGCACCAGCTCGTCGGATATTGTGCGAACGTGGATCGCCAGCTGGCGGGAGTTAATCCTGCAACTCACCCTGGTCAATATGCGCAGCAATTCGGTAAAATGGTCAGCCAGGTGCGCTCGCATCGCCTCCCCAGCACGCAGCGCCAGCAACTCAACGTCCTGCTAAGCGCGTTCAACGACGCGTCACGGCAGTGGAGAGCTGCCCAGGCGGCGCAGGCCAGCAGGAACACCAGTGCCTCTAAGGCAGCGCTAAATAAAGCAAGCGTTTCGATGCAGAGAGCCAATACTGCGGCGCAGCGATACGGCATGCCACCTCTTAAAGACTGCCCCAAGAAGGTAAAGGGTGGCCAGCTTCCTCCGCCTGTTCAGGCTGCTGGCTGGCGGTTGGGGCATAGCTCGCCGTTCTTGGTTCAGTATGCGGCTGCGGCGGAGCTGGGTGGCCGGATTTGGGTGGCCGGTGGCCTGATTGGCCCGAAATTCGCGACGAACAAGACGGAGTTTTACGACCCGACGCTCGATACCTGGAGCCCCGGCCCGCTGTTGCCTGCCAAGTTGCATCACGCGACGATGGTGGCCTATCAGGGCACGCTGTGGCTGATCGGTGGTTTCGCCGCGCACGGCAGGAATGTGCTGGCGGATGCCTCCGCCCGGGTGCTGAAACTGGACCTGGCCCACGGCCGCTGGGTCGATGGCCCGCCGCTGCATCATGCGCGCGCCGCCGCCGCGGCCGCGGTGGTGGGGCACAAGATCGTCGTCGTCGGCGGGCGAACGGGCTCATCCCAGCAGCTGGTCAAGCCGACCGAGATTTTCGACGGCACGAGCTGGCACGACGCCGCACCCATTCCGGTTCCGGGCAATCACCTGGCGGCCGCGTCCGACGGGCGCTACCTGTACGCGGTCGGCGGGCACGGAATATCCGAAACCAGCCCTACCGCGGCGTTGCAGCGCTTTGACCCGGCGACCGGCAGGTGGGCCACGCTGCCGTCAATGCCCAGTCCTGCCAGCGGGCTCGGCGCGGCGGTCGTCGGCGGGCGGCTGATCACCGTCGGCGGCGATAACGGGCTCACCGTGTTCAGCACCGTCCGGGCATACAACCTGGCTACCAAGGCCTGGTCCACTCTGCCCAGCCTCAGGGAAGCCCGGTCCGGGATGGCCGTCGTGGCCTACCGCAACATCCTCTACGCCCTCGACGGAGCAGCCCAACCCGGCCACATCGCCTCCACCAACACCGTACAAATGCTCACCATGCCTTCTCCGCCTGTTCAGGCTGCTGGCTGGCGGTTGGGGCATAGCTCGCCGTTCTTGGTTCAGTATGCGGCTGCGGCGGAGCTGGGTGGCCGGATTTGGGTGGCCGGTGGCCTGATTGGCCCGAAATTCGCGACGAACAAGACGGAGTTTTACGACCCGACGCTCGATACCTGGAGCCCCGGCCCGCTGTTGCCTGCCAAGTTGCATCACGCGACGATGGTGGCCTATCAGGGCACGCTGTGGCTGATCGGTGGTTTCGCCGCGCACGGCAGGAATGTGCTGGCGGATGCCTCCGCCCGGGTGCTGAAACTGGACCTGGCCCACGGCCGCTGGGTCGATGGCCCGCCGCTGCATCATGCGCGCGCCGCCGCCGCGGCCGCGGTGGTGGGGCACAAGATCGTCGTCGTCGGCGGGCGAACGGGCTCATCCCAGCAGCTGGTCAAGCCGACCGAGATTTTCGACGGCACGAGCTGGCACGACGCCGCACCCATTCCGGTTCCGGGCAATCACCTGGCGGCCGCGTCCGACGGGCGCTACCTGTACGCGGTCGGCGGGCACGGAATATCCGAAACCAGCCCTACCGCGGCGTTGCAGCGCTTTGACCCGGCGACCGGCAGGTGGGCCACGCTGCCGTCAATGCCCAGTCCTGCCAGCGGGCTCGGCGCGGCGGTCGTCGGCGGGCGGCTGATCACCGTCGGCGGCGATAACGGGCTCACCGTGTTCAGCACCGTCCGGGCATACAACCTGGCTACCAAGGCCTGGTCCACTCTGCCCAGCCTCAGGGAAGCCCGGTCCGGGATGGCCGTCGTGGCCTACCGCAACATCCTCTACGCCCTCGACGGAGCAGCCCAACCCGGCCACATCGCCTCCACCAACACCGTACAGATCCTCCGCTTCCACCGGTAGCGGGAGCCGGTCGATCTGCTTAACCACGCTCGGAGCGAGGCGTGCCCTGGGTAGCTCGTACAAATGCAAGCACGATTCCGGTGAGTTCGGCCAGCAGCGCTGCCAAGAGCATGATCCCCGCGACCCGGACCGGCCCAAGCCGAAGGGGCCCGGTGACCAACGCGGAGCTCGCCGAGAGAACGACAAGCCCGCTCGCCATGAATATAACAAAAAATAGCAAGGGTTTATCGATTACATATTCGTGAAGAGCTCGCGATCGGCGGAATGCGTATATTAGGATCAGCCCGTTGACGATGAAGCCTATGCCGGTTACCGCGGAGGCGAGCTGCAAGAACAAGTTGAGATTATACAGCAGCAGCTGTTGGCTTATAGACGCCAGCAAGAAAACGGCATAGCCAGCGAGCCAGGCGCAGTTAGCGCCGACCGCCACGGCTGATGCGCCGCAGCCGTTCCGGTGGTCGATCACTGACCCAGCAACACCGGCTAGCCCGAGCACTGAAACTACCCACCAGGGAGTTAGCGTATGGATCGTAAGGAGGTGCAGGGTGTATATGACCATGATGAAAAGGGGTACGGTGATCATGGTCAGGCCGAGGATCGGAAAGTGCGAGGCGTAGAAGATCCGCCACTCGCCGCCGGTGCGGCCGGAGGCGTCTTGGGCTCTGCCTGTGCCGGCCTCTTCGGCCCGCTGCTTCCGGCGGGTCCGGTCACCAGTAACCCCGGCTAGTCCGGGAGCCAAGCCATGACGCTCTGGCTGCCCGGATCCGGCGCGGCTTGCCTCCTCCTCGCGCCGTATCCGTTGGCGGGCGGTTTTGGCGGCCCGGTCGACCTCGGTGGATTTCGCCCCGAGGGCGGTGAGTTCCCCGCTGACGGCGATGACCGCCTGCCATTCGCTGGCCCCGACGTGCATGCGCAGTTCCTCGAGCAGGCTCGCGATCTTCTGGTGCGTGGTGCAGTCGGCGAGCCGCTTGGCGGCATCCAGATAGTCTGGATCGGTTTCGGTGACCGCTGTGTATTCGGTGATCGCTGAATCCCAGTTCTCAGCAGCCTCCGCGCTTCGGCCCCTCTGGTAGCTCGCCGCCGAGCGCTGGCTGGCTCGGTCTTGAGCCTCGGTGATGGCCCGGCCCAGCACTTTGAGCAGCCGCCGGGTATCGGAATCGAACCTGCTCGGGCTCAGCTCAAGCGCCTGCCGGCGCACCAGCGTGGCCAGGCTCGCTGGCAGCTCATCGGCCCGGGGCATCCGGGCCCCTTCGACCAGGATGGGGATGACGCGGACATTGCGCGTCAACGCGGCTTCGATCTCCAGCCGGACAAAGTCGTGCGGATCATCCAGGCGCCGACGCCCGTCCTGGCCGGTCATGGTCAGCCACTGGTCGCCGATCAGCGCCAGCAGCACGTCGCAGGCACCGACCGCCGCGGTGATCACCTCGATGAAGTCGTCGCCCAGTTCGATCGAGTCGATGTCCTTGAAGATCTGGTCCCTGCCGAAGTGGCCGACGAGCCGGTCGAATAGCCAGCCGGCCGGATAGGCGGTCTCTTCGTGGCGGTAGCTCACAAAGATCCGGCCCGGAACGTCACCGGTGATTGCAGTCATGATCTCGGCCCTCTTCGCTACCCCGACCCCGTCCCCCCTCGCTGCCTCGCCCAGTCTCCAGGCGGCGCGCCCTACCGTCGATGCGACCGGCTTGTTTCAGCTCGGTGGCAGCACCCTAAAATTCTAAAGGCCTGGCACACGCAAGCAAAGCGAACTCCGAAGCCTGGTTGAGGGCTCTTGCCACGCTCACGTGCCAACCAAGAGTTTCTTTAACGTGGACTTCCGCCCCGGGCACCATGCTGACCGGGCCTGGAGGTGGGACCTGCGGTGCTGCAGGCCTGTTGCGATGCTCGCGCGCTTGCCGGGGCTGGGATAGTGGATAACCGGCTTAAGTGAAGATTTATCTGTGTGATACATGCGGCCCCCGGATGAAATGCCAGTTTGCATCCGGGCCACCGGCCCGGCGCGCTCCGCGCGCCCTTGAAGTGGTATGTAGAGCAAGTCCTCACAGGTCGGGTGCCACGCCAGCCCGACACGAGGAAAAGACCACCATGACAAAACCACCCCGCGAATCCGCTGCTACCCCCGACGACGCCGGCCGGCGGCGCCCTGACTACGTGATCGAGCTCGCGGTCAACCCCGACCTGCGCGACCGGGCCGGGCACATCACAGCTGAGCGAACCCAGGCCCCGCAGGCCACACGCGGCAAGGCGGCCGAACCAGATGCCGATCCGCAGCTCGCCGACTGGGAGGCCGAGCCGTGAACCCCGGTAACACCAGGCAATCGGACATGAATGGTCATGCCACGGCCTGGCCGTGCCGCCGAACCGGGCCGAAGGAAGGGGAGCGGCATGACTGACCGGCCCAGTGACCAGCTCGCCGAGCGGCTCGCCTACTCGGTCGACGAGGCGGCGACCATCACCGGGCTGTCCCGCGACCTGCTGTATGACCAGATGCGCGCGGGCAAGCTCGCCTACCTCAAGATTGGCCGCAGGCGGATCATCACCCGCCAGCACCTGGAAGCCTTCCTCACCCGGGCCGCGTCATGAACCGACCCTGCCAGCCCATTCCCGCACCACGGCCATGAACAGCGCTGGCCGATTCCCCAGCGTCCCAGCATGCTGCCGCAAAGCGGCCAGGCCAGGACCGGTGCACATGGATAGCGCCATGGGCGAACACGACGCCGTCATTAGTGGACCGCCGCAAAGAACGATCCACCAGGCGTTGAAGTGCGCGATCCACAGGGCACCAGCAGGGCGTGCGGGGGATCTACTTCAGTCCCCGATCATCGCAGGCGCTGACGCAGCTGCACACTCCGCAGATGAGTGCGTCAGCTGAGCGCGTGTGCGATGGACTCAAAGCCGGCCGCCGTGGATGCTGGCTCTCGTGGACAGGAGCCCCAGCGGTGACGGCGACAGTCCCCCCGCCGTTCCAGCTGTGTACCGCGGAACAGAGGGGAGGCCCGGGCCCGTGCTGTTCACCCTCGACGTCGATGGCGAACGGTTCGCCATTCGCCGAGCTGGAGACGGCGGCACCGCCTACGACTGGCTGGGCGGGCCTAACAAGGGCTACGGATTCGGGTCGAGCGGGACTCCGAATCGGTCGGTGGAGGAGCACCGGGAGAGCATCCGCGCCTTCCTGGCCATGATCAATCCCAGTACGGGCTACATCGGGGACGACTGAGGGGAGCGTGTAATCCGCCTGAGCCTTTACCAGACACAGACATCGGCATGAGCGTCTCGTCGAACTGGCACTACCGCTCGGTCGTGGCTGGTGCCTGACGCCGCTCGGTCAGCGGCAGAGCGGACACCCCGCGCTATCCGTTGAGAATCTGCTCCCTCAGGATGTCTGCATGCCCGCAGTGCTGAGCGAGTTCGCGCAGTACGTGGAGGTACACCCAGCGCAGCGGTAGCGGGCCGCGCCAGTAGCCGTAGATCCTATTGTCCAGCCCCAGGGATGACGTCGCGCGCCGTGATGACTCGCATGCCTCGCGGTGTGCTTGCCGGACGCTCGCGATGGTGTCGTCCTCATGAAGAATGAACGACTCGTCCGAGGTCGCGGGGATACCGATCTCAGGACGTGATCGGCCTGTGACAGCCTCGTCAAACCAGACCTTCTCAAGGAAGGTCGCGTGCTTCACCAAACCCAGCAATGTGGTCCGAGAAGGTACCAGCGACTGGCGCGCCTGCTCCTCGGTCAGCCCGTCCAGGCAGCGATTGAGTCCACCGCGGTGCTCGTCGACGAACGCCTCGAACTGGGCACGGGCTGGCTGATTGATGACATCCTCAGCGAACGTCGCTGGAAAGGAGGGCATGAGCGGAGCATTTCAGGAGCGCCGCCCACGAGCAAACTACCGCTCATCGGCTATGAGCGGAAAGGGCTGGGCTGCGGCTCCTGACTGGCAGCCAGGGGCCAGGGGCCGATGTTGTGGGCCGCTGGCCTGGCCGTGGTCCGGGCCGCCCGTCGGGAACGTTTTGGTGGCGGTTGGGCTGCCGGGCCGCATTGGCGGGGCGTCGGCAGGATGTGATCCGAGACCGGTGGATAGCCATCGCACACAGACTTGTGGGCACCCACGGGCACGCCGGTGCACTGTAAGTCCAGGTAGAAGCCATCAAGGTTTAGGCCGGAACGTTGCTCTTGTTGCATGGCATGCAAGGCGTTGAGGTTCAGCCGAAGGTAAATGAATCATGGCACCCAGCGTGGCCACGCTGCAGAAGATCTCCTGCTGCGCCCTAGGTGAAGATCTGATCCATGACCTCTGCGCCGCGAGTTAGGCTGGGCACGATCTGATGCCGGTACACCAGCTCCGTGGTAGCGGTCTGGTTGTGCCCGGCCAGCAACGCGATCGCCTCGACGGGTACGCCGTGTGCGGACAGCAAGGACACAAAGGTGTGCCGTAGTTCCCGGGGCACCCAGGTGCTGCCGAGCCCGGCAGATTCGGTGATCTTGCGGAATTGCCTGCGGACGTTGTGGTTATCCAGCGGCGTTCCGATGGTGGAGGCGAAGACCAGGTTGTTGTCCTGCCAGAGCGGCCCGGCCGCGAGCCGGTCTGCTGTCTGCCGGGTCTTCTGCTCGCGCAGCGCGGTCACGCATCTGCGGGCCAGTGCCAGTGTCCTGCGGGATTTCGGGGTCTTAGTGTCACTTCCGGCCCGGTCGGAGCGCCACACGAAGAGCGCGACCTGCTGGTGGTCGAATCCGGCCTCGGTCAACGGTCGCCATTGCGCGCCCATCCAGGCGACGGCGTGATCCCAGCGCAGCGCCCGGGCTTCTTCGGTCCGCAGCCCCGCGAGCAGGGACAAGGTGATGTAGGCCTCCAGCCGGGTGCCCTTGGCCGCGTCCATCAGGGCGGTCGCTTGCTCCAGTGTGAGCGCCCTGGACGGCCGCCCGGGGCGCCGCCCTTTGGGGGGCTTGACCAGCGCCGCAACGTTCCGCGCGACCAGGCCATCGCGCTCGGCGTGCCGGATGGCCCGGACCAGCACGTTGCGCGCGATCTGCACCGTCCGCGAGGACGTGCGCGCGGCGAGGGCCCTGAGCGCGCCCTGCACCCGGCTCGCCGTCAGATCACTCAGCCGGACCTGGCCGAGCTCCTCTTTCAGGGCGGCAGCGATCGTGCCCCGGTACAGGGTCACGGTGCGCGCGGACACCCCGTCCAGGCCATAGGCCAGCCAGTCATCCAGCGCGTCACCGACCGTGTAACCCGGCCGGGGGCGGATGCCCAGGTCGGCTTCCCGGTGCAGTTCCCGGAGCTTGTCGCGGACCTCGGCCTTGGTGCGCCCCCTGACCTTGCGCCGGACCCGCGTACCGGCCGGGCCGAACCCGAGGCTGACCGAACCGATGTACCGGTTCTTGGAGGAGTCCCAGTAGATGGAGTCCTCGCCGTGCCCGCGGCGCCTGGTTTTGGGCTCTACCACAACGGAGAGCTTATTCCATTGGCTCCCCGTTTGGCTCCCCATGCCTGTCACTCAAGATCGCAATATGTTCCTGACCTGGCGCGCCTGGCAGGATTCGAACCCGCGACCCGCTGCTTAGAGGGCCGCTGAAGATAGCGGGTCACCTGCGGCTTTCCTAGCTCACGCGGGTTGAGGGCTGACCGTGGGTGACCCCAGTTCGCCTCGGTTTACTGACCAGTCGGGCACGTAACGGGCACGACACTATTCTGCTATTCCGGATTATGGGTGGTCAGGCTGTCCTGGGGTCGGGTCCGTCCTGAGGTGCCCACCGTTCCGGCGTTGAGGCTTGTGTCATCGCCAGTGGCCCGTTGTGTCGATCTTGTAACGGGATTAGTGTCTGCTGAGGATGTCGGTGAGGTTGGGCTGTCCGGGACCAATGTCGTTCTAGGGGGAGGTCCATGTCGAGAGTTCTTTTGCCGGTCCTCGCTTCGTGACCATGACCGTGGTCACCGCTCAAGGGCCTCGGGTACTTGCTGTTCTCGCTCAGCTGGTCGCACGACTACCCAAGCCTGGCCACAGCGGTTACCGCGCCGCTGGCCGCGCAGGGCCGGTAATCCTGGTCATCTCCGGTGCCGCCTGTAGACAGCTTCACTTATTACGCGGCCTTCGCCGGGCCGTACTAGAGGGCTGCCGCCGGGTGGCTACTCGACGGGAATGTTCAGCAACGGGCGGACATCCATGGCCGCCGCGATGGTCATCCAGGCACCCGCAACACGCTGCCCACCTGGGCACCATCATCGACCGCGCCCCCACCCTGATCCGTCCTGCCCGCTAATCCATTGCAACGAGTGAGATGCCGCTCCGTATCCGGAGGCGCACCAGTCCCGGCCATAGTTCCGGCGATTAGGGAGGAAGACTCTTCATGAAGGCCATCCGCTACAAGATCGCACTGGTGTTGTCGGTGCTGTCCCTTCCGGCGATGCTCCTGGTCGCCACGGGAGGGGCGGCGGCGGCGGCTCCGCACCGCAGCGCCGCGGGCGCTGTTACCTCATCAAGCCTGGGGTCATTCAAGCCAACGTTTGTCGGCTCAGCCGCGACCGGCTGCGCCTCGGGCTGTCACCTGCTCACCGGACCGTTCCGTGTCCCGTCTGTGGCACACCTGTCCAGTAAGTCCATAGGGAGACGCGCAAACTCGCCGGACCGGTTCAGGGCGTTGCCATCGCTGCCGCTGCACCCCCGTGCCGCACCACATGCCAACGGTCCCCGCGTCCAGATCCCCACGGTGAGCTGCCAGCCGCTGCGCCCTGGTTGCGACAACATCAGCTCGTTCGCTGGCGGCTCGACAAGCGTCAAGGGCATCAACGCGGTCGACAGCGCCTCGCAGCCCACCAACTTCGTCGGTGACATCGAGCCCCCCGACCAGGGCCTGTGCGCCGGCAACGGGAAGGTCGAGGAGACCAACAACAAGGGGGAGATCCTGATCTTCAACAAGGCCCTGAAGCGGGTATCACCGGTCATCTCCCTGAACACGGTGATGGGCCTCACGCAGCGGGGCTGGAGCAGCGGCGGGGACCCCTCGTGTATCTTTGACTCCGCCAACGGCGGGCACTGGATCACCACCCAGATCGTTTCGAAGAGCCCGGAGAACAAGGGCGGCCCGTTCGTGGGCTGCTTCGTTGGCAAGGCCAACACCTGCCTCGAGGGCATCGCGGTGACCACGGGCTCGAGCCCGTTCGGCCCGTTCAACGTCTACTTCGTCAACGCCAACTACGACCCGACGGAGCCGGGCTTCCCCTCCTTGCTCAACGACTTCGCGAAGATCGGGGTCACCCGGGACGCGTTCCAGCTGTTCTACGACGAGTTCCCGCTGAACGGGGCCATACCCGGCCTGGGCGGCGGCTTCTTCAACGGCGCGCAGGAATTCGCGTTCAGCAAGAACGCGCTCGAAAACGGCATGCCCGCCGCCAAGGTCACCGTGGCCAGGGAGAACATGGGCCTGCTGAAAACACCGGACGGCACCTGTTTCAGTGACAACAGGTTCTTCCAACCCGGCATCGCGTGCTGGATCGCAGCGATCCCCGCCGTGGCGGCCAACCCGGGCCAGTTCGACAACAGTCACGGTGGTTCCGGGTTCATGGTCAGCAACATCGACTTCTACGGCCTGGGCGGCAACCAGCTGGCGGTGTGGGACTGGACCGGCCTGAAGAACCTGAACAGCTCCGGCTGCTCGGCCTGCTCCGGCATCCGCTTCGGCGGCCAGCTGTTCTCCGGCGGCCAGCACTACTACGACCCGTCGAGCTTGGGGGCGACGTCTCCCACGCCATTCCCCGCCCCGCAGAAGTCCGGGCCGATACCGCTGGGCGACGAATGCGGCAAGGCCAAGCTCAGCGCGGTCGCTCACTGCCCTCTGGGCCCTATCACCACCAACGGCGATAATGTCGTGCAGGCCGCGCAGGGCAACGGCCAGCTGTGGGCCGGCGCGACTACCGAGGTCGTGCAGACGTTCCAGTCCAGCAACACCCCCGAAACACACGCGGGTGCCGCCTACTGGGTTGTCGGCACGCGCAGTTTCGACCAGACCGGGCGGTTCAGCCTGACCAGCCAGTCGTACATCTCGGCGATGCACGAGGAGCTGGAATTCCCGACCTTCGCTGCCGGAGCCGGCAACGGCCGGGCCATCGTGTCCTTCACGCTGAACGGTAACGGCGGAACGGCCGGAGCCGACAACGGCGGCTTCTTCCCCAGCTCCGCATTCGGCCGCCTGACCAGCACGTCGGGCACGCTACTGCAGTCCACCATCAACATCGCCGCCCTGGGGCAGTCGCCGCAGGACGGCTTCAGCGAGTACCTGAACTATCCGAGCGCTACCCCCGCCTTCCGGCCGCGCTGGGGCGACTACGGTAGCGCGGTCCTCATGGGCGGCAGGTACTACTTCGCCAGCGAGTACATCCAGTCGCCGAACTGCACGCGGCCCCAGTTCACCCTGACCATCGGCACCTGCGGTGGGACCAGGAACGGTTTCGCGAACTGGGGGACATCGGTCAACTCCGTCACCCCATAACACAACCCGCACCAATTAATGAATGCCGCACCCCGCAAGCCAGCGGGGTGCGGCATCCCAGGTCCGGGGGCGTAAGTCCGTGCCGCGCAACGCAGCGGTACATGCAGGGTCGCCCGGATCGCCAGCCTGATCTGACGCGAATCTGATGCTTGGCCCTACGGACTGTAACGATGCGAAGGCAGTGACCGGCTTGGGCTGTTCCTGATCTTCTCCCATCTTCCGCGATAGGTGCCGATCCCTGGCGAGCGGGTGCTGTGTCTGGGTTCGGCGAAGCCGATCGCCTGTGACGCGACCGCAGGGAGCGACCTTGACACGGCGGCCGGGAGCAGGACACTAGACCGCCGAAGAAGACGGCACCGTGCACTGCGAGCTGCGTAACGAACCCCGCCCGCAGATCAACTGAGGGCTGAAAGGGTAGGGCCGGCGCGTGCCGGCCGGGGCCTCGCCAAGGCCAGAGGCTGGCGCAAGTGCCGGCCCCGGCGCCGCGCAGCGGCGCCGTCTTGATCTATACATATGGCGTAATTCGGCAGTGCAACGCGTGGGTTCCGCGTGCGGTGCTGTCCTGTGTTTCCGGCTAGCTGTGTGGCGTTGCTTCGTCCTACCATCGCCGCGGTCGTTAGCTGTGCCATGTGCGGATGGTCACTGGCCGCAAGCGTCTGACCGATTAGTCTGGCTGTATGGCCCAGCTGCCCGACGACCCCGAAGCCACTGCGCACTTGCGGCGACAGTTGGCGATCGTTTCTGAGTTCGCAGACCTAAAGTCCCGATGTCGGATTCCACCCGACCCTGGAAGCGAGTTGGCCAACTTGTCTGCGACGCTGCCGGATGCCCCCGTCTCCATCGAGGAATCCTTGGTTGTCGGTGTCGAGTGTGCTTATGGCGCAGCCCATTATCTTGCTCATCTGCTCGACAAGGGGGGGAGCTTCCCGCCCATCGTGCTCTCCAGTTCGCACAGGACGGCCTTGCCGGGTGCGGGGCGAACTGTCTACCCAATCGGCCCTGACGACCCCGACGTCCGCGTCAGCAACTCCCTGGTGGTGCTTCGTCAGGAGTCCAACAGCCTCTTGCAAGGGATCGAGTCCTTCTCTGCCTTCACTCAGCTGGGCGCTTTGGTCCCTCCACGGGACGTGTCATTGGCGTGGACAAAGCTGAACCGGGAGATCAATTCGACCGGAAGACCCATAGGGGAACGCAGGACCCTGACGGCAATGGCAACGGTCATCGCCCAGCAATTGATCCTAGACGGCTACACGGTCCCGAACGCCCAAGAGCTGCTCGCCGACGAGGTCGAATGGGTTTGGCATGCCCATAGCGGCACAGCACACGCGTTTGCCTGGCCCCCCGCCTGCCCTCCTATTCTGGTCCCTCGACGACTCCCATGCCCGGCGACTTCTATGCTGAGTTCGGCTTTGTAGTCTCCATCACCCACCTCGCACTAAAAAGGATGGCAGAACGCAGCCGCGCTACGACGGAGTGAGTATCGACACGTCAGGTAGTCTGTCTTGGTCGGCAACGGGCGGTTGAAATCCATACGGTTTCTGCCGTTTGCTGCAGCCATCGCGGATGCTGCCTTGACGCTTAATACGGCAACGGCACTTGCATGATCCCGATCGAGATCATGCAAGTGCACGCTGGATCAGGAGCCGGGGGCGCCTGGTCAGTGCAAGACCGGCTGGTTCGGGCCCTGCCCGCTGACCGGTACGAAGAAGGTCTGGAAGTTGGCTCCACCGTTGGTCAGGTCGGTGGGGATGGCGACCCAGTCGCTACCGGTCTGCTGCCCGGTGTTGGCCAGCAGCTTGTGGTGCACCCACCACGACCACAGCGTTGATTTGTGCCCGCTGTAAGTGATCAGCGTTGCGTTGCTGAAGGCGGCGATCTTCGTGTACTGCGCTGGCGGGGTGTGGGAGTACGACCCGTCCCACGGCGTGCT
>Ga0207700_10000288_pt1 | contig 29837 bp, 23 predicted proteins | sample LARL82metaG_FD_184348 | JGI IMG/M metagenome (GOLD analysis project Ga0207700, IMG submission 184348) | Corn, switchgrass and miscanthus rhizosphere microbial communities from Kellogg Biological Station, Michigan, USA - LAR L8-2 metaG... | ecosystem: Host-associated > Plants > Roots >...
ATTCGTCGGCATGGAGACGCCTTCGCCGCGGGTGCCGCCTCCGCTCTCGGCTGGATAACGATCGTCACGGTATTTTGCGTGACGTTTGGCGGCGTACTCAGTGTTGTGATGCTTCTGTTGGGAGTGCGGGGTCCGTTGACACACGTGCTCTACACTCTCGCGAGCATCTCCTCGGAGCTGAAAGCTTTCATGCCGACTACGGCCTACGTGCTCCTCGCCGGTGTCGCATGGTTTTGCGCCGTTCTGATTCGCAATGCTCGCAGGGCGCGGCGCGGCAGGACACCCGCGGGGGAGCGCAAGGCTATCAAGGGAGCAGCTCTTGTGTGGGCCTACGCTGTCGGCGTAATCCCGATTTTCTCCATGCTCTCGAGCTGGAACAACCAGCGGCGTGTTGCCGACGATGCCCGACGCGCGAGCATGACCGCAAAGACCGTCGTCGCCGTACGGACGACGCTGCGCCAAATGCAGGCATGCCTCTTCGCGTACTCGAGCGAGCACAAAGGGGCTGGGTATCCGCAAGGACTCGACGCCGTTGGACCAAACGGAAGCCGATGCTTCGACTCGACGTCGGCGACGGTACGAGCCGTCTTCGCCAATGCTCGGCTGCGCTACGTGGCGACAACTCCGGACAGCGCCGGTCGCATGACCGAGTTCTGGATCCTGGCCGAGCCGATGGCACGCGAGGCGGCGTGGGGCCGACAGTATTACGCCGACGAGAAAGGGCTCGTTTACTACGGCGATATGCGGCCGCGAGACGATTCGATTGCGTTCAACCGCCCCGTTCCCGATTCACCTTTCCCACCCAACCGCGAGCTCCTCGAGGTTGTTGACTCTCCGGTGAGCGATCTGACGAGCCTTCAGCGGTGCCTCGCTGGCCGTGGGTACAACGGCGCATCCGTCTACCCGCACGAGATCAGCGAAAGCCGGTGTCTCACTTCACGCTGGCGGAACGAAAATGAGCTGACGCTCGGCGTTTTCTCACGGTTCGACGAACGGCTGCCGGGGGGCGTTTACTACGGCGAATACCGACCGAGGCGGCCAGTCAGCGAGTCGGCATTTGGAGCCTATTCGATCTCTCTGCAGCCGATGACCTATGGCGAGGACGGGACCCGGAGCTACTGGTCTGACGAGCTCCGCCGGATCCACTGGACGCGCGAGGATCGCCCGGCGAACGCGAACGATCCCCTCGTCGACGACTGCGAGCTCGGCATAGGGTGTAAGTGATCTCTGTTCGCGAACGCGAAACGAAGATCATCCCTTGCGACACGTCAGGCCGGGCTCGATCGTCAATGTCGTCGACCCCCCTCCCGCCCACCATGCGCGCCCTCCCGCTCGTCGCCGCCGTAGCCGCGGCGTTCGCGTTCTCTCATCAGTCGCTCGCTCAACGGCCACTGAACGTCGTCCGCGTCACGCCTAACGGTGACGCGGGCCCGATGCAGCAGATCAGCATCTCATTCGACCGCCCGGTGGCCGGGTCGCTCGACCGGACGATCGATCCGGCGACGATCTTCCACATCCAGCCGGCGGTGCGCGGACAACTGGAGTGGCGGGATCCGGTTACGATTCGCTTAACACCCGCCGCTCCGCTCGCGCCAGGCACTCAGTACACCGTCTCGGTCGATAACGCCTTCCGTGCGATGGACGGCAGCGCGCTCGCCGCCCCGTACACGTTCACCTTTCGGGTGCACGGTGCGCTGCTGCTTACTGGCTTGCCGGTGATGGCAGGTTCGGGGCAGTTCGTCGCGCCTAACCAGCGCTTCTCCGTGGTGTACTCGTCGCCGGTGGATCTCCCGACGCTCTCGGGTACGGCCTACATCGAGATCAGCGCCAACTGCGCTGGAGACAAGGCCGTCAGGCTCGACGCGGTGTCGCAACGCCCCGTCCTGAGCGACGATCAGACGCAGTTTCGTGAAGCGGGTGGCTTCGACCGGGATCACTCGACCGATTCGCTGCGCCGTGTCGTGACGCTCGTACCACGAGCCCCTCTGCCGCACGGTTGTCACGCCGCGCTCGTTCTCCCATCGGAGCTCGCTGCGGAGGGCTCGCGCAGCACGGCGCGCTGGCCGTTCGACACGTACGGAGATCTCCGCATCGTGTCGCTCAAATGCAGCGACCGGATGGACAATGACAGCTGCCCGACTGGCCCGCTCAGCATCACTTTCACGAATCCCGTGCGAGGCTCGGAGATCGCGAAGCGACTGCGTATCCTTCCTCAGACAGCGTTCAGAGTTCGTGATACGACCTTTGAGTCGACGAACTGGACACTCGAGGCGAAGTTGCGTCCGCGCATCGGCTACGCCGTCATCGCCGATACGTCGCTTCGTGACGCATTCGGTCAGCCGCTCAAAGGCAACCCGGCCGCTGGGTTCAACACGACGGGCTATGCGCCAGCAGTCGTTCAGCCAGTCGGCCACCTGCTCGTCGAGCGCGGCTTCCACGCGCTCGCGGTGCAGCATGTAAATGTCGACACGCTCGTCGCGACCATCGCCCCGATCAGCGACGCGATGCAAGCCGAGGTGGTGAATCGGTATGCGTTCCGGAACGATACGGTCTGGCCGGCCCTGCAACGCAACGCAACCGTCGAGCGCATTGTGGTGCGCGCTCCGCGCGACCATGCGCAGGTCAGCCGCATTCCGCTACCGGTGAGTGATGCCGCACGCGGTCCATCTATGTACGCGCTTCACGTCGACGGTGTCAGCAAGAACGACAAGGCCGAGACCGGAGGAGTGACGACCGTGGTCCAGGTTACCGATCTTGGCGTCCACGCCAAGATCGGCATGACGGAAGGGGCGGTGTGGGTGACGGGGGTGAGCGATGGCGTGCCGAAGGCCGGCGTCAAAGTCAGCTACCACGATGCCAGCGGCAGCGAGATCGCGACCGCGCAGACGAACGCCCAGGGTCTCGCACGCTTCGCGACGCTTCGGTCTCCCGACACGAAGCGGAGCGACGACGACGAGGAGCCGGCGCGCAACGGTGGACTCGAAGGATATGTAACTGCTCAACTCGGCGCCGATCGTGCCATCGTCGCGATCAACCAGTGGGACCCCGACCTGTCGCCATGGCGCTTCAACGCCAGCGCCGCCTGGGGCGACGAGCGCCTTCCACTGGCCGGTGCCGTGTTCACGGAACGTGGTATCTACCGCCCCAAAGAACGCGTGTATGCGAAGGCCATCATCCGCAACGGTTCGTTGGGTGCGTTGCGCGCGCCGCCATCTGGCGACTCCATCAAGTGGACCTTCCACGATCGGGAGGAGGGCTCGTTACGCCAGGTGACCGTACCCCTGTCGCCGTTCGGCACGTCGGATCAGTCGCTCGAGATTCCGTCGACGGCCGCCGTTGGCTACTACGAGATCGAAGTGGCGGTGAAGCGACTCAGGCAGTGGCGCACCGTCGCGCGCACTGGGTACCGCATTGCCGAATATCGTCCACCGGAGTTTCTCGTCGATCTCAAGAGCGCGGATTCCACGGTGGCCGTGGGCGAGAAGCTGACGGCGAAGTTGAATGCTCGATATCTCTTCGGCGCTCCAATGGGCCGCGCCGTCGTCGCCTGGCAAGCACGCCAGACCGAACTGTCGCCATGGGACATCAGCGTGCCGGGTTTCGAGAACTGGGCCCTCGGCGAGACCAGCGCCTGGTGGGAGGAGGATCAGCAGAGTGGTGAGGCTCGGGAGTTCGCCAGCAAGACGGACACCCTCGACGCCGTCGGCAACGGCTCGTATACCGTGACGGCGCCCGACCCGCAAAGGGGTCGGCCGTCGCGGGTGACCATTGAAGCGACGGTCACCGACGTCAATCGCCAGACAGTCGGCAGTGTGACATCGGCCACCGTGTACCCCGCCGAGTTCTATGTGGCGGCGAAGCCGTTAGGCACGTCCTGGTTCTGGCGCGCGGGAACGCCGCAGACGGTCGCGGTCGCGGCCGTGCGGCCCGACGGCAAGATCGTGAACGGTGTTCGCGTCGAGGGCACGGTTGTGCGTCGCGAGTGGCACCGCGTGCGGCGTGAACGTGAAGGCGTCTCGGAGCTCGTCGGCGACTGGGTGTCCGACACCCTCAGCCACTGTACCGTCACCACCGCCGACACGGCGGCGACCTGCCGCGTGATGCCTAACGATGGCGGTGAGTATGTCGTCAGCTTCCGCGCCGTCGACCGCGCGGGACACATGGCGTCGACGAGCTTCGAGCGCTGGGTCGTCGGCTCGGACTGGATACCGTGGAGCGACGAGACGCAGTTCAAGATGGACGTCATTCCCGACAAGGCTCGCTACGCAGTGGGGGATACGGCGACGGTGCTCTTTGCCTCCCCGTTCACCAACGCCGAAGCATGGATTACCGTCGAGCGGGAGGGGCTGATCGAGCAGCGGCGCGTCCGGATCACCTCGGGATCGACGACGCTCAAGTTCCCGATCACCGAGGCGTACGCTCCCAACGCGTTCATCTCGATCCTCGTCGCGCGCGGCCGCGTTTCGCCGCCCAAGACACTCGATGACGGCGGCAGGCCCTCGATTCGCGTCGGTTATGCCAATCTTCGGGTCACCCCCGAGGTGAAGCGCCTAACGGTTGCGGTCGAGCCCGCGCGCGCCGAATACCGTCCCGGCGATACGGCTTCCGTTCGGCTACGCGTACACGATGTGCAACAACATGGCTCGAAGTGCGAAGTCACGCTCTGGGCCGTGGACGAAGGCGTGCTCGCCCTCACCGGTTACAAGACTCCCGATCCGATCGATCTGATCTACCGCGAACGCGGTCTCGGCCTGCGTCTCGCGAGCAACATGACGGCGGTCGCGCCGCAGATCCCGGAGGGTGAGAAGGGTCAGCGCGAGGCGGGCGGTGGCGGCGGTGCCGCCGGCGCGGAGATTCTGCGCTCGCGCTTCAAGACGACTGCGTTCTTCCTTGGCTCCGTCGTCACCGATGCCGACGGAAGTGCAACCGCTGTCGCAAAGCTCCCCGACAACCTGACCACCTTCCGGATCATGGCCGTCGCCGTCACAGCCGGGGATCGCTACGGCAAGGGCGAGTCGGAGATGCTGGTCACGCGACCGCTGCTCGCGCGTCAGGCGCTCCCGCGTTTCGTGCGAGAGGGTGACAGCTTCACGGCCGGCGCGGTGATCAATCGCCGCGATGGCGCGGCTGTGCCGGTAAAGGTGCGGGCGGATGCGAGCGGTGTCACGCTCCGCGGCAACGCCGAGCGTACGACGACTCTCGCTGCGCTGCGAGGCGCCGAGGTGCGGTTCCCCTTCGATGCCCCGCATGGCGACAGCGCGAGCTTCCGCTTCGACGTCAGCGATGACCGGAACGCCGATGCCGTAAAGGTGACGATCCCGATACGACCGGACCATCACCCGGTGGCGCACACCATTGCCGGCGCATTGACGGATACCGCGAGCGTGGTCTTCACGCTGCCGGTGAACACCGACCCCGTGCGTTCACGGCTCACTCTGAGTATCGGTACCTCGCCCCTTGCCGCCATTCGCGGCATGTACCGGACAATGCGGGTCTACCCATACGACTGTACGGAGCAGATCAGCAGCGAGGCGACGCCGATCATCGCGCTCTATCGTCTCCGGCCGCCGGAATTGGATCAGTCGTTAGGCGTCGACCCACGGCGCGAGATCGAGCGTGCCGTCGCGGTGCTGACCAGCCGGCAGCGCACCGACGGAGCCATCGGGTATTGGGGCTCGCACGACTGGTCCACTCCCTGGCTCAGCGCCTATGCGGGCCGCGTGCTGCTCGACGCGCGCGCGGTCGGCGTGAACGTCGATTCGACCGTGCTCGTCAAGCTCTCGGAGTACCTCACCCGCGCCGCGCGCGGCACGGCGCCGAGCGTGTTCACGCCAGTGGCCTCGTACTACACGCGGCGCGAGGTCGAGCTGCGCGACAAGGTCGCGGCGGTTGATTTCGCGAGTCGGCTCGGCATGGCGGACATTGCCGCGGAAGATGAGCTGTTGCGAAACGCGCCGCAGCTCGAGATCGAGGATCGCGCTCGGCTCGCCGAGGTGCTGGCGCGTCGCGGCCAGCTGGGGCCGGCGCGCCAACTCATGCAATCGGTGTGGCCGTTGGTGCACGTGGAAGGCCGCACGGCGACGATTGCCGATTCGGCGCTCGCGCCCTTCTACTTCGCCTCGCGCGTCCGGCCGCTCGCGCACGTTCTATCCGCGACGCTCGCGATCGACGTGAACAACCCGCTCATTGGTCCGTTGGCCGAGGCGCTCATCGCGCAGACTCGTGGTGGCTACTGGACGACTCAGGACTACGGCATGGCTGCCAGCGCTCTCGCGACACTGGAGCAGCGGCGACACTCGTTAGGTGACCGGACGATCCGCGTCATGAGCGCGGGCCACACGCTGCTCGAGCGGAACACCGCTGGCCGCGACTCCACGGTGAGCCTGCAGGGGTTGTTGATGAAACAGCAAGACGAGCAGACGCTGCGGCTCTCGCTGCAAGCGGGATCAGGTGACGGGTCAGTCTATTATTATCTGACGGTGACGGAGGTTCCGTCGAAGCCGACGGTGACGCCCGAAGAGCATGGCATTCGCGTCGAGCGGTGGTATGAGCGCTACGACACTGGCGCGCCGACCACGAGCGTAGCCGAGGGCGACCTCGTGCGCGTCCGGTTGCGCGTGACCGTCCCGTCGACGCGAACCTTCCTCGTCCTCGACGACGCGCTGCCGGCCGGTCTCGAGGCCGTGGATCTGAGCTTGCGCACCGCGGCCCGGCTGCCTGGCCCCGGCGGGAAGCCTAACGATGAACAGGAGCAGTCCGTCGAGCAGAGCGACGGGCCCTCCTGGTACGGGTTCTGGGACTCGGGCTGGTGGTCGCCATTCGACCATCGCGAGATGCGCGACGATCGCGTCGTCTACTCGGCGACGTATCTCTGGCCCGGCACCTACACGGCGAGCTACATCGCCCGTGCGACGACGGCCGGCACCTTCATCAAGCCACCGGCGCACGCCGAGGAGATGTACAATCCCGCCGTGTACGGCCGGAGCGACGGCGGCACGTTCACCGTAACCGCGCGCGCCCAGCGATGAAGCGGTTGTCGGTTGGGAAGCTGGCGACGAGCGGATCGCTCGTCGCGGTCGTGAGTCTCGTGATCGGGACCGCGGCATGGATCATCGCGCCGCTACCGCCGCTCACACCGACGCGCGCCGAACAGGGCGTGATCATCGACGATCGCAACGGCTTGCCACTCCGTTCGACCCGTGCTGCTGATGGCAGTCGGGCGGCCTGGGTGCCGTACGATCGCATCGACGTGGATCTCGTCAATGCCTTCGTCACCACCGAGGATCGCCGCTTCTGGCAGCACGATGGCATCGACCTGCGCGCGATGGCGCGCGCGGCAAAAGACAATCTGCGTGCGCGACAGATCGTCTCCGGCGCGTCGACGATCACCATGCAGCTCGCGCGGCTCGTTCGGCCCGCACCGCGAAGCTGGACCGGCAAACTCGCCCAGGTATTGTGGGCGCTCAAGCTCGAGCATCACCTCTCGAAGCAGCAGATCCTCGAGCAGTATCTCAATCGCATCGAGTTGGGACAGGCGACAATTGGCGTCGGTGCCGCGGCGGCGTTGTACTTCGATGCGGCGCCAAGCGACGTGAGCCTCGCGCAGGCGGCCACGATCGCGGGACTGGCGCACGCACCGTCGCGGGACAACCCGTACGTGGCGCCGGCGCGCGCGCGCCCGCGCCGTGATCGTGTGCTCCGGCGCATGCTGGCACTCGGCTATGCAACGACCGGCGACATCGACCGCGCACGGCACGAGCCGCTCGTTGAAACACCGCGGTCGACGCCGTTCCTCGCGCCCCACTTCACCACGCGTGTCCTGGCGTGGCTTGGCGACAGCAGTGAAACGCCGACCGAAGAAGTCGTCCGCACATCGCTCGACATCACGCTCCAGAGCGCCCTCGAGTCAGAGGTGCGGCACACCGTCGACGTTCTGCACGACCGCGGCGTCGAGCAGGCCGCGGCGGTGGTGCTCGATAACCGCACGGGCGAAGTACTGGCGTGGGTCGGCGCGCCGGATTTCTGGTCGCCTAACGACGGCCAGACGGACATGGTCGTATCGCCCCGCCAACCCGGCTCGGCGCTCAAGCCGTTCCTGTATGGGCTCGCCTTCGACAACGGCGTGACGCCGGCGACTGTGCTCCCCGACATCCCGAAGGCCTACGCGACGGCAGTCGGCTCGTACGCGCCGCGGAACTACGATCGGCATTTCCGTGGCCCGGTGCGCGCTCGCGAGGCGCTCGCAAGCTCCTACAATGTACCGGCGGTCGAGTTGGCATCGCGCGTCGGTACCGGGACTCTCCTCCACACTTTGCATCTCGCTGGCTTCATATCGTTGAGACACGACGCGGAGTATTACGGACTCGGGCTCGCGTTAGGCAACGGCGATGTCACGCTCATGGAGCTCGCCAACGGCTATCGCGCGCTGGCCAACGGCGGCGTCTGGCGGCCCTGGAGCTGGCGCGCCCTGAACACGGCCGGAAACAGGAGACCCCTCACCTCGCTCGGGATGACAGGATTCGGAAATGCAACCGGCGAGCGGCGGGTGATTTCGCCGATGGCGAGCGCGCTCGTACTCGACATTCTCAGCGATCCCGCGGCGCGAATTCCTGGATTCGGCATCAGTACGCCGTTCGACTTCCCCTTCCCCGTCGCGGTGAAGACGGGGACGAGCCGGCACTTCACGGACAACTGGGCGGTTGGTACGACGGCGGGATTCACCGTCGCCGTGTGGGCCGGCAACTTCAATGGCCACACGATGCAGGGTGTGAGTGGGGTCACGGGCGCCGGGCCGCTACTGCACCGCGCTATCATGGCCACTGCTCGTTATGTGCAGCCGGGCACCTTCACGACCCCGGCGGAGCTCGGCGCGCTGGGGTTGCCTGTCTGTCGTCTTTCCGGTTTGCGCGCCACGCCCGAATGTGCCCAGCTCACCGAATGGTTCGCGCCGGGCACGGAGCCGACGCGCACCGATGACTGGGAGCGCGGAGGCCGTGTCAATCTGCCTATCGAATACGCCGAGTGGTCGCATCAGGGACCCACGCCAGTAGCCACTGAGCTGGCGCTGCGACCCGCGCGGGAAGCCAGACCGCACGCCGATTCGGCGTCGGCGGCAGGTGCCGCGCAGTTCAGGATAGTTTCACCCCAGGACGGCGATCGCTACGGCATTCCCGCCGGCGTGGACGCTCGCTATGCGACGATACCCCTGCGCGCCGGCGGCCGCGGCGCCGGGCACGTTCATTGGCACATCGACTGGCGCGCATTCCCAGGGACGCGCTGGACACTCGTGGCCGGCGATCATGTCGTCCAGGCCACGTCGGCATCAGGCGAGACCGTCCAGGCGCGTATAAGGGTCGAGCCTTAGTTCTTCTTACCGCAGAGACGCAAAGAGCGAAGAAATCTCTGATTAGGAGGCCACGGACGTGGCCGTCGAGAACACCCTTTCTCGAACAGTCCCGATGTCCCGGACGGGCCGCACTTCGATACAGCCTACGCTCGACCACGGGAAGGCTGCCGCCGCAATACGCGTCGCTTCGTCGATGTCCTCGGCCTCGATGATGTTGAATCCGCCGAGTACCTCTTTAGCCTCGGCGAACGGCCCATCGGTGATCGTCTGGCGACCATTTCGGGTGCGCACCGACTTCGCCGTCGGCGCATCCTCCAGCATTTGCGAATCGAGCAGCTTCCCGTGAGCCTTCAGCTCCGCCGCGTGATCGAGACAACCGCGCATCATCGAATCGAACTCGCCCGGTCGAAGTGCGTTCACCAACTTCTCGTCCACATAAATCAGCGTAATGAACTTCATCTGCTACCTCGCTTCTGTGTCTAGCGGCGCCGCCGCGCCGATTTCTTCGCCGCGGAGCGCTTCTTCGCCGTCGCTCGCTTCTTCGTCGTGCTACCGCGCTTCCTGGCTGTAACGCGCTTCTTCGTGACCGTTCTCTTCTTTGCACCGGCGCGACTCTTCTTCGCGGCGGGCCGCTTCTTGGCCGTCGAGGCCTTCTTCGCCGCTGGCCGTGTTGACGTTGACGTCGCCTTGGCGGTGGACGAATGCAGAGCGATGCCGGCGCCCTGCGGATCGCCGATGATGGCGATCATACCACCACCGGGCACCTCCATTGGCGGCCGCTGAACGAAGGCGCCGCTTTTTGTCGCCATGTCGACAGCCTTCTTCACATCCTTCACATAGATGTACGGTAGCCAGAAGGGCGGCATATTCGCCATCTCCGGCATGCGATTGAACATCCCGCCAAATGGCTGGCCCTTGCCGTACATCAGGTACATGTTGCCGCCGCCCATATCCATCTCGCCCGTCTTCTCCCAACCGAACAGGCGACGGTAGAACTCATACGCCTTCTGATAGTCAGTGGTCATGAGCTCGTGCCAGGACATGCGGCCGAGCGTCGGCGTACCGTTCCAACTGCGCGAAGGGCCGTTCGCCTTGTAGACACCGAACCGCGCGCCCTGTGGGTCCTGGACGAGCGCGAACCGTCCGACGTTCGGAATGTCCTGCGGGCCAACGAACGCCTTGCCACCGAGCGAGGTTGCGAGCCGCACCGTCTCGTCGACGTTGTTGGCCTCGACGTACGGCATCCAGTGCGGCGGGATGCCCTGCTGGCGCATCTCCGGGGAGAGGCGGTAAAGTCCCGCGAACGGCGAGCCGCTCGTCGTCCACATCGTGTAATCCTTGTCGAACGGCTGCGTGCCCCACCCGGTGATTGGCGTGTAGAACTTCTTCGCCCCGTCGGGGTCGGGGGTGATAAGCTCATACCACACGAATTGGCCATGCATGGTCGTAGGAGGCGAAGGTGGTGAAATTGAGCAAACGAGAACCCTTGAAGAGAACGCTTGCCGTGTGATTCGTCTAGAGTGGTCGCGGGAACCGTTACGAGGTGATCCGATGCGAACACGACATTTCTACCTCGCTTTGTGTGCTCTTGGCCTCGTCCTACCGAACGCGCCCTTCATACGCTGGGTGGCCGATCATGGACTCGACCCGGGCTTATTCGTACGCGACCTGTTCGCGAACGGGGTCAGCAGCTTTTTCGGCCTCGACGTCATCGTCTCGGCGTGCGTGGTGTGCGCGTTCGTGCTGATCGAGGGCCGCCGCCTGTGTCTGCGCCGTCTGTGGGTGCCGATAGGAGCGGTTTGTCTCGTCGGCGTGTCTCTGGGGCTGCCGCTGTTTCTCTATCGACGGCAATGCGAGCTGGATCGGACGAGGACCGTCACGTGAAGAGCGCACGAACGACGCCACAATCCATCGACGAGTACCTCGGCCGCCTAACGACTGACAAGCGCGAGGCGCTCGAGAAGCTGCGGCGCGCAATCAAAGCCGCAGCGCCGAAGGCCGAGGAGTGTATCAGCTATCAGATCCCGGCGTTTCGCCTGGACGGCAAGGTGCTCGTCTGGTTCCACGCGGCGAAGAATCATTGCTCTTTCTTTCCAGGTGCGGCGCCGATTGCTCTGTATCAAGACCAGCTCGCGAAGTACGAGACAAGAAAAGGCACCATTCACTTCGCGCCCGACAAGCCGCTGTCGGCAACGCTGGTGAAAAAGCTCGTGCGAGCACGCATGGCCGAGCAGTCCGGAAAGACCAAATCCAAGCGGAAGTGAGCTACGCGCACCTCATCGCCAGATCGTGCAGCCCCGTGACTCCACCTCGGTAATCCAGGAGGGAAGCGCGCCAAGCGAGTTCCACCGAAGATCGAGACGTTCGAGGCTCATGAGGTCTTGCACGATCTCGGGCACGGCGCGCAGCTCGTTGCCGCGGAGATCCAGATCGCGAAGCTCGCGCAAGCCACCTAACGACGCAGGCAAATCTCGGAGTTTGTTGTTGCGAAGGCAGAGGCGTCGCAGGCTCTGTACTTCACCGAGCCACTCCGGCAGCGCGCGGAGCTGGTTGCTGGTCAGGTGCAGCTCCCTCAGCTTCCGCAGTTGGCGGAGGGACTCCGGCAGTGTGCCGATCTTGTTGTCATCGAGACGCAGCTCGACGAGCGTACGGACGTCGCCGATCGCGTCGGGCAGGCTCGTGAGCGCGCCGTGGCTGGCGTTGAGATACGCGAGACCGGTCAAGCCACCGATCGTCTCTGGGAGCGCCGCGAGCCGCTGCGAGTCGGCGACATAGAGGTAGTAGAGATTGGGGAGCGCGCCGAGCGAGTCAGGCAACGACACGAAGCGATTGCGATTCGCGTCGAGCACGCGCAGCTCCGTCAGCTCGTCGATCCAATCGGGAAGCGTGGCAAGTTGGTTGTCATAAATGTAGAGCTCGCGGAGATCGCGCATGCCGCGAATCTCGTCAGGGAGCTCCGTCAGCGCGCGATTCGATACGTCATGACGTTCGGGCATCAATGAAGTGGTCAATTCTTTCGGGTCCATATGACGACAACCGCACACGCGTCCTCGAGAAACTCGGCCGGAATCGACGAGACATTGGGATACACTTCCATCAGCTGCACCTGGCGCGGCTTGACGCTTGATAGAGCTGCGTGAATGCCTCGAATGTCATCGGCATCGAGGGCCATCCTGTGGCCGTCGATGTAAACCTGAACCTTCGGCCTTGCTCTCGGGTTCTGAGCTGCCTCCAGTCCCGACTGGCAGCGATTGAATGTGACACCTCGATCATTGGCGCTGACGCTCGGGATTCTGTCGAACAGTGACTTGTAATCGTTGATGTTCCATTCGTCGATGTACTCGCGCGTGAAATAGACTCCAGCACCGCGAGCGGCCCGTTTGTAAGCGTCCTCGAAGAACCGCGGAAAGATCACCTGCTGCCCGGAAATGAGCACTTCCGACAGTGCGGCCGGTAAGCGCGACAGTATGACGAGGTGCTCGACGCTGTCGGTGCCCGAGACGAATACGCTCTCTCGTGCTGGGAGGTATCCGAGATGTCGCACATGCAGCGCGTGTGGACCCGGCCCCGAGGGGAAGAGGAATCTCCCCGTCGAATCAGTCAGCTGATGCTGACGGGTCTCGGCGATTTCGATGCTCGCCCCGACGATCGGTACGCGCGTTAGCGAATCCAGCACCCGTCCCCGAAGTGGAGTCCCGTCGGCGTGTGTCGAGCCCTGACCGCTCGAGAGGTTCAGTGCAGTCAGCAGAAAAGCAATTGACCAAGCGTATCGCATCGGCAACTCCAGGCTCGCTATCACGGCAAGCAGCCGTCTCAAGTATGTCATTCGGCAAGGCGGGTCAAGTCCGGGAGTGTGAGAGCAGCCCTCGTCGCTTCGCTCCTCGGGATGACAACCATTCGCCCTGCGTCACGGGCCACGCGCGCCGCGCCCCGCCTTCCCTCGGCCTTGCACCGCGTTCATTCTTGAGACTCCCCGAGCCATCAAAGATGAAACGCGTCCTCATTTCCGCGCTCCTTCTCGCGCCTGCCACGCTCCCCGCGCAGACGCGCATGCTTCGCTCACCTTCGGTGAGCGGCAACCAGATCGTCTTCGCCTACGCCAACAACGTCTGGATCGTCGGTAAGGAGGGCGGCGTTGCTCGCCGCCTGACGAGCTTCCCGGGCGAGACGTCCAACCCCAAGCTCTCGCCGGATGGGTCGATGGTCGCGTTCAGCGCCGAGTACGGCGGGAATGTCGACGTTTACGTCGTGCCATCCGTCGGCGGTGAGCCGAAACGCCTAACGTGGCATCCCGCGCCCGACGAAGTTCAAGGGTGGGCGCCAGACGGCAAGAGCGTCCTCTTCTCGTCCGCGCGCGGTGGCGACGCGCCGCAGGCCGTACCGCGTTTCTTCACGATCCCCGTCGGCGGCGGGATCGAGAGCGCGCTCGCGCTACCCCGCGCCTATCAGGGCAAGTTCTCTCCAGACGGCAAGCGCCTCGCCTACCGGATGAACAATTCGTGGGACGAGGAGCGGCGCAACTACCGCGGCGGTCAGAATCGCCCGATCTGGATCGTCGATCTGGCCACGGGCAACATCGAATCTCCTCCATGGACGGACACGAAAGAAATGGACCCGGTCTGGGTCGGCGATATCGTGTATTTCCTCTCTGACCGCGATGGTGTGTCCAACGTCTGGACGTACGACCCGCGCTCGAAAAAACTCGCCGAGGCGACGCACTTCACCGACTTCGACGTCAAGACACTCGACGCGTCGCCTGACGCGGTCGTGTTCGAGCAGGCAGGCTACGTTCATCTGCTCGATCCGAAGAGCAACAATGAGCATATCGTCAATATCACGGCCGCCGGCGACTTTCCGTGGATGATGTCGCAGTGGAAAGACGTCTCGGGTCGGGTCACCGCTCTGGCCTTGTCGCCGACCGGCAAGCGCGCCGCCGTCGAGGCGCGCGGCGAGATCTTCACCATCCCCGCCGAGAAGGGCGACGCACGCGATCTCACCAATTCGAGTACGAGCGCCGAGCGCGATCCGGCATGGTCGCCCGACGGACGGTTCGTCTCCTACTTCAGCGACCGGACCGGCGAGTACAAGCTCTACATCGAGAGCCAGGACGGGATCACGCCGCCGCGCGAGATCACGCTGCCGGAGCCAAGCCACTTCTATACGCCTTCCTGGTCGCCTGATAACAAGCACTTTGTCTACACCGATACAAAGCTCCGGCTTTGGGTGCTGGATGTGGCAAGCGGTCAGGCGAAATCAGTTGGTAATGACGAGTTCATGATCCCGGAGCGCTCGCTGAATCCGGTGTGGTCACCGGACGGGCAGTGGATCGCGTACGCCAAGCGCCTGCCGTCCATGTATCGCGCGATCTTCGCCTACAACGTGAATACGGGCGAGACGAAGCAGATGACCGACGGGTTAGCGGATGCTAACTGGGCGGCGTGGGACGCGAGCGGCAAGTACCTCTGGTTCCTCGCCTCCACCAACTTCGCACTCAACTCGGCCTGGCTCGATATGTCCTCGTACGACCGGCCGCAGACACGAGCGTTGTATCTCGCTGTGCTGCGCAAAGGCGATCCGTCGCCGGTGCTGCCGGAGAGCGACGAAGAGCTTGCGCGGGTGGACAGTGCCGGTGGACAGCCGGTGCGTCCGGCGGGCTCCGAGCGGCGCAGTCCGGATAGCTCGGCGTTTGGCACTCGTCAGGCGGGAAGCGACACGACGCGTCCCGATCGCGCGCCGCGCGTAGCGCCGGTACGCATCGACTTCGATGGTCTGCAGAATCGCATCATCGCCATTCCAGGCATCGCGCAGCGCAACTACACACAGCTTCGCTCCGGCCCCGCGGGCACGGTGTTCTTCATCGAGCCCATTCCGGCAACAGGAACGCAGGAGCCCGTACCTGGCGGCGGCTTCGGTGGTGCGCCGGCCGGCACGCTGCACCGGTATCAGCTCAAGGATCGAAAAGCGGCTCCCTTTGCACAGAATGTGGTGCAGTTCGTCGTCAGTGCCGACGGCCACAAGCTGCTCTATCGCACCCCTGGGCAGCAGAGCCTCTATCTCGTCGATGCCGATCGGGTCGTACCGCAGGCGGGACAGGGTCGCCTAACGACACAGCTCAAAGCCTACGTCGATCCCAAGGCCGAGTTCAAGCAGATGTTCGACGAAGGCTGGCGGAACCAGCGCGATTACCTGTACGTGCCGAACCTGCATGGTACCGACTGGCCGAAGATGAAGCAGATGTACGGCCAGCTCCTGCCGTACGTGAACCACCGCGCCGATCTGAACTATCTACTCGACATGATGGGCGCCGAGATCGCGATCGGCCATTCTTTCGTCCGCGGCGGTGACATGCCCGACGTGCCGCAGTCCGTGGTCGGACAGCTTGGCGCCGATTTCACGATCGATAATGGGCGGTACAAGGTCGCGAAGATCTACGACGCGGAGAGCTGGAACCCCGAGCTCCGCGCGCCGCTTGCCGGCCCAGGCATCGACGTGCACGTCGGTGATTACATCCTGTCGATCAATGGCCAGGACCTTCGTGCTCCAGACAACATCTATCGACTCCTCGATGGCACGGCGAACCGCCAGACGGTGCTTGCGGTCAACAACAAGCCGAGCCTGGAAGGTGCTCGACGCGTGACCGTGGTGCCCGTCGCCAACGAGCAGGGGCTGCGGAGCCGGGCGTGGATCGAGCACAACCGGCATGTTGTCGACTCCCTCTCGCACGGCCAGCTCGCATACGTGTATCTGCCGAATACGGCGCAGCCGGGCTATACGAGCTTCAACCGGTACTACTTCGCTCAACAGGACCGTAAAGGTGCGATCCTCGACGAGCGATACAACGGAGGTGGATCAGCCGCTGATTACATCATCGATATCCTCGGCCGCGACTTCGATGGCTATTTCAATAATCCGGTTGGCGATCGATATCCGTTCACCAGCCCCGCGGCCGGCATCTGGGGACCGAAGGTGATGATCATCAACGAAATGGCGGGATCGGGCGGCGACCTGATGCCCTACATGTTCCAGCACCGGCACATCGGCCCACTCGTCGGCAAGCGGACGTGGGGTGGACTCGTCGGTACGTGGGACACGCCGGCGTTCGTCGATGGGGGGGCGATGATCGCGCCGCGTGGCGGCTTCTTCGACAAGGATGGACACTGGGCCGTGGAAAATGTCGGAACGTCACCCGACATCGACGTCGAGAACTGGCCGAAGGAAGTGATAGCGGGACACGATCCGCAGCTCGAGCGGGCCGTGGCCGAGGCGATGAGGATGATGCAGGAGCATCCCGTCAAGCGCCTGACGAAGGAGCCTCCGCCGCCGACCTGGGGCAAGCGGGGAACTGTCGTACCTTGATGGGTGGTCAGTGAACGGTGGTCGGTGGCCACCGTTCACCGTTCACCGTTCACCGTTCACCGTCTAACCCGCACCCTGCATCGCGAAACGCTCCATCCACGCCTTCTGTCGCGAGTCCAGCTCCTCGGGCGTGAGATCTTCCTTGTGGGTCGCGATCGTCCAGCGGTAGCCCTCGGGATCGAACAGCGTGCCGCACCGGTCGCCCCAGAATTGATCCTGCATATCGCCCATCGGTCCATCGGCGACCTTCGCGCCCGCAGCCTTGGCGCGATTGAACAGCGCGTCGCAATCCTCGACATACACCCAGAGCGACGCCGGAGAGCCGCCGTAACCGTGCGCGGTCTTCGATCCCATCATCGCGTCGTTCACCATGATGGGCGAGTCACCGATGCGGAGCTCCGCGTGCATGACTTTCCCATCCGGACCGAGAGCCCGCGACACCTCCTCGGCGCCAAAGGCGTTGACGTACCACGCAATCGACTCGGCGGCATTCTCGAGGGTCAATTGCGGCGTGACGGTGTGGAACCCCTGGGGCACTGCGTTCTTCGCTTTCGCCATGGTGTCCTCCTCGCTGGACCGCGGAATGTGGTGCGACCGCTCCCTCTCCGCAAAGGGCGTTGCGCGTTCGATACAAAGCTCGAACATGGCCGAAGGTCCCATGGAAATCTGTTGCCAGTCTCCTCTCGCCCATACATTCGGCGGAATGCTCGACGCCCCACCGCCCGCATCACCTAACGAGCCAGCCTCGGCGCCGTACGACTGGAGCGGCCTTCGCAGTCGACGCATCCTCTTCGCGATCGCGCTGCTCTTCGTCTTTCCGGGATCGTGTATCGCGCTCGCGGTCGCCGACAGCAATGTCGCGATAGCTCTCATCCTGCTCGCGCTCGGGGGCAGCCTGACGCTCCTGCGCGGCTGGGCCTGTCCGCGCTGTGGACGGGGCTTTTCGGCACGTGGCCACTTCCCCTGGGTTGCGCCGTTAGGCAGCAGGTGCCAGAGCTGCGGCCTTCCCGATTTCACTCCATCCGCGGCGGTCGCGCCGGCGATCGCCACTCCCGACTCACTCGCACCGCCGACATCGGCCAATCCGGAAGAGGTGGCGCGAAAGCGGCTGAAGCGTCGTCGCATGCGCGTTGGCCTCGCGTTCGCGATTCCACTCCTCTACTTCACGATGTGCAGGCTTCCAAGTGGTCAGCCGGCGCACACGGACCAGGGGCACACGGTACGCGTCCTCCGATTCACGCGGTTGACGCAGTATGGTTTCGGTGCGGGCAAACGGACTTCCTTCGTCCTGTCGTGCTATGGACCGCCTCGTGATGTCAGCGTCGACGAAGTGCTCAACCTCGTCCTGCCAGCAGTCAGGCAGACCGGCGATTCTATCGTGCGCCTCGAACAGGTTCGGGACGACTGGTGGTTGCGCACGCTCGGCATTCGCTACTCTTACCAGCGCTCTTATCGTCTATCGCCCGACGGTCGCTGGGAGCCCCAGTAGCCAGCCAGCGTCCGCGCGTCACAGTCGGCGCTCGCGAGCGCGACATATCCATCGGGACGTATCAGGTACATTGCTCCGCGCGCAATGCCCGCCTGCGCCATGACGTCCCGCCAATTGAACCTGTGAAGCTCGAGATTCAACCGCGCGCACACTTCCGCCAGATCGTCTGACACGTTGCCGTAGACGTGCACCTGCCAGCGACACGATGCGAGCGGGGAATGGTTGTCCGATCCATCACTTCGTTCCGGAGGAACCCAGGGTAGTCGATCGCCGGCGTGCACCCCACCGGCGCGCCCGATGCTCAGCGCGCTGTCCCGATAGTTGATCATGATCTGTGAAACGGTCCGAAAGAGATACCGCCGCGCGGCTCGCGACCGGAATACAACTGAAACAATGAGCGGAAATGCGCGTGTTCTGACGAAGCCTGCGAGCACGCCCCGTTTCGAGGCGATCTCGAACGCGCGATCCGTCGTCGCAACCAGTCTCCTGGCGAAGCCAATGCGTTCGCCTTCGTACGTGTCGAGCACAGCGGAACGGAGCTCGCCCCGAACTACCGCGGCGAGCTTCCACGCCAGATTCGTCGCGTCGCCGATGCCGGTATTCATGCCCTGCGCTCCCACGGGGCTGTGAACGTGGGCGGCGTCGCCGAGAAGGAACGCTCGCCCGACACGAAATCGGTTCGCGACGCGATGATGCACGCGATAGGTCGAGAACCACTGCACTCTCTCTACCTGCAGATGCAAGTGCTCGAGCGGCCGCTGTCGCACGTCCACGAAGGCGAAAGATTTTCCTTCCTCGCCAGGCTTCTCGTCCGGCAGCGTGCCGACGAGTCTCACGTGGCCTTCTCCCTTCATATCGAACACGGCGAGCAGGTCAGCGTCGTCGAGATCGACGTGAACACCGTCATTGACGACAGGCCCGCGCGCCGTGACGTCCGCAACATAGAAGAGATGATCGTATGTCCCACCGCCGAACTCGACGCCGAGTGTCGTGCGTACGACGGACCGGCCGCCATCGCAGCCAGCGATGTAGCCGCAGTGACATTTTTCTTCCCTACCGTCGGCGTGCCGGAGCGTTGCTGTTACGCCGTCGCCATCCTGAGTGAACTCGATGAGCTCCGTCCGGCGTTCTACCTGACAGCCGGCTTCCGCAAGCTTCTCGATGAGTACGCGCTCATGTTCGTCCTGTGACAGGTCGAGAACGAATGGAAAGCGCGTGAGTCCGTGGCCGATGTCCTCGAGCGGCACGCGGGCGGCTCGCTTTCCGCGCGCCCACAGATTCAGGCTTGGCATGATCACTCCGCGCGCAATGACTGCGTCGGCGAAGCCGAGCTGTCGATAGAACTCCAGCGTCCGTGCATGGACACCGAGAGCACGCGAGATCGGCGCGACGTCCTCGTTCTTATCGATGATGCGGAAGCGAACGCCGAACCGCGCAAGCCAGACGGCGAGAGCGAGTCCGGTCGGCCCGGCACCGACGACGAGAACTTCTGTATTCACCGCCGACAAATCGGGCACGGACCCAACTGCGGCGTGCCGCCCAGTGTGACGACAACGGGACCTTCCACCACACTCTGATGTGCGACGGTGTCGTCGACGGTGACCGTTATCGTCGCTGTCTTGCCGAGCACCTTGCCGATGAAGTGCGCCGGCATTGCAGGTCCCACGGCAATTGGAAAGGCGTGCAGCATATAGCTGCCGCGGACGTCGAATTCACCGTTCGTCACGGCGACGCGTCCGGAAACATCACCAAACGTACAGCCAACGTGCAGGTGCATTGACGTGTCGGCGACGATCATCGCGGCTCCGCTGCCGCCCCATGTTCCGATAGCCAGATCGCCGCTGAAGGGTGACAGATTTGCGCCGGGGCTGGAGCAGCCGGCGAGGGCGAGTGCAATGAGAATACGTGCGCGCATTTCCGTGGTTGGTAGTCAGCGGTTAGTGATTTGTGCCCTCAAGCTGCGGGCAGAGAGCGTGCTCAGCTAGCCCAACAATGCTGAGTCGTCGCAGGTCACCGCCCGTCCACTGGTCACCGCCCAGACCAAGGTCTGATTGTCGTGATTGGCTCGGCCCGGACAATCTGACGTCAAGCGCAACGAAATGGCGTCATGGTGTTCACGCGGTCCGATGATTCGTCAATCGAGCTGACTTCGGACAAAGTCATGGCGAGCGAACGCGCGTCATGGCCGAGAGTGGTTATCGCCGTTCTGGTTCCAGTGGCGACTGCCACTCTCACCGAAGTGGCGTTCTGGAGCGCGAGCATCCGGTGGTCGTTGTTCTATCTGGCTGTATTCGTCAGCTCCTGGCTCGGCGGGTTCCGGAGCGGCGTCTCCGCCACCGTGCTCTGCGCCTGGATCATGTGGTGGTATTTCACCCCGCCGCACCACTCCTTGGTAAAATCAGACGCGCGGTACTATCTCGGGGCGATGATCTTCCTCGTGATGGGTGTCGTGATCAGCGGGCTGCACCGCCGCCTGCGGCGCCGGACGGCGCAGGTCGCCCATGCGTTGGTCGAGTCTCGAGGGCTCACGGAGCGACTCGAACATGCCATCGATGAGCGCCGCGTGTTTTCTGCACTGATCGAGAACTCGACGGACTTCATCTGCATCTACGACGCCGACGGCAAGCCAACCTACGTCAATCCCGCCGGCCGTCAGCTGATTGGACTGACGCCGGATTTCCCGATCGACACCCTTCACCGCGAGGACTTCTATCCAAAAGGTCTGCGCGCCGTACCCGACCTGATCTCGCACGAGATCTTCGAGCAGGGGCGCTGGCGCGGCGAGTCGCGTTTGCGGCACTGGCTGTCGGATCAGTCGATTCCCGTTTCCGATACGCAGTTCCTCATTCGCGATCCGGAGGGGCGACTGCTCGGCATTGGCGAGATTGCGCGGGATATGTCCGAGGCGATGCGCGGCCGCGACGACCTCCGGAGCGCGAATCAACGTCTGTCCGACGCGCTTCGCGATCTGAGCAAGAGCCAGCGCTTTCTGCAAGGGATTCTCGACTACTCGCCTAACGGGATCATCATCAAGAGTCTCGACGGCCGCTATCTCGTCATGAACCATGGCATTGAAAAGATCACGGGGATCAGGGCCACGGACGCGCTGGGGAAGACCGACTTCGATCTCTTCCCGCGCATCGTGGCCGAACGATTCCGTGCGAACGATCGAAAGGTGCGTGATACTCGAGCGGCGCTCGTCACCGAAGAGCGCTTCCAGCTTGAAGAGCACGGCCGCGTCGTTCTCGTCAGCAAGTTTCCGCTTCTCGGCGAGAACCTCGCTGTATTCGCCATCGGGGCGATCTGGACCGACATCACCGATCGCAAGCGGTCGGAGGAAGCCCTCCGCCTGAGCGCGCATGCGCTCGGGTCGGCACAGCGAGTCGCTCACGTCGGCAGCTGGCGGTGGGACCGAAAGACGGAAACGACAGTCTGGTCCGAGGAGCTCTATCACATCTTCGGACGCGACCCAAACCTTCCGCCACCGCGCCTTCTCTCGCCTGACGCGAATATCTTCACGCCCGAGAGCGCCGCGCGCCTGCGCGCGGCGTTCGAGAAGCTCTTCGCGACCGGCGAGCCGTACGAGCTCGACCTCGAGCTGATACGCCCCGACGGCTCGACACGGTGGGTATCGGCACATGGCGAGGCCGTGCGCAACGACAAGGGCGAGATCATCGCCGTCGATGGCACCGCCGCTGACATCTCCCACGTGAAGACGCTGCAGCGGATGCGAGACGAGTGGACTTCAGTAATCGCTCATGACCTGCGGCAACCGATCGGCGTCATTGCGATGGCGTCCGATTTTCTCCCGGAAATCCACGCCGGTCAGATGAGCGAGCGGGAGCGTGCATTCATGGACCGCATTCGTAACGCCGCGAACACGTTGGCGCGCATGGTGGACGATCTCCTCGACATGTCTCTTCTCGAGGCAAACCGGCTCAAGCTCGAGCGCAAGTGGGTGGATCCGCGCACGCTCGTTACGGAGAGCGTCGAGCGACAGCGGCACACGATCGAGGATGCCCATGTGAAAGTCGTCAATGGCCAGAGCCTGTCGCCGGTGTTCGTAGATCCGATGCGCATCGGCCAGGTGCTCGGTAATCTGTTGTCGAACGCGGTCAAGTACGGTGACGGACAGCACGACGTTCAGGTGCATCTGGACCGTCACGATCACGAGATCGAGATCGCCGTCACGAATTACGGCAAAGGTATCGAGCCCGAGGAGCTGCCACGGCTCTTCGATCGATTCGTGCGATCGAAGACGACACGCGGCTCGGGAGTCCCTGGCCTCGGTCTCGGCCTCTACATCTCGAAGGGTGTCGTCGAGGCACACGGCGGACGCTTGTGGGCCGAGAGCAAACCTGGCGATACGACGACCTTCCATCTGACGCTGCCGACAGTCGTCTGGGTGCAGGAAGCCGCGTGACGCGCAGCGGTTGACACGCTCGAGCAGTGACCGTACATCACCCTCGGGACATACTGGCCACCGAGGCTCTATGAAGGTCTATCTCGCTCTCACCGCGGTCGTCTTCGGATTGCTGGCCGCCATGCACGTATGGCGGATGGTGGCTGAGTCGTCCTCGCTCGTGAAGGATCCGTTCTTCCTGTTGCTCACGCTGGTGTCGGCGGGACTCTGCCTGTGGGCGGTGAAGTTGCTGCTGGCGCAGCGACGGCGAGGAACGGAATGACGGACCGCCGCCGCCCCCGCGGGGCGGTTTAGCATGTTGCTATCATTTCGCTGGTTCGGCCCTCGAGATCCCGTTTCCCTCCGACACATCCGCCAGATCCCGGGCGTCACCGGGATCGTCAGCGCGTTGTACGATGTGCCGATCGGCGACGCGTGGCCTCGTGATCGCGTCGAACGCCTTGCCGAGGCCGTGGATAACGAGGGACTGTCGCTCGCGGTCGTCGAGAGCATCCCGGTCCACGAGGACATCAAACTCGGACGGCCGACGCGCGACCGGCTTATCGACAACTACGCCGAGAGCATTCGTGCCATCGGAACCGTGGGGGCACGGGTTCTCTGCTACAACTTCATGCCGATCTTCGACTGGATGCGCACCGATCTGGCGATGAAGCTCGCGGACGGGTCGCTCGCGCTCGCGTACGATCACGACGCGCTGAGTCGGATCGATCTCTCGAAGGGCACTGGTGATCTGCCGGGCTGGGCGCAGGCGTATTCGCGCGACGAGCTTGTAGCCCTGCTCGCCGCATATCGCGGAGTCGACGACGAGCAAATGTGGGAGAACCTGGCCTATTTCCTCGGGCGGGTCGTTCCAACGGCCGAGGAAGCGGGCGTGGTGATGGCGCTTCATCCCGATGACCCGCCCTGGCCGATTTTCGGCCTGCCGCGAATCATCACCGACTTCGGCGCGCTCGCGCGCGTACTGTCCCTCGTCGATCGACCGGCGAATGGGCTCACCTTCTGCACCGGATCGTTAGGCAGCCGGCCCGACAATGATCTCGTGGCAATGGCCCGGCATTTCGCCGCCCGCGGCCGCATTCACTTCGCGCATTGCCGCAACGTTCGGCGAACCGGTGACCGTTCCTTTCACGAGGTACCGCACCCGTCGGCCTTCGGCGACGTCGACATGCGAGGCGTGCTCCGCGCCCTGCGGACCGAGGGATTCGCCGGACCCGTGCGTTCCGATCACGGGCGCATGATCTGGGGTGAGCGCGGTCGCGCCGGATACGGATTGCACGATCGCGCGCTCGGGGCGACGTATTTATTGGGCTTGTGGGAAGGGCTGACGCCGACCGTCGCCAGGCCGGAATGATCCACGCCGTATGAAGCCCTCCGCGAGGCTTCGCGTCCTCGGCACACTCCGCGGCCTCCGCGGTACGACCGTGCTGATTGCTGTACTCGCGTGCGGCGCACCGAAGACTGCTCCCAGTCCCGCGAACGTAATGGTCGCGCCGTTCAGTGGCGTGTCGCCTAATCATGGCCAGACTCCACCCCGCAACCAGTGCTGGATGGACGGTCGGTTCGATGGCTTCGCGATCATTCGCGACCGGGCTCTCGAGCTGACGATGAACAATGCCTGGATCGCCGTCACGCGCGACAACGACAAGCAATGGGATGATCTGCATCTCGTCGTCGAGGTGAGCCGACATCCGCTCGGCGCGGCGACGTATGCACCGGCGACGGAGAGCGTGCCCTTCGTGCTGCGGCCGACCGTCGACTCGGCGGGGCCGCAACTCACGACCTGGCAGTCGAGCGATACGCTGCGGCTACTCGTCCCATGGAAGAACGAGGTGGGGCCGCGGTGGCTGATCTTTCGCGCGCAGTACGAGACCTTGAGTCATTCCGGCGCGCGCGCTGGCTGCGCCGGGCAAATGGGCACAGACACGCTCCGCTTCAACAGTCCCTGACCCTGGCGCGTTCCGCGCCAACACTACAAGCTGACGCATGCGAAAACCTGGATTCATCTGTGCGCTCGCTCTCGCGAGCACCGCGTTTCAGCCGCTCCGTGCGCAGGCACATAACGAGTTGACCGCGTCCGAGCGACGCGAGGGGTGGCAGTTGTTGTTCGATGGGCATTCCCTCGCGGGCTGGCACGGCCTGGGATTCCCGAATATCCCGTCCGGCCTCTGGGTCGTCCGCGACGGCGCAATCGAACATCTGGTGAAGCCGAAGGGCACCCGGCAAGCGGATGGTCAGCCGCTCATCGGCTTCGATCTCGTCTCCGACAGCACTTACCAGGACTTCGAGATCACCTGGGAGTGGAAGATTTCGCCCGCCGGAAACAGTGGCTTGAAGTACAATGTCTCCGAACAGCTGTCGATGACCTTTCCCCCGCCTCACGCGGCGAAGGGATGGGAGTACCAGATGATCGACGACGCGGCGAATGAAGACAACAAGCTGGCGACGCACCGCACCGGCGCGCTCTATGACATGTTCGCACCTAACGAGTCGAAGCCAGGCCGGCCGGCCGGCGCCTGGAACCGATCCCATCTCATCTTTCGCGGCAACCATGGCGAGCACTGGCTCAATGGTGTCCGCATCCTCACCTTCGACATCGGCACCCCGGCATTCGACTCCGCGTTCGCGAAGAGCAAGTACGCGCAGTATCCGTCGTGGTTCCCAGTCCGTCGAAGAGGCCAGATCGTGCTGCAGGATCACGATGACCCAGTGTGGTTCCGGGATATCAAGATTCGCGTGCTGAAGTAGGGCTTCGGCCCGCTAAGAGCCGGACGACCCAGAAGATCCCAGTCGCGGGGAGCATCAGCCTCAGCCCGTGAGGCACTCCTCCGACGTGAGGCATTCTAGAGCCCTTGCAGCATAGTACTTGCCCACTTCGTTAGGAGCCTTCAAACTGAAGGAGCCGCCAGATGCGCGGCATCCAACTTCTTTCCGAGGCGACCTGGCCGCCGATCGGTCCGCGACCTGGCCGATACATATGCTCTCTAGGTCGATGCGCGTCGCGCTCCTGCTGAGCCTCGTCGCTGGCCTTACCGTCGCCTGTGCGTCGCAAAAAGGCTACTCCGCCGTCGAGAGACAGCCGGACGATCATCCAGTCGTGGACGATCCGGTTCTCAATCTCCTCCGCAACAAGTCAGCGGGGCTCGAGGTTTTTCGGACGCAGAGCGGAGAGCTCGCGGTCACACTCCGCCGCGGGCCCACGTCATTCTACGGCGGCAACCAACCGCTGTACCTGGTCGATGACACGCCCTTCAATCCCGGCCCCAATGGAGAGTTGATCGGTGTGAACCCTTACGACATCGAGTCGATCAAGGGGCTGACGCGGCCAGAGGACACGACGATCTACGGCGTACGCGGCGCGAATGGCGTGATCGTTATACATCTGAAGAAGCCCGGCAGAAGCTCTTGATCGACCAGCTGCGCTCGGCGGCCCGGGCGCAGCAGCGGTTCGTGAGTGCCAAGAATGACGAGTCACGACGTCTCGAACCTGCGGACGTTCGCGGTCGGCTGCTTGCTCACCGCGGCGCTCATCGTGATTGCGATGCTGCGCAAGCAGCGTCGTGACCTGGGTGAGTGGCCGCAGGATTGGTCGCCAGTCGCATTCGGAATGATCGGCATGCTCATCACGTGCGGCCCGGTGCTCGTCATCGGGGGCTTCGCTGCCGTAATCCTTCGGAGCTTGCTGCGCTGGCTCGTGGGTGGATGACAATTGGAAGCGGTGTACCATTTTTTGCCGCAGAGGCGGTAAGAAAGAAATCTATGGTCGGCGGGAGCGAAGGATCTCGACGATCGCGGGCTGCCCGAAGAAATCCGCCCATCCCGCTGGGTCGCTGTGATGCTTCGTGTCTTCGATCGTTCGATCGGCGCCAGCGGCCAGCAGCAGCCTAACGACGGCGGCATGGCCCTGCGATGCCGCGAGGTGGAGCGGCGTGACATCCGCATCCCAATGCGGCCACATCGCGTTCGGCGGTGCACCATGCGCAAGCAGCCACTCCACCGCCGCGGCGTCACCCCGCTTCGACATGAGATGGAGAATTCCTCCGCTCGCCGTCGTGCTCGTGAGCAGCCCCGGATTCTCGCGTGCGAGGCGCGAGGCTGTGCTCCAGTCGCGCAACGCTAGCGACGCAACCATATCCAGCGTGGTGCCGCGCGCCGACCGTTGGCCGCGTTCGGCGCTCAGAAGCTCGCTCGTCGTGAGCTCGCGAATGCGTCGCATCACAGCATCGTCCACATCGGTCGTCGTCGCGTGAATGGCGGCAGAGTACCCCGAGCCATCCACAGCCAGCGGGTCGGCGCCGAGCGCGATGAGCAGCCCGACCATGTCGGGGCGGCCCATGCGAACAGCGAAGTGGAGGGGCGTCATGTGGTTCTCGTTTCGGCTCATGCGCCGTGAAAGCACCGAAGGATCCTCGGCGACGAGGCGGCGCACTTCGCCAGCCAGTCCCATTGCGACCGCCGAAAAGATGTGATGGCGAGCGCCGTGCCTAACGAGATAGTCCACGACGGCGCGGTGGGCCTCGTCACGGGCGCCGTCCCAACAGGTCGCCCAGCCGATGACGTCGAGCTGATGGTCATCGCCCGCACCGATGACATCGGTGCCCGCGTCGACAAGTCGGCGCACGACGTCGATGTGACCGCTCGCCGCCGCCCAGTGCAGCGCATAGGTATTGTCGCCGCGCTCGCGCGTGTTCGGGTCGAGCCCCCGGCGTAAAAGCAGGTCCACGGCGGCGAGATGCCCCTTTTGCGCCGCCACGTGCAGTAGGGTCCACTCATACGGGGGCTTCCGAACGGCGAGTTTTTCCGGGTGGGCGTCGAGCAGCGCCTTCAGCGCGTCGACCTCACCTCGCTCCGCGGCAGTGAAGAGCTGGCCGTCGATCGTCAGCGCCTCGATGTGCGACTTGAGGGCCCGCCAACTCGCGAAGCCATGTTCTTTAGCAAGTTCAAATTGCGCCGCGGCGAGCTGCGCGTCGGGATCAGTCACCTGGAGCCTTGCCAACCGTTGCTTCGCCTGCTTGCGCAGCCACTCGAGGCTCGGAGCGTCAGGGAGTTGCGCGCGCGCGGGGGCGGACCCGGACGTCTCGTCGGACATTGTTCACCTTCCTCCCGTGGAAAGGCAGCGCCTTTCGCGGCGCCCTGGTCCGCATCGAGGGCAAGGGACAGAAGGTTGTGTGAAAACTGTCAGGGGTGGGTTGAACCCTTTACGCGGACCGTCGGCCGCCCTCGCGGCGCTAAGTTGTCATGGTACGGCATAATACTGCCGGCAGCAAGGAAGGTGAGCCTGTGAGTCGATTGTTGCTGGATCCACTTCCGGAGAGCTGCGGTCTACTCGCTGAGCCGCCGCATCTTCCACCCACCGCGGTCGGCGCCGCGACGACGCCTCCACCGGACCGATATTCGCGCCGCCTCGGCCCCACTCGTCGGATTGCACTGGCCCTCCTGGCGGTCGTGTTGGCGATGACGACGTTGCCGTTCGTAGCGTCCCCGAGCGCAACGCGCACGACAGTTGCGGCCACTCTGGCCGCGGCGAGTCTCGACGCAGGGCTCCAGGCCGCCACCGCGACCGCACATCCCTGGCGCGAGGTCGTCGCGCCCGCAACGCTTCGCGTCCTTCAGAACGCGGCGGCGCTCCCGCAAACGCTCAAGCGCACGACGGTCCACCGCCGCCGCGGAGCTCGCGGAGGTACGCGCCGGCTGACTTGATAGGACGATCGGGCGCCTAACGGGGTGGCCGAGGATGACTATGGATCGCCCGCCGATGCGACCCTCGGCAGCCCCTGACGTTCTACGTCACCTGACGTATTACCCCTTTGTGCTGGCTGGACGATCATCATACGACATCGTTCCGCCGGACTGGAATCCGGCAGGAGGCGCCATGTTCGTCTTGCTGCTCATCGTGACGTTCACGCTCGCTGTCGCCGCCTCGTTCGTCGTCGCTCGCATGTTCAACCAGCCGCTTGCTGGCATCATCGCGCGCCTCATACCGGATGAGCTCTCGCTCGCGTGGCATCGCTATATCCTGTTCGGGCTGTATCTCGTTGGCGTCAACGGTGGCGTGCGGATCTGGGAGTTCGAGAAGTACGTGCTTCCCATCGGCGCGACGCATGACACGCTCGTACTCACACCAGATCGCTGGGCGCTCGAGGTTTATCGAACGCTGATGGGTACGCTCCAGAGTGATGCCGGCGTTCTGCTGTTGTTGTTCGTCATGGCACTCTTCGGCTATCTCATTGTCCGCGCGAAAGAGCGTGCGGCCAGCCGAACGGCGGTGAATGCCGCGCCAGCTCACATGGCCGCGGCACACGCGCGCTAGGCTTCCCTCTCGTGTCGCCTCGTGCCCGCGCGCGTCCACGCGGCATGCTCCTCGATTACGGCGGCACGCTCGTCGAGGAGGTCGCGTACGATGTGCGCGCGGGTATGGATCTCTTGCTCTCGCACGTCGCCTCCCCACACTCAGCCATACCGATCGAACCATTGATCGCACGGATCGACCGCGTGACGCGCGAGGTGGCCAATCGACGTGACGAGTTCAATGTCGAGACGCCGTGGCCGGCGCTGACGCGGCTGATATATGAGCCGTTCGGCATTTGCTTCACGCGATCACTGGCGGATCTCGAGCTGGCTTTCTGGAACGCGTCTGTCACTACGAGGCCGATGCCTGGCGCGCTGGACACCTTGCTCGCACTGCGCAAGTTGAACATCCCGCTCGGCGTGGTGAGCAACAGCTCATTTCGCGCCGAGGTGATTCGTCACGAGCTTGCGAAGCACGGGATGGCCGACGTGATATCCCTGTTTGTTGTGTCGGCGGAGTACGCGGTACGCAAGCCGAACCCGCTCCTCTTCGAGACAGCGGCCGCGCGGCTCGGCGTTCCCTCATCGGATGTGTGGTTCGTCGGCGACCGGCTCGACACGGACGTGGCCGGCGCGCGTGCCGCCGGTATGGTGGCTGTCTGGTACGCGCCGGACCAGGCTCGCATCGAGGAGGGCGGGGCAGACCTGGTCGTAGCCACATGGAGGGATCTGCTCGAGGCGGTTCGCGCTGCGGACAGGTTCCGTGAAGGTTGATTGTCTTTACGCGAGTCGAGTAATTAGTTGGGCCATTCGGGCATCCTTTGACTGGTGCGAACAGTGAGTGCGACAGAGATAATCGCCAAGATGGGCCCCTTCCGATTCGTCGCTGCCCTGCTCTGGCTCACAGCCTGCGGTGGCGAGGCAAGAGACGATACGAC
>Ga0207700_10000290_pt1 | contig 29736 bp, 23 predicted proteins | sample LARL82metaG_FD_184348 | JGI IMG/M metagenome (GOLD analysis project Ga0207700, IMG submission 184348) | Corn, switchgrass and miscanthus rhizosphere microbial communities from Kellogg Biological Station, Michigan, USA - LAR L8-2 metaG... | ecosystem: Host-associated > Plants > Roots >...
GCAGCCGGCATCGTCTCATTCGACGGCAAGCGGTTCCACTCCGAGCGACGCCTCGGTCTTGTCGGTGACGCCTTCGCACGCCGCGAAGTGATCGATCGCCTGCCCGGCACATCCGCCATAGGTCACGTGCGTTATTCGACGACCGGCGAGACGATCCTGCGCAACGTGCAGCCGCTTTTCGCCGAGCTCAATGCCGGCGGTTTCGCGATCGGCCACAACGGCAATCTCACCAATGGCATCAAATTGCGCCGCGACCTGGTGCACGAAGGCGCGATGATGCAATCGACCACCGACACCGAGGTGATTTTGCATCTCGTTGCGCGCGCCAGACGCAATCGCTTCGTCGACCGCTTCATCGAGGGGCTGCGCCAGCTCGAAGGCGCCTATGCCTTTGTCGGCCTCACCAACAAGAAGCTGGTTGGCGCTCGCGATCCGCTTGGTATCCGGCCGCTGGTGATCGGCAAGCTCGACGGCTGCCCCATCCTGGCTTCCGAGACATGCGCGCTCGACATCATCGGCGCGCAGTACGTACGCGACGTCGAAAACGGCGAAGTGGTTATCTTCGACGAAGACGGCGCGCAGTCGCACAAGCCGTTTCCACCGATGGCGGCGCGTCCCTGCATCTTCGAATACATCTATTTCGCGCGACCGGATTCGATCGTCGGCGGGCGTCACGTCTACGACGTACGCAAGACGATGGGCGCCGAACTCGCACGCGAGGCACCCGCGCAGGCTGACGTCATCGTGCCCGTGCCTGACTCCGGCGTGCCGGCGGCGATCGGTTTCGCTCAGGAAGCAAAGATTCCCTACGAGCTCGGCATCATCCGCAATCACTATGTCGGTCGAACCTTCATTCAGCCGACACAGGCTATTCGCGATCAGGGCGTTCGCCTCAAGCACTCGGCCAACCGGGCGGTGGTGCAAGGCCGACGGATCGTGCTCGTCGACGACTCGATCGTGCGCGGCACCACCTCACGCAAGATCGTGCAGATGATGCGCGATGCGGGTGCGAAAGAAGTGCACTTCCGCATTGCGTCGCCCCCGATCACGCACCCGGACTACTACGGGATCGATACGCCCGAACGCGACAAATTGCTCGCCGCCACGCACGACCTCGAGGGCATGCGCAAATTTATCGGCGCGGATTCCCTCGCCTTCCTGTCGGTCGATGGCATCTACCGCGCGATGGGTTTCCAGGGACGCGACCCGGCGCGGCCGCAGTTCACCGATCACTGCTTCACTGGCGACTACCCGACGGCCCTCACCGATCAGGCCGCCCAGGAAGCCAGCCCGCGACAGCTATCGCTCCTGGCCGAAGCCATCTGAACCCAACCCAGGCCGTGACCGGGCTTGTTCCGGCCGCGGACGTCTTCTAAAGCCTGCATTGAAAAGACGTGGGTACCCGGCGCCGGCCGGGTTTGACTGCTGAATGGCAGATAATTCCAAGCCCCTTTCCGACCGTATCGCGCTTGTCACCGGCGCCTCGCGCGGCATCGGCGCCGCTATCGCGCTTGAGCTGGCGCATGCCGGCGCACACGTGATTGCGGTGAGCCGCACGGTTGGCGGGCTTGAAGACCTCGATGACAGGATCAGGGCGGCCGGCAGCTCCGCCACGCTGGTACCGCTCGACGTCAAGGATAGCGAAGGCATTGCGCGCCTCGCGCTGGCGCTCAATGAGCGATATCAGCGCCTCGATGTACTGGTCGGCAATGCCGGGATTCTGGGGCCACTGTCCCCGCTGAGCCATGTTGAACCGAAAGATTGGGACAATCTCCTCGCGGTCAACGTAACCGCGAACTGGCAATTGATCCGCTGCATGGATGTGCTTCTGCAGCGATCGCAGGCCGGTCGCGCTGTATTTCTGACGTCCGGCGTCGCGCATATGGGACGGGCCTATTGGGGGCCGTACGCGGCGTCGAAGGCGGCGCTGGAACTCCTCGCGCGCACCTACGCATCGGAGTGCGCGACGACACCGGTGCGCGCGAACCTGTTCAGCCCCGGGCCGACGCGCACGCGCATGTATGCGAGCGCCTTCCCGGGCATCGATCCGCTGACCTTGCCGACGGCGGAGGACGTCGCGAAGGAAATGCTCCCCCTGTGCCTGCCCGAATGCAGTGAAACAGGCAGGCTCTACAGTTTCCGCGAAAAGAAGTTTCTCGATTTCCACGCGCCCGCCTGACGCGCTCAGTGCTTTCTTTTTGCCCGTCCCTTGAACGGGTTGTCCTTCTCGCGCAAAGCGAGACGAATGGGCGTGCCCGGCAAATCGAAAGCCTCACGCATTGAATTCAGCAAATATCGCTTGTACGCGTCGGGGACGGCATCCGCGCGCGTGCAGAACACGACGAAACTCGGCGGACGGCTTTTTGGCTGCGTGATGTAGTTGAGACGCAGCGAGCGGCCGGCGACCGCCGGCGGTGGATTCGCGTTGACGGCGTGTTCAAACCAGCGATTGAGCGCGCTGGTCGGAATGCGTTTGTTCCAGACCTCGTAGGCATCGATGATCGCCTGCATCAACCGGTCGAGGCCTTCGCCGGTGAGGCCTGAGACCGCCACCAAGGGCACACCCTTGAGCTGGGTCAGCTTTTCCCCGGCCTGTTCGCGCAGCTTGCCGATGGCTCCCGCGGTCTTTTCCTTCAAGTCCCATTTGTTGACCGCGATGACGATGGCGCGCCCTTCCTGTTCGATCAGATCGGCAATGCGCTGGTCCTGCTCTTCAAAGGCGCTGTCTACGTCAAGAAGCACGACGACGACTTCGGCGAAGCGAACCGCATTGAGCGCGTCCGCGACGGAAAGCTTCTCCAGCTTTTCCGCGACCCGCGAGCGGCGACGCAATCCGGCGGTGTCGTAAAACCGGAATTTGTGCCCCTGCCAGTCGTGCTCGACCGCGATGGCATCGCGTGTGATGCCGGCTTCCGGCCCGGTCAGCAGCCGCTCCTCACCGATCAGCCGGTTGATCAACGTCGATTTCCCGGCGTTGGGACGACCGACGATAGCGACGCGGATCGGGTGCTCCCGATCGGATGCGTCTTCGACCAATTCCTGCGCGGGTTCGTCCGGCACCAAAGCGTGCAGGGCGTCGTAAAGGTCGGACATGCCCTCGTCGTGCTCGGCCGAGATCGGGATCGGCTCACCGAGGCCAAGGGCATAGGCTTCAAGGCGGCCTGATTCACCGGCCGTCCCTTCGCTTTTATTCGCGATAAGCACGATCGGTTTGCCGGATCTGCGCGCGACATCGGCGAAGTCGTGATCGACCGGCGTCGGGCCCGCGCGTGCATCGATCATGAAAAATATGATATCGGCCTGATCGATCGCCGCTTCCGTCTGCGCCCGCATGCGTCCGGAAAGACTTTCCGGTGACGCCTGTTCAAGCCCGGCCGTGTCTATGACGGTGAACTCAATGTCGCCGAGACGGCCCTCACCCTCGCGCCGGTCGCGCGTGACGCCCGGCCGGTCATCGACCAGCGCCAACCGCCGACCGACCAGCCGATTGAACAAGGTTGATTTGCCGACATTGGGCCGGCCCACAATGACAATCGACAGGCTCATCGGTTTCGCTGCCAGGCGCGCGCCGGCAGTCCATCAAAATCATTTCATCAAGTGTTTGCGGCGCGGTTCGCCTTCGGGTCAAGCCCGACCGCGGTCAGCGCTGGAAGGTGCCGGGTTGTGGCGAGGAAGGCCAGGGTGACGCGGTGTTTGTTTGCGCCGGTGCCGGCCATCCCGATTGGCCGCCCTGCTGTGCAGGCTGTGCAGGCTGTGCCTGCTGCTGCTGTGGCCAGCCTGACTGCTGCGCGGTGTCCTGCGCCGGTTGAGGCTGCGGCTTGGGCTTCGCCACCTTTTTCGGCTTCGGCTTTGGCTTCTCCTCGGGCTCGGTCGCGGCGTTTTCTTCCTCGCCTGCAGCGGCCTTGGCTTGCGCGGGTGCGGGTGTCGGTGCCTGCGCGGTCTCCGGCGGCGGCTGGTTGCCTTTCATGTATTCCGGCGGAATGCCCTGCGTCACACCCGGGACACCGCCGGGAAACAAGTCCTTGCGCTCACCCGGAAGCTTTTTCTTCTCGCTGAGGCCGAATATGTCGAGCTTGTCCATGTCAAAACCACCTGAACAGGCGGTCAGCCCGACCGTGGATATTGCGAGAGCAGTGAGCAGCGTGGCGCGATGAATTGTCCGCATGCCGGCCCCTCAACTCTTGTCTTCGCCGGCGACCAGCGCCGACAAAACTTCCGCGCGGGCCCGCGCGCCGGCCGGCGATTCGGAGTCGCTCGTAATCATGTCGAGGTATTTCCGCGCGGCGGCAAGATCGTGATTCCGCCACGCGGATAACGCGAGCAATTCGCGCGCGCTGTGGCGGAAACTGCGCGAGGGCTCCGCAACGGGATCAAGCCGCCTGCGCATGTCCGCAAACGAGAGTGTATCCACCAGCAGCATGCCGGCGCGCACGGCGGCAAGATCGCGCCAGACAGCGGCAACCGACGTGTCGTTCGAAATTTCATCGTAGGCTTTCACTGCCTCGGCGGGCTTGACCTGGGCGAGTGCTCCCGCCCCGCGCATGCGGGCCAGGATGCGATAGCCTTCCGGCGCGTCGGTCGCCACTTTGGCGAACGCAGCGTCAGCCTCGGCATATTTGTTTTGCTCGATCAGGGACGCGGCGGCCTCGTAGGCGGCGCCTGCGGTAGCGGCTCTTTTGGCGACCCAGTATTCGTAGCCGCGCCAGGCCGCAATCGCGAGGACGATCAGGACGGCCGCGGCGATCAGGTAGATGCTGTAGCGGTCCCACAGCTTTTTCAGCTGTTCGCGCCGGACTTCCTCGTCCACTTCATGGAAAATATCGGCCAAGACTGCTCCAATCCCCGCTCGACCCATCCCCGGGCCGGATTGCGCCGTAAACTAGCGATGTGGCGCGCCTAAGGCAAAGGATGCCTGTAATCATTAACAATTCAGGAGCTTAGCTCTTCTTTTTCATTTGATAGACGTGTTCTGGCCCCGGGAAGGCGCGCGATCGTACCTCCGCGGCATAGTCGGCAACGGCCTTCTCGATGCCTGGTCCGAGAGTTCCATAGCGCTTGACGAATTTCGGGACTCGCGGGGACAGGCCGAGCATGTCCTCGAGGACCAGGATCTGCCCATCGCAGGCGGGGCTCGCGCCTATCCCGATGGTCGGGATCGGGACCGCGGCGGTCAGCTTGCGCGCCAGCGGCTCGGCCACCGCTTCAATCACGACCGAGAAAGCGCCGGCCTGCGCGACGGCGACCGCGTCATCCTCGATGCGCGACCAGTCGGCCTCGTCGCGGCCCTGCGCGCGGAACGAACCGATCGTGTTGATGGACTGCGGTGTCAGTCCGACGTGAGCCATCACCGGAACACCACGCTCGGCGAGAAAAGCGATCGTCTCGCCCAGGCGTTTTCCGCCTTCGACCTTGATCGCACCGCAGCCGGTTTCCTTGAGCACGCGCGCGGCGTTCATGAACGCCTGCTCTTTCGAACTTTCGTACGAACCGAACGGCATATCGACGACGACCAGCGCGCGCTTTGAACCTCGCATCACGGCGTGACCCTGCAGGATCATCATGTCGAGCGTGACCGGCACAGTGGTCTCGAGCCCGTGCATCACCATGCCGAGCGAGTCGCCGACCAGAATGACATCGCAATGCGCGTCGACGATGCGCGCCGTATGCGCGTGGTAGGAGGTCAGGCAGACAATCGGCTCGCCGCCTTTGCGTGCGCGGATGTCTGGGGCGGTCAACCGCCGGATCTCGTCCTGGACTGACATGACTATTTCCCGAACACGGGCACACCGATCACGACGGGATGGAACGCATAACCCAGCGCCAGATAGACGACGACGCCGATCGCAACAACCAGCGCATCATTTGTCCAGCCGGCGGGCGCTGTTATCGGCTTCACGTCGGTGCGGCGCTTGGCGGAAATACGCGCATAGACGCCCCAGGCCAGAAGCGTACCGAACAGCAGGATGGAGCCGAGGTCGCCATTCGACAGCAGATGCGCGAAGGCCCAGGTCTTCACGCTGGCCAGCATTGGATGCTTGAGCCGCGCCTTGATGTGGCTCGGCACAAACGCCGCGACCATGAAGATCACCGAAAAGAGCATCAGGCCGACGGTGATGTGCCGCATGAACGCCGGCGGCGACCATACGTCGATCCATCCATGCGCGCGGTAGTCCGCGTAGCCCCATACGATCAAGGCGAGGCCGACCAGCGAGACCAGCGCGAACAATCCCCGATAGGCCGGTAGGCCGAGTTGGGCGATCGCACGCGCGCGCGCCTCGCGGAACGACACGAAGACGTGGGTCCCGAGAAAGACCAGCAGGCCAAGAATGAGAATACCTAAGCCCATGCTAGAACTCGCGTTATACGGTCGCCGCAGTAGAGGATAGCCGCAACCAATGCAAGACGCCCTGAGCAGAGCTCACCTTCGATGAACGCAGATGCGGCATTTCGCGCGGCGAAACATGCCGTCGCAACGCTCCTGGCCGTGCTGGCCCTTGGGACCCTTGGGGTCGCGGCATTCGCCCAGGACTGGCCAACCAGGACCGTGCGGATCGTGGTGCCTTTCGGTCCCGGATCGACGCCGGACGTCGTGGCGCGACTGGTCGCCGAGGGCTTGGCGCAGAAATACCTGGCCAGCGCATTTGTCGTGGAAAACAAGCCCGGCGCCAGCGGCAATCTCGGTACGGACATTGTCGCGAAAGCTACCCCCGATGGTTCAACCCTCGGGGTCAGCATCGGCGGGCCTCTCGCCATCAATACTCTTCTGTTCTCGCGCCTGCCTTACGATCCACGCAAGGACATCGAGCCCATCACTCAACTTGTTACTCAGCCGAGCGTGCTCGCGGTCAATCCCGCACTCGGCGTCAACTCCGTGGCGGAGCTTGTCGCTTTGCTTCGCAAGAATCCGGGCAAATACAACTTTGCTTCGATCGGAAATGGTTCGCTGTCGCACCTCGCCATGGAAGCGATCGCCCTCAAGGCCGGCGCCCAATTGGTGCACGTGCCCTATCCCAGTTCGCCACAGGCCATCACGGCGGTGATGCGCAACGACGTGCAGATTGCCTGCCTTCCGGCGATAGCGGTCACCCCGCACGCCGCAACCGGCGGGGTGAAAATTCTCGCCGTCTCGACCGCGCGACGCTCTCCCTATTTGCCGGACGTGCCGACGCTGAAAGAGAGCAGCATCGATGTGGAAGCCGATGCCTGGAACGGCCTGATCGCACCTGCCGGCACACCGCGACCGATCATCGAGCGGATCAGCAAGGACGTTGCCGAGATCATCCGCCAGCCGATGCTGCGCGAGAAACTGGCGACGCAGTTGATGGAGCCCGTCGGCTCATCGCCAGATGAGCTGCGTGCGCGGATGGACGGTGAGATCGAGCGGTGGGCGCCTGTGATCAAGGCGGCGAATATCACACTGAACTAGGCCGCCTTGTCCTTCACGTCCTTGATGTCGGTGAAAGAGATTCCCGGCGCGCGCTCGCGCGTATAGTCGAGAATGAACTGATTACGCGCCATGAAAACTTTGTCGTTGTCGAGATCCTCGGCGCAGCTCGAATAATTGGCCTGCACGAAATCGTCGAGGCCTTTTTCTTCAGTCGCCGCGATCCAGCGCGCGAGCTGGAACTCCGGCTGCTCGAAACTGATGTCGAGGCCATATTCTTCCGACAAGCGCACCTTCAGCACGTCAAGCTGCAGGGGGCCGACAACGCCGACAAGCGCGGGCGCGCCATCGAGCGGGCGGAAGACCTGAACGACCCCCTCCTCCGCCATCTGCTGCAGCGCTTCTTTCAGTTTCTTCGCCTTCATCGGGTCGCCCAATTTCACCCGGCGCAGGATTTCCGGCGCGAAATTCGGCACGCCGAGAAACGCAATGTCCTCGCCTTCGGTCAGCGTGTCGCCGATGCGAAGCGTGCCGTGGTTGGGGATGCCCACCACGTCGCCGGCGTAAGCTTCTTCGGCGAGCGCGCGATCCTGCGCAAAAAAGAATTGCGGGGTCGACAGTGTCAGCGGCTTTGCCGTTCGCGTCAGCTTCGCTTTCATTCCGCGCCGCAGTTTGCCCGAGCAAAGACGGGCAAAGGCGATGCGGTCGCGATGATTGGGATCCATGTTGGCCTGGATCTTGAAAACGAAGGCCGTCATGGAATTTTCGTGCGCGTCCACGGTGCGCGTATTGGAGGCCTGCGCACGCGGCGCGGGCGCGAATGAGGCGAGCGCGTCAAGCAGGTCCTTCACACCGAAATTCTTCAGCGCCGAACCGAAAAACACCGGCGTGAGATGGCCTTCGCGGAACGACTTGAAATCAAAAGTCCGGCAGGCCTCTTTGACCAGCGCCAGCTCCTCGCCGATGGCCTTGGCGTCCAGCATGGAATTTTTCGCGGCCAGGGCCGCGAGGTCGAGCGGCTGCCGCTCGACGGTCTTTCCGTCTTCGCTGACGAGCCGCATCTCGCCCGTGGCAAGGTCATAGGTGCCGGCAAAATCACGGCCACGGCCAATCGGCCAGGTCATCGGTGACGTATCAAGAGCGAGCGTCTTTTCAATCTCGTCGAGCAGCTCGAAAGGATCGCGAGTCTCGCGATCCATCTTGTTGATGAACGTCACGATCGGAATGTCGCGCAGGCGGCAAACCTCGAAAAGCTTGCGTGTCCGCGCCTCGATGCCCTTGGCGGCGTCGATCACCATCACGGCCGAGTCGACCGCGGTCAGGGTGCGATAGGTGTCTTCGGAGAAGTCTTCGTGGCCCGGGGTGTCGAGAAGATTGAAGACGCGTTTGTCGTAATCGAAGGTCATGACCGAGGTCACAACCGAAATCCCGCGCTCGCGTTCGATCGCCATCCAGTCCGAGCGCGTCGAGCGGCGATCACGCTTGGCCTTGACCTGACCCGCGAGATTGATCGCACCGCCGAACAGCAGCAGCTTCTCGGTCAGCGTCGTCTTGCCGGCGTCCGGATGGGAAATGATCGCGAACGTGCGCCGTCGATCGACTTCCGCGGCAAGCGGTGTCACCGGAATCGAATCGGAACTGACCAAGGGCTTGTTCATCGCCTGCATGTGGCCGCAAAAAGCAGCAAAATCAAGCCGACGCGGGTCCGGCATGCCGGCCGCGCTTCGGCGGTTCGTATCCTGTCACCGAGTGGTTAGCGCCGCCTTATAGGCGTCGGGGTTGAAGCCGACCAGTAGCTTGCCGCCGCCCGCATCGAGCACCGGACGCTTGATCATCGATGGCTGCTTCATCATGAGCGCGATGGCTTTCGCTTCCGACAGGCCGGCTTTGTCATTGTCGGGCAGCTTTTTGAAGGTCGTTCCGGCGCGGTTGAGGAGGATTTCCCAACCCGCTTTCTTCGCCCAGCGCTCCAGGCGTTCGCGATCGATGCCCGCCGTCTTGTAGTCGTGAAACGCGTAGCTGATGCCGTTCTTGTCGAGCCAGGAACGGGCCTTCTTCATGGTGTCGCAGTTTTTGATGCCGTAGATGGTGACTGGCACGATCATTCCCACTCGATTGTTCCGGGCGGCTTCGACGTCACGTCGTAGACAACCCGATTGACGCCTTTCACTTCATTGATGATGCGCGTCGCCACCATGCCCAGGAATTTCATGTCGAAGTGATAGAAATCGGCGGTCATGCCGTCGGTCGAGGTCACCGCGCGCAGGCCGACGACATATTCATAGGTCCGAAAGTCGCCCATGACGCCGACGGTCTTCACCGGCAACAACACCGCGAAGGCCTGCCAGATGTCGTCGTACTGACCTGTGCGCCGGATTTCCTCGATGTAGATTTCATCGGCGAGCCGTAGGATATCCAACTTCTCGCGCGTGATGGCGCCTGGGCAGCGAATGGCCAGCCCGGGCCCGGGAAAGGGGTGCCGACCGACGAAGGCTTCCGGCAATCCAAGTTCGCGACCGAGCACCCTCACCTCGTCCTTGAACAGCTCGCGCAGCGGCTCGACCAGCTTCATGTTCATGCGCTCGGGCAGCCCGCCGACATTGTGATGCGACTTGATGGTCACCGAAGGTCCGCCGGTGAACGACACGCTTTCGATCACATCCGGATAGAGCGTGCCTTGCGCGAGAAATTCGGCGCCGCCGATTTTCTTTGCCTCAGCCTCGAACACATCGATGAACAGCTTGCCGATGGTCTTGCGCTTCTGCTCCGGGTCTTCGACGCCCTCGAGCGCCTTGAGGAACGTTTCGGAGGCGTCCACGTGCACGAGAGGAATATTGTAGCTCTCGCGAAACATCGTCATGACCTTTTGCGCTTCGGCGAGCCGCATCAAGCCATGATCGACGAGCACGCAGGTGAGCTGATCGCCGATCGCCTCGTGAATCAGCACCGCGGCGACGGCACTGTCGACGCCGCCCGACAGCCCGCAGATCACCCGCCCTTTTCCGACCTGCTTGCGGATTTTCTCGATCGCTTCGTCCCTGAACGCGCGCATGGTCCAGTCGCCGCTGAGGCCGGCGATCTTGCGCACGAAATTGCGCAGAAGTGCCGCGCCGTTCGGCGTGTGCATCACTTCGAGGTGGAATTGCGTGGCGTAAAATTTGCGCTTGTCATCGCCGATGATGGCAATCGGTGCATTGGGCGAGGTGCCGAGGACCTTGAAGCCCGCCGGCAAGGCGGTGACCCGGTCGCCGTGGCTCATCCAGACCGGGTATTTCTCGCCTTTGCGCCAGACGCCCTCGAACAAAGGCGTGTCCTCGGTGACCGTCACTTCGGCACGCCCGAATTCGCGATGATGGCCACCCTCGACCTTGCCGCCGAGCTGTTGCGCCATCGCCTGCTCGCCGTAACAGATGCCGAGCAGAGGCACACCGGCGTCGTATATCGCCTTCGGCGCGAGTGGCGCGTCCTTGTCGAGAACAGAGGCCGGGCCGCCGGAAAAGATCACCGCCTTGGGGTTCATTTCGCGGAAGGCTTCTTCGGCCTTCTGGAACGGCACGATCTCGCAATAGACCTTCTCCTCCCTAACCCGGCGCGCGATGAGCTGGGTAACCTGGGAGCCGAAATCGACGATCAAAACCTTGTCGTGCATGGACGGCGTGTGCCCGAACATTCTGGAATCGGGCGCCTAAACGCCGTTCGGGCCGGCTTTGTGCGGGCTTTGGACTTCCGGGTCAAGCCTTTCGGCAGTTATCCGCCGCCTATTGGCCGCGGGCGCTCACCGCCGCGCGTTGTCGATCGCGGGGCCCAGCAGAGGAATCTTCGATATCCATTTGCTGGCGTGTGAGCGGTCCTGCTCCCCGGATTTGCTGTCGCCGGTGTCAGCTGGCGGAACGGGATCAGGGATCGCCTCCGGCGGCACCGGATGGTCGGTGTCAACCTGCCGGACGGTCGGCGGCGCCACTGCGATCGGCGGTGGCAAAGCTGGCGCCGTCATTGGAGATGCCGCAGCTGGGACACTCGCGGGAGGAGCAACAGGCGCCGGCGGCAACGCAGTCTCCTGCGGCACCTGACGAACTGGTGGCAACGCTGTGTCCTGCGGCACGGGGCGAACCGCCGAAGGTGGCAGAGAGGTCTCCTGCGGAACAGGACGAACAGCCGGCGCCGGTATGGGCTGAGGCTTCGCTTCGGTCGGACGCGGATCTGTCGGCTTTGGCGCGGGAGTTGGAGGCTCGGGCTTGCGAGTCACAAGTGCCTGCCTGACTGCATCAAGCCACTGAGTATCGGCGGCAGCAGGGTCCCGCTTGGCCGGCTCCGAAACGGCCGGAGCAGTCGCGACAGGAGCCGGGACTTGAGCCGGGGTGACCACAGCTGGATTTGTTGCCGGCGGCTTCGCAGTCACCTGCGGGCGCGGGTCCGGCTTGCGGACGGCCTCCTTCGGCGGTGCGGTTTCAGTACGTTGCACCTTCGGCACAGCGGGGGCCGCGGCCGGTGCTGCCGGTGCCGCCGTTTTCCCGGCGGCAAGCAGCGACTTGAAGGCCGCCGTGGCATCGGGGTCGACGGCCGCACAGTTCTTTTCGAATTCCTCGACGTCGCGCCGAACGAGCATGCGTCGCGTGCTGGCATCCACGCTCTTGTCGAGCAGCGAGATGATTCCGCTGCGCAGGTTCTGGCAGGTCGTCTCGGGGGCGAAATTCGCGCGATAGAATGAATAAGCGCTGGCGATGCCGACCGGAACCGCCAGCAGCGATCCGATCAGTTGCATGGCGGTAACGATCCGCGCCGCCCTCGACGCACGCGGCGGCGGATACACATTGGGATTGAGGGGCGCCGCGTCCTTCGCGTCCACATGAAACGGCGGATCGCGCCTGGCCACTAGCATGGAAAACCCCGAAATAAAGAGCTTTGCAAGTTCCACAAACACTGAAATTTCGCGGACAAATTGGGCCCGGATTGGGGCGCAATCGAGGTATTCCGTTTGCGATTTGTTACTGAACCTGACATGGCCGCCTCACCCCGCCCGTCGCATTACTGAAACATAAAAGCCATCGGTGTCGGTTGCACGCGGAGTCATCAGGGTACCAAGCTCCGACAGACGGGCTGCCTTGGCGAACATGAAAGCACGCTCCCCGAGTGACTTGATGACCTCGGTTGGCGGCTGCACGGCAAACTCCGGATGCCGCGCCAGAAAGCCTCGCGCCTGGGAGTCATTCTCCTCCTCCAGCACCGAGCAGGTGATGTAAGCGATTCGCCCGCCCGCTTTGACCAAAGGCACGGCACGATCGAGGATTTCAACCTGCTCTTTCTGACGCTGTTCCAGAGCGCCCGGCCGCATTCGCCATTTGGCATCAGGGTTGCGGCGCCAGGAGCCGGTGCCGGTGCAAGGTGCATCGATCAGCACGAGGTCCATGCGTCCGGCAAGATCGCTGATTTCATCGCCAATGGATTTCGGCGTGCGGACCTGAACGTTACGCGCACCCGAACGCTTCAGCCGCTCGTGTATCGGCGCAAGCCGACGCTTGTCGTCATCGGTTGCGAAGATCTGTCCCTTGTTTTGCATCATGGCCGCCATCGCCAGGGTCTTGCCACCGGCGCCGGCGCAGAGATCGATCACCTGCTCGCCCGGCTGCGCGCCCGACAGTAAGGCCGCGACCTGTGAGCCCTCGTCCTGGACTTCGACGAAGCCTTTGAGAAACGCGGGCTCGGCATGAATGGAGGGATTTTTCGCATCGGCCGACAAGCGTATCCGCAGTCCCCAGGGCGACCATCGCGTGGGCTCGGGGTGCACGTCCGCAAGCATATTGTTTGCCGTGTCGCGCTCGCTCTTCAGAGCGTTTGTGCGCAGATCGAGTGGCGCGCGCGATGCAAGCGCCGCGCCCTCTTCGGCCCGCGCGTCCCCGAAAGCCCGAGACAGATGGGGATCGAGCCATTCCGGATAGTCGCCGGCCACGTACGCGGGCGCGTTCGACATGTCCGAGGCCTCAAGGCGTGCGCGTTCGTCGCTGCTCAGCGTTTCCGGCGCATATTTCGATCCGTCAGTGAGCCTGGCAATCGCATCGATATCGAGCCCCCGTTCGCGCTTGAGCATGCCGAGCACAACGGCACGCGGCGTGTCCGCGCCCATGATGAATGCGCTCGAGGCCCGGCGGCGCAGCGCGTCATAGGCAAGGCCCGCAATCGCGGCGCGGTCGCCTGAGCCGGCAAAGCGATGCGTGAGACCCCACGCTTTCAACGCATCGGCGGCCGGCCGGCGTTCCTGTTCGATCGCGGCAAGAACTTCAATCGCAGCAGCGACCCGTGCTGCCGGCGTCATGGCAGCGCGAGGATGATGCGCACGATGTAGATGATCCACATGATGAACAATATGAGCGCGCCGACGCCGTAATAGGCGCCGCGCATGCGCACATTATTGTTCGTCACGTGCACGACCGCCTGGAGTACCCGCATCAACACGAAAATCCAGGCCAGAAGAACGAAAAGCAGATCGGCATGCCGGGTGATGATCACGAGGATCGTCAGCACATAAAATAAAACCGGCAGCTCGAATTGATTGGCAAACGCATAGCCGAATTGCGTCGCGCGCTTCGGCCAGTTCGGCTCACGCAGCGAAATATCCTGAAGGCGCGTCTCGCCCCGGCGCAGCGTCGAAGTGCGGAAATACATCATACCGAACATCACACCGAAGGTGAGCAATACCTCGACAAAAAGAGGCAACAGGACAAATCGAATTGACATGATCCAGCCCTCGTCTCCCCCGAGACAGAATAACTACACACGGCTCGGATAGTTCGGACTTTCGCGCGTAATCGTCACGTCGTGCACGTGACTCTCACGAAGGCCTGCACCGGTGATGCGGACGAATTCTGCCTTCTCATGCAGTTCACCGAGATTCTTGGCGCCGACATATCCCATGGCGGCGCGCAGCCCCCCGGTGAGCTGGTGCAGAACGGTTGCTGCCGCGCCCTTGTAGGGCACCTGACCCTCGACGCCTTCCGGCACCAGCTTGAGTGTGTCCTTGATGTCTTGCTGGAAGTAGCGATCGGCAGAACCGCGCGACATTGCGCCGACCGATCCCATTCCGCGATAGGTCTTGTACGAACGTCCCTGGTAGAGAAACACTTCACCGGGAGTTTCGTCGGTGCCCGCAAGCAGCGAGCCGACCATCGCGCAATCGGCGCCGGCGGACATCGCTTTCGCGAGATCGCCGGAATACTTGATCCCGCCGTCGGCTATCACGGCTGTGCCGCTCGCTTTTGCGGCCTCCACGCAGTCCATGATGGCGGTCAGTTGCGGAACGCCGACACCCGCCACCACACGCGTTGTGCAGATCGAGCCCGGTCCGATTCCCACCTTGATGGCATCGGCGCCGCAATCGATCAGCGCCTTGGCGCCGTCTGCCGTGGCCACATTGCCGGCGACGACCTGAACCTTGTTCGACTGACGCTTGATCCGCTTCACCGCGTCGAGCACGTACTTTGAATGACCATGCGCGGTATCGACCACCACAAGATCGACGCCGGCAGCAATGAGCGCCTCGGTGCGTGCAAAGCCTTTGTCGCCCACGGTCGTGGCGGCGGCAACGCGCAGCCGGCCCTGCTCGTCCTTGCAGGCGTTCGGGTTGGCCACCGCCTTTTCAATATCCTTCACGGTGATCAGACCGACGCAGCGATACTGCGCATCCACCACCAGAAGCTTTTCGATGCGGTGCTGGTGCAACAGCCGCTTGGCTTCGTCCTGGCTCACGCCTTCGCGAACGGTGATCAGCTTCTTGGTCATCAACTCGGAAATTGTCTGCCGCGGATCGGTGGCAAAACGGACATCCCGGTTCGTGAGAATTCCGACCAGTTTGCCCGGTTGACCGTTGCCGCCACTCTCCACCACCGGAATTCCGGAGATGTGATTGTCCTTCATCAGGTCGAGCGCCTGCTGCAGCGTTGCACCCGGCTCGATGGTCAACGGATTCACCACCATTCCGGATTCGAATTTCTTCACCTGCCGGACCTGCGCGGCCTGCTCTTCCGGTTCCATGTTGCGGTGAACCACGCCGATCCCGCCCGCCTGCGCCATGGCGATCGCCATTTGCGCCTCGGTCACGGTGTCCATGGCCGAGGCGATGATCGGGATGTTGACGGCAATCGAGCGCGTGATGTGGGAGCGGATATCGACATCGGCGGGCAGCACCTCCGACAGACCGGGCTTTATCAGCACGTCGTCGAATGTGAGCCCTTCGCGAGGACTTGCGTTATGTTTCACGGCCATCGCCAACTCCGTCTTGCCCAAAAGGGCAAAAGGCCGGTCGGCAAACGGTTAAAAAAGCCCGTTGCGAGGGGGTCCTCGCCTGCGTCACGGCCCGCTTTTGGGTTGGCGTGGGTCGATAGCACGGGATGGCGCCGATTCCTAGCGCAATCGCAGATGGCTGTTATGAACTCGTAAACACGGTCGGGCCTTTCTTCCGCCGCTGCATTAAGCTTCAAGACGCATGTTTTGACGCCTCGGGCTCGCCGGATTCTCTGATGCTCCGTGACCGCATTGTTCCGCTGATCATCGCGGTCGCCCTGTTCATGGAGAACATGGATTCGACGGTGATCGCGACCTCCCTGCCCGCGATCGCCGCCGATATCGGCACCAATCCACTGGCGCTCAAGCTCGCCGTCACATCCTATCTGTTGTCTCTCGCGATATTCATTCCGGCCAGCGGCTGGACCGCGGACCGTTTCGGCGCACGCACCGTGTTCCGCGCGGCCATCGGCGTGTTCGTGATCGGATCGATCGGCTGCGCGCTCTCGAGTTCGCTCACCGACTTCGTCATCGCCCGCATCGTGCAGGGAATGGGCGGCGCGATGATGACCCCGGTCGGCCGCATGGTGGTCGTCCGCACGATCAGCAAACGCGAACTGGTGGGAGCGATGGCCTGGGTGACGACTCCGGCCTTGATCGGTCCCGTCCTGGGACCTCCGGTCGGCGGCTTCATCACCACCTACGCGACCTGGCACTGGATCTTTCTTATCAACGTTCCGATCGGGTTGCTCGGTATTGTCCTCGCGACCCGTTACATTCCCGACGTCCGTGCCGAGGAGCATGAACGCTTTGACGTGGTCGGCATGATTCTCGCCGGCCTCGGCATCGGTGGCATGGCATTCGGCCTCTCGATACTCGGTTTGAATTTCCTTCCGTGGTACGTCGTCGTCGCGCTCGTGATCGGTGGCGCCTGTTTTTTCGCGGCGTATCTTGCCCACGCGCGACGCACCGAAAACCCCGCACTCGATCTGACGCTGTTCCGCCTGCCGACATTCTTCGCGAGCGTGGTCGGTGGATTTATTTTCCGCCTCGGATTGGGCGCGTTGCCTTTTCTTCTGCCCCTCATGCTGCAGATCGGCTTTGGCATGACGCCGTTCCAGTCAGGCATGATCACGTTCGCAACGGCGCTCGGCGCCATGGGAATGAAGTGGGCGGTTGCATTCATTCTGCACCGCTTCGGCTTTCGAAACATTCTGGTGGTCAATTCGGTGATCAGCTCAGCCTTTCTTGCGATCTGCGCCGCTTTCACTGCGACTACTCCCATTGCTCTGATGCTGATCCTGCTCTTTGTCGGCGGGTTTTTCCGTTCGCTGCAATTCACCAGCATCAACACAATAGCCTATGCCGAGGTCGATCCACGGCGCATCGGCCGCGCGACAGCGCTGGTCAGCGTCGCGCAGCAGCTCGCTGTGTCATCCGGCGTCGCTCTTGGAGCCCTGACTGTCGAATTGACCGTCCACTTCAGAGGTGGCGGACCTCTGCAGGCCGAGGATTTTCCGCCGGCATTTCTGGCGGTTGCGGCGATTTCCGCTCTCTCGGCGCTGATCTTTGCCCGGCTGGCACCGGACGCCGGTGCCGAGATGGCTGACAGACTGCCAACCCCGGCGGAGCCTTCCGATCAGCGCGCCGGCTGAGATGCGGCGGCGGACGCGCCGCGAAATCCCGTTGCCAACAGATACAATTCAGCCGAATCCGTCCGGCTTGCCGGCGGCTTGACGTGCTTGACGCTCTTGTAGTCCCGCTTGAGCGAGGCAAGCAGCGCCGCCTCGGTGCCACCTTGCAGCACTTTTGCGAGAAACGTGCCGCCGGGCGCCAGCACCTCGCGAGCGAATTCGGCGGCCGCTTCGACCAACGCCATGATCTTGAGGTGATCGGTGCGCGCGTGTCCTGTCGCGTTGGCCGCCATGTCGGAGAGCACGACGTCGGCCGGCCCGCCAATCATGTCCTTGAGCTTGTCCGGCGCGGTGCGATCGAGGAAATCGAGCGCGATGAAGTCCACCCCCGGCACGGGCTCCATCGCCAAAATGTCGATCGCGATGACCCGGCCCTGCTCGGTTGCTGAAACGCGTTGCGCGGCAACCTGACTCCAGCCGCCCGGTGCCGCGCCAAGATCGACCACGCGCGCGCCTTTCCTGAGAAATCGCGCCTTGTCGTCGATTTCCATCAGCTTGTACGCGGCGCGCGAGCGCATGCCCTCGCGCTTCGCGCGCGCGACGTAAGGATCATTGAGCTGACGTTGCAGCCATTGACGCGACGACACCGAACGATTTTTGCCGCCGCGAACACGAACCTTTTTTTGACGTGGATTTGCCATCGGTGCCGGTCAGGACATGGCCGCCTGGTTGCCGCCGCTCCAGGCACCGTCTTCGCGCATCATCTGCACCAGCATCCCCTCGCGCAAACCGCGGTCGGCAACGCGAAGGCGCGGACACGGAAACGCGCGCCGGATCGCCTCGAGGATCGCGCAGCCGGCGAGCACAAGATCTGCGCGCTCGATTCCAATGCAGGGGCTCGCCACCCGATCCTCGTGTGTCATCGCCAGCAATCGCTCGATGACGGTGGTGATCTGGTCCGCGTTCATCCAGCAACCGTCAACTCGATTGCGATCATAACGTTTGAGGTTGAGGTGCACGCCCGCGATCGTCGTCACCGTGCCGGACGTTCCGAGCATATGGATTCCGTTCGTCCCGTCCCCGCCATGGTCGCGCACGAAGGGCGCGATCAAGGATGCGACCTCGCTGACCATCGCCTCGTAGGTTTCCCGGGTGACCGTGATTCCGCCGTAGCGCTCGGCCAACGTGACGACCCCGTGCGGCAAGGAAATCCAGCCGCGAATCTGCGGCAATGGTGGCCCGCCACGTCCCCTGTGCGAGCGCGCAAGCCGTACGACTTCTGACGAACCTCCGCCGATATCGAACAGGATGGCACCCTCGGCCTGCGGGTCGATCAACGGCGTGCAGCCGGTGGCCGCGAGCCGCGCTTCCGTTTCGCGGTCGATCACCTCGAGCTCGAGACCCAATTCGTCGGCGACACGGGCGAGAAACTGCGCGCCGTTCTGCGCCGCGCGGCAGGCTTCGGTCGCAATCAGCCGCGCGCGGGTCACGCCCTTGTTTTTCATCTTGTTGCGGCAAATGGCGAGCGCCGCGATCGCGCGCGCGATTGCAGGCTCACTCAACTGGCCGGACGCCGAGACGCCCTCGCCAAGCCTGACGATGCGTGAAAACGCATCGACGACGCGGAACCCCTCGCCTGACGGCCGTGCCACCAGAAGCCGACAGTTGTTCGTGCCGAGATCGAGCGCCGCATACGTCGCGCCGCCCCGGTCGCTGCCGAAGCCAGCATCTGGCCGCCCAGGCGACCGCCGACCCCACCTGGCGCGCGAAGGCGGCGCCCGGTTAATAGCGGGGTCGAGGCCCGGGATGTCCCCGGCCTCGCCGCTCATGTCAGAACCTTCCTACCGCTTCGCAGGCCACCTTTTTCGGCGCGGCACGGTTGTGGCTGTTTATTATCGATCAGGAAAAGTGTACCAGCGTCCCTGCTTCACGCAACCCTCCGTCCCGAATGCTGTTCTTGTCCGGGCACGTTCGCTGCTTTAATTGACGTAAGACCAACCGGAACTTTTTGAGCACATGGACGACCGAACGATTGAAACGGCGCTGTCGTTGACCAAGTTCGGCATCGGTCAGCCGGTGCGGCGCAGTGAAGACCCCAAACTGGTGCGCGGCGAAGGCTGCTACGCCGATGATTTCAATCGGCCTCGACAGGCCTACGCCGTCATCGTCCGCAGTCGCGAAGCCCACGGTGTCATCCGCGCGATCAGCACTGATGCCGCGAAGACGATGCCTGGCGTACTCGGCGTTTACGCCGCGGCCGATCTGTCCGCCTACGGACCGCTCAAATGCAACATGCCGCTCAAGAGCCGCGACGGATCGCCAATCCGTTACACGCCACGCCCTGCTCTTGCCGGCGACAAGGTTCGCTTTGTCGGCGACCCGGTTGTCTGTGTCGTCGCGGAAACGGTCGCGCAGGCAAAGGATGCTGCCGAGGCCGTGGCAATCGACATCGAACCGCTTCCCGTCGTGCTCACGCCCGCCGACGCGGTGAAGCCGGGCGCGCCGCTGGTCTTCGACGCCGTTCCGAACAATATCGCGCTTGATTATCACTACGGCGATGCCGCGAAGGTCGCCGACGCTTTCGCCAAGGCGAAACACGTCACGCGGCTCGAAACATCCAATCAGCGCATGGTGGTGAACGCCATGGAGCCGCGCGCCGCGATCGGCGAATTCGATTCGGCGAACGGAAAATGGACGCTCCATTCAACGAGCCAGGGCGTTCACGGCATGAAGACGTCGCTGATGGATATTCTCAGCGCGCCCGCCGACAAGGTCCGCGTTGTGACCGGCCAGGTCGGCGGCTCGTTCGGCATGAAGGCTTCTGTCTATCCGGAATATGTCTGCATCCTGCACGCCGCCCGCCTTCTCGGGCGTCCGGTGAAATGGACCGACGAGCGCTCGGGCAGTTTCGTATCCGATCATCACGGCCGCGCGCAGGACATGGTGGTTGAAATCGCCTTCGACGAGAACGCCCATATCCTCGCCTTGCGACTGACCGGCTACGGCAACATGGGTGGCTATCTCGCGCAGTTTGGTCCGCTGCTGCCGACCGGCAATCAGGTCAAGAACCTTGCGAGCATCTACCGTACGCCGCTCATCGAGGTGGCGACCAAGTGCGTGTTCACCAACACCAATTTTGTATCGGCCTATCGTGGCGCCGGCCGGCCCGAAGGCAACTACTACGTCGAACGTACGCTCGACCTCGCGGCCAGCGAACTCGGCATTGATCGTCTCGATCTGCGCAAGCGCAACATGATCCGCAAAGGGGATCTGCCGTTCAAGGCCGCCTCCGACATGACGTACGACTGCGGCGATTTCCTCGGCGTGCTCAAGCAGGCGCTCGATGCCGCCGACTACGCGGGCTTCAACAAGCGCAAGCGCGAAAGCCGCAAGCGCGGTGTGCTGCGCGGGATCGGGATTGGTTGCTATCTCGAGGTCACCGCCGCTCCTGGCAAGGAACTCGGCGCGGTTCATTTTGAACCTGATGGCACGGTCACGATCGTCACAGGCACGCTCGACTTCGGCATGGGTCACGCGACGACCTACGCGCAAATCTTGACCGACCTGATTGGCGTGCCATTCGACCTTATCCGCATGGTCGAAGGCGACAGCGATCGCATGGCGTTCGGCGGCGGCAGCGGCGGATCCCGCTCGGTGATGTTTGTCGGCGCGGCGCTCACGGAATCCGCGGCAATCATCATTGAGCGAGGCAAACAGATCGCGTCACACGTGCTGGAAGCCTCGGCAAGCGACATTGAATTCAAGGCGGGCCGTTTCGTCATCGCCGGCACGGACCGCTCGATCGCACTGCTCGAATTGGCGGCGCGATTGCGCGGCGGACTCAAGCTGCCGGAGGGCGCACCGAACTCGCTCGACGTTGATCATGTGGTGAAGGATCCGGTTCCCTCCGCCTTCCCGAACGGTTGTCATGTTGCCGAAGTCGAGGTCGATCCCGAAACCGGCGCCGCCCAGGTCGTACGATATTCCGCGGTCAACGACCTCGGCACGATCGTCAACCCGCTTCTGGTCGAAGGACAGATCCAGGGCGGCGTCGTGCAGGGCCTTGGACAGGTTTTGCTCGAGAATGCCGTCTACGACTCCGACGGCCAGTTCGTGACCGGCTCGTTCATGGACTACGCCATGCCCCGGGCGCACGACGTGCCGATGATAAATGTGCTGAGCCACCCGGTTCCGACCAAAAGCAATCCGCTTGGCGCCAAGGGCTGCGGCGAAGCAGGCACCTCCGGCGGTCTCCCCTCGGTAGCGAATGCCGTGATCGATGCGCTGTCGGAGTACGGCATCAGGCACCTGGAAATGCCGATGACGCCCGCGCGCATCTGGCAGGCGATTCAGGACGCCAAAGCGAAGCGAGCGTCCTGACGCGGTTCCAGGGACGGCCACATACCCCGCCGGCATGGGCAACCTACTGCAATTGCATTGGATTGCCGGCGTTGTCCGGGGCATAGTCCCGGCCCTTCGTGGAGATTCCGCTTTATGACCCAAACGGCCGAGGTTCTGACCGCGAGTCGGCCGTCTTACGTGCGTCTCGTCGGCGTCGTCAGTGCGGCGCACTTCGTGTCGCACTACTACATTATTCTGCTCGCGCCGCTGATGCCCTTTGTGCGGGACGCCTATGGCGTCAGCTACACCGAAATCGGGCTCGCCTTCACGGCCTTCAATATCGTGTCAGCCGTCGGCCAGACGCCGGCGGGATTTCTGGTCGACCGCGTCGGCGCGCGCGCGTTGCTCGTCGCGGGCCTGCTGACGGGCGCCGCGGCGCTCATCCTCGCTGGTCTGATCGACTCATTCTGGATGCTGGTTGCGATGTTTGCGCTTATGGGCGTGGGCAACACGGTCTATCACCCCGCCGACTACGCGCTGCTCTCGCAACACGTGCCGTCCGAGCGTATCGGCCAGGCGTTCTCGGTGCACACTTTCGCAGGCATGCTTGGCTCGGCGGTCGCTCCCGCGAGCCTGCTCATCATGCAAAGCCAATGGGGCTGGCGTGGCGCGTTCATCGGCGCGGCGGTTCTCGGCATTGCGGTCGCGGCGGTCCTGATCGCGTTCCGCGATAACACGCCCGTTCAACCGAAATCCGCCGCGGCACGCGCCGGCTCCGGCGACACGCCGGCCGGATGGCGATTGCTGATGTCGGGGCCTATCCTGCTCAACCTCGTTTTCTTTGCGTTGCTCGCGATGATCAGTGCCGGGCTTTACAATTATTCCGTCGTTGCGCTTGGCGCGCTCTATGGCACTCCGGTCACGATCGCCAATGCGGCACTGACCGGCAACCTGTTGTGGTCGGCGATTGGCGTGCTGCTGGGAGGCGTGCTCGTCGGCCGCACCACGCGGCACGGGTTGGTTGCGACAATCGGGCTCGCCGCCATGGGGCTCTTCACCGCAATGGTCGCGGAGATCGATTTCAGCACCGTGGCATTGATCGGGGTGATGTCGCTGATCGGGCTTTTCTCAGGTGTCATCATGCCTTCGCGCGACATGATCGTGCGCGCGATTACCCCGCCGGGTTCTTTCGGCAAGGTCTTCGGCTTCGTGACCACCGGATTCAACATCGGCGGCATCGTTGCGCCGCTGATGTTCGGCGCCATCATGGACCACGGAAGTCCGCGCCTGGTTTTCCTGACGGTCGCAGCCTTAAGTCTGGTTGCGATCCTCACGGTCGCAACGCGGCCCCGACAGCCGGTCTGATCGGGCGTTTCTGGCGTTCGCACTTGTAAAATTGGACAAATTGGCCCATGTCAGAGCCATCCGGAAGGCTGCTGAGGCGTCCCAGCCCCGTTGGGGAATAGTTCAACGGTAGAACATCGGACTCTGACTCCGAGAATCTAGGTTCGAATCCTAGTTCCCCAGCCACTCCCCGCGAATTTCACCCGCCGAAACCCCAATACGATTCATTGCGTGGATGGTCGCCCGCGCCAGACCGGAATGGGCTGGCCAATAATCAAATTGTGGCTCATCCTGATGTGGGCTGCTGAGTACGAACAAAAAACGCGATAGGGAGGGACAGGCCGTGGCTCAAACCATTGAGGCATATGTCGGCAACGCGCTCGACGACGCAAAGATATCGCCTCTGCACCGCAGAGTCGTCGCGCTCATCGCCGCGGGATATTTCTTCGACGTCATCGACTTCACGATCTTCGGCTCGCTCGTGCCGTATATTCTGTCGTCGAAGTTTGCGAGCGGCGCGGAAGTCGCGCTGGTCGGCAGCGCGACGATCTTCGGCATGTTCATCGGCACCGCGGGGCAAGGTCAGTTCAGCGACCGGTACGGCCGCCGCTTCATCTATCAATTCAACCTGCTGCTGTTCGGTGTGTTCACCATTATCGGCGCATTTGCGCCGAACGTGACGATGCTTGTCATCTGCCGCTTCATCGCCGGGCTCGGTCTTGGTGCCGAACAGCCGCTCGCCTTCGCCTATGCCGGCGAATATTCGCCGAAACTCATTCGCGGACGCATTCTGGCGATCGTGCATTTCATCGGCGGCGCCTGCGTATGGCCGCTCGGCACGGCGCTGGTGCTTCTCCTCGGCGCCGTGATCTTCCCGACCGCGCCCGACACCGTCTGGCGGACCGCATGGGTCATCATCGGCGCCGGTGCGCTGATCGTGTGGGTGTTCCGTTTCTCGTTGCCGGAATCGCCGCGCTATCTCGCAACGCATGGCCGCGGGCAGGAAGCGCTCGACGTGCTCAAGCGGCTCGAAATCAAGAACGTGCCGGCTTTGAGTTCGCTCTCGACCGACGCCGCGAGCAACACCAAGAGCGATCCCTTCGCGGTGGTGTTCCGCATGTTCCCCACCCGCGTCATCGCCGGGATGATCTGCTTCACGGCGTTCTTCGGAGTGGCGATCGGCCTCGGCGCGTGGCTGCCGAACATGATGAACGAGAAAGGCTTCACGATCACGAAGTCGCTTCAGTACACGCTGGCGATGAACTTCGCGGTGCCGTTCGCGAGCCTCTTCATGATGTACGCGCTCGATAAATGGGGCCGCAAGATCACGTCGGTCTGCGCGTTCATCGGCGCCGCCATCATGGCGATTGTGTTCGCCAACGCCGGCGCGCCGCTGGAGCTGATGGTCGCCGGGTTCGTGATGGTGTTTTTCATCCAGGTGGCCGGAAACGCCATGCAGATCTTCGCATCGGAAGTGTTCCCGACCAATGCGCGCGCCTCCGGCTTCGGCTGGGCCGCGGGCGTCGGCCGTCTCGCGACCGCCTTCATCATGCCGTCGATCCTGCTGATCCAGCAGACTTACGGGCTCATGACCGTGTTCGTATGCCTCGCGACCCTGCTGCTGATCGCAGCCGCATCGGTCACCCAACTTGGTCCGGAGGCCAAGCAGAGAGGCCTTGATGAAATCGCACCGCCGACGCGGCGCTTCATCGAAGCCGACAATGCCTTCTGGCTCACCTTGGGTGGCGCCGTGTGCATTCTGCTGTCGGTCAGCTGGTGGCTCTACTTCTATCTCGCGGCGAAGCAGGTCTCGAGCACGCTGGTGTGTCTCATTTACACCAACGACACCTGCGCGCAGCTGGTGGCCACGGCCACCAGCCAGGGCAAGATGGGCTATTACCCGTTCTTGACCTGGATCGGCATCGTTCTGATCCTCGGCGGCGTCTTCATGACGAAGCGCAAGCCGGCGTCGGCGGCAAAGAAGGCTGCCTGAACCGACGATACATCTGATGGGGCCCGGTTGGCGCGAGTCGGCCGGGCCTCGAAATTTCCGAGTTGCGTGATGACTTCACCCACAGGCGCCAGCGCATCCAACGTCCGTTTCCTGTCGCGCAACGATCAGGGCGGCAAACCCGACGGCGTGCAGGTCATCCTGCACAAGGGGCACGCTTTCATCGGCCATATGTTCAGCGACGGCTATTCGGTGGTGGATGTGCGCGATCCGCTGAACCCGAAGACGGTTGCTTTTATCGCCGCGCCGAAGAACACGCGCTCGCACCATCTGCAAATTCATGGCGATGTCCTGCTCGCCGTGAATGGCCCGAACATCTGGGCCATGCAGCAATACGCAACGCAGCAGGATTACTATGCGAAGTCGCTGATCGATTCAGTGCAGACCGAGCAGCCGTTCGCCGCGGGCTTGCGTGTGTTCGATGTATCCAATCCCGCCACGCCGCGAGAGATCGCTTTCCTGCACATGCCCGGCTTCGGCGCTCACCGGATATGGTGGGTGGGTGGCCGCTACGCCTACGTGTCGGTGCATTTCGAAGGCTTCATCGACCACGCTCTGGCGATCATCGACGTGTCCGATCCGACGCGACCAAAGCTGGCCGGTCGCTGGTGGTTGCCCGGAATGAATCGTGCCGGCGGCGAGATCGCTCCCGCTTCGTTCGGCAAGCGCACAGCGCTGCATCACCTCATAAGCGCAGGAAATCTCGGCTTCGCGGCATGGCGCGACGGCGGCTTCACCGTGCACGATCTCGGCGATCCGCCCAACCCGAAGCTGCTCAGCCATCGCAACTACGCGCCACCCTTTGGCGGCGGCGCGCATACGCCTTTGCCGCTTCCAAAGCGCAAGCTTCTTGCATTGGCAGACGAAGCAACGTCAGCGAGTTGCGCAAACGGGCTCGCCTATACCTGGCTGATCGATGTCAGGAATCCGTCAAATCCAGTGTCGATCGCCACGCTGCCGACGCCCGCCGAAGAAGATTTTTGCGCCAAGGGCGCGAAATTCGGACCGCACAATCTGCATGAGAACCGTCCCGGCGCGCTGCAATCCGAAGACCTCCTGTTTGCGACTTATCACAATGCCGGATTGCGCATTTACGACATCCGCGACGCATTTGCGCCCAAACAGGTCGGCTACTACGTGCCACCGCCGCCCGAAAGAATTGTCGACCAGCGGCCAAATCCGGCCAAGGTCATCCAATCGTGCGATGTGTTTGTCGACGTGAACGGCGTGATGTACCTCACCGACACCAATGCCGGTCTCTACATTCTGCAGTACGAAGGAAAATAACGGAATGTCGAAAAAGTTTGGACGTTTTGCCCTGCACATGTGGACGATCGACACCACGCCGCTTGCGACCGCGCTCGATGCGGCGAAACAGGCGGGCTATGACGCGGTCGAGCTGCGGCGGACGGATTTCAAGCGATGCTTCGACACAGGCATGACCAACGCGCAGGTGCTCGACCTGATCAAGAAAAGTGGCATCCCCTGCGGTGTGCTTGGCGTGGAATACGGTTGGCTCTTCGCCACCGGCGATGAGAGCAAACGGCTGTTTCAGGTCTTCCGGGAATCCTGCGAGAACGCGGTCGCCCTTGGCTGCGACACATTGATGAGCGCGCCCGGCCAGGTGAACGGGCCGATCAAGGATGCGATCAAATATCTCAAGGATGCTGGCGATATCGCCGCCGAGTACAAATTAAAGCTCGGGATCGAATTCAACTCGCAGCACGACGTTCTCAACAGCCTCGGCGTTCTCACCGAGCTGATCGAAGGCGCCAACAAACCAAATTGCGGCTACCTGATCGACGCTTATCATTTCACGCGCAGCGGCGCAGGCGGCCGCAGCTTTGAAAGCGTGCCCGCGGATAAAATCTTCTGCTTTCAGTACAGCGACCTCTCCCCCAACCCGGTGACGGGCGTACGTCGCCCCACCGATCGGTTGCCGCCCGGCAAAGGCATCGTCAAATGGCGCGAGATGCTGGGGCTCTTGGCAGAGAAAGGCTATACGGGCTACCTCAGCTACGAAGCACCCAATCCCGAACAATGGGCACGCTCGCCTTACGATGTCGCGCGCGAAGGCGTCGAGCTGACCCGCAAATTATTGAGGGACGCCGTCCCTGACTATGTCACTTGAGGTTGATCATGGCAGCAGAACAAGAACTTCCGCTCTTTCTCGGTTTGAACGACAAGTCGGTTACCGACATTCCCAAAACCGTCGAGAAGCAGCGCTACATGACGAGCGTGGCCCCGAAGGCCGCCAATCCCGGCAAATGGGTCGAACAACCGCGTATGCCGATCCCGACAGGCGAGCATGCCGTCATCGAATGCCAGGGCAAAATTCACTCAGTCGCCGGTTACGCAAAGCATCGCGTCGATCAGAATTTTCATCAGGTGTTCGATCCGAAAGCCGGCACATGGTCGTTGAAGGCGCCCTTCCCGCTTCCTTGCAATCACGTTGCCGGTGTCTCACTCGGCTCGAAGATTTACACCTTTGGTGGATTCATCGAACAAAACCGATGCCCCCATTCCAAATGCTTCGTCTACGACACGGCGACCGATCAATGGGCGCCGATCGCGGGCCTGAGCCGGCCGCGCGGCGCGATGTCGGCGATCGTTCTCGATGGCAAGATCCATCTGCTCGGCGGGCGCGACGTGCGGTCCGTGGAGTGGCACGAGATTTACGATCCATCGACCGACAAGTACACGATCCTCGGGGGAATGCGCGGGTCGACCGGCACACAGCCTTTTGTCGGCCAGCGCGATCACATGGGTGTTGCGGTTGTCGATGGAAAAATCCACGCGATTGCCGGACGCATGGACTCTTATGATTTCAATACCGGACTGAACGCCGTCTACGATCAGAAGACCGACGCCTGGACGTTCCGCGCGCCTTTGCCGACACCGCGGAGCGGTCCGTCATGCGTCTATATCAACGGCAAGATTGTCGTATTTGGCGGCGAAGCAACCGGCAAAGTCTTCGGCACAAACGAGGCCTATGATCCGAAGACCGACAGCTGGGAGCAGCTCACGCCGATGGCGATCCCGCGCCACGGCCTGCACGGAGCGACCTGCGCCGTCATCGGCAACATGGTGCACGTACCGGGCGGAGGTCCTGTACCCGGGGGGCAGGTTCAAGGCGCCTACCACGACGCATTCACCTTCGGTTGACGCAAAAAAAACGGCCGCCCTGGAGGCGGCCGTCACTCATGCTGGAGAAATGCGACGCGTCAGCGTGCCGGACGCAAGATCAACTCGGCAACACCAGCCGCGACATTGAGGCCCGCCTGTCCTTGCACTGAAAGCGGTTGCAGGGCGACGGTGCGGTCCGAACCGCCGACCAGCACATTGGCGCCAAGGCCGGCACCGACCGTCGCTTCAGCACTGGCACCAGCATAGTTGCCGGCGAGTGCGCCAAACCGGCGCGTCGTCGGTGCATACACCGCCCAGACCATTTCGCCGCCTGCGGTTGCGCCGAGATCGAGACCAAACTTGTTGATCGCACCGACATACACCTCACGCGGTCCCGGCTGGGATGGCGTGAACATGCAACTCACCTCTTTGTGCGATGTAATAATCAAGCCAATGCCGCCGGAAATATCGCAAGTCAGTGTTCCAGCCTTAACGCGTTCGGCTTGTGCCATCGCTGCAGAGGATGCCACCGTCGCGGCAACCGCCAGGGCCGCAAGAACGCTCAATGGCTTTTGCATCGCAAACTCCTTCGTAATTTATGATGGCCTATCAACGCGGTTGGAACGCACAAGTTCCCGATGTCAGGACAGGCAACGACCCGCGAAATTCGCGTAGGCGCCGCTTGAAAGTGCGCTGAACGCAGGTTCGCACCCGATCGGCATCGTGGGTGCAGTCCGAGGCGATGCTGGCTGATTTGCCAGTGGCACATGCAATCGATCGCCTTTGCTCGTGCGATCGACCACCTGGCCGCTAAAATCGTTTTCGACCGAATGTCTGGCTGTGACGGCAAGACTGAACCCGGTCGGAAGCACAACGGCATCCAGCACCAGAGCGACAGCGGCGGCCACAACAATAGACGATATGAAATTACGCATCGTCGGTTTCCACATTCGTCTCAGGCTTCGGCATGAGCTGAAGCGTGAGCACGACAGGAAACGGCCGGCGGAGAAATATGTTCCGGAGGTGATTAGCGCAGAGCGAGAATTTGATTGGCCGGGATCACGATATGACAGTGCAATCCGTCCGGGTCGAATTCGAGTTCAACCGTGGCATCGAGCGCGCGCGCAAGATTGCGCTCGATAACCATGCTGCCGAACCCCTTTCGGCGCCTGGCCTTGACTTTCGGGCCAAGTTTTTCGCGCCAATCGAGTTCAACGGCGCTCCCGTCGACGTTCTCCAGCCGATTCCACGTAATCACCACGCGTCCGACGGGCACCGATAATGCACCATATTTTGCCGCGTTAACCGCAAGCTCGTGCAGCGCGAGACCTAAATTCTGCGCAGCCTCGGGTTTAATCGCAATGGCCGGTCCTTCGATCGAAACCTGCGCCGCCTGTCCATCGAGATAGACGCCGAGTTGCGAGCGTACGAGCTCACCGAGTGATGCGCCGTACCAACTCTCGCGAATAAGGAGGTCGTGCGACGCCGCAAGTGCCTGCAATCGCGCGCCGAATTGCGTCAGGAAAGTCTCGACCGATCCGGTATGGCGAGCCGTCTGCCGCGCCATTGCCTGAATGACCGCGAGCAGATTCTTCGAACGATGGGTCAACTCCCTCAGCAGC
>Ga0207700_10000292_pt1 | contig 29706 bp, 25 predicted proteins | sample LARL82metaG_FD_184348 | JGI IMG/M metagenome (GOLD analysis project Ga0207700, IMG submission 184348) | Corn, switchgrass and miscanthus rhizosphere microbial communities from Kellogg Biological Station, Michigan, USA - LAR L8-2 metaG... | ecosystem: Host-associated > Plants > Roots >...
CGCTCAGGATCTTGAGATGCCGGCTCACCGTAGACTGCGGCAGCTGCAGCACCACGCACAGCTCTCCGACCATGAGCTCACGTCCATCCAGGAGCAGCAGAATTCTGCTCCTGGTCGGGTCGGCGAGCGCGCTGATCCGATCGAGGATGGAGACGGACATCTAGGTGATCGGTGATCCGTTATCGGTGGCGGTGGCAGTATATCCGAATATCCGGATATAAGGTCGAATCAACGCCCCCTTAAGTCAAGCGTCGGCTTTGCCCCAGCTGATCCGGAGCCCGCCGCCGCCGGCATGTCCGACAGGCGTCGCGCGCAGTACGCCAAGTGCCGGGATGACGACGGTCGCGCGCGTCAGCGCCTCGGCCGGAAATGTCCCGGCAATTCCGATGGAGCGCATACCTGCGGCGCAGGCAGCCTCGATCCCGGGAGGGGCGTCCTCGATGACGATGCACTCGGCTGGCAGGCGGCCCAGCGCCCGTGCAGCCGCCAGGTAACCCTCAGGGTGCGGCTTGCCATGTTCGACGTCATCGGCAGTGACGAAGGTGCGCGGAATCGGGAGTTTCACGTGACCGAGTCGCAATGTCGCCACGGCGCGCGCCCCGGACGTCACCACGGCCCACGCGTCCGTCGGCAGCGATGCGAGGAGATCAGCCGCGCCGGCAACTGGATAGAGGCCTTCGGTGGTGCGCGCCTCGATACTCACGAGGGTCGCAACCTCCTTTTCGACATCCAGATGCGGTGCGACGCCGCGCACCGTTTCCTGCACGCGTCGGCCCTGCCCAAATGCAAGCACGTATGCGGGATCGAGACCGCGAGCGATAGCCCAGTCGGTGCAAACGCGCCTGACACATTCGGCGGAATCGACGAGAACTCCATCCAGGTCGAACAGCAGGGCCTTCGCGAGCATAGTTGTCGGCGGCGTCGATTCGGAGGTCAAGGGATCGGCAATTGGCGATCGGTGATTGATAGTACCGGATGCCAGGATTGCATCGGTCTGTTAGGCTGTTGTAACGATTCGATGCAGTCAGGAAAGAGACTACGCCGCGACTGCGTTGGCCAAACCTATACTGTGCAGCGACTTGTCCTGGCGGTCCGGCTGCTGGAGCAGTGGCTCCCGGCCTGCCAATGGGAGACTCCGAGAACAATGACCAACAACTCATTTGCTCCAGAGGAGACTCTCATGCCCACCACCACTTTCTCCCCCATGGCTATCCGAGCAGCGATGCTTCTCGCGGTTGCCAGCGGCGCTCTCGCGTGCAGCGATGCGACCACTGTCCATGGAGGTCGCGCTCTCTCGTTGTCCATCACGACCCAGGCGCAGGGTTCGGTCGCGGACCGCGCGCCCCTCGCGGATGTAACCGTTGCCGTCGGTGCCAATTCGTTGGTGATCACAAAGGCACAGCTGGTTGCGCGTCGGATCGAGCTCGCACCCGTGAACGCGAGCGGCTGCGCCGGCGTTGCCGAAGCGGGCGACGATGACGGGTCGGTCGAAGACGGTTGCGCACAGGTGGAAGTCGGTCCGACGCTGCTGGACATTCCGCTCGACGCCAGCACGGCGACCAGCATCACGGCGAGCGTTCCGGCGGGAACGTATCGCGGATTGGAGATTCGCATCGATCCGATCTCGAGCGGTAATCGCTCGTCGACCGCGTTTCTCGTCGCGCATCCGGAATTCAGGAACATGAGCGTGCGCGTCGAAGGCACGTTCAATGGCAAGGCATTCGTGTTCATGGCGCCGGTCGATACACGGATCGAGACGATGTTCTCGGCTCCGGTGACGGTGGATGCGACGAGCCCGAATGTCACGATCGCCATCGACATCGCGCACTGGTTCAGCGATGGCGCGGGTGGCACGCTCGATCCCAGCAACAGCAGCAACGCCTCACGCATCTCGGCGAACATCGCCAACTCGTTGCACGCCTTTGAAGATGACGATCACGACGGTCACGACGACCACAATCGCTAACCAGGTCGTAGTGCCGCGCTGGCCTAACGAGGCCGGCGCGGCGGCGCGACCGTCCGACCTCTCGCGCCGACCTTGAACAAGCTCGTTGTCCTCTCACTCTCCGATTCCTTCTCCGCCATGTGGTCGACGCTCGCCGAGCAGACCGGCCTCACGTACGCGCCAATCGACGCGCCCGCGGGCTTCGACCGCCTGACGGGCGCTGTCGGCGTGATCAGCGCCGGAGGCGTGGAGGAGGAGCTGGAGCCCGCCTTTCAGCAGACGACCGGTCGCGGCAACGGGGCCGTAGAGATTGCGGCGGTCGGTGCGCGGCCCGATCACCACCTCGCGTCGGCGCTCGTTCGCGCGGGTGCCTCCACCTACTTCGCCTTGCCGGAAGACGCGAGGCTACTCGGCTCCTGGCTGCGCGAGCGCGCCGAATCATTGAAAGCGGACGTTCGGCGGCTCGAGTTCGCGGCCGCCGAGGCTTCGAAATTTCACTTCGATGGCGTACTCGGTACGAGCGCGGTCCTGCGCGCGGCGCTCGCTCGGGCGGCGCGCATCATTCCTCACGCGTCAGTGACCGTATTGCTCACCGGCGAGACGGGGACGGGCAAGGAGCTCGTCGCGCGCGCCATTCATTACAACGGACCGCGGCAGGGCTCCCCGTTCGTCGACATCAATTGCGCGGCGATTCCCGAGCAGCTCCTCGAGAGCGAGTTGTTCGGTCACGAGAAAGGGGCCTTCACGGGGGCGACGGTCGCCAAGCCAGGGTTGTTCGAACTTGCTAATGGCGGTACGCTCTTTCTCGACGAGGTCGGGCACTTACCTCTAGTGCTGCAGGGCAAGCTGCTGCGCGCGCTCGAGGAGCGGGTCATCCGGCGCGTCGGTGGAACGCGCTCCATGGCAATCGATGTCCGAGTGATCGCCGCAACGCACGTCGAGCTTGCGGCGGCCGTGGCGCGGCAAGAGTTCCGCGAGGATCTCTTTCATCGACTGAACGTGGTGCCGATCGAATTGCCCGCGCTGCGGGCGCGCCGCGACGATATTCCGTTGCTCGCGCGGCACTTTCTCGGGCGCTTTGCCGCGGAGTACGGGCTGCCGATGCCAGCGCTGTCGGCGGACGCCGAGCGCGCCCTGTCACACCGCGAATGGAGTGGTAACATCCGCGAGTTGCGGAATCTGATGGAGCGCACGCTCCTGTTGACCTCGAAGCGAACGCTGGACGCCGACGATTTTACGGAGCCGGCGCCGGTCCATCCGGGTGGCGAGCCGCTTCCATTTCCGGCGACGCTGGCCGCCATCACGCGTGCCGCGGCGCACAGCATGTTAGGCTACTGCGGGGGTAACAAAAGCGAGGCCGCGCGCCGTCTGGGCATCTCCCGCCCGCGGCTGCAGCGCCTTCTCGACGCGACCGACGACACCGTCGATCTCAATCACGAAGCCGAGGTGGAATCATGAGAAAGTTTATAAGACCATTGGCGACGCTCGCGATCGCCGCGCTGGCGGCGTGCGGGAGTGACAGCACGTCCCCGACTCAGATTCAGAAACCGACGAGCGATCTGCATTTCATCCGCCTGAGCTCGGGTGCGCCACCACTCGAAACGACCATCGTGTCGTTCTACGCCGTGAAAGGGCAGGATCGCGAGGTGCGCGTTCAGCTGCGCGACGGCTCCGATTTCCTGCGCTTTCGCGTGTTCTCGAATTCCCTCGACACGCGTCCGGACGGCAGCACCATCGCGCCGGGCGATTCCATTCTCATCACGATCACGATACCCGATCCCACGACGTTCGCCGCGGACTTCCAGCCCGCGGGTCTCAAGTTCGCCTCTCCGGCACGGCTCCAGTTCGAATTCGCCGACTGCGACAAGGATCTGAACGGAGACGGCGTCGTCACGGCCACCGACAGCGCTCTCATTCTCCAGCTCTCGACGTGGCGCCAGGAGACGGCATCCGCACCGTGGGTGAAGATCAACAGCACCGTCGAGACCAATATCAACGAGGTGCAAGCCGACATTTCCGGCTTCAGCGGGTACGCGCTCGCCTACTGACGGCGCCGATGCAATTCTCCTCCGCTAGCGACGCCCTGCTCCAACGCGTCCGCGATCACACGAGCGCGGGTGAGTGGAGCGACGCTCTCGCGATTCTTCGTGAGCAGGGCGATGCGGCTCGGTCGCACCCGGAGCTGGCGACGATGCGCGCGGATGCCGAATTGCGCACCGGTCATCCGCGGGAGGCACGACAGTGGCTCGCGTCGACCCTGCCGGCAATCGAGCGGAGTGGCGATCGTGTCGCGTTGCGCAGGGCTGTCAATCAACTCGGCGTGGCAGAAGTGGAGCTCGGAGCGCTCGACGCGGCCGAGCACGTCTTTGCGCGTGCGCTGGAGCTCGCACGCAGCGATGGCGACGATCTACTCATGGCGCATGCGACGAACAACATGGGCGCGATCGCCAACATTCGTGGCCGGCGGGAAGAAGCGCTCGGTCTGTATCAGCTCGCGATTCCGGCATATCAACGGTTAGGCAACGTCGCCGGCCTCGCGCAGAGTCTGCACAATATGGCGCTGAGCTTTCGCCACCTCGGTCAGCTCGCGCGGGCGAGCGAGTACGAGCAGCGGGCGATCGGCTACGCGACGGAAAGTGGGAATGGCGCCCTCATCGCGCTGGCGTGGCGTGGCCGCGCCGAGGTATCGCTGCTCTCGGGGGACGCGCGACTGGCGGAGGTCGGCGCGCTGCGTGCCGCGTCGGAGTTTGCGAGAGTGCCGGATCGCATTCGCGAGGCAGACGCATTGCGGGTCGTCGGAGCGGCCCGCCTGACGCTCGGCCGCGTGGACGAAGCACGCGCGGCACTCGACCGCGGCCTCGCCCTGGCGCGTGAACACGGCAGCAAGTTGGTGGAAGGAGAGACACTGCGTGTGCTGTCGGCGTGCCTGGCCGAGGTGGGCGACCGTGAAGGCGCGCGTCAGCAGTTGGCGACGGCAGTCGGCATCTTCACAACCCTCGGCGCGGAAGAGCAGCGTCTGGAAGCGGAAGAATGGGCGAAGCGACGCTTGTGGGCAGAGGGTTAACGGGGAAGCGCGCTGTAGCAGAGGCCGAACCGGTCAGGTTTCCCCGTACAGAAGAGATCCGACGCCCTCACCAAACTTCCACCCCTTGCCCGACGGAGAAAGCCGTGACGGGCGGGCAATTTCCGGTGCGTTACGCATTTACCAACGGAGATTGCTCATGCTCTCATATAAAGCAGCCGCCCTCGTCGTCCTCACCGCCGGAGCTGGTGTTCTCAGTCTGACCGCGGCGCGATGGAGCGGCGCGAATCGCTCGCGGGTCGAGTTCACCGACTTCGGCAGGACGGTTCGCGCGACGAGTCCCGTGTTCGACGCGCGTCTGGCGCCTGCGTCGGATGCGGGCGTGAAGGCGTTTCGCATTCCCATCAAGGACGCAACGATCGAGATCGCGAAGGGCGTGACATATCAGGGGTGGACGTTCGGCGGAACGGTGCCGGGGCCGGTGATCCGCGCCCGAGTGGGCGACCGGGTACGCGTAACGGTGGTGAATCAGTCGCCAATGCCCCACTCGATCGATTTCCACGCTGCTCGCATTCCCGCGAATGTCGCCTATCGCATGATCATGCCTAACGACTCGGTGTCATTCGAGTTCGTCGCCCGTGACGCGGGCGCGTTCATGGTGCACTGCGGCACGCCGCCGGTGACGATGCATATCATGCAGGGCATGTATCTGCCGATCGTCATCGATCCGCGCGACGGCTGGGGCACTACCGCCGACAAGGAGTTCATCCTCGTTCAGAGCGAGTTCTACGCGAAACCCGGTGATACCGCGAAGGTGAACAGCAGCGTCATGGCGGCGATGCAGCCCGATTGGCAGGCGGCGATGGCCAAACAAGCAAGCCATGTCGTCTTCAACGGCCGGGCGTTCCAGTACAAGGACAATCCGCTCAACGTCGACGTCGGCGATCGTGTTCGCTTCTTCGTCGTGAATGCCGGCCCGAGCTTCAACAGCGACTTTCACATCGTTGGTGCCGTCTTCGACCGCGTGTATCCCGACGGCGAGCCGGCGCATGCCCTCAGTGGCGTCCAGACGTACCTGATTCCAGCTGGCGGCGGCGCGGTGTTCGAGACGGTCTTCGCGGCCGATGGCAGCGGCGAGGGGCTGTATCCGTTCGTCACTCACAGCTTCGCCGACGCCGAGAAGGGCGCGGTGGGAATTATTCAGGTCGGCGTCCCGAAACTGTATGCCCACATGGATCATTGAGCGCCGTGCGGCCCGGTGTCTGCGTGAAACCCAGCATTGCTCGGGAATCACCACCATCGGAGGGTTTACATGGCACTCATGGACATCGTGCAACAGCATCTCGGTCAGCCCGAGGTGAGTCAGATCAGCCAGCAATTGGGGATCAGCCCGGTCGTCGCGCAGACCGCCATTGCCGCCGCGATCCCGATGATCGTCGGCGGCATGGCTCGTCATGCATCGCAGCAGCAGGGGGCGAACAGTATTCAACAGGCAATCACCGCTCACGACGGCGTCACCGACGATGTCGGGAGCGTCCTGCAGGCCGGCCCACCAGCGGATGTCGGCGGCTCCGGCGGCTTGTTAGGCAAGATCCTGGGTAATCACCAGGACAATGTGCAGCAGGGCGTCCAGCAGGCGAGTGGTCTGGACACGGAGAAAGCACGGAAGCTGTTGATGATGCTTTCGCCGATCGTCCTTGGCGTGCTCGCGCGGCGCGAATTCGGCGGACAGAACGCGCAGCAGATGGATCCCGGACAACTCGGCGGCGTGCTGCATCAGGAAGCGCAGAATGCCGCGCAACAGTCGCCGCATGTCGGCGGGCTACTCGGGAAGATTCTCGGTGCGGTGCAATAGGTGATCGGTGATCGGTGATCGGTGATCGGTAACTGTCAGTTTGCCGACCACCGTTCATCGACCACCGTTCACCTATTGCACCGTCAAATCCCTCGTCTGCACTTCCTGACCGTTGACGAGGACGTGCACGGTGTACTTGCCGGCGGGCCAGCCGGTCGGTTTCGAAATGTGAAACTCGGTGTAGGCGTCCCCGTTAGGCGATATCGTTTCGGTCCGCTCGTTGACGACCTGACCATCCTGGTACGTCCACCGCGCCGTGAGCTGCGTATTGGGCGCTGACCCCGTCGTGTGCACCGAGGCAACGAGGGTATCGCGCGTCGCGAACGCGCTGGTCGGATTGATGACGTGCTTGTCGGCCGAGATGCCACGACCCACGGTAATATCCGCGACTTGAACAGTCCCTGGCGCGGGCGCGATCGCCCCGCCGGAAGCCTGCGTCGTCGGCTGATCCGATTTCTTTCCACACGCCGCGACCACGATCAGCGACAGAACGAGCGGCATCGTGCGAGCGACTGCCCGCATTGGAAAAGCTGGCATGCGAGTCACCTCACGCATTGGGTGGCAGGGTCAGGACCTGGCCCGGCTGGATCAGGTCGGGGTTCTTGATCTTGTCACGGTTTGCATCGTAGATCGCATGCCACTTGTTAGGGTCGCCGTACACGTGCTTCGCGATCTTGGAGAGATTGTCCCCCGACTGTACGGTGTAGCTCCTCGCCTGATCGGCGGGCGCCGTGCTCGAGCTGCCGCTCTGCACGTCCGAGAAATTCGCCGCCGGCTTATCGCCGCTGTTCGAAGTATTGTCTGGCATCGATCCCCCTCGCTGCGTGAGAAATGCCTGGCGAGGTGCAGGATGCATTCCGCACGACGCCTGCGGCCTCGCATCCAGGGGTTCGGTTAGGCGGAGTGTGATCCAGATCGCATTGGGACGGCGATAGCCCTCCGTTAGGCCCTTGGAGCCGGGTGAGTGCATCGGCCACTCGGGATCAGACGTCGGGGATTTGCCGACGTGTTCTGCGGAATGAAACGGACTGACGCGTCGCCCCCGTTCATCGAGCTTGGAGCCATACGCGAATTCCGCGGCGGTTCATATGCAAAGCACGATACTGGCGCATACTCGCCATCGGGTGGCGGCGACGTTTTTCTGGCGCGGGCTTCTGATCACGTTCTGCGCCGCGATTGCGGTGCGGTGGCCGGTCGATGGTCTCGTGCTGGCCATGGCAGTGGTCGGAGCGCTCGCGATCGGCTTCGGGATCCACGATGTGCTCACGGCCGCGCGCGTCCGATCGGATGAATGGTGGTGGTTGCTGCTGGTACACGGCGCGCTGAACGTCCTCTTCGGCGTTGTCTCCGTCGTGGCGTTAGGCCTGTCGCGTCGCGAGATGCTGCTGATCTTCGTTGGCTGGCTCGCGATCGCCGGTGCGGCTGCGATCAGCACGACGTTACTGATCGGCGCGCGGCGTATGACAGTCCTCACTTGCCTCGCGATTTTCCTCGCGAGCGCACTCGCGATCATGTGGCTCGCGACGGATTCGCGACTGAACGCACTGATTCTTCTGTATGCGGGCGCGTGTTACGCCACGCTGTTCGGCTTGACCGAAGTCGGTCTCGGCCAATGGCTCCGCCACGCAGCACCCGAATTGAGCTCGTCAACCGGAGGTATACGTCCCAATGCGTCGTCTCTTCGGTAGTCTCCTGATTCTGCACGGCGTCGCGCACGCCGGCGCCGGCGCGTGGGTGAATGGCACGCGGCCCGAGTGGTGGGTGAATATCCTGTGGTTGATCGCGGGCGCGGGATTCCTGACGGCGGGGGCGGGATTGCTCGGCGTGCCGCGCCTCGATCGACACTGGCGGCCACTGAGCGTGATCGCGGCCGTGTCGTCGCTCGCGCTGCTGGCGATTTTCCCCCATCCCGTGTTGATGATCGGTGCGGCCATCGACGGCGCGTTGCTCATCACGGCAGTTCCCTTTGCGCGCGAGATCGTCGTGCGAACCGCCGGCGTGCCGGCGCATCCGCCCCACCGGCACCTCTCCGCGTTAGGCACGACGTTCGCCCTCGCGCTCACGGCGTATTTCTCGACCCTCGTGCTACTTCGTCCGTGGCATATGCGCTGGGGCGTCAGCGACTCCGAGCTCGCGAGCGTTCTCCCGGGCGACGAGCGGGTGACCCATCCGAGATATCGGATCGACCACGGAGTGACCATCAACGCGCCGGTCAGTGCCGTGTGGCCATGGCTCGCGCAGATCGGCCAGGACCGCGGCGGCTTCTACAGCTACGACTGGCTCGAACGGCTCATCGGCGATCCCGTCCACAACGTCAATCGCGTCGTGCCGGAATGGCAATCGATCGAACGTGGTGACTTCGTGCGGGCCGCGCCGCCGCACTATCTCGGCGGTGTCTTTGGAGAGCGTCTTGGCTGGCCGGTGGCTCAGGTCGTTCCTGGTCGGGCGCTCGTGCTCGACGGATGGGGCGCATTCGTTCTGGTGCCCGTGAATGACACGACGACGCGGATGCTGGTGCGGACGCTCGGCGCGACTCCGCCGTCGATTAGCGGCGTTCCACTCGCGTCGTTAGGTACGCTCGTCTTCGAGCCTGCCCACTTCATCATGCAGCGTCGGATGCTATTGGGGATCAAGGAACGCGCCGAGAGCGCGTGGACACACTGATGAGGTCACGTATGCAATCGCGTCGAATTCTCATCCTGTATGGAACTCGCTACGGGCAGACGGCGAAGATCGCCCGGCGACTCGCGGACATGTTCACGACGTGGGGTGACGATGTCACGCGCGTGAACGCGGAGGAGGTCCGGTCGCCGATCGACGTACGGCTGTACGATGGCGTGATCATCGGGGCGTCCGTGATTCGTGGACGGCATCAGCCCACAGTTCGAGCATTCGTGCGGCAAAATGCGTCCGCGCTGAACAGCATGCCCTCGGCGTTTCTTTCCGTGAGTGGATCGGCCGCCAGCCCTGACGAGCGCGGGCGCGCCGAAGCGCGGCGTTGTATCGAGAAGTTCCTCGAACAAACGCGCTGGCGGCCTGCCATCACAGAGATGATCGGGGGCGCGATGGCCTACACGAAGTACGGTGTGGTACTCCGCTGGATCATGAAGCAGATCGCGAAACAGAATGGCGGCCCGACGGACATCACTCGCGATCACGAGCTCACGAACTGGATGCAAGTCGAGAACTTCGCCGCGCGGTTCCAGGCGAGGATTGGTCTTTCTGCTTCACCCGTTGGAGAGGCGACCGTAGGCGTCTCCTCAAAATCGAGTGCCGATGAAGACGCGGCGGCGGTGAAATCCCTATGACGACAGTTGCCGGCGGCGTGGCTACCGAAGTCGACCAGTCATTGCAACTGCAGGTTCAACCTGCGCTTGCCGGTCGCAATCGCCTGACAACGGCATTTCGGCTCGTGCTCGCAATTCCACATCTGCTCCTCGTCGGCGGCCCGGTCGCGGTCGCGTTCTCCTGGGGAACGCGGACGGACGTCGTGCGAAATTCAAACTGGGCCGCGAATGGCGGCCTTCTTGGCGCCGTGGCGATGATCGCGGCGTTCATTACCTGGTTTGCGATTCTGTTCACCGGACGTTATCCCGACGGGCTCTGGGATCTCGTCGCCTTTTACCTACGCTGGCGGGCTCGCGCGATGGCATACGTGAGCCTTCTCCGCGACGAGTATCCGCCCTTCGGGGATGGCGCGTATCCGGTGGAGCTGATGCTGCACCGACCAGCGCCACCGAGAGACCGGCTCACGGTTGCCTTCCGTCTCGTCCTAGCAATACCGCAGCTCGTCGTGCTCTGGGCGGTCTCTGTCGCATGGGCGATTGCGACGGTAATCGCCTGGTTTGCCATTCTGTTCTCGGGGCGCTACCCGGCGACCCTCTACGATTTCAGCGTCGGCGCGTTGCGGTGGAATATTCGCGTCGAAGCGTATCTGCTGCTCCTTTACGATCAGTACCCGCCCTTCTCGCTGTCGTAAAGTCGTTCTCGACACAGGGCTACTCACGGCTGCACTCACTCACTGAGGGGCAGCCGTGAGGCTATCGGGAGTCCGGGCCTTCGGCCGTACGTCGGGGGTTCCCCGACAAGAGCTCGGCGAGAACAGGAACAGAGCGTCGCCTTTTCCTCACGCGACTTCCGCGAACCGCCCGACAGAGGCGAAGGCCAGTAAATCCTAAACTCTTCTCCACAACGAAAGAGCACGGAGCGCACCGGATAAGCCGCTGCACCCGCTCTGGTGAGAGGAGAAGCCCGATATGAAAACACGTTACCTCACGAGTCTCGCGCTGACCGCGGTGTTCGCGATCGCCGGCTCGACGCATGCACAATCCGTTCGCCTCGCCGTGGGCACGGACAGCAAGCTGTGGATCGAGGGCGGCTCCAACCTGCACGACTGGACGTGCCGAGCGAGCTCGATCGACGCGGCCATCGACGTTGACGAAGCGTTCCTGAAGACGGCCGCCGCAACGCCGTCCCTCTTGAAGAAGGTCCAGGTCAAAGTGCCGGTCCGCAACCTGAAGTGCGGCCACGGCGGCATGGACAACAATCTGTACAAGGCACTCAAGGCGGATGACACGCCGGATATCAGCTACATCATCGCGACATTCGACGTCGTGCCCGGCGCGACCAATGACTCGTTCACGGTGAAGACCGTGGGCGCGCTCAAGATCGCGGGCACGGAGAAGACCGTGAGCATGGACGTGATGGCGACGCGACTCGAAGACGGAAGCATTCGTGCCGACGGCGAGCTGCCACTGCTCATGACCGACTTCGGCGTCAAGCCGCCAACGGCGATGCTCGGCACTCTCAGAACGAGCAACAAGGTCACCGTGAAGTTCTCGCTCCTCGTCGGCCCACAAACCATCGCCGCCGCTGTCGACGGCGTACAACGCTGACTCGAGACGTCAGCTCGCTGCCTCGCCGGCTTCAATGGCAGACCCGATTCGCCGGCGAGCTCAGTCCACCCCCTTCACACACACGCTCGAGTCGCACGGAGGATTTATGAAACGCTCAACGAAACTGCTGCTCGCCGTCGCGGCGGTCCCTTTCCTGGCCGCGTCGCTGATTGCTCAGCAAACCAGCCAAGCCGTCGACTCGGGGACGAAGACCGAGACGGCGAAGCCGAAGACCGATTCCACCTCGCAGAAAGCAAACAAGATCAGCACCGTGCCGGCGATCGAATTCCAGCACATTCGTCCGGCGGACAAGCGCGGCCTCAACGTTTTCGAGACGCCCAAATTCGACACCGTGCCCTACACGGGTTTCAAGCTTGGCTGGGGCGCGGCGATGACGCAGCAGTTCCAGGGGCTTCGGCACAGCAACACCGCGGACTCCATTGGAACAGGCATCAATCAGAATCGGCTGATCGCCATCGGCAATGGTTTCAATAACGCGGTGGCGAATCTGTACCTGAACGCGCAAGTGGCACCGGGCATCCGGCTCGCGATGACCAGCTACGCCTCGGCACGGCATCATCAGGAGTCCTGGATCAAGGATGGCTACGCGCTGATCGACGCATCGCCGATCGATAACTCGATTCTCAACAGCATCATGAACTACACGACGCTGCGCGTCGGACACTTCGAGATCAACTACGGCGACGCGCACTTCCGCCGTACGGACAACGGCCAGGCGATGTTCAATCCGCTCGTCGGCAATTACATCCTCGATGCCTTCACGACCGAGATCGGCGGTGAGGTCTACGTCCGCACTGGTCCCTGGCTCGCCATGGGCGGCGTCACGGGCGGTGAAGTCCATGGTCAGGTGACCACGCCGGCGAAGCGCTCCGAGAGCTGGCTGAGCAAAGTCGGCTTCGACGAGTCCTTCTCGAAGGATCTCCGCTTCCGCCTGACGGGCTCGATGTACGCCAACGGTCAATCGGCAAGCAACACGTTGTTCACCGGCGACCGCGCGGGCTCTCGCTACTACGATGTGCTCGAGAACTCGCAATCGACCGAGACCGCCAATGCATGGTCAGGCGCGATCCGGCCCGGGTTCAGCAACAACGTGCACTCCTACGTGGTGAACCCGTTCATCAAGGTCGGCCCGATCGAGTACTTCGGGAACTACGAGACCGCGTCGGGCAAGGGCGCCGCCGAGCTGACCAATCGCACGATCCGTCAGTACGTGAGCGAGGGCGTGTTCCGCTTCGCTGGTGATGCTCTCTACGCCGCGGCTCGATACAACAGCGTGAGTGGCGAGCTGGCCGGCATCAAGAACGACATCAACGTCAATCGCTGGCAATTCGGCGGTGGCTGGTTCGTCACACCGTTGCTCCTGGCGAAGGCCGAATGGGTGAATCAGAAGTATCTGAACTTCCCAACGACCGACATCCGCAACGGCGGGCAATTCAAGGGCTTCATGTTCGAGGGCACGCTGGCCTTCTGAGGCAGCACGGGCCCAAAACGGTCAGGAAGACAAATCATACGAGGGAGGAGTCAGCAGTGGGCGCGCGGTCGAGAGACCGCGCGCCCTTGTTGTTGAAGACCAATGGAGATCGCTGCCTGCCGAACCCCTACATAAATCCTCCATTCCCCGACGGTTCGGCGCACGCATTCCTCGCAGATTGCTGCAGCGTCAGACAAGACGTGACGCCGCAATGTCCTACCGATGCAAGCGAGGTCTCCATGTCCACCATCACGAATCCAGAGCTGACGGCGACGATGAATGTGCGGATTCCCATCGGTTCATTTTCGCTGAATGGCCGGCTGGTGATGGGCAGCGAGGCACGCGGTCTCGTGATCATTGCCAACGGCGACGGCGACCACCTATACGATGAGACGAACGCCTTCGTCGCGCGCCGACTGATCGCATGTGGCTTCGCGACACTCACCGTGGACCTCCTGACACCTAACGAGGCGATCGAAGATGCCGAGAGCTCTTCCCTCCGCTTTCACCAGGGGCTGTTGGCGTCGCGTCTGGTGAAGGTCACGCGGTGGGCTCGGGCGAGACTCGTCTTCTCGGGCCTCGAGATCGGTCTCTTCGCGAGCGGCCTCTGTGCTGGGGCAGCCCTCGCCGCCGCTTCGGTGTCGGCAGACATTCGAGCGGTGGTCTGCCGCGGCGCCCGGGTGGACGTCGTCGTGCCGCAGCTTCATCACGTGCGCGGCGAAGTGCTGTTGCTGGTGGGCGAGCGCGATACGGTCCATCTGGACGCGAGCCGCGGCGCCTTCTGGCTGTTGCCGGAGACGGCCCGTCTGGAGATCGTGCCTAACGCTGGACACCTGCTGGACAGTCCGGAAGCGCTCGCTCTCGTGGCGCGCGAAGCCGAGCGCTGGTTCACCCGCACGCTGGATCTGAGTACCGACGAGTTCTCGATGGAAGAGGCCCTCACCGATGCGGACTTCAGCGTGCCGATGCCTGCCTGACCAGGGTCGTGCTCGCGCGTCCAGTTACTTCTTCCGCGAATACCCGGAACAACACCTGGCGCTCCGGCGTTGGGTCGGAAGCGTCCAGAGCGTGCGGCACGATCTCTCGAACCAGAGCCAGCGTCGACGCAAATGCGGCGACATCGTCCGGTGAACCGTCCGGATCGGGAATGTGCACGACGCCGTGGACGATGACGCTCTGCCAGTCGTATAGCCCCTCGATCTCGTCAACCTCGAAGGCAACCCACGGATGATGGCGAAGCGTCGAGAGCTTCGTGCCGGGACTGGTTCGCCCGTGCAGCCAACCATTCGAATAGACGTAGTGAACGGGCTCTAGGTCCACACGGTCATGGAAGCTGAACGCGATTCGACCGACGTGATTCCGTGCGAGCAACGCGTCGCTTTCGCCGCGCGTCAGCTCGTGAATTGCCGGTCTCTGCTTGGCACGTGGGCTTTTCATGGTCTCCACTCCGATCCCACAGAATAGCCGCTCTGCAGGGCGGCGAAAGCGTCCGACTGCCCCTGCCGCGGTCAGGGTTTACCCTACATAGATTCAGGCGCCCCCCGAACGATTCTCGTGTGGCTGGAGGTCATAGTTCAAGGACCTGTCCAGTTTTGGGAGCGCGCAGTGTCTGTCAGCCACGGCATTCATACCACTCTAGCTCCGACACGACGAGAGTCGCGCCGACCGCCGCGCCCGCCTCAGACTGGCCCCGTCCACACTATGGCATTGCGCGTTCCGCTCACGATCAAGCTCGTCGGCGCCAATGCGCTCGCGCTCGGCATCGTGATCGCCGCGGTCTATGCAACTTCGGTGGGCCGCCCGTCACTCGAGCTCATCATCATCGCGACGATCGTTGCGATCGTCGCCTTTGGAGGGCTCGTCGTGATCGCGCTGTTGCCGTTGCGGGGCATCGAGGCTGTCGCCTCTCGTGTGTGGCGAGGTGACTTCGGCGCCCGCGTGGATTCGTCGGCAGTCGCTGACCAGGACATGAAGCGCATCGGGAGGACCTTCAACCTCCTCCTCGACGGGCTCGTCGCCGACCGCAGCCGTATGCAGAAGCTCGCCACGGCGGTAATCGACGCTGGCGATCGCGAGCGCGCGTCACTCGCTCGCGAGCTGCACGATTCCACGGCTCAACAGCTGGCTGCACTGGTGCTGCAGCTGAGTGCCGCGGCGCGAGACGCGTCCGATCCGGCGCTCACGAGCCGATTGGACGACATGCGCGAGCAGGCGAAAGCAACCCTCGAGGAAGTCCGTCTTCTGTCGCACACCGTGCATCCCCGGGTGCTCGACGACCTCGGGCTCGTGGCCGCCCTCAAGAAGCTCGGTCGCGAGGTAGGCGAAGTGAGCCACCTGGACGTCGAGGTGATCGCGCCGACCGAGTCGCGCGATGTCCCGCCCACGACAGCGGCGGTGTTGTACCGCGTCGCTCAGGCCGCGGTCCATAACGTCGTGCGACACGCCGCCGCGCGTCATGTCGATCTGCACCTCAGTGCGACCAGCACCGAGGAAAATGACGGGCTGGTCGTGCTCGAGATCATCGACGATGGCCGTGGGTTCGATGTCGCCGACGCCGAGCGCCGACGCCCCGGAATGGGCCTCTTCACGATGCGGGAGCGGGTCGCGCTGGCCGGTGGAACCTTCGAGATTGCCAGCAGAATAGGCGAAGGAACGCGCATCACCGCCTCGCTGCCACTCGGTCGACTCAACGACATGCAGACGGAGCTACCAAATGACTGATGGCGTTATTCGGGTGGTCCTTGCCGATGATCACACCGTTGTCCGTGCCGGTCTGAAGGCCGTGCTTGGCGCGGCGCGCGACATTCATGTCATCGGCGAGGCATCGAACGGCCGCGAGGCAGTCGCGATGGCCGAGCGTCTCGATCCCGACGTCGTGGTGATGGACCTAACGATGCCCGAGTTGGACGGCACTGGCGCAACGAAGGAGATCGCCCAGAAGGGCCTGCGCAGTCGGGTGCTCGTCTTGACGATGCACCTCGAGGATGACTACCTCGTTCCGCTCATGGAAGCGGGCGCCGCCGGATATCTCGTCAAGAGCGTCGCCGATCGCGAGCTCGTGGATGCCGTGCGTGCCGTTGCACGTGGAGAGATGTACGTTCGTCCAGCCGCAGCACGGGTCCTTGCGCAAAACCTCTCGAAGCGCGCGGCGTCCCAGTCCGAGCACCAACGCTTCGAGCAGCTCACCCAGCGCGAACAGAACGTTCTGCGTCTCGTGGCTCAGGGCTATTCGGCGCCGGAAATTGGCGAGCAGTTGTTCATCAGTCCCAAGACCGTGGACACCTACAAGCAGCGCATCCAGGAGAAGCTCGGGATTGCCCACCGCTCCGACTACGTACAGTTTGCGCTCAAGCTGGGGTTGCTGGCCAAGTAAGTGAGCGGCTGGCGGCAGGCCCCGCGATCTCCGCTCCCTCCGGCATGCCGCTGCAACGAATTCGATCGGTTACGATTGCGCTCTGCGTAGCGATTGGCGTTCTCGTCGTCCCACTCGGTCTGACGCTGCGCGACCTGCATCGCGACCCGAGTGTTTCTTCATGGTTGCGAGTCGCGGCGCTAGTGGCCGCCATGGCCGGTGTCAGCGTCGCGCTGCAGCGCCAGCGAGCCATTCGTGCCGCGCTCGCCGAGCGACAGCGGCTCGAGGAAGAACGGCACGCTTCGGATGCCATGTTCGCCGGCATCCTCGCCATCGCGGCGGATGCCGTCGTGACGATCGACGAACAGCACAGGATCATCCACTTCAACAAAGGCGCGGAGGAGATCTTCGGTTGGCGCGCTCCGGAGGTCATCGGTCAGACGCTGGGCGTCCTCTTGCCCGAGCGTTTCCGTGAGCGGCATGGCGCCTTTGTCGACGAGTTTGGCCGCGGAGCCGAGCCAGCCCGTCGCATGGGCCACCGGCGCGAAGTTGCCGGCCGCCGTCGCGATGGGTCGGAGTTCCCAGCCGAAGCATCGATCTCCAAGCTCGACCTCCCCGGCGGACGCCGCGTCTTCACGGCGGTGGTGCGCGACATTACCGAGCGTCGGCGAGCGCAGGAGAACGAGCGCTTTCTGGCCGACACCTCGGCGCGACTCTCCGCTTCGCTCGGCTTCGAGGAGACGTTACAGACCATCGCCGAATGCGCCACGCCCGCGCTCGCAAACTTTTGCCTGGTGGACGTGATCGACGGCGCGCACTTCGTCCGGCGGGCTTCGATGGCATCGCCTAACGGCACCGCAACCGCAGCCGCGAAAACACTCGCCGAGCAGGTACTGACCTGGGACTCGCCCTTTCCCGTGGTCGATGTCATCCGCCGCGGCAAGGCGGAAATGATATCGGAGGTGGACGATTCATGGCTCGAGGCGCATGAAGAAGATCCCAAGGTCCTGGAACAATGGCGCCAGCTCCAGGTGCGCTCGATGCTCGTCGTGCCACTCGCCGTCGGCGAACGGTCGTCCGGCGCCATCACGCTGCTCGAGCTCGACGGACGCTCTCCCTTCGGAGCCGACGTGCGCGACCTCGCGGAGAAGTTCGCGTCGCATGCGTCGCTCGCGCTGGAGAACGCTCGGCTGTATCGCGAGGCGCGCCGTGCGACCGAGGGACGCGATCAGGTGCTCGGCGTCGTTTCCCATGATCTACGCAACCCTCTCAGTGCGATTGCGATGTGCGCGAGCGCGCTGCGCGAAGACACGAATCTCGGCGACACTGAGCGTGAGAGCTTGCTCACGACGATCGTCGAGTCCACGGAATGGATGAATCGGCTCATCCAGGATCTGCTCGATGTTGCGAGCATAGAGACTGGCAGGTTGTCACTCGAACGCGCTCGCGAGTCCGCCTTGTCTCTCGTCTCCCGAGCTGTCCGGATGTTCGAGGTCGAGGCGACACAGCGCCGCGTGGCGCTCATCGAGCAGGTGCCGACTGAGCTGCCGATGCTGGCCGTGGACGCGTCCCGCATCCTGCAGGTGCTTGGCAACTTGCTGCGCAATGCGCTCAAGTTCACAGCCGATGGCGGGCGCATCACCGTCGGCGCCGAAATGCGAACAGCTGCTGTCGTCTTCTTCGTGCGCGACACTGGTCCGGGTATTCCGCTCGCCGACCAGCCGCGTGTGTTCGATCGCTACTGGCATTCGCGCCGCACAGCGAACAAACGCGGTACGGGCCTCGGACTCTCGATCGCGAAGGGAATCATCGAAGCTCATGGCGGACGTGTCTGGCTCGAGAGCACGCCGGGGCAGGGCACAACCTTCTATTTCTCCATTCCGGCCGAGGCGCTCGCGTCGATGCCAGGCTCTACGGAAGGCGTGCGCACGGCCTAGGACATTGTGGCTGCTGCCTGTTGCGTCGACAGCAGGCGGACGTCTGTGAATCAAGCGCATGCTTTTGGGGGCGACGTCGCCGCCCGTCCCCCTGTGGCGCTCGTCTCGCAGACATGCCCTCAGTGTCCTCCCGCATTTCCTCGCCCGCCATGTCCCAGACCGCCTTTGCGCTCGCCGTGGCGCGCGCCGAATTGGCGACGTCGCGGCGCCGCGTGCTCATCGGACTCTTCGCGGTGGTGACTGGTGTCTTCCAGATCGCGGGTCTCCGGGCGTCGCCGTGGGTGTATGGGGTGCTCGGCTTTTGGATGGCACTGACCTTTCTTTCGGCGCCCGTGTTGCGACGCGCGCGCACGGCCAGAGATGCCGATCTCATGCAGGCGCTCTCGTATTACGTCGACGCGACGATCGTCACGATCGCCTGCGCCATGATCGGTGCGGGCTGGTGGGTTTCGATAACAATCGTCGCGTTCGGGGTGACTTTCGCCTTCGCGACTCTGCCGCGACGTCGGGCGCAATACGCCGCCCTGTACGCCCTCGCGTGCTTCAACGCGCTCATTCTCGCGGAGACGCTGGGCTACGTGACACCCGTCGGTTTTGCCGGGCTTCCACCCCTTCGGGAGAACTACGCGATTGCCTTTGCTGCCGCGTTCTTCGGAACGACGATGATCGCGACGTTCGGCACAGTACAGGTGACCTTCGTGCGAGTCATGCGACGCGCCAGGGAGCGCTACGAGCTTCTGCTTGCCACCGCGCCCGACATGATTCTGAGCGCGGATAGCGAAGGGGTGATCGTCTCGGCTAACGAAGCGGCGCGTCTTTTCGTGCTGCGCGCTGGCGCAGTCGCGACGGATCCCACCTCGACGCGCCGGAATTCAGGCTCGGCGCTGATCGGTACGCAGGTCGCCCTGTTGGCGCATCCTGACGACCGCGAAGCATTCGCCACAGATGTGAATGCGGCCGCCGAAGGTCAGAGCCGCCAGCGGGAGATACGCCTGACGAGCACCGGCGAGCCCGGTTGGTACCTCGTGAGCTGCAACGCGATTCGTGAAGAAGAACGGATCACGGGCGTGCTCGTCGTCGCTCGTGAAATCACCGCGCGCAAGCGGCACGAAGAGATGGCGCGTCGCACCGAGGAGACGACGAGACAGGCACAGAAGATGGAAGCGATCGGGCGTCTCGCCGGCGGCGTCGCGCACGATTTCAATAACCTGCTGACCGTGATCGGAACGTACTGCGAGCTGCTGAAGCAGGGCGCGGCAGAAGGAACAGTGCGCATGGCCGACGTGGACGAGATCTACAACGCCACCGTTCGCGCCGCGGCGCTGACGAATCAGTTACTCACGTTCAGTCGCAAGCAGGTCCATCAGCCAAAGCTTCTCAACCTGAACGAGATCGTCGGTGGCATGGAGGAAATGCTGCGGCGGCTGATCGACACCGGCATTCGCATCGAGACGAAGCCATTTCCGAATCTGGCGACGCTGCGCGCCGATCCGGCGCAGATGGAGCAGATACTGCTCAATCTCGCGGTGAACGCCCGCGACGCGATGCCTAACGGTGGAGTGCTGTCGATCGAGACCGACGAGGCATTCCTCGATTCATCGTATGCCGCTTCCCATTCGGGCGTAGCGCCGGGACGTTATGTACTGCTATCGGTTGCCGATACGGGCGCCGGTATGGATGCCGAGACGCAGCAGCGCATCTTCGAGCCTTTCTTCACGACCAAAGCCCAGGGTGAGGGCACGGGACTCGGTCTCGCAACGGTCTATGGTATCGTCCAGCAATCCGGTGGCCACATCCAGGTGGACAGCGAATTGGGACGGGGCACGACTTTCCGCATCTACTTCCCGGTCGCGGCGGCCGAGGAGTCGGTGGCGTCCAGGGCTCCCCGGCGTCTGACGCCTCTTTCGGTGGATAGCACCTCGGGCGAGCCGCGAACGTTGACCAACGACATGTCGCTGCGGAGTCGCGGTGGGGAAACCGTGCTGCTCGTCGAAGACGGCGACGCGCTTCGCGAGGTGCTGGAGCGCGTGCTCGAGGAGCTTGGCTACGCCGTCTGTGTCGCGCGGGATGGAGAGGAGGCGCTCGCCTTCAGCGCGACGCATCGAGGCCCGATTCACGTTCTGATCACCGATGTCGTCATGCCGAACATCGGCGGGCGCGAGCTTGCGCTTGAGCTGTGGAAGACGCGGCCGGACACGCGCGTGCTCTTCATGTCGGGCTACACCGAAGACGCGATTCTCCACCAGGGACTTCGTCGATCCACCGTTGGTTTTATCGGCAAGCCGTTTCGCCCCGACTTTCTCGCGAGCAAGGTGCGCGAGATGCTGGATGGCGAGGGGAACGAGACGGCGCCCGGCCGGCGGGCAATGACGGCGTAGTCAACGGGCGGCGGGCGGCGGGCGGCGGGCGACGGAATTCGGAATGAAGCATTGATGGGGTGCCTCAGCTTGAGTGCTCGGCCCCCCATCATCAGCCTTTCGTTCCGAATCCCGGCCGCCGGCCGCCGGCCGCCGCCGCCTACGGATGCGTATTCGGATTGCTCGCGGTCTCGACATCCGGCAACGGCATGCAGCGCGCGCTGCCATACTGTCCACCGCCATAGAACGTGGCGCCCGGCGCCGGATTGAAGGGCAGATTGTATCGGATGTAGTCGCCGAGGTGCTGGCTCTCGAGAAAGAGTGAGCGGCGCCGCTCGGTAATGATCGCGCTGATGAGCGAAGTCGAATCAGTCGCGCCTACGTACGGCGCTTCGCTGCCGCCGCTCTTCGCGCGGAATGCGTCGATGATGGTGACTGTGTTCGCCGGATTCGAGGCGATGTCCGCCTCGGCGATGATCAGCTGCGCCTCATCGCCCGTCGCCAGACGAATCGGACTCGATGCGGTCGTGTATTTCGTCTGTACCCAGATCGGGATGCCCGTTCCGCCGGCGACTTTTCCGGTGTTCGTCACCGGTACGCGTGGATCGTTGAGGTTTCGATAGAGCGGTCCAACGGACGATCCGGAGTTGATCGCACCGCCGCCACCGAAGCCGTTGTCCGCCCAGACGCGGTTGTTCCGGCGCGAGTTCACCGTCGACGCGGTCGCGTAGTACACGAAGTTCACCGGTACGAGGACGGCGTCGGCACGAGCGCCCGCGAGGTCGCCCTTGTCGAGCTTCGCGCGCGCGCGGCCGACGAGCGCCATGAATCGAATGCTGTCCACACCGGCGGTCTGCGCGGCGTTGATCGCCTCCGTGAATTGAGTGATTGCTGAATCGAGCGCCTGAGCTGGCGTTATGGGTGAGCCGTAGGCGATGGTCTTGTCGGCGTTGAAGTGCGAGAACACCGTACCGCAAAATCCTTCCGCGAGCAGCAGCTGGCCGTAACCCTCGTACGCGGCCGCCTGCGCAAGCAGGAGCTGACGATTCGCTACCTGCGCGTCGGTCCAGCCCTCGAGCAGCCGGCGGATGTCGTCGGCGGAGACACGCGCGGTTTGCAGCGGACTGTACGTGCCGATTGCCGTGCAGTCTCCGGTCGAATAGCGCGTCGACGCGGAAGTGAAGGTGCGCGCCTCGTACGGCCAGCGGTCGGAGGTCTGTGTCGCATCCATCAATTCGTCGCCGATGAGCCCCCCCGCCACGATGTACGACCCGAAGGCGCACTCGAAGTCCGAGATCGCCCCGGTCACGAGCAGCTTGGCGTTCGTCGGGCTTTCCAGGGAGTTGGCGTCGATGCGGCTCGGGGAGGCGACTTTGAGCGCGTCGTTGCACGCCGCCGTAGCTACCAGCGCCGCCACAACGAGCGCTGGCGCCGCCTTGGCCCACAGTCTATGAAAAGTCATGAGTAAGTTTTGAATCAAGAGTTTGAAACAGGAGATCCCTCGTCGCTTCGCTCCTCGGGATGCAGGTGAGGCGCTCCGCGTCTCACCTGTCACATGCCGAGGTTGAGGGTCACGATCCAACTGGTGAGCTGCGGCAGAATGGCCTGCTCGAAGGGGATGTTGCCGCCGCGCGAGCCGCCGAGGAACGTCGCTTCCGGCTCGAAGCCTCCATAGTTCGTCCAGGTGTGCAGGTTCCGTCCCGAGAGCGAGATCGACGCGCGGCTGACATTGGCCATCCGCACGAAGCGGTCGGGGATGTTGTACGCGATCGTGAGCTCACGCCACTTGGCGAAGCCCGCGTCATCCACGAGCATGTTCGTCAGCAAGCCGTTCGATTGGACCTGGGCGACGCGCAGCGGATCGGCCTGTGTGGGCATGAAGTTCTCCACGCAGCGGCCGCCGAAAAGGAAGCAGCGTACGCGGGTGTTGCCGTCGATCTTCTTGTTGCCGCCACTGTAATCGATCTGTGTGTAGACACGGAAATCGCGCAGGAACGAGATCGTCGTGGAGAACGAGCCCTCGTACTTCGGAACGGAGGTGCCGAGATAGACGCGTGGCGCGACGATCGAAGTACCGGCCGCGTTGTAGCATGGCGTCGTGCCTCCCTTGCCGTCGTCGCAGAGCACCGAGCTCTTGATCGCGTTCCCCGTCGTCTGATCGATGGATGCCGCGACGACGCGCGGGCCGAAGAAGGAAAACGCGGGATAGTTGACCTTGTGCCACACACTCGGCGCGGTGGAATACAGTGCCGCGAGCACCGAGTCCGTCCCCTGCAACAGGCTCTGGACCTTGTTGTCGTTCGTGGAGATGCTCGCGTTCAAATCCCACGTCAGGCGATCGCTCCGATAGGCGACGCCGTGCAGGGCGAACTCCAGGCCCTTGTTCAGAATGCTGCCGGCATTGAATGGCTGGATGCTCGAGAAGCCGACGGACGGCGCGAGTTGCCGGAAGAGAATCGCGTCGGTGGTCTTCTTATGGTAGTACGTGGCCTCGAGACCGACGCGATCGTCGAGTGCCCCCGCGTCGAAGCCGAGCTCGTACTCCTTGCCGCGCTCGGGGCCGAGGTTCGGGTTGCCTAACGAGAGCGGAGTCACCGCGGGTGCGTCCGCCGGCCCACTGGCCGGCGAGTACGTCCGGAGGGCGTCGTAGGTGCCAGGAGCCTTGCCCGCTTCGCCGTAGGCGGCGCGAAGACGGAACGAGTTCAGGCGCGTCAACCAGGACTTATCGCGCCAGAAACCCAGATCGCTCAGCACCCAGCTCGCGCTGAACTTGGGATAGACCACTCGGTTGACGTTCTGGCCGAATGCACTGCTGTTGTCCCACCGGAGCGCGGCGGTGAGGAAGAGTTGATCGCGCCAGGAGAATTCCTCCTGTCCGTAGTAGCCGAGCGTCGCGAACTCCGCGGAGTTGCCGTACTCGCCCGGGCTCTGCGTGGTGGCGAAGATCGCGCTCAGGCCGGGCGTCGGAAACACCGAGCCCCAGGCGTCGAGCGTGTCGCCGAGCGTGTGATAGTATTGCGCACCGCCCGATGTCACGAAACGCGCGGAACCGGTGGCGTTCCACGTCGCACTCGCGGAGTAGTCCACGCTGCGATACGTCGTCGACACCTGGTCGATCTCGCGATAGCCCAGGGCGGAGCTTCCGATGGACGGTACCGTGGTGAGCGAATCGATGCGTGGCTGGTAGTAGTTGTTGCCCTCCCGCGTCCGATCGAGACCGAGGGTGAGACGGTGCTGGAACCATGTCGTTGGCCGATGCTCGAAGCGCACGCTGCCGGTGAAGCGATCGAGATCCTGCCACATCTTGTACACCTCGTCGTACTGCCAGGGCAGGGAGCTATAGAAGCCGTGCTGCCAGGTGTTGTACGTCGTCGGTGTCGCGTACAACGTCGTAAACACGCGCCCGCCGAAGCCAGCTTCCGCGCTGAGATACGTCGGTCCCGTGATGAAGCCCATGTCGGTACTCATGGTGAACTTCGGGCTGGGCGTCACCCCGAGATTCAGCCGGCCGCTGTATTTCCGGACGTTGTTGGTGGGCTCGGCGCCCTGCGAGTCGAGGAGATTGCCGCTCGCGTAATAGTTGAAGATGCCCGAGCCGCCACTCACGGAAAGCTCCGTCTCCTGATGACGGCCGTTCCGGAACAGATCGCCGCCGTTACCGGCGATGAGCGAATCCATATTGAGGGCGACGATCGGGCCAGTGGCGCCGCCCAGGTGTCCATAGTTCGTGGGGAATCGAGAACGCCAATCCTGGAAATAGTTGACGCCCTGTCGGGCCATCAGGTTCCATCGCGGCGCGCCGGTGGTTCCCTTTTTCGTGATGATGTTGATGACGCCGTTCGAGGCTTCGGTTCCGTACAGCGTCGCTGCGGACGGGCCTTTCAGCACCTCGATGGATTCGATGTCCTCGGGATTGAAGTCGTTGAGGCGCGAGATGGGACTGCTGCCGAACGCCTGGCTCGCCGGGCCGCTCGCGGCGCTGTTGTTGACGCGGACGCCGTCGACGTAGAGCAGGGGATTGTTACCTAACGAGAAGCTCGCATCACCGCGGATGCGAACCTGCGAGCCAGTGCCGACGGCGCCCGACGTCGGCAGGACCACGACGCCTGGCGCGCGGCCGTTGAGGAGTTGCTGCATGTTGCTGACCGGGGCGATCTGCGTCACCTCGGCGGCATTGACCGTGGCCACCGCATTGCCGATCTCTCGCTTCTGCGTCGCGCCGGGTGTGCCAGTGACGACGACGGCTTCGAGGCTGGCCGGATTGGCCGTGAGGGAAACGCCGAGGTTCGTATCGCCGACACGGGCAGAGACCCGCGATTCGCGATAACCGATGCGTCTCACCTCGATGGTAATCGGCGAGCCCACCGCTGCCGTGAGTCCAGTGAGCCGGAAGCGTCCGCGCTCATCGCTCGTGGCGCGCTGCGGGCCGTCGGCGACGATTACCTGCGCGCCGACGAGTGGCTCCTGACTACCGGCCGCAGTGATGGTTCCGGCAACGGTGCCGGCTTCCTGGGCAGCGAGCACAGCGCCGGGCAGCTGGGGTCGCAAGGCTGTGAATACACTGGCGATCGCAATGGCGGTGAAGAGGGTGGACAGCGTTCGCGCCGACGAATTGGCTATCGGCGACACGGGAGACGCAGTCCGAGACTGGGACCGTTCTGTCATGGACGACCTGTTGAGGAGAAGGGGATCGCGACGCGGCGTCTGCGCATGCCGGCAGTCGTCGCTACGGACCGTGGTCCAACTGCCAGAACCCCGTCATCCCTGACGACGTCACGCGATTTGTGAACTGGTGGTCGGTGGTCTGTGAACCGTGGTCGGCGATCTGTACAATTACCGATTACGGACCACCGCTCACCGACCACCGATCATGAATCTGCTCGTCATTCGTCACGCCATCGCGGAAGACAAGGAGCGCTTCGCCGAATCGGGGCGGAGCGATGATCAGCGTCCACTCACCGAAGAAGGGCGCTCGAAGATGCGTCGCGGCGCGGAGGGCGTGCGACTGGCGAGTCCCCGCGTGACGGTGCTCGCATCGAGCCCGCTCGTTCGCGCACGGGAGACGGCGGAGATCGTCGGGCCAGCGCTGAAGATCGCGCGAGTGGAGATCGTCGATGCGTTGCGGCCGGACCGGCCTTATGACGAATTGCTGGCCTGGCTCGGCAAACGTGCCACACCTAACGATGAGGACGATGTGGCGGTGGCGATCGTCGGGCACGAGCCGCATCTCAGCGGCCTCGTGACGTGGCTGATGACGGGTGAGAAGGACTCGCGCATCGAGCTGAAAAAGGGCGGGGCCTGCCTCCTGCATTTCGATGGGCCGCCTGCCGCGGGCGAAGCGACGCTGCGATGGCTGTTGACGCCTTCGCAGCTGCGGGATCTGGCGGGATGAGTATGGTGGTCGGTGGTCGGTGAAGTCGGAACGAAGCGCCGATAGGATGTGAAAGTTCGCCAACCACCAACCACCAACCACCAGTCACCCACGGCCAGTTCGTCCCTGGCACGGGACTGATCGCGCCCCCTCGCTACCAGTCGGCCACGAGGCCGGTATTGCCAAGCCTCGCTGGCCGGAGCATGTTCGCGTCGGCAACAGCTCGCGTCGCGGCGAGTGAAGACCTCCCCCCTCCTACCTGGTACCGAGGTCACGATGAGAAGTTGCTCATTCACGGTCGTCGCCGTGTGCTGTCTCGCGGCCGTGGCCGCGGGCGCGCAGGCGCCCACCGCCCGTCAGGGCAGCGTCACCGGTCGGGTGACCGACCAATCCACCGGTCTGCCGATCCCGAGCGCCGCGGTCGTCGTGACCGGGAGCAGTCTCGGAGCCATCACCAACGACTCCGGCGTGTATTCCATCCGCACCGTGCCGGCCGGAACGCACCAACTCCGAGCGAGCCGCGTCGGCTACGGGCCGGCGATTCGCACGGTGTCCGTAACGGCAGGTGGCACCACCACCGCAGATTTCATCATCAGCCATGTGCCGTTCGTGCTCGAAGAAGTGGTCACGACTGCGACTGGTGAGCAGCGTACGCGTGAGCTAGGCAACACGGTGGCGAAGGTCGATGCGGCGAAGCTCGTCAATGACGCACCGATCTCGAATATGCAGGACCTGCTCAACAGTCGCGCGGCTGGCGTCACGCTCATCCAACAGGACGGCACTGTCGGCTCCGGATCGCGCGTCCGCATTCGCGGCCTGAGTAGCGCCTCGCTCTCCAACGATCCTCTCGTGTATGTCGACGGCATCAAGGTCGAGACGAGCTCGCCGACACTGGACGGAACGGTGTACACGGGCGGCGGTCATCCGTCGTTCATGAATGACATCAATCCCGACGAGATCGAGAGTATCGAGATCGTCAAAGGCCCGTCCGCGGCCACGCTATACGGCACCCAGGCCGCCAACGGCGTCATACGGATAACGACGAAGCGCGGCAAGTCCGGAGCGACACAGTGGCTCCTCTATGACGAAGAGGGCTACAACAAGGACGTCACCGATTACCCGGGACAGTACTTCTCGCAGGGTACTGACAAGACATCGGGGGCAACGCGCCAGTGTCTACCCTGGCAGCAAGTGGCCGGGCAGTGCACGATCACGCAGCTGTACTCGCGCAATCTGCTGCTCGATCAGAACACGACGCCCCTCGCTTCCGGATATCGCGCCGAACGCGGCATTCAGATCAACGGCGGCAACGAGCAGGTTCGATATTTTCTCTCCGCCTCCGGCAATCACGAGGATGGCACGCTGCGGATGCCGCAGATGGAACAGGCATTCCTCCGTCAGGAGCGCGCGGTCTCGACACTCCCGGGCGAGCAGCTCGATCCTAACGAGCTGCAGAAGCTCAGCTTGCGGAGTAACCTGAGCGCGATGCTCTCGAATAACGTGGACGTCACGCTCTCGAGCGCATTCGTGCGGAGCGACAATCGACTTCCGCAGACTGGCGACAACACGCAGGGGATTCTCGGCGCGGCATTGTTCGGCAGCGCCGATCCGTCGAAGGCGAGCAATCCATGGGGCTTCGCCCGGCCGGCCGAGGGGTTCTCGGACGTCACGTATCGCCGCGACAGCCGGTTCATCAACAGCCTGCAGTCGAACTGGCATCCATTCAGCTTCCTCACCGCTCGCGGCACCGTCGGCCTCGACTACGTCCGGTACTCCGACGAAGCGAACAACGCGGCAGGTCAGGGATGCAACATCTGCGACCTCAATCGGAAGGGGCTGCGGACCATCAACGACTACACGAGCGCGAAGACGACCGCGGACTTCGGCGCGACGGCAACACGCCAGCTCACGCGGCGCATCGAATCGAAGACGTCAGTTGGCGGGCAGTTCATTCGCGATCGACTCGATGCAACGCTGAACACGGCGAACGTCTTCCCTCCGGGCATCACGCGCATCGACGCCGGCGCGATCAAAACGTCGGGCGAGAAAACCGTCGAGAGCGTGACCCTCGGTCAGTACGTCGAACAGCAGTTCGGTCTCGATCAGCGCTTATACGTCACCGGCGCGATGCGCTACGACCAGAACAGTGCGTTCGGAATAAAGAACAGATCGGCGAACTACCCGAAGGTGTCGGCGTCGTGGGTGGCGCTGGAGAATGGCGGTGCCCGTCCCCGATATTTTGGCTGGCTGGACGAGCTGCGCCTGCGGAGCGCGTACGGCGTGTCGGGGCAGCAGCCAGGTCCGACCGACGCGCTGCAGTATCTGTTTCCGATCACGACGTCGCTGCTCGCGGGCGACCAGCCGGCGGTCACGCTCGCCGGTCTCGGGAACGACGCGCTCAAGCCCGAGCGCTCGACGGAATTCGAGGGTGGATTCGATCTCTCGCTCATCCATAGCCGAGCCAATCTCGAAGTCACGTACTACAACAAACGGACGAGCGACGCGCTCATCCAGCGCGTATTGCCTGGCTCGTTAGGCGCGACGGTCTCCCGCATCGAGAACATCGGCGTCGTGACGAACAAGGGACTCGAGATCTCATTCAACAGCCGCCTCGTCGATCTGAGCAACGTCGCGTTCGACTTCAACGTCGAGGCAGCGCGGAATGGCAACAAGCTCGTCGACCTGGGCGGCCTGCCGCCGATCACGGGCTTTGGTTACGAGAATCGCGTCGGCTATCCACTCTTCGGACTGTGGTGGCCAAAGATGCAGTCCTACAGCGACGCCAACCACAACGGCATCATCGAGCCGAGCGAGGTGAAGGTTTCCGATTCAACGCTGTTCGGCGGCTCGTCGGTACCGACGCGGACGCTCTCGCTGTCGCCCACGCTCACATTGTTCAAGCGGCTCACCTTCTCGGCACTGGTCGACCGTCGCGCTGGTTTCGTGAACCTGAACGCGAACGAGTGGTTCCAGTGCGTTCCGACGCAGAACTGCCGCGCGATCAACGATGCGAAGGCACCGCTCATCGACCAGGCCAGAGCGATCGCCGGGGGGTATGGCATCGGTGCGTATCTCGAGGACGCGTCGTTCACGAAATGGCGAGAGGCCTCGGTGAGCTACACGCTGCCCGAACAGTACATCGCGCGCGGTGGCGTGAAATCGGCGACGCTCCGCCTAACGGCGCGCAATCTCGGTACCTGGTCCAAATTCGGGAGCTGGGATCCGGAGATCGCCACCCAGGGCACCGACGCCGCCGTCTACAACTTCGTCCAGCTCGCACCGCCGCGCATCTACACACTGCGCTTGAACCTCGGCTTTTAACGAGAGGATACGACTTCAATGACACACACCGTGACATTGGCGCGGCGCGCAACGAGCGCGGTACTACTCGCCGCTGCCCTCAGCATTGCCGCGTGCAAAGCGGATTCGCTGCTCAAGACCGACAATCCCGATGTCATCGATCCAAGCGCGCTCAACACC
>Ga0207700_10000294_pt1 | contig 29659 bp, 31 predicted proteins | sample LARL82metaG_FD_184348 | JGI IMG/M metagenome (GOLD analysis project Ga0207700, IMG submission 184348) | Corn, switchgrass and miscanthus rhizosphere microbial communities from Kellogg Biological Station, Michigan, USA - LAR L8-2 metaG... | ecosystem: Host-associated > Plants > Roots >...
CCCGATGTGGCGATGCGCCAGATCCAGGAGTGGATGGGCCACCGGGACTACCGGACCACGCTGATCTACGCGGACTATGAACCGGGCGAGGACGAGAGCGGGATGGTCGACCGGGCCTTTGCTTAGTAGAGCTCCTCGGGGACCTCAAGCGACACACGAGACCACCGCGCGCGCGAAGGTATCGGCCGTAGCTGCCATCCGAGGCTCAAAAGATCTTGTACTTGCGTCGGCGCTTGCGGAATGCCTCCTCGCCACCATCGAGGATGTCACAGGCATGCTCTCGGATTCCTCCGCACTCAAGCTCAAGGTCTACCTCCCGACGCTCACGGGTGTGCTCCAGCGAGCCACTGAAGTAGTCAAAAGTGCGTTCACCGGCGTTCTTGGTGTTAGCGCCGTGACGGTTGGCAACTATGACCTGCTCGGCGTCAGCGCCGACAACAAGGTTCGCGTCGTGGCTCACCATGATGATCTGGCGCTCTGACTTCCGCCTGATCAGATAGCTAACCAGCTGAGTCGAGATCGAGCGACTATCGAGGTCGTCCTCAGGCTGATCGATTAGCAGAGGCCAGGGCTCCTCACTACCACCTAGAATCAGCTCGAGGGCAAAGAGGGCTTGCTTCCCGGGACTCATCGAGGAGCTCTTGAACCCACCTATCCGGTCGCCCTCGATCTCGGCCCAGAAAAGCAACTTTGGGGTCGCCCCGAAGACCGCTTCAGCAACAGCTTGGGGGTCCTGGTTTGCCTTCAATCGCTGTTCTCCGTCGCGCAAGGCGGCCATGAAGGCGGCCGGCTCGGCGGTACAGCGACCGATCTCGAAGGGCTCCTCGCCGCTCATGAACGGGCCGTTGGCGTTTCGATTAAAGCGCTCTTCGAGGCTGCGTACTTCGCCTGGCGCAAAGCCGGTTTCGATCCCGAAGGTCATTGACTCCTGCCCCCGCTCTCGGGCCTCGAAAGCTTCGGTCAGTTCGCCGATCGCAGCCTCGCGGCCAGAGATCACCTCGGCGAGTCGGGAGACCACATCGGCCCCTTCCTCGCGCAGCCCGGCAATCCGCTTCTCGTCAGCCCGAATCTGCTCGAGCAGCTCGTCCTGACGACGGCGCGATTTCCCGAGCTCCTCAATCTCAGTATTGGCTTCGTTTCGCTCAATGAGCTCCTTGTTGTCCTCACGTAACTTCGCCCGCGACGACTCAAGGTCCGCCCGCTCACCGTCAAGAGCGCGCTGGTAGCTGACCAATGCCGCAGCGACCTTCCTGACCACCTCAGCCTCGCCATCCTTTGCGATTTCGAGAACTGCGACCCGGAGTGACTCGGGCAATTCCGAGGGACTCGGGGTGATCCGAACCTCCACCTTGGGCTCAGGGCTCGCCACCAGTTCCGCACCTTCGTTGCCAAGGTGGGCGCTCAGCTGATGAGTCTCGGTCGCGATCACCGCCAGACGCGCCTCGGCGGCGTTCACCTTGTCCATCACCTGCTCATAGTCCTTCGCGTCCTCCTCTGAAAGCTCAGCCTCGCTGCGCTTGGCGGCAATCCTCTCGCCAAGCTCCCTACGGGTCGACTCAATCGCTTCCTTATCGCCGCGGTCGCGGAGCTCGGCGATTGCGCCTTCGAGCTTGGCGGCTATCTCGAACCAATCGGAGACGGCAAGTTTAATCTCCTCGTTCGCCGAATCAACCGCGCCCTTCATTTCGCTCATCGCGGTGTCGAACGCCGGATCGCCCTCGCGCAGGGCCGGTTCTATCCGCTCCGCGATCTGATCAGCCTTTTGGCTGATCGAGTAGAGCGCGTTCTGCGGGACATAGATCACTTTCCCCTCGCTCGTGTCCGGCTGACGCCACTCAACAGTCACCTCTACCTCTGCTACATCAGCCCAACTCACCCCGGGAGCAGGACCGGGCTTTTCGGGGCGGGGCTCGACTTCTTCCTGACGCGCCACCGTGTAGTCGGAGTCGATCGCGTAAGAGATGTGGGCGAGGAGCGAGGACTTGCCCGAGGAGCGCGGCCCGATCACCGCGACCAGGTTCGGGTTAAGCACGATCTTCTCGGGAAAATCATTGGTTTCAATAAAGCTCACGCTCTCGATCACACGGTAAGGGTCCTTGGCGTCGGGCTCCGCAGCGCCAAGCCGGACCCGACCGAGCGGCTCTGCCTTGATCTGCAAGAGACCCTCAAAGTTGGGGTCGGCCTTGATCCAAGTCACCGTCTTTTGGCCGCGCTCATTGTCAACCTCCCGGCCGAGCCAGGCGCGCAGGTCATCGAAGCCATGCGCGTCGGAGCCAGCTAGAACCGGCTTCGGCGGCAGGCGGGTATCCCCGCGCATCCGCTCCACGCCGAAGAACTCGATGTTCTTCTTATTGCCGAATACGGCGTGGGTCTCCTCATCAATGCGAGCGGCGATCTCGACCTTTCGCTTCTCGCCCAAATCGCAGCGCAGACCGCCGTGGTTGGCAGGAACGACGAGTAGGTAGTCGGAAGGATCCTCGGCCTGCTCGGGCCCAAAGGTCCTCGCCAAAGCCTTATGAAGAACGTCGCGAGTGACGGTCGCCGCTTCGAATTGCGCGGTGGTCTCCAGCTCGGCCGCTGGCAGGGCTCGCTTGCTGTCCTTCTCGTTGGTCTGAGTTTGGAGGTGTGCGAGCAGCGTGGAGGCGCGCTGCTCGGTGAGGTCAGGACGCATGATGATGTGAAGCTCGACTTGCTCACCGTCCTTGTTAACCGAGTCAGCGAGGCGCATCTCCAAGTTGGGCAGCAGCACCTTCCAGCTATCCGGATGCAATTCGGCGAATGTCTTCTTGGCGCGGAAGAAGTTCTCCAGCGAGAAGTAGTCGGTGATGCCGATCACCTCGACATCGGAGTCGGCGATCAGCTGGCAGAACTCGACCCAGGCCTCATCGGAGTCACCATAATTGTCGTTCAGCTTGCCGCCGGGGGCGTGCACATGGAGATCCCACTTACGCCACTCCGAACCCCGCGGAAAAGGGTTCGAGTCTTGGTAGCTATTCGGCATTACCCTGCGTCATCCCCCCGGAAAATAAAACTTAGCGGACATCGGACAATCACACCTTCTGGCGTCGTCGATACAGATGTACTGCAAGTTGATTCCGAGTGCCTCATAACCTGATGGACGAATGTCGAATTTGCGAGCCTTAGTTACCTGGGGCGCGTTGACCGTCTCGGCGCCGACGTCGGCGCCGGTTGCTGCGAGGCCGAAGCCTCGAAGCGACGAAAATCCTTTCGACATAGACCTCGTCCTGGCCAGATGGATCCTCGAAGAGGACGATGTCGAAGCGCCCTGGGACGGAGTAGCGGATGTACTCGTCAACCAGGTAGCCGCTGTCGCCAGCATCGAGCCAACGAATCTCGCCCTCCCCAGCGACCTCGCGCTTCATTTCGTGAGCTTCTCGTTCGTGGGGACAGTCTCGGACGATCCACCGGTACTGTGCCCGTGCGGTGGGGCCAAAGAGGAGCCGCTGCGCGATCTTTCGGGGCTCGGGGGTGGACTCGGAAGCCGACGACCATGCGCTCACCGCCCGCATCCGGTCAGGTACCGGAACGCGCATTGCTAAACCATGACGCTCGAGGAACTCCTCGACATCGGATGTCGACGGCGGACTCTGAGGAGTTGCGCGACGCAGCTGCTGAATCGGAATGATCTCCCTTCGCCTCAACCCGAGGAGAACGCCGTCAACCATCACGGTTTCAGCTTTCAGGTCCAGCCTGCGGACAATCCAGAGTCCGGGAGCATCGGAGCGCTCAAACACATCGCCACCAACGGGAAGTTGCACGACATTCTCGAACGCCGGCGTGTCCACCGGCTCAAGGACACCAACTCGGTAATCGCGCCAGTCACTTCTAAGTCGCCTGCTCGGCACTTCTACCTCCGATTGCCCCGACCCCGACTCGTCCAAGCGGACCACCACCTGACCGCGGCGCGACGCTTTTTTTGACACCAAGGTGATCCGCCGGCACTCGACCATGCCCGGCATTTCCAGGGCGTAATACGCACCCTCGATTATCTCTTCGGCCCTCAAACGGCCTCCCGTTGTAGGGCTCGGCCAGCACATCCGGCCGAGCGTTGTACATCTGCCGCAAGGGATCATGGCGCGGGGACCGGCGGATTCGTGAGGTGCGGAGCCCGGCTCGCGTCAGAACCGGGCTCCGCTGAGGTGCTGTTGGCAGATGCACCGATCATCACCGGGAGGCGACGACACCTTGGACGCTATAGGGCGCCGTCGGACGCCGCGCGGCATCCAGTCCGGGCGTGGGGCGTTGTTCAGACCCCTGGTGGGCGAACTCCCGGTGTGCCGCCGACCACCACTTCGAGTTGTTATATCGAGCCGTAGAGCTCGGACTGGACGCACCCTCCACCGCCAGCTTTGCCCAACGCTCAACACCTCTCGTATGCAAACGCGGCAAACGGGCGTCAGGCCACCCGAGCTTCCAGTCGATCAGATCCCGCCCACCCTCGCTTGCACTGCGGTTACTCTCGATCAGATGGCGCAGGGCGAGAAATCCAGCGACGCTCGACCTTCGGTCGCCGCCTACTTTGCCGATCTCGACGAGGCGGCGGTTCCCTTCTTTACCGCCCTCGGCCAGGTAGTTGTTGCGGCCGCAGCGCTCGAGCGCAACCTCCAGCTCGAACTGGCGCGGCTGCTGTTGGCGGACCTGCCGAGGCAGGGTCTTGTCGCAGACGAGACCCTCGGCGAGCAACTCGCAGAGCTCGAGGGCCTCACCGCAGGTCGGCTGCTCGGCCGACTCAGGGAGCGAGGGCTTCCAGAGGATCTCGAACGACGCATCGACAGCGCGATCACGCGGCGCAACCGGCTGGTTCACCACCTATTCGAGGATCCGCAGCTGGTCGAGGCCATGGCGGACCCCGAAGCATCGGCAGAGGCCATCGGGAAGCTGCAGCAGCTCGCCTTGGACTGCGCTGCCCTCTCTGTCGAGCTTCAGCTCTTTGCTCTGCCGAAAATCGAGGCCTCCATGGGCGCATCGAAGGAGGATCTGCTCGACTTCGTCCTGTCCCTCGACTCCGCCCAAATTCAGAAAGAGACCGAGAGGGAGCAGCTCGAAGCGATCCAGACGCTGAGCAGCACCGTGGGATGGCCGGGTAATTCCGAGTTGCCGTCAGACGCGCCCTGGGGCCTGAACAAACACCATCGGCTCACGCTCGATTGGATGGGCGAGCAGGTCGAGACGCTCGCCGACCTCCTGCGACCCGGACTGCGAGCTGTCTGCATCGGCATCAACCCTTCGCCGGTCAGCGTCGCCGCAGGCCACTACTACCAGGGCCAGATCGGCCGCCGCCTCTGGCAGCGGCTTCAGCGCGCCGGAGTGATCGAGGAAGCCGGCACCGGGCGCGAGGACGATGCGGCCTTCCTCGCCGGCATCGGCTTCACCGACATCGTCAAGCGGCCGACCCCTCGAGCTGACGCGATCGCCAAGGCCGAATTCGAGCAGGGCCGGGAGTTGCTGACCAAGAAGCTCCGCAAATTTCGCCCCCCGCTTTTGATCTTCACCTACAAGAAGTCGGCAACCGTCTTGCTCGGTCCGTTCAAAGGACATGGCCATCGCCCCGGGCTCGAATTCGAGGGCGCCCAGATCTTTGTCATGCCTGGTCCCTATGAGCGCACCGACCGCGTCACAGACTCCCTTGAGCAACTACGAAGTCTTCTCGCTGCAAGCGATAGGCCCTAATCGAAAGCGAGAGCCCACCCTGAGTGCGGAAACTTGTCGGAATCGCGCCGGAATGCTAGGGTTTGCGCCATGGCAACCGCTTACGCCCAAGAGGCGATCCACGTCCACGACACCGGCCACCTCTCCGACCGGGATATTGCCAGCGCCACCGGCGCTGCGCCGAGCACGGTGCGTGAATGGCTCGCCGGCCGCAGCGCCCCGAGCGGGTCGCGGGCCGTACGGTTAGCCGAGCTCTCCTCGATGGTGGAGCGCCTCGCCCGGGTGATCCGCCCTACCTACATCCCCGTGTGGATGAACAAGCCGATCTCCGCGCTCGACGACGACAAGCCGATCGAGCGGATCGCCGCCGGCGACTACCGCGCGGTGGCGCGGCTGATCTCCGGCCTCGAGGACCCAGGCGCCGTCTGAAGTGGCAGACGAGGTCGCGGCGATCGCCGTGCGCGGCCGCTGGTTGAAGCACACCTATCCCGACTCCCTCCCCCTCCCCGAGCGCGATCCGCCGCCCGACAACCGCTGGCAGCGCGGCGATGTCGTCGACGCTCTCTACCTCGCCGACACCGACGACACCGTGTGGGCCGAGTGGTATCGGCACCTGGCCGAGCAGGGGGTCCCGCCGCTCGCGCAGATGCCCGGGACCTCTGGTTCTGGGAGGTCGACGTCGAGGTGGCCGACCTCTCCACCGCGGAGCGTCTCGCCGCCGTCGGTCTATCCCCACCACGACCGGGGCAGCGAACCTGGCCCGCCTTTCAGCGCGTCGGCGAGAAGCTCTGGAAAGACGGCTGGCCGGGACTGCTCGCACCGAGCGCCGCGCACCTCGAGGGCAAGGTCCTCTGCCTGTTCCGCGATGCGGATGGCGTTCGCGGGGCCAAACCTCTGGGGAAGCCTCGCCGGATTACAGAGCCGCCCCCACCGCCTACCGGCCTGCAGACCTGAGGTCGCAGCCAAGCGCCGGATTCGCGGACCGATCTGCGGATCGCGTAATCGTCAACCCAGCTGTCTGTCGCGTGGCGGTTAAACCCCGAGAACATCGCTACCTCCGCCATCAGGAACACTCGGAGAACTCCATATAATTCCCGCGATTTGGCTTCACGAGCAAGCTCTCTCCTGAGAATGGCGATGGCGGCCGCGCTTGGTGCCGGCCTATGCCTGGCGTGCGTTGCAGTGCCGACCGCCACTGCGGCGACCGGCTCGATCTCCGGTGCCGTTACCGACTCATCGACCCACGCCGCCGTTGCCGGCGTAAAGGTCTGCGCATGGAAGATCAGCGGTAGCGAAGCCGAAGACGCCGTCGAAGACTGCGTATCCAGTGGGGAAGCCGGGGGCTATGAAATCGCTTCCTTGGGCGAAGGAACCTACAAAGTCGAATTCCGGCCCCGAGCCGGCGGCCTCAACTACGTCGGCCAGTTCTATAGGGATGAGCGCTATTGGGGATCCGCCGATCCGGTTTACGTAGGCGCCGGAACCACGCCCGGCATCGATGCCGCTCTCCAAGAAGGCGGCGAGATCGAAGGCCGCGTCACCTCCGACGTCAGCGGCTCGCCGATAACCGGCGTGCTCGTCTGCGCCGAACGTGAACTCAGCGGTCCCGAACCGGGGTGTGCTCTCACCGGGGTCGACGGACGCTACGACATCCTGGGCATGAGGGAAGGTGAATACAAAATCTCATTCGACCCCCACTACAACGGGCTCCCGTTCATCGAAGAGTTCTATGACGACCAGCGGAATGAACGCGTAGCGCAATGGGTCCAGGTGACGGTCGGATCAAGCACCCGCGGCATCGATGCAGCGCTCGAACCCGCTTCTGAAATCCGAGGAACGGTCACGGCAGCCGCGTCAGGAGCTCCGCTGGCCGGAATCATGGTCTGCGCCGCACCGCCGCTCGATTACTGGCAAGTCTTTTTTGTCGACTACGCCAAATGCGCCAAGACCGATAGCTCTGGGAACTACTCGTTCGGCGGGTTGGTGGCAGGCGAATACGGGGTGATGTTCTCCGTCGACCTGAGCGAATACATCCATCAGATACCTCCCCGAGAACCCGAAGAAGACGGCTACCCGACGATCTATTGGAATCAGAAGTCCAGCTGGGGAGAAGCCGACGTATTGACGCTGACCGCGCCGACCACTGCAACGAACGTCGACGCCCGGCTTGGGCCCCCTCCGCCAGCGCCCGCAGTCTCTCCCGCTGCTCCACCCGCGCACATTCATCGATGCAAGCCCGGACGCAGGCTGAACAGGATCAAAGGCCGACTTCGCTGCGTCAAGCCTCATCGCCGCAAGCACCACCACCGACACCACCATCGTCGGGCGTTTTAGGCTGCGCCATCTCAGCGCACCTAGAGATCTTGAACCCAAAAGCCCCCGGCGAAAAAGCGCGGACCGATTTGCGGACCGCGAAATCGCTAACCTGCGTCACCTCAGAGCACTTCACGTCGCCTGAGGGAGTCGTAGATAAGCCAAATCGCCCAAAACCCCGCCGGTTTTATGCCGCGGGATCGATCTGCGTAAGTGACTGAAGGATGCAAATCTCTGTGTCCGGGGGCTCCGCAAGGAGGAGAGATGAGCCACAGCACGCTCAGCCGCCGAGCCCACGGCACCGGGACCCTCTACGCCCGGGAGCAGGCAAGCGGCCAAGAGGTCTGGTACGGCCGCTGGTACCTGGGCGGGCGGCGGGTCAACCGCCGCCTGGGACCGAAGCGCCGGCGGGGAAGCGGCCACGGACTCAACCGCACCCAGGCCGAGGCCGAGCTGCGCCGATTGATGGTCCGCGAGCGACCGCCGGCAAGGGGGTCGGCCATGCCGTTCGCAAGCGTGGTGGAGCTGATGCTCTGCGATCTCGAAGCGCTCGAACGCAAGCCGACCACCCTCGACAACTACCGGGCGATCCTTCGCGCGCACCTGCTGCCGCGCTTCGGCGAGCTCCCCATCAACCGGGTGAGAAAGAGGGACATCGAAGAGTTCATGGCGGCTCTGAGCAAGGCAGGCTTGGCGGCGCGGACGCGCTCGGGCATCTTCAAGCTCCTCTCCCAGGTCTTCGCCTTTGCCGAGCGCCACGGTTGGTGCCAGGAGAATCCGTGCCGATTGGTGCGCCCGCCGCGGCTGCGGGAGTCCTCGGAGATCCGGTTCCTGAATCACTCCACCGCGGCGATGACCGGCATGCGCCAGGGCGAGCTGGTCGCGCTGCGCTGGCGGGACGTCGACTCGGGAGCGAAGCGGATCCGGGTCCGCCGCACCTACACCCGCGGCCACTGGTCGACGCCGAAGTCGCGTAGCGGCGAACGCTCGGTTCCTCTCTCGAGCAAGGTCGAGGCGGAGCTGAGAGCGCACCTGGGACGATCGGTTCTCGGGCGAGGACGACCTGGTCTTCGCCAACCCGCTGAGCGGCGAGGTCCTCCCCCACGGCCCGCTCGTGCGCCGCTTCAAGAAGGCGCGGAGGGCGGCCGGGGTGCGAGAGGTCCGTTTCCACGATCTGCGCCACACCTTCGGCACCAGGATCGCGACGGCCGATCCCCACGACCCAGGGGTTGACTAAGACCTATCATCCGTACTTCACCCGCATAGGGTGCGGCCTCTTACGGTGTCCGCCGCGACACCACGAAGTTAGCCTCCTTGTACCAACGACACGGCCAGACGATGGCCCAAACGCGAAGGAGGCCTGATTTCGATGCTTTGGATCGGGTTTGGGATCTTCACCTGGCTGATCTTGTTCTTCTGGCTTGGCATTGCGACGCTTCGCAACGGTCACGGCTGGCTGTTCTTCTTTGGGATCTTCTTCCCCTTACTCTGGATATTCGGGGCGTTCTCCAGGCCCCCGGCCAGCTCGGAGGGAGCCATCTGAGGCTTCCGGGCTGGCGCCCTGCGGCCAAATGCCTTAGCGAGGCGGAGGCAGTCGACGGCGCGGTATACGGGGCGGTCGCCGCCGGCGAGACGCCCGCGCTCGACGTCGCCATGCGCGGTCTCTCCCGCGCAGCCGACCACAGCAAGCTCTGGTTCGCGACGGCCGCCGCGATGGCGCTCTTCGGCGGTCGCCGGAGCCGACGCGCGGCTCGCAACGGCCTCCTCTCGCTCGGTTTGGCCTCCAGCTCCGCCCACCTCGCCAAGCTGTTGACCACCAGGCGGCGGCCCGCGCGAAGAGAGGCCGAGGAGCTAAGGCGCCGGCACGTCCCAATGCCCCGGTCGAGCTCATTCCCCTCCGGCCACGCTGCCTCCGCTTTCGCCTTCGCCACCGCTGCCGGCAGCGCGCAGCCGGGTCTCTCGGCGCCGCTGCGGGCCGTGGCGACGCTGGTCGGTTATTCCCGGGTCCATACCGGGGTCCACTACCCCGCGGACGTGCTCGCGGGTGCGTTCATCGGGGTCAGCGCGGCGGAGCTCGCCGGCCGCCTGCTGTAGGCGTCGAGGCCTTCAACTGTGCGGTAAGACCCGGATGGCTCTGCGCAAGGCAGGGCCTAGCCTCCGATCATGCCCTCGGAGCCCCGAAGTCTCCGTGAGTCGCGGAAGGCAGGAAGTAACGGTAGGCCGGATTCGAGCCGAACGCTCGACTTCGGCGCAAACCGGCGGGCCGGATTGCCGATGCTCATGCGGCTCGTCCGCGCCCATCCCGAGCGACTGCCCGAGTACATGGCGCTCTTCGCCACCCACCAGCAGGCGCCGTCGGTACGCGAATGGCGGGAGCGCCACCCGGTCGCCCCCGCCTCCCCCGAGCACGACCGGCTACTGCGGGAGATGCGCCACGACCTGCTGGCCTTCTCGCGGATCAACGGCGCCCTCTCGGGAACTCCTTTCTTCATCGCCCTCGTCCCGGCTTACGTTTCCGTGCTGCGCGAGCAGGCGCGGACGGCGCTGCGGATCGGCGCGCTCCACGGACGCGACCCTGCAGCGCCACAGCGCCCGGCGGAGGTGCTGGTCTTCCTCGACGTCTACCCGAACGTGCCGGCCGCCGAAGCCAGCCTCGAGCGCATACGCCTTCCCGGCGTCGGCGATGAGCCGACCGGCCTACGAGGGGTCGGCGGGCTGCGCGCCTGGATCGAAGTGGTCACCCAGGTCCTGATCCTCGCCGGCTTCATCGAGCCCTCGCCCGACAAGACCAAGCCGAGGCGCGCGACGCGAGCCCTGCGGACGGTTCTCGGCCTCGGCCTCTGGGCCCTCACCTGGATCGTCCCGATCACCTTCATGCTCTTCATGGCCTATGCCTGCGAGGGCCGCACCCGCAAGGTCTTCGACCGCGCGCTCCGCTATTACGGCGACGTCGAGGCGGACAGGGACGAGTGGAAGCGCAGCTCGTCCCAATGGCGGCGCGAACGGCCGGTGCGGGCGCTCCTGCTCGGGGTCACCCTGCTGTTCCCGCTCGGACTGGCGGGGTACGTGGCCCAAACGGGATCCTCGGGGTGGATCAAGGCCCTCGGCGGCCTGGCTGCGCTGACCACCGCCATGCTCCTGGCGGGCTACGTGAGCCGGCGCTGATGGCCTTGAAAGAGCGCGCCCATCGCCGCGTCAGGCGCCGGCGCTCGCGCTACTCCGAGTACGCCCGCAGCCGGATCAACAGCGGCAAGATATTCCCGCTGCTGGCGGGAACGATGGCGGTGCTGGCGATCACGGCGGGGGTGATCGTCCGGCTCATCGACCACAGAGACTTCGCCTCCCTCGGCGACGCCCTCTGGTGGTCGATCGTCACCCTGGCGACCGTCGGCTACGGCGACGTCGTCCCCCACACCGCCTGGGGGCGGATCGTCGGATCGGTCGTGATCGTCTTCGGCGTCACCTTCATCTCCATCCTCACCGCGACGGTCACCTCCTACTTCATCGCCGCCAACCAGGAGGACTTCGCCGCCGACGTGGCCGAGGCCGCCGAGCAGGACAAGGCCGACGACGTCGAGACCCATCGCCTCCTGAACGAGCTGCTCGACCGTGTCGGGGCGATCGAGGCAAAGCTCGACGATCGCCGGGACTGAGAGTCCAGGCGGCGGCGAACTACGGATGCGCGGCCGGCGAGCCGCGGCGAGGCTGTCTGTCAAGCCACCATGGCCACGAAGGTGAAAAGGAAAGCGGCGGTCGACACCGCCGATGTGCTGAGCGCCGAGCAGAGCGCCGCCGCCGGCAAGGCGGCGCGCGAGGAGGCCCCGCGCGACGCCCATGGCGATTGGGAGCCCGCCGCGGATCGCCGCGATCCGGTCGAGGTCCTCGAGCAGCAGGCCGAGGACCGGGTCCCGGAGCTGGTGCCGATCCGCTACGGACGGATGCTCGCCTCGGCGTTCACCTTCTACCGCGGCGCCGCGGCGATCATGGCGATGGACCTGGCGGGCAGTCCCGAGAGCGGGCTGCAGGTGCAGGCCTGTGGTGACGCCCATCTCTCCAACTTCGGTGCCTTCGCCGCCCCTGACCGTCGCCTGGTGTTCGACCTCAACGATTTCGACGAGACGCTTCCGGGGCCCTGGGAGTGGGACGTGAAAAGGATGGCGGCGAGCTTCGAGATCGCCGGGCGGGATCGTGAGTTCACCGCCAAGGAGACCCGCGCCGCTGTCCTCGCCGCCGTCCGCGCCTACCGGGAGGCGATGAGGAAATTCGCCGAGATGAGGAACCTCGACGTCTGGTACGCGCGGCTCGACGTCGACACGCTGCTCGCCGAGATCGCCAAGGTCGCCGATCGGAAGCTGGTGAAGCAAGCCGAACGGAGCGCCGCCAAGGCGGGGAAGAAGAACAGCCTCAAGGCCTTCGCTCGCCTTGTCCACGAAGTCGACGGCGAACCGAGGTTCATCAGCGATCCACCGCTCCTCGTCCCGATGCGCGAGCTTCTCCCCGACGATCAGCTCCACAAACTCGAGGGCAGGCTGGAAGCGGTCCTCGCGAACTACCGCGGGAGTGTGCAGCGGGATCGCCGCCGCCTCCTCGACGGCTACCGGTTCGTGGACATCGCCCGCAAGGTGGTCGGGGTTGGCAGCGTCGGCACCCGCGCCTGGGTGCTGCTGTTCATGGGACGCGACGGACAGGACCCGCTTCTGCTGCAGGCCAAGGAAGCGGTGGCCTCCGTGCTCGAGCCCTATGTGGGTGCCGGCGAGTTCGGGAACCACGGCGAGCGCGTGGTCGAGGGCCAGCGGTTGATGCAGGCCGCAAGCGACATTTTCCTCGGCTGGGCGCCGGCCATCGGCGTCGACGAGCGCAAACGAGACTTCTACGTCCGCCAGCTCTGGGACGGCAAGCGCTCGGCCGAAGTAGAGGCCCTTCCGCCCAGCGGCCTGGCGGGATACGGCCGGGCCTGCGGCTGGACCCTGGCCCGAGCCCATGCTCGCTCCGGAGACCGGACCGCAATCGGCGCTTACCTCGGCAAGGGCAAGAGCTTCGACGAGGCGATCGCCGATTTCTCCAGCCGCTACGCGGATCAGAACGAACTCGACTACGCGGCGCTCGACGACGCGGCCCAATCGGGCCGCGTCGAAGTGGAGAGAGATCTGGTCTGAGGAGACCTGGTCTAAACCGTCACCACTTCAACTCGATCTCGAACTCGCGCTCGTCGCTCTCGATCTCCAGCTCGAGCTTGAGCTGCACCTCGTCGGGGACGTGGACGGTGAAGTGCATGCCGTTCCTGTCGAACTCCAGGTCGTTGTGCCGGGAGAGCATGTCGGCGATCCTGCGCAGGCGCTCCGCCGCCTCCTCCCTGCTCAGGGTCTCCTTCTGCTCGACCTCGAAGATGTCCATGAGGGGATTCCTATTTGGAGTCGAGCAGCTTGGCCTTCTCCTGCTCGAACTCCTCGTCTGAGAGGACGTTCTGCTCGTGGAGCTCGCCGAGCTCCTTCAAGCGCGTCATCGAGTCCTCGCTCAACCCCCCTGCGCTCGCCGCCGCAGTCTGGGTCTGACCGGCCGGCTCGGGGCTTGCTTCCTGCTCGGCGGCCACCTTCGCGTCGTGGTGCCTTTTGACTGCTACGCCAGTGGCTCCTACCGCCGCGAGGCGCCGCCTGCGCTGCCGATTGTCTCGTCGTCCCAGCATGAATTGCGCTCCTCGAGTTCGGGGTTGCTGCTTCCTTGAGCGGAAGCTCTCTCTGCACACTAGGTCGGCCTGGATGACCGGTCATCCGTACATGTCCGCAGTAAGTGGATCTTGTGGCGAAGTACGGATGCGTGGGATCGCAGGGGTGGGACTCTGGGTGGACGGGTCGAACCTTCGGCCCCTCTACAAGGAGGCAACATGACTGAGACGAATGCGCCCGTCCTCGAGACCCTGGTGCAGATGAACGAGGGCGTGGTCGAGCGTTCCGGTCTGGACGAAGAGACCTTCATGCTGGTTCGGATCGCGGCGCTTGCCGCCAGCGGCGCTCCACCCGCGTCCTACCTCGTAAACCTCGAGGCCGGGGAGGAGCTCGGCTTGAGCCTCGAGCAGGTCCAAGGGGTCCTGGTCGCCATCGCACCCGTAGTCGGCAGCGCCCGCGTGGCAAGCGCAGGCGGCTCGATCCTCAAGGCGCTCGGGTTTGCCACCGCCGTCGTGGAAGAGGCCGAACTCGAGCAGAGGGTATGAGCCCTCTCCTGCACTGACCACCCATCCACAGATCGCTGATACCAACGCCACCCGAAGGAGTCAAAATGGAAATGCGAGGCGCAGGACGCGTGGTTTTCGCCGCGATCATGCTGCTGATCGTCGGCACGCTCAACCTCATCTACGGCATCGGCGCGCTTGCCGAAGCCCACATCTACGTCAACGACACGAGGTATGTGCTGACCAATCTGAACGTGCTCGGTTGGGTGCTGATCCTCCTCGGCGCGATCCAGCTCACCGGCGGCCTCTCGCTGATGGCGGGCAACGCCTACGGCCGGGTGATCGGCATCGTCGCCGGCAGCCTCGGTGCGATCGGGGCCCTGCTTTCGATCGGCGGCGCCTACCCGTGGTGGTCGCTCGGCATCTTCTTCCTCTGCTGCTGGATCGTCTACGGGATCGCCGTCTTCGGCGAGGACGAGGAGCTTCCCGCGCCACCCCCGGACATCCCGCGCGCGCCCTGACGGGCCGGAACGCGTTCGGTGACCCCAATGGCGACCGAGAGCAGATCACCGAACGCCGCCAAGGCGGCCGCGTCCCCGAACCCGAAGCGCGGCCATCCGCGCGTGGTCCTCGCCCTGCTGGTCCTCGCCACGCTTGTGAGCGTGGTCGCCGTCTTCTCGGTCTGGATCAACCGCCAGGCGCTCAACACCGACAACTGGGTCGCCACCAGCAGCAAGCTCCTGCAGAACAAGGAGGTCCAGGGGCAGCTGGCGATCTACCTCTCCGACCAGCTGACCGCCAACGTCAACATCGAAGAAGAACTGCAGAAGGCCCTGCCGCCGAAACTGGCGCCGCTCGCCGCCCCTGCCGCCGGAGCCCTGGAGCAGCTGGCGCCGCAGGCGGCCGAAAAGGCGCTGGAGCGACCGAAGGTCCAGGAACTCTGGGCAAGCGCGAACCGCGCCGCCCACGAAGCCCTGCTGAAGATCATCGACGGCGGCGGTCCGGCCCTGTCCACCAGCGGCGGAGAAGTGACCCTGAACCTCGGCACGCTGCTCGGGCAGATCAGCGAAAAACTCGGCGTCGGCGGCAAGATCGCCGAAAAGCTCCCACCCGAAGCCGGCGAAATCACCGTCCTGAAGTCGAGCCAGCTCTCGACGGTGCAGAGCATCGCCAAGCTGATCCGGCGGCTGCCGATCGTGCTCGGGCTGCTGATGATCGCGCTCTACGGGTCGGCGATCTACCTGGCAGGTCCCCACCGCCGCGAGGCCCTTCGGTCGGTCGGCATCTGCCTCTTCATCGCCGGGGTGCTGACCCTGATCCTCCGCGGCTTCGTCGGCTCCGAAGTGGTGGACGCCCTCGCCAAGTCGGAATCGGTCAAGCCGGCGGCAGAAGCGGTGTGGAGCATCGGCACCTCGCTGCTTGTCACCGTCGCGACCTCGGTGATCGCCTTCGGGATCCTGCTCTTCGCCGCGGCCTGGCTGGCCGGCCCCACCCGCATCGCCACGCGCCTGCGCCGCGAGGCCGCCCCCGATGTGGAAGAGCACCGGGGCGGCGCCTACACCGTCGCCGGGCTCGTCTTCCTGGCGCTGATCGCCTGGGCGCCGATCCACGCCTTCAGCACCGCGCTCGGGATCCTCCTCTTCGCGGCGCTGTTCGCGCTCGGCACCGAGCTCATCTGCCGCCAGATCGTGCGCGAGTCCTCCGAGCGGGTCGCGGCTGCCGCCGCCGGCCGGATTACCACCGCCGATACGGACGGCCGCACGACCGCGGCCAAGACCTAAGCGGCTGGAACGAGAATGGCCGACAGCGGCGCAGAATCGACCGGAGGAAGCCACAGCCAGGCGAGGCGCGCGACTGCCATCGCAGCGCTTGTGCTGCCGCTCCTGGCTCTCCTGATCGCTGCCGTGATCGCCGTGGAGCAGTTTCCCCAGGGCCTGCTCGTGCTCGGTGGCGTCGCGATCGCCCTCGCCGCCGCCTGGTACGGGCTCCTGCGTCGCGGTGCGGCGAGGGTGGTCGGCGCCGGGATCGCGCTGGTGGTGCTGACGGCGTCCCTGTTCGTGGCTGTCGCCGATGGCGGCCACCTGGTCGGGGCTGCGCTGATCGTCACCTGCCTGGCGCTCACCCTCAGCGCGGCCCGTGCCGTGTTCGCGATCGGCGCGCCGCTTCGCGGCGCACGCGCGCCGGCACACCCCGTGCTCTTCTTCAACCCGAAATCCGGCGGCGGCAAGGCTGAGCGCTTCAACATCGCCGAAGAGGCGCGCCGGCGCGGCATCGAGCCGATCGAGCTGACTCCGGGAACCGACCTCGAGCAGTTGGTGCGCGATGCGGTGGCCCGGGGCGCCGACGGGCTGGCGATGGCCGGCGGCGACGGCTCCCAGGCGGTCGTTGCCAAGGTCGCGGCCGAGCTCGGCCTCCCCTATGCCTGCATCCCGGCCGGAACCCGCAACCACTTCGCGCTCGACCTCGGGGTCGACCGCGAAGACGTCGTCGGCGCCCTCGACGCGTTTGCCGACGGCGGCGGCGAGAGGACGGTGGATCTCGCCGAGGTCAGCGGCCAGGTCTTCGTCAACAACGTCTCGCTGGGCCTCTATGCCAAGGCCGTTCAGCGCGACGGCTACCGCGAGGCGAAGCTGCGGACCATTCTTGGCACGGCTCCCGAAGCGCTCGGGCCAACTGCGGAAGGATCACGCCTGCGCTGGAAGGGTGCGCACGGCGAGGAGCGCTCCTCGGGTGCCGCGATCCTCGTCTCCAACAACCCTTACCGACTCGGACGGGCGATCGGTTCGGGCACCCGGCCGAGCCTCGACGAGGGCCGTCTGGGGGTTGCCGTCTTCATGGGCCAGGCCGAGGGAGGCCGGCTTGGACGACCCTTGGACCAGTGGTCGACCGGCGAGTTCGTCGTCGATGGCGACGGCCCGGTCGCCGTCGGGGTCGACGGCGAGGCGATGAAGCTCGACCCGCCGCTCCGCTTCCGCAGCAGGCCGGGCGTTCTGCGGGCCAGGATCGCCCCCACCCATCCGGGCGCGTCGCCGTCGGCCGGCATACCCGGGACCCCGGTGGCCGGCGTCCGCTCGCTGTTGCGGGCGGCCTTCGGAAGGGGCGCAGCTTGACCTCAAAGCTGGAGGGCAAGGCAAGCGCCGCGGCTGGGCTGATCCTGTTCACCCTGTGTGCCGGGCAGTTCCTGATGATGCTCGACACCTCGGTGATGAACGTCTCGATCGCGACGGTCGCCAGCGATGTGGGGACCACCGTCAGCGGGATCCAGACCGCCATCACCCTCTACACCCTTGTGATGGCCGCCTTCATGATCACCGGCGGCAAGATCGGTCAGATCATCGGCCGCAAACGCGCCTTCGCGATCGGCTGCGTGATCTACGGCTGCGGCTCCTTCACCACCTCGATCTCGACCAGCCTGCCGATGCTGTTGATCGGCTGGTCGTGCCTGGAGGGCCTTGGCGCCGCCCTGATCCTGCCGGCGATCGTCGCCCTCGTCGCCTCCAACTTCGGTCGCGGCGAAAGACCCCGCGCCTACGGCCTGGTGGCTGCCGCCGCGGCGATCGCGGTCGCGGTCGGCCCGATCGTCGGCGGCCTCTTCACCACCTATCTCTCCTGGCGCTACGTCTTCGCCGGCGAGGTCCTGATCGTGATCTCGATCCTCTTCCTCGTCCGCCGGATCTCCGGCGGGGCCGAGGAGAAGAAGGTTCGGCTGGACCTGGTTGGGACCGGCTTCTCGGCTCTCGGCCTAGGCCTGATCGTCTTCGGCATCCTCCGTTCGGGGACCTGGGGGCTCGTCAAGGCCAAGCCCGAAGGTCCCGAGTGGCTCGGGCTCTCGCCCTCGATCTGGCTGATCATCGGAGGCTCCGTGGTGATCTGGCTCTTCGTGGCGTGGGAGAGCCGTCTGGTCAAGCGCGGCGGCGAGCCCCTGGTCAACCTGGCGATCCTGCGGGCGAAGGTGCTGCGCGGAGGGCTCACCTCGTTCTTCTTCCAGTACTTCGTCCAGGGCGGCCTCTTCTACGCGGTGCCGCTGTTCCTCTCGGTCGCCCTGGGGCTCTCGGCGATCGAAACGGGGGTGCGGCTGCTGCCGCTCTCCCTGACGCTCCTGATCGCCGCCGCCGGCATCCCCAAGCTCTTCCCCGACGTCTCGCCGCGCCGGGTGGTCCGCCTTGGGTTTCTCGCGATGTCGGCCGCGCTGCTGATCCTCGTGGCGCTGCTCGACGTGGGGGCCGGCCCGGAGATCACGACCTGGCCGATGCTCCTCGCCGGCCTCGGGGTCGGGGCGCTCGCCTCCCAGCTCGGCAGTGTCACCGTCTCCTCGGTCCCCGACGAGCAGAGCAGCGAGGTCGGCGGCCTGCAGAACACGGTCACCAACCTAGGCATCTCGGTTGGCACGGCGCTGACCGGCGCGATCGTGGTCGCGGCCCTCAGCTCCTCCTTCCTCAGCGGAGTGCAGGAAAACCCGGCTGTGCCGGAGCCGGTGAAGTCGAAGGCGTCGACCGAACTCGCCAGCGGGGTCCCCTTCATCTCCGACGAAGAACTGAGCACCGCTCTCGATGAAGCCCATGTGCCGCCGAGGACGAGCGATGCGATCGTCGAAGAAAACGAAACCGCGCGGATCGTCGGCTTGCGCGCCGCGCTCGCGGTGCTAGCGATCTTCGCCGTGGTCGGGTTCTTCTTCACGGGCAGGATTCCGACCAGGCAACCGGCGGCCGCTGAACCCGCCACGGTGGAGACCTGATGCCCGCGGTCCGCTCAGGACCGGCTCCCCCCGGGTGGATCAGGAGATCAACGCGCCTGGCTGACGCCTATGCGCTGGCCGATGCGGCCCACGGGCCGCAGCGGCGGGCATCTGACGGGCACTACTTCCTCGAACATGTCCTCGAGGTAGCCGACCTACTTCATCGGGCAGGGTTCGACGACGAGCTGGTGGCCGTGGGTCTGCTGCACGACACCGTCGAGCGCGGAACGCTCGGCGAAAGGGAGTTGCGCGCTCGGATGGGAGCGAGCATCGCCTCGCTGGTCCTCACGCTCAGCGAGGACCCCGAGCTCGCTCCCTTCGAGCGGCGAAAGGCAGGGTTGCGCCGTCAGGTCGAAACCGGCGGCAGGCTGGCAGTGACGGTCTTTGCCGCCGACAAGCTCTCGGACGCTCGCGGCCTTCGCAGGGGTATCGAGAGAGACGGTGATACGCACGTCGAGCAGCGGCTCGGCACCAGCATCGCGAGCATGACCGCCCATTACCGCGAGTCGTTGGAGATGATCGAATCGGTGAATCCAGGCTCGGTCTTCGTGCCGGCCCTGCGTGTGGAGATGGACCGCCTGGGAGCTGCTTCGCCGAGGTGCTCGGACGGTCGATAGCGGTGATTTCAGGGACGAGACCGCCGACTCCCGCTGAGGAAAGTGCCGGGCACATTGAATCACGAGCGCTCAGACTCAGCCGGCGACGAGAGTGCTGACTGCGCGCGTCCGCGAGACCGCAACGGCGCCGAGAGCGATCAGCAGCAGGCCGGCGATCAGCGGGGCGCCGTAGAGGGCGGCGGTGCTCCAGCGCTCGGACAGGTAGATCGGCTCGAGCACGACCGGCAGGAAGGTCTGGATCGCGAAGGACACGGGAACCACGAAGGTCGCTGGGCGCCGCTGCAAAGCGGTCATCTCGGTGGTCAGCGCGACGACGCCGGTACCGGCGGCGGCGGCAAGCCAGATCCCGGCCAGGAGCCAGGAGCGGGAATCGACTCCGTCGCTGACCAGCTTCGTCGCGATGTTGCCGGCACCGTAGGCGAGCGCGGAGGCGACGATCACGAAGGTCGCTGAGTCGAGGCGGCCGCGCCCGCGTAGGGCGAAGGGGATCAGCGAGATCGCCACCATCGCCCCCATCACCGAGATCACCGCGGTCTCGTTGCTGACCGTCTCGATCCCGGCCGGCTGTCCCCAGGCAAGCAGCGCGATCCCGGCGGTGATCCCGACGACGCCCGCCACCTCGGTTCGCCCAACGCGCTCGCCGAGCATCCTCACGCCGAGGTAGAGCATCAGCAGCAGGCCCGCCGCGAGCACCGGCTGGACGACGACGAAGGGGACCAGCGAGAGGGCCAGCACCTGCAGGAGGAAGCCGACGCCGCCGAGCAGCAGGCCGGCGATCCAGCGCCGGCGGCGGGCGAGATGGGCGAGCAGCGAGAGGCGTAGCCCCTCCGCGGCGGGCTCCTGGCGAGCGTCGGCGGCCTGCAGGACGATGCCGACGTTGAAGGCGATCGAGGCCGCGACCGCCGCGAGCAGGCCGAGCGCGACCACGGGGCCTAACCCACGGCCTTGGAGGCGAGGCGTTCGGGGCCGATCCGGACCACGTCCCAGACCAGTCCCACCCGCTCCATCGCCGCGATCAGCGCCGCCGAGGGGTCGAGCTCACCGCGGCCGAGGCCATGCCGGGCCGAGGTCGGGAAGGCGTGGTGGTTGTTGTGCCAGGCCTCGCCGAAGGTAAACGGCGCCAACCAGCGGAGGTTGCGGGACTCGTCCTTCGTCGCGAAGTTGCGGCTGCCGAAGAAGTGGCAGAGGGAGTTGATGCAGAAGGTGATGTGGTGGAGGAAGAAGATCCGCACCGCGCCGCCCCAGAGCAGCCCCATCAGGCCGCCGAAGACCGTGCCGGTCAGCGCCACCCCGAGGCCGAACGGCAGCGCCAGCCCGGCGACCGCCCAGAGGATGAAGGTGCGGTCGACGAAGAGGACGACCGGGTCGGCGATCAGGTCCGGCGCGTAGCGCTCCTCGTCGGCCGGCTCGTCGCTGAAGAGGACCCAGCCGACATGGGCGTGAAAGAGCCCGCGGACGGCACCGCCGATGCCGCTGCCGTGGCCGACGTGGGGGCTGTGGGGGTCGCCCTCGGCGTCGGAGAAGCGATGGTGGCGGCGGTGGTAGGCGACCCACTCGATCACCGGCCCCTCCAGCGCCATCGAGCCCAGCACCGCCCAGAGGAAGCGCATCGGTCGCGTCGTCTTGAAGGCGCGGTGGGTGAAGAGCCGGTGGAAGCCGACCGTGATCCCGAAACCGAACGGGATCAGCGTCGCAAAGAAGATCAGGATGTCCTGCCAGACCAGGAGCCCGCCCCAGGACTGCTGGATCGCGACGGAGATCAGCGCCAGCGGCACCACCGTGACGGCGAGGTTCGCGAGGCGATCCACGGCGCTGCCGGCAGCAGGCATGCCCGCCGTGTAGTCCTTGTCGTCTGGCATCGGTACGTCGGAGGGAAGGCGGCGGGGCATTGTGGGCCTCCATGCGTAGCTGGGACTCGCCGGAAGTCAAAGGTTGCTGCCGGTCCACGGGACCGACATCGAGGATGCCCTCCACCTCCGAGGGTAGCAACCCCGGTCCTATAGAGCATCGGGTCAGACCAGGTCGGAGGGGGCGAGGATGAAGACCTCGCACATCAGGTCCGGCTCCTGCTGGTTGCCGCTCATGAAGCCGATCACCTCGCGTCCCGTCGCCTTTTCGATCACGGTTTCGAAGCGCTCGCGCATCAGCTCCTGGAACTCCATGCGCTGTTCGATCACGGCCGAGCCGCGACCGCCGTCGCGAAGCGTCTGCTCGACCTGCGTGTAACCGCCGCGGAGGATGCAGACGACGAGGTCGTCCTGGTAGTAGGACTTGGTCTGGGTCGGTCCTCGTCCGTAGAACTCCTTGAGCAAGGCGACCAGGCCGTCGGAGATCGCGGTCAGCGCTTCGCCGTGGCGGCGTCGGCCTTCGGCCGCCGACTCCGCCTGGCCCTGGGTTGAATTGAAATCAGAGTCAGCGATTCGCTCATGGTAGTCCGGCGCGCTACGCTGGCTCAACCGCACGTTGGGTTCTCCCACCCTCTGCCTCGTGCGCGTCTCCAGCCAGAGGACGAGAAAGAAGGCCCAAGGTGCCGACTCCCACTCCACCCCTGCATGGCGACGAGCTGCTGGCCGCCGTGACCGAGGCGATGGTCGCGCTGCACGAGCGCTACCACCACCGCGCTCCGGTCACCGCCAAGACCCAGCTGCTCGACGACGACTTGATCGCTGTCGTCATGGGCGGCGTCTACACCGAGGTCGAGAAGACGATGATCGAGCTGCAGCGGGTGACGGTCGTACAGGAAACCCGCAGCGCCTTTCAGGAGGCGATGCAGCAGCGCTTCATCGACGACGTCGAGCGGCTCTCCGGCCGCGACGTCATCGCTTTCGTCTCCAATCATCACGTCGGCCCCGACTTGGAGATCGAGCTGTTCGTGCTGCGGGGCAGGTCGGCTGAGTGCCAGATGCCCTGAGCGGGGATACGAGAGGGGTATCGTTTGTTACCGAGGGCATCGCTCCGAAGTCCTTCCCGTCTGAGGAAGGGCAGCGCCGCATGACTTCCCTAGCCGTTCTAACCACCGGGGGTGTCGGATGCGAGCGCTCGAAGGAGCGGAGCTCGAGGACAAAGAGCAGACCGATGAGGCACTGATGGTTCGCGCGCAGGCCGGCGACACCGACGCTTTCGCGCAGCTCTATGACTGCTATTCCGGGCGCGCCCTGCGGATCGCCCGCGCCATCTGCCGCAACCAAAGCTGCGCCGAAGACGCTGTCCAGGAGGGATTCCTGGCGATCTGGCGCAGCCGGGCCAATTATCGACCCGACGCGGGCAGTTTCCAAGCCTGGTCGATGAGGATCGTGAGGAACCGGGCGATCGACTCCTGCCGCCGCGCGGCCGCCCGCCCCCGGACGCAGACCGACGATGCCTATCACGACCGACTCCAGATCGACCCGAATCCCACTACTCCGCAAGGCGCGGCCATAGCCCAGAGCGAGCGCGAAGGATTGATCGCCTCCCTGCGGCAACTTCCCGAGGCCCAGGCCGAGGCGATCGTGCTGGCTTTTTTCGGCGAGCTCAGCCATTTTGAGATCGCGAAGCTGCTTGGCCTCCCCCACGGCACCGTCAAGGGGAGGGTGCGGCTGGGGCTGGAGAAGCTGCGCCGGGAGATGGAGGTTGCCGATGCTGGATAGGTTGCTCTCGAGGCCGGCGGCGCTTCGGGTCGAGCTGGAGCGCGCCTTCCCGGAGCGTCCCTTCGCGGTTCGCTTCTGGGACGGCTCCGAGGTCGAGGCGACGTCCCCAGGGCCGACCTTCCTCGTCAACTCCCCGGCGGCGATCGCCCACCTCGTCCGCGCCCCCGGGGAGCTCGGGCTGGCCCGCGCTTACGTCCAGGGCCTGCTCGACGTCGACGACATCGACGGCGCGATCGGTGTGGTCGAACACTGGCGGCCGCCGGAGCTGCCGCCGCGCCGCTGGTTCGGGCTGGCGACCGCGGCGGTGCGGGCGATGGGCGTCGTGCCGCCGCCGCGGGCGCCGAAGATCGAGCTGCGCCTGCGCGGCCGCCGCCACAGCGTCCGCCGCGACCGCGAGGCGATCCGCTACCACTACGACGCCGGCAACGATTTCTTCGCCCTCTTCCTCGACCCCTCGATGACCTACAGCTGCGCGATCTTCTCGCGCGGCGCCGAGACCCTCGAGCAGGCCCAGGAAGCGAAGCTCGAGATGGTCTGCGCCAAGCTCGGGCTGCAGCCGGGCTCGCGGGTGCTCGACGTCGGCTGCGGCTGGGGCAGCTTCGCCCTCCACGCCGCCAGCCGCCACGGCGCCCGCGTCCTCGGCATCACCCTCTCCGAGCCCCAGGTCCTGCACGCGCGGGCGCGGGCGAAGGAGCTCGGCGTCGAGGACCTGGTCGAGTTCCGCGTCGAGGACTACCGAGAGCTCGCCGGCGAGAGCTTCGACGCGGTCGCCAGCATCGGCATGGTCGAGCACGTCGGCGAGACCAACATCGACATCTACGCCGCCGGCCTCGAGCGCCTGCTGCGGCCCGGCGGGCGGCTGCTCAACCACGGCATCGCCCAGCTCCAGCACGGCGACGACAACGACGCCGGCCCGGTCTCCGAGCGCTACGTCTTCCCCGACGGCGAGCCGCTACACCTCTCCCGCATCGTCCTCGCGATGGAGCGGGCCGGCCTCACCGTCGAGCACGTCGAGGGCTTCGCGGCCGACTACGCCCGCACCGTCACCGTCTGGCTCGAGCGCTTCGAGGAGCGCTTCGAGGAGGCCGTCGCCCTGGCGGGAATCGAGCGCGCCCGGATCTGGCGCGTCTACCTGCACGCCGCCCGCAACGGGTTCGAGAGCAGCTTCGAGGGCGTCTACCAGGTGAAATGCCGGCGGCCGTGATCTTCAGCGTCGGCAACAGGGCGGGCGGAATTCCGCCTACCCGAGGATGTTCACGGCCCGTGCGGCGACCAGCAAGACGGTGATCGCCGAGATGGCCGACTCCGCCAGCATCAACATCTTCATGCGCCGGGTCAGCGGCATCGCATCCGTCGGGCTGAACGCGGTCGCGTTGGTGAACGAGATGTACACGTAGTCGACCAAGCGCGGGAGCCAGTTCGGCTCGGCGAGCGCGGGATTCTCATCCTGCGGGAACTGGAAGTCCGGGGGTGGCGGAGCGGGCGCGCCGCGGCGCATCGGCCCACCGCGGTCCAGCTCCCAGAAGAGCAGTCCGAAGGTGACGACCTTCGTGCTCCAGATCGTCGCGCCTTTCAGGAGCAGCTCCGCCCCACTCTTCTCCTGCGCCTTCAGCAGCGACGCGATCAGGGCGGCGAGCGCAAGCACGTTGGCCGCGGTGATGACCCCGACGAGGGCAAGCGCGACGGCCCGGCGGCGGCCCATCTGCTCGAGGCGATGCCGGGTGCCTGCAACCCGATCACAAGCCCCACGGCCACCGTCGCCTCGAATCGGGACTCGATTTCCTCCTCGCGGAGATCGCCCATCCTCACCCCTCGATTGTCGACGATGCAGGCGGCCTCGGTCCAATCCGCCTCCGGAACGGCCCAGACGGGGCTCAGGCCGTCGCCTTTGCTCGACGGAGACGAAGGGCGGCGCTGTCATAGGCACGCTCGAGCTCGCTCAACCGCTTGGCGCTGGTGGGGCGCCCGCTGTAGAGGCGAGCGCGGTAGAGGTCGAGGCGCTCGCGGCAGTAACGCTCTTCGGCGCTCAACATCTCTTCGTCTCGTCGGACCATGATCAATCAATGCTCATGTCGGTTGCCTATAGATGACAAATAAAACTAGAAACAATAGTCTAGCTTAGGTGAGCACTGCCGTACCTGTCAGCTGGTCGTTTCTGACCAACCACGCCCGGGTGCTTCTCTGCATCGCCCGGGACCCAGGCGTTCGGTTGCGGGAGATCGGCGAAGCGGTGGGAATCAGCGAACGCGCCGCCCACCGCATCGTCGTCGAGCTCGCAAGCGCTGGCTATGTCTCACGCACGCGCGACGGACGGCGCAACCGCTATGCGATCGATCCCCACCTGCCGGTTCCCGACCCACTGCCGCACGAGCAGAAGATCGGCGACCTGCTCTCAGTCCTCATGGGCGAGCCCCCGGAGTCGAGTTAATCGCGAGAGCTGCGGGCTCCGGGCTTGCAACGGGTGATCCCTACGCCGCCGCTCAGCTCTTCGTCGGATTGGCGGTCTTCGCGGCCGTCATCGCGCTCTCACGCCAGCGCAACCGCGCCTTCTCCCCGGCCATGGTCTATCTGTTGTTGGGGGTCCTCGCCGCTGCCGAGGCGGGCCTGAACGACGGGATCGCATTATGTATGGGGCCACCGAGTTGGTGGGCGGCTACGGCTTCCTCGCCGCCTTTGCCAGCGGGCTGGCCTTCCGGCGCCACGAGATGGCGGTCGAGTCCCACGGACGCGTGCACGCAGGTGCTGCGACGGTCGAGAAGATCACCGAGCTCACCCTGGTCCTGCTGCTCGGCAGCCTCGTGACCTGGGGTGGATTGGCAGCGCCGGGTCTCGCCGGTTGGCTTCTGGTGCCATTGCTGCTCGTCGCGCTTCGGCCCCTCGCCACCGTGGCAGCCTTCGCCCGCTCCTCGGTTCCCCTGCGCGAGCGCGCCTTCATCGGATGGTTCGGCATCCGGGGGATCGGGTCCCTCTACTACGCCGCCGCGGTGATCCAGGCCGGCGTCCTGGCGGAGTCCGAGGCGATCAGGGTCTTTTGGAGCGTCGTCGTTATGACCGGCATCTCGATCCTGGTGCACGGCCTCACTGCCACCTCCCTGACGCGCCGAATGTCAGGACTGCAGGTCCCGCCAGGCGGCGCCGCGAGCCGACGCTGCTACCCTCGATAGTCCGGGTAGGTCAAGTATTTCCCAGTGGCACCCGGCTACCTAGGAGCTGTAACCGATGTCCTTGCTCCCCCGCAGTTTGCGCTCGCTGTGGAGAACGGCTGAGCAGACTGCTTCCGACGCCGATCAGACGCTCTCGGAGGCCGATCAGACCAGCTCCGACTCCGATCAGAGCCTCTCGGATCGCGACCAGGCGGCGGCGCAGGCGGACCAGCAGATCTCCGACCGCGAACAGGCGCTTGCCGATCGTCAGTTCGACGCCACCGACGCCTCGGCGCAGTCAAGCAGGCTGCCCGAATATGAAAAGGCCCAGACCGAGCGCGACGAAGGGACGATGTCGCGAGCCGCGACCGCGGCTGTCCGATCGATGATCTCGGCCGAGCGCGACGCCCAGGCCGAGCAGCGCGACAATCAGGCGCGCGACCGCGACCTGATCGCCGAGGAGCGCGACGAGGTCGCCGACCTCGCCGACCAAGAGGCGGCTGCCCTTGCCCGTGAGATCGGCGAGGCCGATACCCCCGCCAAGCTGGCTCTCGAGGCTGCCGCTTCGGCGCGCAGCCTCGCGGCAAGCGCCCGGAGCAAAGCGGCATCTGATCGCGAGCGTGCGGCATCCGATCGCCAGGCGGCCGCGCGCGATCGCGCGTTCCTCCGTGACGAGATGGAGCGCTCCCAGATGGACGAGCTGACCGGTGCCTACAGGAGGGGCATGGGAGAAATCCTCCTCCGCCATGAGCTGGCACGCGCCACACGCCTGGGCGCATCGCTGACCCTCGCCTTCGTCGATGCCGACCGGCTGAAGGAGATCAACACCCGTTCAGGCCACGCGGCCGGGGATGCCTTGCTTCGCCAGATCCACAACGCCCTCCAGGCCAGGCTCCGTCCCTATGATCCGATCGTCCGCTGGGGCGGCGACGAGTTCGTCTGCACTGTCTCCGGCGTCATCCCCGCCGAGGCCCGAATTCGACTCGAACAGGCGGCAATCGACCTTGGTGCCCTCGATCCCCAGATCACCATCACGTTCGGAGTGGCGGCGATGGAGCACGGCGATACCCTCGCGGCCCTAGTGGGTCGCGCAGACGCCGCCCAACGCGAGGCGAAGGGCAAAAAACGCAGCTAGCTGTAGATGGCGAGCAACCCGAGCAAAAAGGGCGCCGGTGCGACACTGGGGCGCGCACCTTCTGGGCCCTCTACGGGGCAGGCAGCGCGGCAGGCCAAGGCCCCAGGGCCTGCGCTTTAGCTCGTCGTCGCCGACGCCCAACCGGAAAGGTGGCACATCCCCGTGAATCTGAGGTAGATCGTCGTTCGTTCGACTTGCTGGACTTGACATTCATCCGTAACGTTGAGCCATGCCCCCCGCCTACGCCCAAGAGGCGATTCACGTCCACGACACCGGCCACCTCTCCGACCGGGCTATTGCCAGCGCCACCGGCGCTGCGCCGAGCACGGTGCGCGAATGGCTCGCCGGCCGCAGCGCCCCGAGCGGGTCGCGGGCCGTACGGTTAGCCGAGCTCTCCGCGATGGTGGAGCGCCTCGCTCGGGTCATCCGCCCCACCTACATCCCGGTGTGGATGAACAAGCCGATCTCCGCGCTCGACGACGACAAGCCGATCGAGCGGATCGCCGCCGGCGACTACCGTGCGGTGGCGCGGCTGATCTCCGGCCTCGAGGACCCAGGCGCCGTCTGAGGTGGCAGGCGAGGTCGCGGCGACGCCGTGAGCGGAGTCGTATCGGCACCTCGCCGAGCAGGCGGTCCCACTGCTCGCGCAGATACCGCGGGACCTCTGGACCTGGGAGGTCAACGTCGAGGTGGCCGATCTCTCCAACGCGGAGCGAATCGCCGCCGTCGGTCTGCCTCCACCACGACCGGGACAGCGAACCTGGCCCGCCTTTCAGCGCGTCGGCGAGAAGCTCTGTAAAGACGGCTGGCCGGGACTGCTCGCACCGAGCGCCGCGCACCCCGAGGGCAAGGTCCTCTGCCTGTTCCGCGATGCGGATGGCGTTCGCGGAGCCAAACCTCTGGGGAAGCCGCGCCGGATCTCAGAGCCGCCTGCGCCGCCCATCGGACCGCAGACGTGAAGTCGCGGCCGAGCGTCGGGGTCCGCGGACCGATTTGCGGACCGCGAAATCGCTAACCTGCGTGACCTCAGCGCACCTCAGGTCGCCTGAGAGAGTCGTAGATAAGCCAAATCGCCCAAAACCTTGAGGGCCTTGTGCCCCTCACGGGGCGTGGAGGTTCGACTCCTCTCAGCCGCATACATATTGCCCTGCAAATGACGCAGTCTGGGCACAGGCCCCCCGAAGGGACACGCTCCACCGCCCTCCCTGCAGCGGTCCATTTGAGGACCATGTCGTCGCCTGGTGCACCTCTTTCGCTCGTCGGTCCTCGGCTCCGGCTCGATTACAGGTAGCGCAAGTGCGCCAGATTTGCGCGCGTCGGCAGTCCTTTCCGCCTCCACGATCCAGGCGTAAAGTCGGCTCGTGGAGCCTTCTTCAGCCCTCCAAGAAGCGCCACCCCCGGCACTCCGACCGCGGCGACGCAGCAACGGCACCGGCACCTTGCACGTCCAGACCCGCGCCGACGGCCGTCAGCTCTGGTACGGGCGCTGGTACGTCGGCGGCCGACGAGTCAACCGTCGCATCGGGCTGAAGCGGCGGCGGGGCAGCGACCGCGGCCTGACGAAGATCGAGGCCGAGGCGGAGCTACAGCGGATGATGCTCCGGGACCGCCCTCAAGAGGCCGGGGAGGAAGTCACCTTCGCAACCGCGGCCGAGCTGATGCTTCGCGACCTAGAGGAGATCGGCCGCAAGCCCACCACGCTTGCCAACTACCGGAAGATCCTCGCCGTCCGGCTTCTGCCCCGCTTCGGCGAGATCCCCGTCGACCGGGTTAGGCGCAGCCTGGTGGCGGCTCTGGCAAACCGGATGATCAGCGAAGGGCTATCGGCACATACGGGAGCCAACACCTTGAAGCTCCTCTCCCAGGTCTTCAACTACTCCCGGCGCCAGCGCTGGTGCCGGGAGAACCCCTGCTGGGGGGTGCGCCACCCGCGGATTCGCCCGAGTTCCGAGATCCGCTTCCTCGACAAGCGCGAACTCGACGCGTTGGTCGCGGCAATCGACGTCGAGAAGGAGCCGTTCGGCGCCCTCGACCGGGCGATCGTGCTGACGGCAGCGATGACAGGAATGCGGCAGGGCGAGCTCCTGGCGCTCCGGTGGCTCGATGTCGACTGGAAGGCAAAGCGGATCCGCGTGCGCCGCAACTACGTCCGTGGGTACATGGGCACGCCGAAGTCGCGAAGCGGCGAACGCTCTGTGCCCCTGTCCACCAGGGTCGCCGCGGAGCTGACCCGCCTCCGCGACCGCACCCGATT
>Ga0207700_10000298_pt1 | contig 29441 bp, 23 predicted proteins | sample LARL82metaG_FD_184348 | JGI IMG/M metagenome (GOLD analysis project Ga0207700, IMG submission 184348) | Corn, switchgrass and miscanthus rhizosphere microbial communities from Kellogg Biological Station, Michigan, USA - LAR L8-2 metaG... | ecosystem: Host-associated > Plants > Roots >...
GCGTGTGCGACAGCTTCAGCACGCGCGTGCAGACGCGATCGAGAAAGCGCCTGTCGTGCGAGACCAGCACCATCGCGGTCGGCGACTCGCGCAGGAAGTCCTCCAGCCACTCGATGCCCGAGAGATCGAGGTGGTTGGTGGGCTCGTCGATGAGCAGCAGGTCCGCGTCCTGCAGCAGCAGCTTGGCCATCTCCAGGCGGCGCACCTGCCCGCCGCTCAGCTCGCGCGGATGTCGCGCCTGCTCCGCCTCCTCCAGCCCCAACCCGTGCAGCGCGGCGCGAGCGCGCGCCTCTAGGTCGTAGCCGCCCAGGCCCTCGTAGGCCTGCTGCGCCTCGCCGTAGCGCTCCATCAGCGCGTCGAGGTCGACACAGCTCGCGCCCATCTGCTGCTCCAGCGCGCTCAGCTCCTCGCGCAGCGCGGCCAGGTCGGCGCGCGAGGCCATGGCCTCGGCGAGCACGGTGGTCTCGTTGGGCTCTGGTGCCTCCTGCGGCAGGTAACCGACGCGCAGCCGGCGCTCGCGCTCCACACCACCGGCGACCGGTTCGGTGACGCCGGCCAGGACGTCGAGCAGCGAGGACTTGCCCGCGCCGTTGGCACCGACCACCGCCAGCCGGTCGCGCGACTCGATGCGCAGGTCGAGGCCGCGCAGCACGGTGGTGGCACCGAAGGCGATCTCGACGCCCTGGCAGACGATCAGCGACATGGCCCCGCGATGGTAGGTGATCCGCGCAGCGGCATCAGCCTCGCGCCAGCCACTCGCGGCGCTGCGCGATCTCGCGACGCATGCGCGCGGTGCGGCGCTCGTCGAAGCCGATCTCGTGCAGCCGGTCGAGCCACGGTGCCGAGCGCTCGTACATCTCGTCGAGCGAGCGTTCCACGGCGCGCATGGGCGCACCGATGCGCTGCGCGAAGGCGACCACGTGCTCGCGCCGCACCTTGTTGCGTCGCCCCTCGACGTCGAGCGCCATGTCGTGCCGCAGCTGGTACGGCAGGGTGCTGAGCAGGTCGTAGGCGGGCGTCAGCGTGACCACGCCGGCGGCGTTGCGGTACAGGCTGATGTTCTTGGCGTGCAGGTCCTCGTTGCCGATCAGCACGCTGAAGGCGACCAGGCGCACCAGGTCGCGCAGCGCCAGCGGGCGCGCGGTGGCGAAGCGATGCACCTGCTCGGCGATGCGCACCAGGCGCAGGCGGTACTTGTCGGCGGGGAAGGCGTCGCAGAGCTGGCAGCCGTCCTCCTGGTGCAGGCGCAGCACCCCGTCAACGGTGGCCACGCGGTCGAAGCGCTCGACGAGCAACCCAGAGCGTCCGGCGCGGTCGTGCACCATCTCCGTGCGCGCCACCTCGAGGCCGCAACCGGCCGCCATGCGCATGAAGAACGACTCGTTCTCGACCAGTCGCGGAAAGGGCGGCGGCGTCAGCTTGAGGATCTGCGCGGCGCCCGGCACGGCGACGGGGAAGGAGATGACCGCCGCCGACACCTTCTCCTGGACGCCGGGGATGCCGTGGAGGTCGGCGCGTTCCGGGTCGGTGGAGACGCTGAGGGCGAAGAGCTCCTCGAAGTCGGCGCTGTCCCAGCCCGACACCTCGACCAGCGGGCGCAGACGCGCCACGTCGGTGCCCGCAGCCACGATGCGCACGTCGCCGACGGTGTCGCCGCCGACGCTCAGGAGCAGGCTGAGCATGTCGTCGGCGGAGGTCTTGACGCGCGCCACCAGCGCACCGAGGCGTGCGCCCTCGGGGAGCAGCCCGGCGAAGAAGGGCGGCACCGCACCTCCGTACGCGCGCACCTCACCGGCGTCGAGCGGCAGGTGGAAGGCCACCGGCTGGCCGCCCGCGGCGAGGTAGTCGGGCCGGTAGCGGAAGACCACCGAGTGGTCCTCGCGCACCAGGGTGCCGGCCAGCGCCTCGCCCTTGTAGACGTTCGCCGCGACGACGGCGCGGGGGTCCTCAGATGCCATCGGCGACGACCACCTCGCCGTGCGCGTTGATCACCTGGAGGCCAAGCCCGAGGGCGCCCAGCACGGCCAGCATGGTGTCGAGCCGCGGCGCGCCGCCTCCCCGCTCCAGGTCGCGGACGGCTCGCTCCGAGCACTGGGCGAGGTCGGCAAGCTCGGTCTGGGTGAGGTGCAGAGAGCGGCGGCGGGTGCGGATGGCCGCGCCGATGACATCAGCGGGAGCGGCGGAATTCTGCCGGTTCATGGTGAGCTCTGGGAGAAACTGGCCTTTGGGAGGTCTGACCGGCAATCAAACGCCGGTTTGGGCATGATACGGCCTCACCGGCCGTCGGAACAACCCATGATCGGCAGAAGACTGCCGGCCACGCGGCCCGACGCCCGCAGGTGCGAGAGTCGGCCCTCACCGCCAAAGCACATGCCAGCATCCCAGCCGACCGCCGTCCGCCGCGCCGCCGTCGATGACGCCGCGGCCATTGCCCGCATCTACAACCAGGGCATCGAGGACCGCGTCGCCACCTTCGAGACCGAGCCGCGCTCGGCGGCGCAGATCGCCGCCGTCCTGCGCGAGCGGGAGCGGACCCACCCCGCCGTGGTGGCGGTGCGCGACGGCGCGGTGGTCGGCTTCGCCTGGACCGCGACCTACCGGGCGCGCCCGTGCTACGCGGGGGTCGGTGAGTTCGGGGTCTACGTGGCCCGGGAGAGCCGCGGCAGCGGGGCAGGGCTGGCCCTGCTCGACGGCCTGGCGGCCGCCTGCCGCGCCCAGGGCTTCTGGAAGCTGGTCTCGCGCATCTTTCCCGAGAACACCGCCAGCCGCTCGCTCTGCCGCGCCGCCGGCTTCCGCGAGGTGGGCGTCTACCACCGCCACGGCCGGCTCGACGGCGAGTGGCGCGACGTGGTCATCGTCGAGCGCCTCATCGACGAGGCACCGGCCGGGTAGCATCGACGGCCATGGACGAGGCGATCACGCGCGTGGAGCGGGCGGCCGCCGCGGTCGATCCCGTGATGGCGGCGGTCACCCCCGCCGACCTCCCGCGGCCCACCCCCTGCGAGGGCTGGGACCTGCGACAGCTGCTCGACCACTTCTTCGGCAACCTGCACCGCTGGGCGGCCCGCCTGTCCGGCGGTGACGCCGGACAGCCCACGCCGGCGCTCGCGGACGGCGGCGACGACGTCGAGAACGCCTGGCGGAATGCGCGCGACGCGCTGCTCGGGGCGCTGCGCCGGCCCGGTGCCGTCGACCGCGAGGTGGCCCTGCCCGACGGCCGGGTCACCGACAGCCGCATGCTGGTCACCATCATGCCGGTCGAGCTGATGCTCCACGGCTGGGACACCGCTCGGGCCCTCGGCGCCTCCACCGACCTCGATGCGCACCTGGCGGACGAGCTGGTGGAGATCGCCCGCCCGCTGATGGCCGGCGCCGGGCGCGGCAGCTCGTTCGGCGAGGAGCAGGAGGCTCCGCCCGGCTGCAGCGCCGCCGACCGCCTGGCCGCCTTCTCCGGCCGGCGGGTCTGAGGCCCTAGCCGGCCTCGAAGGGCGCTGGCCGGCCGCCCGGCAGCGAGGCCGGCAGCACCAGGGACAGCCGCCGGGCCAGCACCGGCGGCACCAGCAGCCAGACCAGCAGCACCGCCAGCAGCCCGGCGGCGAGCGGCGGCATCGGCGTCTGGGGCAGCCGCGCCCGCGCCGCCGCGGCGCCGGAGGAGGAACCTGCCCCACCCGAGCTGCGCTGTGGCCCTGCGGTGGTGCCGGACCCGCCGCCGCCACGTGGATGCGCCCCGCCGCCCGCGGCGGCGCCGCCGCCCGCCGGCGAGGCCGACGGCGAGGGAGCCACGCCCAGGACCACGACCAGCCCGTCGTAGGTGTCGTCCTTCCAGACGAAGTCGTTCTCGCCGGGCGTGGCACTGGTGGCCAGGATGAAGAACACCAGCCCGTCCGCCCCGCTCACCCCCGACGCGCTCTGCCCGGACGGACCGGTGGCATGGCCGGCGGAGTCGCTCGGCGCCACCGATGCGTCGGCGCCCGGCGCCTTGCTCACCGTGATGGTCACGGTCCGCCCCGCCCATGGCTGCCGGTCGGTGTCGACCTCGTGCACGTAGTAGACGTAGCTGTGCCCGGCGACGATGGGATCGGTGTACTTGGTCTGGCTGTAGGCGAGCGCCGTCGTGCCCGACGTGACCACCGCGACAGCGGCGCAGAGCCCCGTCAGGACTGACCGAACGGAATGGTGCACGCAGGTCCTCGAACTGAAGGGGATCGTCGGGTCAGTCGGAATCGGCCCGCACATGCTAGGACGTGACCGCACCCAATGGATTGCGGTTGCGACCACTTGGCGGCGCTGCGACACTGTGGTGACAGTGCCCTCCGCCAGCCACCCGCGCCTCGACGACTCCGGCGGCACCCAGGGTGAGGTGCTGCTCGACGCCCCCAGGATCGCCGAACGCATCGAGCAGCTCGCGGGCGAGATCGGCGCGGCCTATCCCGACCTGGTCCGTCCCCTGGTGCTCGTCTGCGTGCTCAAGGGCTCGGTGTTCTTCACCGCCGACCTGGCCCGGGCGCTGCGCATCCCCGTGGTCATGGACTACATCGCGGTGCGCTCCTACCATGGCACGCGCTCGGCGGGCACCGTCGAGCTGGTCAAGGACATCGGCATGCCCCTGCAGGACCGCGACGTGCTGCTCGTCGAGGACATCATCGACAGCGGGCTGACCACCTCCTTCCTGCTCGACCACATCGCCCATCACCGGCCGCGCTCGCTGCGGCTGGTGGCGCTGCTCGACAAGCAGGCCCGGCGCCTGCGCGAGGTCCACGTCGACTTCACCGGCTTCCGCATCCCCGACCGCTTCGTGGTCGGCTACGGCCTCGACGTCGACGAGCGCTGGCGCAACCTTCCCGACGTGCGCACCCTGGACGGCATGTGAGCTCCGCCCGACCCGGGGCCCGGCTGGCCCTGCCGGGGCTGCTGCTGGCCGTCGTCGCCGTGTCCTTCTCGGCGGTCTTCATCCGGCTGGCCGGCGACGCAGCGGCGACGGTGGTCTGGGTGCGCATGGCCTTGACGGTGGCGCTGCTGGCGCCGCTCTTCGCCCGTGACGTGCGCCGCGGCGCGGTGCCGCAGACGCGGCGTGACTGGTTGCTGGTGGGCGCCAGCGGGCTGTTCCTGGCCGCGCACTTCCTGACCTGGACCTTCTCGCTGCGCTACACCTCGGTGGCCTCCTCGGTCCTGCTCGTCACCCTGCACCCGGTGCTGGTGGCCTTCCTGGGCCGGCGCCTGCTCGGCGAGCCGGTGTCGGCACGGCTGGCGGCGGGGATCGGGCTGGCCCTGGCAGGAACCGCGGTCACCACCGGCGGCGACGTGCGCATCGGTCTATCCAGCCTGGGCGGCGACCTGCTCGCCCTGGCCGGCGCGGCGACCTTCACCGGCTACCTGCTCATCGGCCGCGCGGTGCGCAGCCGCACCGGCACGGCGGGGTACTCGGTGCCGGTCTACGCGGTGGTGGCGATTTGCAGCATGGTGGTGGCGCCGCTCACCGGCGGCGCGGTCATCCCCGGCGGGCGCACGCTGCTGGCCTGCCTGGGGCTGGCGGCGGTCTGCACCATCCTCGGCCACACCGTCTTCAACTGGACGCTGCGCCACCTGCGCACCGCGCTGGTGTCCACCTCGCTGCTCGGCGAGCCGGTGATCACCACCCTGCTGGCCATGCCCATCCTGCGCGAGCTGCCGCCGCTCTCGGCGGTGGCCGGCGGCGCGGTGATCCTGGCCGGTCTCGGCCTGGCCCTCACCGAGCGGCCGGAATCGGCCCGCGTCGAGGTGGTGCAACTGGCGACACCGGAGTGACACCGCCTCAGGGGCGTCTTGCGGTGCCCTCTCGCGACAGCCCTTGTGTACTGCGTTGCCGAGCCGTGACGCGTTCGCGTTGGCCAGGACGGAGGTTCCGTCGGACCATCTGAGCCGACACCAGGGGACGACGTTCGGAGCGTTTTCCCAGGGTACGCGTCATGAGAGAGAGGGTCCAGGCCCGGACCCAAACAGGGGCATGCCGTGTCGTTGTATCGCGCTGTGCGCACGCGTCGCAGGGAACGCGGACAGTCGATGACCGAGTTCGCACTGGTCGCACCCATTCTGTTCGCGCTCGTCTTCGGCATCTTCGACTTCGGTCGCGGCATGTCGGCGAACGTGACCGTCACCAACTCCTCGCGCGAGGGCGCGCGCTACCTGGCCACCCACGCCACCTCGTGGCAGTCGCCGGGTCGCACGGGCAGCTCGGCGGCCGAGGGACGCTTCAACAACTCCTGCTATGGCACGGGCACGGGCAACAACGTGCCGGCGCCGAACTCGGACAGCCCGCAGGGCAAGGCCTGGGCGCAGCTGCAGGGGGCCAGCCTGACGCTCAGCTCGGTGACCATGATCGTGCGCTTCTACGCCTCGAACAACGATCCCACGGCCACCGGCGCCGTCGCCAACGACACCTTCACCTGCAGCGCCGCGGTCATCTCGGAGTCGAACAGCTCCTACACGCCCCAGTCCGGTGACTGGGTGCAGTTCGAGGTGCAGTACCACTACGCGCCGGTGACCCCGATCATCAGCAGCGTCTGGCACTCCATCTCCATGGACCAGACCACCACGATGGTGCTGGAATGATGGCGCGGCGCATCACCCCGGCACAGCTGCGCCGCGTCCGCGAGCGCGGCAACACCGCCATCATCGTGGCCCTCAGCGCGGTGACGCTGCTGACCGTCACCGGCCTGGCCATCGACGGCGGCATGGAGGCGGCCGCGTACCGCCACGCGCAGAACGCCGCCGACGCCGGCGCGCTGGCCGCGGCCCGGCAGGCCTACGTCAACGCCATGTCGAACCCGGCGCAGCCGTCCAACTCGACGACGCTGACCCCGGTGGCCAACACCGAGGTGGTGCACAACAACGCCCAGCTCAGCTGGGTGGGACCGGACAGCACCTCCACGAGCAGCAACACCGGCACGGCCATGGCGCCGTCGCAGGACGGCGCGCGGGCGCAGACCATGGACGCGGGCGGCATCGGCTACTCGTACGTCATGGCCGCGGCCGCGGTCACCAGCGGCCCGCCCGCGGCGACCACCGCGACGCAGACGGCGTGGGTGCCCAGCGGCGGCGGCATGACCGGCCAGAGCGCCGTCGCCCACATCGAGGCGACAGCGGGCACGCCCCTGCAGCCGGTGGACGCGACCCTCGACGTGGTGGGCACGCAGGCCACGACGCAGTCGATCGACCCCAGCTCGGGCGGCAGCGTGGCCAGCTCGCAGGTCGACCTGGCCACCACCAGCGCCGGCGGCGCCTCCGGCTGGGCCAACTGCTGGACCGGGCGGGCCACCTACACCGGCAGCGACAACTACGGCACCCAGAGCAACTGCGGGCTGACCGGCAGCACGTTCGCCACCGGCGTCACCGCCACCGGGACCTTCCTGGGCGGCTACGGCACCAACGACAAGGTCGACCGCTTCGACGCCCCCACCTCGCAGCCGCGCGCCATCGTGCTCAATCCCACCGGCGTGGTGGGCAGCGCCTCGTTCTCGGCCGGCCTGGCGGGCAGCGAGTCCAGCCTGACCTGGGATCCCATCCAGGGGCTGACCTCGCGCTCCGCGGTGTACGCCTCCACCGTGCACGTGTCGTTGCCGGCGCTCACCGTCACCACCGCGCTGATGATGATGCGCGTCTCGCTGTACATCGACCCCGCCACCGGCACGCCGCACTTCTCGATGCAGTGCACGCCGACGACGCTGACCATGGTCAACGTGGTCTCGCTGGCCACCGCCGTCGTCAGCGTCGACTCCTCGTGCAACGCCACCAACCTGGGCAGCCTGGGCATGGCCAACGTCAGCGTCGGCTGGACCTCGCCGAGCGACACCAGCACGGTGTGCAGCACCGGCGCCGCGGGGTCGACGGTGACCTGCGCGGTGCAGGGGTGCTTCGTGCACGCCACGATCAACGCCAGCCCGTTCAACTCCACGCTCTGCCTGGGTGAGACCAACGCGACGCTGAGCGCCTCGCGGGTGCAGATCGACTGCACCGGCTCTTGCGGCTGCCCCAACGGCTCCTCGTGCACCTGCATCTCGAGCTGCAGCACCACGACCTCGAGCACCACGACCACCTCGACGACCTCGAGCTCATCGTCGACGTCGAGCGGCTCCACGACGACGTCGTCGAGCAGCACCACCTCGTCGTCGTCGAGCAGCAGCTCGACGAGCACCGGCGGCGGTGGCACGCCGTACACCACGCCGTCACTCTTCCCGCAGTTCACCGGCAGCATCAGCGTGGCCGCCATGGTGCCCCAGAGCACCTACTTCCTGCGGGTGATCGGCTGGAACCAGACCACCCCCACGGCCGGCGCCACCGCCGACATCGAGTCGGTGATCGACGAGACCGACGCCGCCTTCGCCGGCTCGCCCTTCGCCATGCCCGACATGGGCGTGCAGATGACCGCGCCGTACACCTACGAGCGGCTGACGCCCGGCCACACCTACTACCTGTACGGCCCCAGCATGCAGTCAGACAACCCGGCGCCATCCATGCCGACCACCTGGCAGGGCCAGCTCGCCTCCACCAGCTCGCATCGCGTCGGCACCACGCTGACGGGTGCCTCCGCCAACACCACCACGCCGCAGCCGTACCTGACCGGCGGGCCGTACGACCTGCTGCCGGTCTTCGATCCCATCAGCGGTGTGGTCGAGTTCTGGGGCGTGTTCGTCCCGGTGGCGGGCCAGCCCAACTGGGCGACCATGGTCAACTCGGTCCCCTCCGTGCACGGCTACATCGTCCAGGCCACCTCGCAGCCGGGGTGGATGACCATGGACGAAGGCGCCGTGTCGGTCAAGCTGGAGCAGTGAGCGTGCGTGCACGACTCCTCGTCGCAGCCGGCATCGCCGCCGCGGCCGCCGCGGTCGGGACGCCGCGCGTCTCCCTCGCCTGTGACGCCAGCACCTGCGCACCGCAGCTGATGGCGGTGACGCCGCAGCAGGTGGTGCTGGACGGCAAGCCGCTGCACATCACCCTGCAGGGCGCGGCGCTCAGCAACGTGAGCGGCGTCAGCCTGTCCCCCATCGCGCCGATCTCCGGCTTCACCGTCTTCAACGACGCCACCATCCTGGTCACCCTGCCCGCCTCCACCCCGGCGGGCATCTACTCGGTGCGCGTCATCGCACCCCAGGGCGGCAGCGATCCCAACTTCGCGCCGCAGTTCCAGGTGTTCCCCGCACCGCCACCTTCACAAGCCCCGACGCCTACTCCGAAGGCGACGCCAACCCCCAGTCCCACGCCAACCCCGACGCCCCCTGCGCCGGATTCGGGCGTGATCTACCCCTCCCCCGCGGCGGCGCACGGCGGCGGCACCCCACCGCCGCCCGCCGCCATCCCCGCGGGCGGAGGGCCGGCGTCGCCCGCCTCGGCTCCCATCGACATCATGGCCGGGCTCGCGCTCGGCGCCCTGGTCTACCTGCTCTGGGGCAGCCCGCGGCGGCTGAGCGGCTCCTGGCGCAAGGCGCCCATGGCCCACCTGGTGGGCCGGCCGGTGCAGGCGCTGCACATCGGGCGCATCTGCCTCTACTGCGGCAGGCTGCACCTCGTCTTCCGGACGCGGCGCGACATCTGGAAGGAGGGCCGCTACTGCGGGCCGAAGTGCTTCATCTCCGCCGAGGCCATGCCCTCGCCGCTCGCCGAGGAGGACGAGCCCGAGCCGGTGGTGGAGCACAAGAAGGCGGCCTGGTGGCGCGCCGCGGTGGCCACCGACCAGGGCCCCATCGACGTCGACGGCGCCGAGGGCTGGCGGCCGCGCTTCTAGTCGCGCGCCTCGCGCAATCGCGCGGCGACGGGACAGGGACGGTTGCTGATCACGGCGAGCACGCCCATCTCCGCCAGCGCGGCGGCGGCCTCCTCGCCGTCGACGGTCCAGGCGATGACAGCGCGGCCGGCGTCGCGCAGCAGCGCGCACAGCGATGCGTCGACGTGCTCCCACCACAGCGCCAGGGCATCGGCGCCGCAGGCGTCGAGGACGGCGAGCGGATCGGCGGCGCGCTCGCGCATGAGCGCAGCGCAGCGCACACGGTCGTCGACGTTGCGCGCGGCGGCGAGATGTGCGTGGTCGAAGGCGAGCAGCCAGGTGTCCAGCGCACCCGCGCCGCGCACGACGTCGAGGACGGTGGCGGCGAGCCGCGGGTGCTGCGCGTGCGGCGGCTTGATCTCGATGGCAACGGTGTGCTCGCGCAGCGCCTGCAGCACGGCGTCGAGGCGCGGGACGCCGATGCCGAGGCCGTCGAGTTCCTGCCAGGTCAGTGCGTCAACTCGGGAGGCCGCAGCGGCGGTGCGCTCCAGCGTCTCGTCGTGGATCACCACCGGCACGCCGTCGGCGCTGAGGTGGACGTCGAGCTCCACGCCGTCCGCGCCGCAGGCGACGGTGGACTCGAAGCCGGGCAGCGTGTTCTCGGGATGCTCGAAGGGGTCGCCGCGGTGGCCGAGGACCAGGGTGCGGCGGCTCACACCGGGACGCGGGTGAGGAAGTAGAGCAGGTGGGCGGGGACGGCGCCCATGAGCACGGTGATGATCAGCACGTAGAGCATGGCGGTGGCCGGCTGGTTGGCGCGGATGCGCGCGAAGTAGAGGGTCAGCCCGTTGACGCCCGCGGTGAAGAGCAGTCCCGCGGCCACCACCAGCAGCCAGAAGGGCACGCCGTAGTGCGCGCCGATGACCGCGTGGCGCGCGTCGGGCTCGGCGCGCAGCAACGCGCCGGTGATGGCGGCCGCCTGCAGCGCCACCGCGCCGAAGACGACGTACACGGCGCGACGCAGGGGCTTGAAGGTGAGGTCGGGCGCGATCAGGTACCAGTGGCCGAGCAGCATGCCGCAGAGCGCGCTGCCACAGAGCAGCATGGCGGGCACGAAGGCCACCGCCGCGCCCAGCCCGCCGCCCAGCGCCGCGCCGAAGGTGAGCGCGGCCATGGCGATGGCCACGCCGCCGCAGGCCACCGCGATGCCGCCGACCACGCGCCGGGCCGGGTCGGTGCCCACCGCGCTGAAGAGCGCGTAGGCCAGGGTGGCGCCGCTGAAGCCGACCAGCCAGTGCACGAAGCTCGCGTAGCGGCCGGCGCCGACCGGGGTGTGGAGCAGCTGCGAGGGATCGGGGAGGATGAGCAGCAGGACCAGGTCCACGCCCATGATGGCCAGGCAGATCAGCGCCGTGGTGCCGAGGAAGCCGCGGCCGACGTCACCGCCCAGGTCGCTGAGCAGGGCGACGGCCACCGTCCCCACGGCCAGCTCGGCGAGCACCAGAACGGTCACCAGGGGAGCCAGGGCGGGCAGGGACATCGCGGCCATGGTACGGATGGCCGAGGCGCTGACGCGCTTCGGAAACGGGCAGGCCACCACGGCGCCCGGCTGGAGTAGCGTCAGCACGGCATGAAGGCGCGTGACCACAAGCCTGCCCGCCGGCAGGTGCGCGGGGTGGTGGAGGAGCTCGGAGACCTGGTCGAGGATCTCGGCCTGGTGGAGGCGAGCGCGCCCGCCGAGGCTCCGCCGGGATCCCCGCCGCCGCTCGCCGCGCCGCCCCCGCCCAGCGCGCCGACCTGGCGCAGCGGGCCCGAGGTGGTCACCGGGTCGGGCGCCTCGACGCTGCACCTGCCACTGCCGCCACCCATCGCCGACGACGCCGATGAGCCCGAGGCGCTGCCCGCGGTCCCCATGTGGGAGAGCGCCGAGCCGGAGCCCGTGCCGGCCTGGCAGAGCTCGGCCGCCAGGGACGCTCCCGTCTCGGTCGCCGAGGCCTCCACCCTCTGGGACCACTTCGCCCCCGAGCTGTCCGCCGGGCCCGCCCGCGCCTGGTCGCCCGCCGCGGCCATGGTCCAGCTCGAGCCCCTGGCCCCGCCCGGCAGCCACGGCCCCAGCGTCTGGGCCGAGCCGGTGCGGCCCTTCTGGCGCCAGCGCCCCCACGCCTTCACCGTGCTCACCACCGTGGCCGCCCTGGTGGCCCTGGCGGTGTTCGTCTTCAGCCGCATCGACCTGGGCAGCACCAGCGGGCCCTCGCGGCCGGTGGCCCACCCCGCCTTCGTTCTCGACACCCTGCGCGCCGTGTCGGCCACCTCGGCGGCGCAGGTGCGCGACGCCAAGACGGCGACGCACTACCCCGCCAGCGCGCAGGCCATCTTCCTCGACATCACCTACCGCAACGTCACCGGCGGCGACACGCTGCAGATCGTCATCCTGCTGCAGCCGCAGCAGGAGGGGCAGGCGGCGGTCACCGTCAGCGACGAGACCCACCGCAACCTCGACGCCGGCGGCGAGGTCGCCATCACCGTGCCCGCGCCGCCCGGCGGATTCACGCCCGGCACCTACGAGGTGCGCGCCCTGCACGACGGCACGCTCGAGCAATCGGTGACATTCACGGTCGACCAGTAGCGCCGGGCGCGACCCGCGCTCAGCGTTCGACCGGCAGCCCCGCCTCCACCCAGGCGTCGATCCCGCCGCTGACGTTGATGGTCCGCTCCATCCCCTGGCGGCGCAGGTAGTCGACGACGCGGGCGCTGCGGCCGCCCACCTTGCAGTAGACGTAGACGTCCTGGTCGGCGGGGATCTCGCCGGCGCGGCTGATGATCTCGCCCATGGGGATGAACAGGGCGCCGGGGATGCGCTGCTGCTGGTGCTCCCACGGCTCGCGCACGTCGAGGAGCAGGCCGGCGCCGCGGGTCACCGCCTCGTGCGCGTCGCGGACCGAGGCCTCGCCCGGTGCCGTGTGGTTCACCCTGTCCTCCTCCGCTGGCCGATGCGCGGAGTATACGAACGGATGCCGCGCCGCCGTCCCCGCGACTCGGCCGGCACCGGCCGCACCCTGGCGGTGAAGCGCTGCGAGACCCAGAGCACCAGCGGCACCGAGACCGCCATGGCCGAGACACCGGCCGCGAAGGCGCGCGGCGTGCTGATGGCGCTGATGAGCGCACCGAAGTTCATGCCGAAGAAGCCGGTGAGGAAGGTGAGCGGCAGGAAGATGGTGGCGATGATGGTCAGCCGCCGGGTTTGCTCGCCGAGCCTATTGGACACGGATGACAGATACACGTCGAGCGCGCCGGTGATGATGTCGCGGTAGGAGTCGACCTGCTCGACCATGCGCACGGCGTGGTCGTAGACGTCGCGCAGGTAGAGCTGGGCCTCGGCGTCGAGGCGGGTGGCGCGCGGACCGGAGAGGAGCTGCAGCAGGTCGCGCTGCGGACCGAGCACGCGGCGCAGCGTGTTGAGCTCGCGCTTGAGCCGGAAGATGTCGGCCACGGTGTTCTCGGTGGCGTTCTGCACGATGGTGGTCTCGACCCGGTCGATCTCGTCGTCGACGGTGTCGAGCACGGGGAACATCGAGTCCACCAGCACGTCGCAGAGGCGGTGGAAGAGCGAGGCGGGACCGGCGCGGCCGATCTCGGGCCGCTTGTCGCAGGACGCCCAGAGCTGCTCGACGGCGGGCATCTCGCGGTCGCTGACCGTCGCCAGCCAGCCGTCGCCGAGCAGGACGTGCACCTCGCAGAGCGACAGCTCGCCGTCGTCGCCGAGCAGGGTGCCGAAGAGGACGACGAAGAGCAGGTTGGGATAGTCGTCCATCTTGGGACGCTGGTTGCGGTGCTCGAGGTCCTCCACCACCAGGGGATGGAGGTCGAGCGCCCGGGCCAGGTAGTCGACGTCCTCGCGGGCGGGCTGGGCGACGTCGAGCCAGAGCAGGCCGCGCTCCGGCCGCCAGGCGCGCACCTCCTCGACGCTCAGCGGTCCGGCGGTGGCGCCGTCGACGCGGGTCCGGATCATCGCGGCGATGGTACGCTGCGGCTCCGTGAGCGTCGCTGCGTCCAGCCCGCAGGTCGACAACCCCTGGCACAACGCCCAGCGCCAGTTCGACGCAGCCGCCGAGCTGCTCGGCCTCCACCAGGGACTGCGCGCGGTGCTCCGCGAGGTGCGCCGCGAGTTCACCGTCCGCTTCCCCGTCAAGATGGACGACGGCTCGCTGCGGATGTTCGAGGGCTACCGGGTCCAGCACAACCTCACCCGCGGCCCGGCCAAGGGCGGCCTGCGCTTCCACCCCCAGGTCTCGCTCGACGAGGTCAAGGCGCTGGCCATGTGGATGACCTGGAAGTGCGCCATCGCCAACCTGCCCTTCGGCGGCGCCAAGGGCGGCGTCATCGTCGATCCCGCGGAGCTCTCGCACCGCGAGCTGGAGCGGCTGACCCGGCGCTTCGCCAGCGAGATCGCGGTGCTGATCGGCCCCGAGTCGGACATCCCCGCGCCCGACGTCAACACCAACGCCGAGATCATGGCCTGGATCATGGACACGGTCTCGATGGAGTCGGGCTACTCGGTGCCCGCGGTGGTGACCGGCAAGCCGCTCGACATCGGCGGCAGCGAGGGCCGTCCCTCGGCGACGGGACGCGGCGTCACCATCGTCGCCCTGGAGGCCTGCAGGCGGCTCGGGCACGACCCGGCCGCCACCACCGTCGCGGTGCAGGGATTCGGCAACGTCGGCTCCACCGCCGCGCTGCTGATGCGCGAGGCCGGCTTCCGCGTCTGCGCTGTTTCTGACGTGGATGGCGGCATCTACTCGCCCGGCGGGCTCGACGTCCGCGCCGTGCTCGACCATCGCGCGCAGACCGGACATGTCAGCGGCTTCCCCGGCACGCGCGCGGTGAGCAACGAGGAGCTGCTGGAGCTGCCCGTCGACATGCTGGTGCCCGCGGCGCTGGAGAACCAGATCACCGCGCGCAACGCGGGGCGCATCCAGGCCTCCATCGTCGTCGAGGGCGCCAACGGGCCGACCACGCCAGACGCGGACCACATCCTCGAGCAGCGCGGCATCGTGGTGGTGCCGGACATCCTGGCCAACGCGGGTGGCGTCACCGTCTCGTACTTCGAGTGGGTGCAGGACATTCAGTCGTTCTTCTGGGAGGAGGGCGAGATCAACCAGAAGCTGGAGCGGGTGATGACCAAGGCCTTCGCGCAGACCTGCGCGCAGGCGGACCTGCACAAGGTCTCGCTGCGCCTGGGCGCCTACCTGGTGGCCGTCAAGCGCGTCGCCGACGCCACCGCGGTGCGGGGCATCTACCCGTGAAGCCGCGCGCCTACCCGGTGTAGTGTTGCGCACCATGAACAGGCGTTCCTCGCAGCTCAGCCTGCCGGGGGTGGCGCCGCTCTGCCCGCACTGCGGCGGCCGCCGCACCGAGCTGGTCCCCGACGGGGACGAGGGCGTGGTCAGCGGCCAGCGCTGGAGCTGCCGCGACTGCGGGCGCGGCTTCTGGTCGGTGGCCAGCCTGGGCCGCCCCGCCGCGGCGCCGTGACCTCGCCGGCCGCCGGCCTGCCCGCCCTGCGGGACTACGAGGTCACCTCGCTGCTCAGCGCGGGCGGGGGCGGCGACGTCTTCGCCGGGCGCCACCGCCTCACCGGGCATCCCGTCGCCCTCTACCGCATCTCCGGCGAGCTGGCCGGGGCGGCGGGCTTCGTCGACCGCCTCGGCAACGCGGCCCGCAAGGTGGCCACCCTGCGCAACCCGCACGTGGTCGGCGTCTACGACCTGGTCGTCGAGGACGGCGTCTACCTGGTCCTGGAGATGATCCCTGGCCCTTCGCTGCGGGCCGTCGCCCCCAAGGGCCAGGCGCTGCCCCCGGCCGCGGCCGTGGCCGCCGTCGACGACGTGCTCAACGCGCTGGAGTCGGCGCACGCCGAGGGCGTGGTCCACGGCGACATCCGCGCCGAGCACGTGCTGGTCACCGCCCAGGGGGCGGCCAAGCTGGGCGGCTTCGCGGTCTCGCAGGCCCAGCTCCTGCTGCCCAACCATCCCGGCGCCAAGCGGCCCGGCTACTCCAGCCCCGAGCGGCTGGCCGGGATGCCGCCCGACGCCCGCTCCGACCTCTACGCCACGGCGGCGATGGCCTCGGAGCTGATGACCGGCGTGGCCCCCTCGCCCGGCCGGATCGGGCCGCCGGCCCTGCCCGCCGTGTCCGAGGTGCTGCGCCGGGGACTCTCCTCCGACGCCGCCACCCGCTTCGCCACGGCCACCGAGCTGCGCGCGGCGCTGGTCGGCGCCGTGGCGGGCAGCCTGGGGCCGTCCTGGCGGTTGGCCAGCGACCTGGGGGCGCGGGCAGAGGCGATCCTGGAGGAGGGCGGGGCCGGCGCGTCCTTCCCCGCACCCGGGCCACCGCAGGCATCCGCGGGCGCCGCTGCTGCCGTGGGTCTCAACGCCCCCGGCTTCGGCACGCCGCCGCCGCCCGCCTCCTCGGTGATGCGCGGCGCCATCCCGCCTCCGCCGGTGGCCCGACCACCCTCGAGCCCGCCGCCCTCCTACCTGCCGCCGCCGCAGCCGCGGGCGCGTGCGGCGATCACCGAGATCGACAGCGAGGAGCACGGCGGGCGGCGCTGGCTGGTGCCGCTGCTGGCCGGGCTCGGCGTGCTGGCCCTGGCCGGGGTGGTGGTGGCGGTGCTCTTCGCCACCGGGGTGGCGGGCGGCGGCGGCGGCGCCAGCAACGGGCCGCTGCAGGTCAACGACGACGTCAAGCTCACCGTCGACGTGCCGCAGCAGTCGAGCTGCAAGGCGCAGTACGAGTTCACCGCCACGGGCAGCGTCAGCGGCGCCGGCACGCTCACCTACCGCTGGGAGACCAGCGACGGCCAGCAGACCGACAACGTGCCGGTGAGCATCACCAGCGACGAGGGGTCGTTCCGCTTCACCCTGGGCTGGTCGGTGCAGAACCACGCGCCCAAGAGCATCACCTTCCGCATCGTCAGCCCGACCCAGCGCTCGGCGACCCAGACCATCCCCTTCACGTGTCCGTAGGCGGGATGCAGGGCGCCGACCTCCGCGCGCAGGTGGAGGCGCTGCGCTGGCACCACAGGATCGACCTCGGCGACGGCATCACCACGCCGGGCCTGGCCGACCGCCTGCCCGAGCTGGAGCGCACCCTGCCCGACCTGACCGGCCGGTCGGTCCTCGACATCGGTGCCTGGGACGGCTACTACTCCTTCCTCGCCGAGCGGCGCGGCGCCGCGCGCGTGGTCGCGCTCGACCACTACGTCTGGGGCATCGACATGGTGGCGCGCAACCGGCACTGGGCGGAGTGCGCCGCGCGCGGCGAGCTGCCCGACACCGCGCGCGACGAGATCGACTTCTGGCACGACGACCTACCCGGGCGGCGCGGCTTCGACCTGGCTCGCGAGGTGCTGGACAGCAGGGTGGAGCCGGTGGTCGCCGACTTCATGCGCACCGACCTCGAGGTGCTGGGGCGCTTCGACGTCGTGCTCTACCTCGGCGTCCTCTACCACATGCCCGAGCCGCTCACCGCCCTGCGGCGGCTGCGCGCGGTGACCGGCGAGGTGGCGGTGATCGAGACCGAGGCCGTCCACGTGCCTCAGTACCGCGACGAGAAGCTGCTGCGCTTCTTCGCCGCCGACGAGCTGCACCTCGACTTCGGCAACTGGTACGCGCCCAGCGAGGCGGCGCTGCACGGCCTCTGCCGCGCCGCCGGCTTCGCGCGCGTGGAGACGACGATGGGCCCGCCGCCCGCTCCTCCCGCGCTCACCGGCCTGCGGCGCGCGGCGCGCGGCGTGCGCAACCGGATCAGCCCGCCGCGGGAGACGCTGCAGCGCTACCGCCTGGTGGTGCACGCGCACACGCGCTGACTCACGGCCGCCCCCGCGCCTCGCCGGGCAGTTCGTTGCAGGGTCTTCACACGGGTTGACGATGCGGTGGAAGTCCGCGTTCCGCACCGTGCGGAGGGTCGATCATCCGCGACGCTAGTCGCCCGACCGACCCCCAGTCCATCCCCCAGACAGGTTTTCCCATGAGACGAAGCGCCCTGCTCTCGCTGCTGCTGCCGCTGGCGCCCGCGGTGGCGGTGATGAGCGGACCGTGGCACGTCAGTGCCGCGACCAGCCTGACGCAGACCGGCTCGTACACCGAGGTGATGCCCGCCGGCGACGCCTCGCCCGCGCACAGCACCGTGGCCCAGCCCTTCGCCTCGGTCGCCGTCGGCGACGTCGACGCGGACGGGCAGCAGGAGGTGGTGGCCGCCTTCCCCGACGGCCGCGTCGCCCTGCTCAACAGCGGCCTGGGCCTCAAGAACGGCTCCTGGCCGCGCGACACCGGCGGTGCGGTGCACTCGGCGCCGACGCTCGCCGACCTGGGCAACAACGGCCACCAGGAGATCATCACCACCTCGGAGTCGGGGTGGGTCAACGTCTGGAACGCCGACGGCAGCAACTTCCCCGGCTGGCCGCGATCCTCGCATCCGATGGCCAGCAACTTCCCGCGCGGCTTCTTCGGCACCGTGGCCGTGGGCGACCTCTACGGCAACGGCGGCAAGACGCTGGTGGCCGGCAGCTGGGACCACACCCTGTACGCCTGGGGCACCGACGGCAACGTGCTGCGCGGCTTCCCCATCAACCTCTACGACACCGTCTGGGACACGCCGACCCTGGCCGACCTGGAGCACATCGGTCGCATGGACATCATCGAGGGATCCGATTCCAGCGGCGGCAGCACCGAGCCCTACCCGGCCGGCGGCGTGTACTGGGCCTTCCGCGTCGACGCCTCGCGCATCGGCGGCTGGCCGCAGACCACCAACCAGGTGCCCTGGGCCTCGCCGGCCGTCGGCGACCTGCACCACAACGGCCGCAACACCGTCGTGGCCGGGTCGGGCCTGGCCTACCCCGCGCCCGCGGGCAACCAGGTCAACGCCTGGGACGAGAACGGCACGCACCAGTGGGCTGGTGCCACCTCTGACCGCAACTTCGCCTCCCCGGCGATGGGCTACCTGCAGGGTCCGGCGGGCAGCCAGGACGTGGTCGAGCCCAGCCTGGACGGCACCGTGCGCGTCTGGGACGCCGGCGGCAACCTGCTCTGGCAGCGCAACCCCGGCCAGGGCAGCCTCTTCGGCTCGGCGGTGATCGCGCCCTACGACAGCACCGGCGCCAACGGCGTCTGGATCGCCGCCGGCGGACACGTCCTCGCCTACGACGCCTTCGGCAACCTCAAGTACGACACCATGATGCCGGGCGTGCAGTGGACCAACCCGACGGTGGCCAGCCTTGACGGCCGCACCCTCTCGGTGATCGCGGTGTCGCAGGCCGACGGCAACGTCAGCCCGGCCTCCGAGACCCGCTGGACGGTGAGCGCCTTCTCGATTCCCGGCACCACCGCCTCCATGCTCGACCCCGTGCACAAGCTGCAGTGGCCGACCTTCCACGGCAACAACCAGCGCACCGGCAACAACCTGGGCATGCTCGGCCCCGCGCCGCCGCCCACCGCCAGCGACCACGGCTACTGGATGGTCGCCCGCGACGGCGGTGTCTTCACTTACGGCGTGCCCTGGTACGGCTCGATGGGCGGCGCCCATCTCAACCAGCCCATCGTCGGCATGGCCCGGACCAACAATGGCGGCGGCTACTGGTTCGTGGCCGCCGACGGCGGCATCTTCCCCTACGGCAACGCCGCCGGCTACGGCTCGACGGGCGGCATACGACTCAACAAACCCATCGTCGGCATGGCCCGAACGGCAAGTGGCAACGGCTACTGGCTGGTAGCCTCGGACGGCGGCATCTTCCCCTTCGGTGACGCCGTCTTCCACTCCTACGGCTCGACCGGGAACATCACTCTCAACAAGCCGATCGTCGGCATGCTGCCCACGCCCAGCGGCAACGGCTACTGGATGGTGGCCTCGGACGGCGGCATCTTCCCCTTCGGCGACGCCGTCTTCCACTCCTACGGCTCCACCGGGAACGTCCACCTCAACATGCCGATCATCGGCATGGCGCGCACGGCGAGCGGCAACGGCTACTGGCTGGTGGCCTCGGACGGTGGCCTCTTCCCCTTCGGTGACGCCGTCTTCCACTCCTACGGCTCCACCGGCGGAAAGGCGATCGCCGCCCCCATCGTCGGCATGTCGCCGACGGCCGACGGCAACGGCTACTGGCTGGCCGGCGCCAACGGCGCCATCTATCCCTTCGGCGATGCGCTCAACCGCGGCTCAGCGGCTACCATTCACCTTGCCCAGCCCGTGGTGGGCATGGCCTCCTGGGGCTGAGCCTCCTCACTCGCTACCCCTCTCTTGGAAGGGCGGCACGACCAGCGCGGTCGAGCCGCCCTTCTTCTCTTCTCGGCATGATTGCGGGCGGCATGGTGCATTCGCCGGTGGGGCCGCCGCGCTCCTACGACGTCCGCTCCGCCTGCGCCTGGGTGGCGACGCAGGCCGCGCACGTGCGCGTCGACGACGCGTCTCTACAGTCCCTCGCTCAGTCGTTGCGCGGTGATTCCGACCCGCCCGCCTGGGGCGCGCCGCACCTTGTCGAGGGCGACGCCGAGACGGTGGCGGGGTGGACGCTGCTGCTCAGTGCGGTCAACTTCTGCTTCTGGCAGGACGAGCCGCGCTGGCGCGTCGCCGGTGCGGACGGGTACATGGCCATGGTCCAGGCGCTGCGGCGTGCGTACGACGGCGGTGTGCCGCTGGCGAGGCCGGCGCACTGGACGCGCTGGTCGGCGGAGGAGTTCGCCGCCGTGCTGCGGGGCGATCCCGGCGGCGCGCCGCTGCCGCCGATGCTCGCCGAGCGGCACGCGGTGGCGGCGGAGCTGGGTGTGTGGATCGCCGAGTCGCACGGCGGGTCGGCGTTGCGGACGCTCTCCGCGGCCTCATCGGCGTACGAGTTCGCGCAGACCCTGGCGGCAACTCTGCGCGGCTTCCGCGACGTCGCCGAGTACCACGGCCGCCGCGTGCCGCTGCTCAAGCGCGCGCAGATCGCCGCGCACGACTGCGGCGCGGCGCTCGGCGATCGCGCCCCGCTGGGACTGCGCGACCGCTCCGGGCTGACCGCCTTCGCCGACTACAAACTGCCCCAGGTGCTGCGCGCGGCGGGCGTCTTCGAGTACGCGCCCTCACTGGCGGCCCGCGTCGACGCGCGCGAGGAGCTGGCGCCGGGCTGCGAGGAGGAGGTGGAGATCCGCGCCCTCACCGTGGTCAGCGTCGACGCGCTTGTCGAGCTGCTCCGCGCCGCCGGGCGCGAGGTCGACGCACCGCGCGTCGACGGCATGCTCTGGTGGCGCGGCCAGGGACTGCGCGCACAGCCGTACCACCGGGTACGCACCATCTGGTACTGATTATCCGGGAGGATGTCGTGGGCGATGCCCCGCCGGGCGTCCCCTGTCCGGTCGTCGAGTTCGACGGTGATCTCTGCGACATGGGCAGCCCGGTCGTAGCGGACGACCAGGCGGAAGGCGTCGAAGAGGGTCCGGACCCTGGCCTCAGGCGCATGTGAGAGGTCGAGGCCGTCGACGGTCGGCAGGTCAGGACCGGGGTTGGTCAAATGCCAGTTCGCCGAAATTGAGATTCTCGAAGCCGTGGTGTTGCTAGGATTGTGTGGCCAGATTGTCGATAGATCCCGCGGCAGTTCCACCAACAATGGGCCCGAAGTAGAGGATGCCTCGGCTCCCGCTGCGCCTGCCAACGCGTCAATTCCCACCTGGCCCAATCGACGGCTCAGCCCGTTCCGGTGGCACGCGTTGTCCGCTCTTCGCCGCGGGCAGGCTCGCGACGTTCCGGCGGCCGGGTTTGGTCCAGAGTCATCACACCAAGGTCAACAGGTTCGGGTATGCAGTAAAGATACTGCGGCGATCCGTTACGACCCGACGACGGCACTCCCACCGCCCAGGCCGGCGGTGCCAGCATCGCCACCCTTGTGATTCGCGGGACAGAGGAAATCAAACGGAATGGCGGGAATCACCACGTCGAGGCAGGACTTCACGGATAGCGGCGCGCAGCATGATTCGGCTGGCGGCCCCAGGCGTCATCGAACGCGCAGCGTGCGAGCAACCATCCACCGCAGCGCATCTATCCTGCGGCGGCGCTGTGCTCGCCTCATTATCCGGTCGTCCGAGCCGCGCAGCCGAGGGTGGATACGGGTGCCCTCGCGTCGCCCGCCGCGGCACGTTGGTGCCGGCGCGCTCCTTGGGGTCATCATCGCTGCTGTGGTGGTCGTGGCCGGGCTGAGGCCTGCTCATGCGGCGTCCTATTCGCAGACCATTGTTGGGGACGCCCCGTCCTTCTACTACCGGCTCGATGAGACCGGGGGGCCGACCTTGGCGGACTCCTCCGGCAACGGACACAACGCCGCCTATGGCTCGGGAATCTCTTTCAGCCAGAGCGGTGCGCTCGCCGGTGACTCGGACACCGCGGTGGCTCCCAACGGCAACATCGGAGGAACATACTCGAGTGGCTCCGGCGAGCCGACGGGATCGGCCGCGCGCACCGTCGAGGGCTGGGTACGCACCGTCGAGGACGGTAACAACCAGGACGTGGTCAGCTGGGGGAGTCAGAACACCACCCGTGGCGCCTTCAGCCTCACACTCGGCGTCACAGGTAGCGGAACTGGCGGGTACATCGGCGAGCAGGTGGGCTCCAACGATCAGTGGTGGCACTCCCCGCAGTCCTTCAAGGACGGCAACTGGCACCTGTTCGACGTCACCTACGATGGCAATGTCACGCTCACCGCCTACCTCGATGGACAGAGTCTTGGCACGCAGAGCTTGAGCGCACCGCTGAATACCCAGTCGAGTGCGCTCGACATCGGCGGCTCTGTCTGGTGCGGCTGCGACGCGATCCGCAACACCAGCAACGGGTTGGATGAGGTGGCGGTGTATCCGACGGCGCTGTCCGGGACACAGGTCGCCGCCCACTTCGCTGCAACCGGCAACACCGTGCCCACCGCGCCGACCAATGTCATCGCGACCGCAGGCGGGAATCAGGTGGCGGTGTCCTGGACCGCATCGACGGCCACGGTGCCGACCGGAGAGACAGCGGTGCAGGGGTACGTCGTCACCGCGTACAACGGCAGCACCGCTGCCAATTCGACGTCAGTGCCGGCCTCGACCACCTCGGCAACCCTCGACGGTCTGCGTGGCGGCGTCGCCTACAGCGTGCAAGTTACTGGCTCCAACGCTTTCGGCTCCGGCACCGCTGGCGTCTCGGGCACAGTGACCCCGTCTGGTGCAAGCACCACCTACGCCAGCGGTGTGCTGGGTGACGGCGCCGTTGCGTACTATCGCCTCGACGATTCGGGGCCACTGCTGGCGGATTCGGCGGGCGGCCATAACGCCGCCGCCGGGGCTGGCATGACGCGGGGTATCTCCGGGGCGGTGACCGACGACGATGGAGCGCTGGCTCCGAACGGCGTGGTCGCCGGCAGCAATGGTGCGACCGGCACGATCCCCATGGGGTCCGCCGCGCGCACCGTCGAGGGCTGGGTGCGCACGGCCGACAACAGCGCCAACCAGGACTTGGTCAGCTGGGGGAGCCAAAACGTCACCCGCGGCGCGTTCAACCTCAGCCTGGGCGTGGTCGGCGCCGAGGGCGGCCAGTGGATCGGCGAGCAGGTGGGGTCGAACGATCAGTGGTGGCACGCTCTCCCGGCTTTCAAGGACGGCAACTGGCACCTGCTCGACATGACCTACGATGGGAACGTCACGCTCACCGCCTACTTGGACGGGCAGAGCCTCGGATCGAAGACCTTGGCAGGGCGCCTGAACACGCAGTCGACTGCGCTCGACATCGGCGGCTCCGTCTGGTGCAGTTGCGATGCGTTCCGCAACACGAACAACGGTCTCGATGACGTCGCCGTGTACGCCACGGCGCTGACCTCGACGCAGGTTGCCGCCCACTTCGCGGCCAGCGGTAACACCGTGCCGACCGCGCCAACCAACGTCACCGCGACCGCAGGCGCCAACCAGGCGACGATGTCCTGGACGGCGTCGACGGCCACAGTGCCGGCCGGGGAGACTGCCGTGCAGGGGTATGTCGTCACTGCGTACGACGGCAGCACTCCGGCGAACTCGACGTCGGTCCCGGCATCCGCCACCACGGCAACTCTCGACGGTCTCCGGGGAGGCGTCCCCTACAGCGTGCGGGTGACTGGCTTCAACGCCTTCGGTTCCGGCAACGCGGGCGTATCGGGCACAGTGACACCGTCTGGGGCAGCGACCACCTACGCCAGCGGGGTGCTGGATGACGGCGCTTCCACGTACTACCGCCTTGACGACGTCGGGCCGCTCCTCGCGGATTCCGCGGGTGCGCATCACGCCGCCGCCGGTGTCGGCATGACGCGGGGCATCACTGGAGGAGTGCTGACGGATGGCGACGGGGCGCTGGCTCCCAACGGCACCGTCGCCGGCGCCAGTGATGTGACCAGCACGGTCCCGATGGGGGCGGCGCCACGCACTGTTGAGGGGTGGGTGCGCACGGTCGACGACACCGCCAACCAGGACCTGGTCAGCTGGGGGAGCCAGAACACCACCCGCGGCGCCTTTAGCCTCACGCTCGGCGTCACAGGTAACGGAACTGGGGGGTACATCGGCGAGCAAGTCGGCTCCGACGATCAATGGTGGCACGCTCCCCAGTCCTTCAAGGACGGCAACTGGCACTTGCTCGACATCACGTACGACGGAGGGCTGACGCTCACCGCCTACCTGGATGGAAAGAGCCTCGGCACGAAGACGTTGGGAGGGGCGCTGAACACGCAATCGACGACTGCGCTTGACATCGGTGGCTCGATCTGGTGCGGCTGCGATGCGATCCGCAACGCCAATAACGGCCTCGACGACGTGGCGCTGTATCCAACCGACCTGAACGCGGCGCAGATCAGCAACCACTACTACGCGGCGGGGTACACGGTGGCGACGGCGCCATCGCCGCCCCAGAACGTGCGCGGCCTGGCGGGTCCGGGCTCGATGACGGTGACCTGGGACGCGCCGGCACAGCTCAACGGCGGCGGGCCCGTGACTGCGTACACCGTCCGCGTGTTCCGCCCCACGCCGGTGACCTACACCGTGCCACCGGGGCTGCGCCGCGTCCAGGTTCCCGGACTGAGCGCTGGCACCAGCTACCAAGCAGCGGTGTCGGCAACCAATGCCACAGCGTCGAGCCCCTGGTCTGCGCCATCGGCGGCGCTCACCACCTCCGCGCTGCCGGGCAGTCGCGGGCTCGCCAGCCTGCAGGTATACCTGGGCTATGCCGACGGTTTGCGTGGAAGCGGCCAGTATCCCAGTCCCTGGTACGGTTCTCCCGGGGTCACGTTCGTGGGGAGCAGTGGGGTTGTCGACGGCGGCGCCATCCGACTGGTCAACCCCACCGCGAGCGCCATCACCATCGATTCCGCAAGCATCGACGTCGGCAGCTCCCATTTCGGGACCTGGGGTTCAGGCCTGGTGGTGCCCTCAAACGGCAGCCTCATCCTGGCGCCGACCGGCGGCACCGACATGGACACGTCCGACACCTGGAGTGGGACGTGCGTCAATGACGGCCTGATCCCGCAGGTGCATCTGACATCGGGCTCCGTGACCCGAACCTACGCCGATACCGGGCAGGTGCTTAACACCACCGGGCTCGACATCGCCTCGTGTCCAACGGGCACCAACGAGGCCTCCAAGTGGGTGGCGGTCGGGTCCGTGCCGATCAGCGTGTGTGGCTGCTGGAAAGCTCCGACTCGGGCCGATCCCATCGATACGTCGACGGGCGGGTTTGCGCATACCTTCAGCGATTTCTCGATTCCGGCCCGCGGCTATCCGCTCGCGGTCACCCGGACCTACAGCTCCCTCCAGGCTGGCTACGACGGTCCCTTCGGCTTTGGTTGGAGTGCCGACTTTCCCATGTCGCTGGTTGCGGACCCCGGCGCCGGCGACGGAGCGGTGACGATCTGGCAGGAGGACGGAAGTCCGGTGACCTTCACCCTGAAGAGTGGCGTCTACGTCGCCCCGCCCCAGGTTCTGGCCACCTTCACAGACAACGGGGACGGGACGTTCATCTTCACCCGCAACCGGCGTGAACGCCTCGTGTTCTCGGGAAACGGAGAGCTGCTCCGGCACAGCGACCTCAACGGCGAGACCACCACCTATGCGTACGACGCCAATGGCCGCATCGGCAGCATCGCCGATGCTGCAGGGCGGACTCTGACGGTGACGTACGACGCCAACAACCACGTGACCAAGGTGGTGGATTCGACGAGCCGGCAGGTGTCCTACAGCTACGACGCCAGTGGCAACCTGAGCTCGGCAACGGACGTCAACGGCGGCGTAAGCAGCTTCACCTACGACGCCAACCATCAGCTCCTCGCCATGACCGACCCGCGCAATGGCACGGTGACCAACGTCTACGACACTTCCGGCCGGGTGACCAAGCAGACCGACGCGCTGGGACGGGCGACCACCTTCAGCTACACGGGCACTACGACCACCGTCACAGACCCTCTCGGCCACGTCGAGGTGGACACCTTCCAGAACGGGCTGCTGGTCTCCAAGTCAGTGGGTTCGGGAGCGGCAACTTGGTCGTATACATACGACCCGACGACTCTGGCCATCGCCACAGTGACCGACCCCAACAGCCACACGACGACGAATACCTACGACAGCCACGGTGACCTACTGACCACGACCGACGCACTGCATCACACCAGTACCTACACCTACGACGCGCTCGGCGACCAGACCACAGCCACCGACCCGAACGGTGTCACCACTACATATACCTATGACGCCTCGGGGAATCTGCTCACCCGGTCCCGACCGCTCGTCGGTGCGAGCTCGGCCCAGACACAGACGGTCACCTACCACCACGACAATTCCACTCACCCGGGCGACGTGACCTCGATCGCGGACCCGGCAGGCAAGACGACGGCGTACGCCTATGATCCATATGGGGACCAAACTGGCGCGACGGACCCGCTCGGCAACACCGCTACCACGACGTACAACACCATCGGCTGGGTAAGTGGGACGGTGAGTCCGAAGGGCAACGTCAGCGGGTGTGGTTGCGTGAGCCAGTACACGACCACGTACAGCTACGCGGATCCACAAACCGGCGCTGTCAACGAGTTCGGGGACGTTCGTGTTGTCACCGATCCGCTCGGCCACACCGTCACGAGGAGCTACGACGCGGATCGGAATCTCGTCTCGGTGACGGACGGCGATGACCGGACTACGGCGACCTCGTACGACTTGGACAACGAGCCCACCGCCACGACCCGCGCTGACGGCTCGCTGACCACGACCGATTTCAACGCTGACGGGACAGTGCTGGACGAGAAGGATGGGACGGGCAATGCGATCCTGACCTTCGGCTACGACAGCCTGGGGCGGCAGACCTCGAGCACGGACGCTCTCGGCAACGTCACCGCGTACACGTATGACGCGGCGGACAACCTGCTCACCCGCCAGGATCCAGGGGGCAACTGTTCCGCGGTGCCTGCGAGCGGCTGCACCACGGTCGGCTACGACGGCGCCAACCGGGTCACCGGGATCACCTACTCCGATGGCTCGACTCCTGGCGTCACTGGGATCACCTATGACGCCGACGGTCAGCGTACCGGGATGAGCGACGGGACAGGTGCATGGAGTTGGCAGTACGACTCACTCCACCGCCTCACCAGTGTCACCGAAGGGAGCAATGGCACCCTGACCTACCAGTACGATCTGCGCAATCTGGTCACGCAAGTCACCTACCCGGGAGGCCATACGGTCGGCCGTGGCTACGATGCCGCCGGCACGACCGATTGGCTGGGCAACACCGTGCAGTTCGGCTACGACCCCAACACCAACCTGGTGAGCGAGACCTTCCCGGCCAACGCTGCCGGCACCTACGACCAGGACGCGTTCAGCTTCAACGCGGCCGACCAGATGACCGCGACGGATGTGGCCCAGACGGTCCCCCCGCAGTCGCCGGTAACCCTGGCCTCGTCGAGCTACACGCGCGATGGCAACGGCCAGCTCATCTCGGACAGCTCGCAACCGCCACAGAACGGTAGCTTCGCGTACACCGCGCTCAATCAGCTCTGTGACGCGGGCCCTTCCGGAGCCGCAGCATGCACGAGCCCTGCCCCCGGCTCGACCGCATATACGTTTGACGCTGCCGACAACCTCATCCAAGACACCATCACCCAGCAGGCGTTCAACGCCGCCGACCAACTGTGTTGGACCCTTGCAGGGAACACCAGCACCAACCCTTGCAGCACCGCACCCACAGGGGCCACAACGTACGCGTACGACACCCGCGGGAATCGGACGACGACCACTCCCTCAGCGGGTACACCGACTGCGTACGGGTACGACCAGGCGAACCGGTTGACCTCCTTGGCGCAGGGAACCAGCGCAGCAACCTACACATACAACGGTGATGGGTTGCGGATGAGCAAGACGGTGAACGGGACCAGCGAAGCATTCGCCTGGGACCTCGCCTCAGGCCTGCCGCTGGCGATCGCCGATGGAAGTACCCAGTACGTGTACGGACCGGGTGGCCTCCCCCTGGAGCAGGCGAACGGCTCGGCTGTCCTCTACTACCACCACGACCAGCTGGGTTCAACCCGCGAACTCACGGACGGTAACGGGCTGATTCAGGCGACGTACACCTATGACCCCTACGGCAACCTCACTGCATCCACCGGCAGTATCGCCAACCCACTCCTCTATGCCGGCCAGTTCCACGACGCCGAGGCGGGGGGCCTCTACTACCTGCGCGCACGGTACTACGATCCCATCACCGCTCAGTTCCTCACACGAGATCCACTCGTCGCGAAGACGCGTAGCCCGTACGCCTACGTCCAAGACAACCCCCTCAACGTCGTTGATTTGACCGGCCTCGATGCTTGGGCTCTCGACTACATAAACAACGGGTTCGGCGATGTCTTCTCCGGCTACGCCAACGGTACAACGATCCTCAACGCAGCGAACCGGTGGCTAGGGCCGAACCCCAGAGAAATCGCCCCAGGTGTCTGGAGATCGAAGGTCGACCCAACTCGCCAGTTCCGCATGACCAGAAGCGATCTAACAGGTTCGCATGGCGATCTCGGTCCTCACTGTCACTTCGAGTCGGTCAAGGCGAACGGGCGTGACTTCGCGGAGGTTGGGCACGTTGCCTTGACGCCTGACGAATCAGCGGACTCGAGCGGCGCTACCGAAGCGACGGCACCAGACGCAATGATCGACGAACCCGCCGGCGGCACCGCTGCCCGCGGCGTTGAATTCGGTGGCGCGGAAATTGGATATTTGCACATGGACGAGATGGACAATTGACCCCGGATAGGCGCAATCTGGCAGGAGAGTGACATCCATGGACAACACAGGGCCGAACGCGGTCCGCGACTACCTAGTTGCTGCAAGCTCACGTGGGACACTGCTGATCTTGCAACCAGCGGAGCCGCCTGACATTGGATGGTTCTTATTGCGCTATTCCCCCGCCGGTGCCTTCCAGGGCGACACTTGGCACGAAACCATCGAGGGCGCGGAGAGCCAAGTGGCGTCACAGTTCGGGGATGTCTCGCCTCCTAAATGGCGCAAGGTCACTGGCCGGATTGCCGAGGCTATCGTTGCGGCACGGGCATCTACCGCGTAACCGCGAAACACGAAGGCGCTGTGTCTCCGACAACCTGCCCTCCGCACGATTCCTCTCCCGCGAACCCTGGAGGCGCTGACGGGGGAACCCTATGGCTACG
>Ga0207700_10000302_pt1 | contig 29289 bp, 32 predicted proteins | sample LARL82metaG_FD_184348 | JGI IMG/M metagenome (GOLD analysis project Ga0207700, IMG submission 184348) | Corn, switchgrass and miscanthus rhizosphere microbial communities from Kellogg Biological Station, Michigan, USA - LAR L8-2 metaG... | ecosystem: Host-associated > Plants > Roots >...
GACATCACGGTGGCCGACTACGAGCCCGGCGACACCACCTCGATCTTCCTGAACCTGCGGGTCGCTGACATTCAGGCCTGCTACGAGGAGTGGAAGGCGAAGGGGGCGCAGTTCCTCACGCCGCCGATCGACCGCGGAGCCGAGATCCGTTGCTACATGCGGGACCCGGACGGATACCTCATCGAGGTCGGCCAGTCCACCGGCCTGCTGCACGGCCAGCTGGCCGCGAAGCGCCCCGAAGATCTCCCGGGCTGAGCACTGTCACCCCGGGCACGCGGCGGCGGCTACCAGTCGCCTCCGGGTTCGTCGATAATGGCCCCGCCGCTGATCGCGTCGAGCCCCGCCTGCTTGGCCCGCCGGGCACTGTAGGGTTCCTGACCGCTGTCACCGTAACGGCGCAGATCGGAGGCATCGGCGGATGTGCCGCTGTCCGGGCTGACCGGCACCAGCACGTCGGGAAGCGGCAGGTCCGGCGGGAGGTCATAAGATTCCGTTCCCCCGTCGCGCACGAGCTTGGTCGGCCGGCCCTGCGACATCCAGCGATCTTCATGGATGGCAAAGGGATCCTGATACCAGCCCTCTGCCGGAACGGTGTCCACGCGGTGAGTCTAACCGGGCCCCGGTCGCCCAGCAGGCCCCGGCCGTGACGGGAATGGACCGGACCCGGTACACGCTCAGCGTGCCGTGCGTGCCCTGGACCACCGGTTCCGCTGGAATTCACTGCCACGACAACTAAGCGTTCCAGTGGTGGGTGGCTGGGGAGTGTGCCATGTACTGCGGCCAAGGGGTGTCGGTGGTGGGGGTGCCGGTGCGGATGAAGCCGAGCCAGGAGGTGCGCAGCCGTCGCCCGAGGGTGTCGATGTCGCGCGGGTGGGCGCCGGCGAGCATGGGCGCGCTGGCCCAGTCGGTATCTGTGCCGAGGAGGAAGGGCAGTTCGATGCAGTGGGAGGCGCCGAACGGGGAGGCGGGGGCGGCATAGTCAAACCGGTAGGTCCACACGCGGGCGCCGGCGGCGCTGAGCCTGGCGGCCAGGCGACGGGCGGGGCGGTAGAAGGCCGCGGTGCCCACGGCCAGTTCCGCGCCGTTGGCGAGCGTGGCGCCCACGACCGGAGTCCGGCGTGTCCGGCGGAACACGGGGTTCAGCGCGTAGAAGGCGCCCATCTCCCGACCGGTGGTACCGATGATGACGTCCAGGCCCGGCGCCCGGCGGGTAAGGCATGTCGCCCAGCCCGCCTCGTCCGGGAGTGGGCCGACCCCGGCGACCGGCATGAACTGCGGGGCGGTGTTGAGCCCGAGCCTGCCTGCCGCCTGGCGGGCGACGGCGGCCTGGGCGTCCAGGATGGCATCGACCGGGGCGGTGCGCGGATCGGCGCCGAGCCGGGCGATGAAACGCTTGGCGGAGCGTCTGGCGGCGTCGGCCTGGCCGAGCCCGAGTCCGCCGGGTGCGCTTTGCACGATGGCGCGGCGGAACAGGCCCTCGGCGGCGGGCATGCCCAGCAGGCACTGCACGGAATGGCCGCCCGCGGACTGGCCCGCCACCGTCACCGCGTCCGGTCGCCGCCGAATGCGGCGATGTTGTCGCGTACCCACCGCAGGGCCGCGAGCTGGTCGGCAAGGCCGAGATTGCCCCCGGAGATCCCCGGCGCGCGCAGGTAGCCGAGCACGCCGAGCCGGTAGTTGGCCGAGACGACGACTACGTCGCCGTCCCGGGCGAGCCGGTGGCCGCCGTACCACTTCCATGAACCTGCGCCCGATACCCAGGCGCCGCCGTGGAACCACACCAGCACCGGCCGGGCCTCGTGATCGGCCCCGGGCGTGGTGATGGTCAGCGTCAGGCAGTCCTCGGCCTGTTCGGGGCGTTCCGGGACGCCCATAACCGGCTCCAGTCGTGACGGCCGCTGCGGCGCGATAGGGCCGTCGGTCGCGGCGTCCGCTTCACCGTCCCAGACGGGCACTGGGCCGGGCGCTCCGAACCGCTCGCACTCCGCGTACCGCACGCCCCGGAAGACGGTCATGCCGTCCTTGATCCGGCCCCGCAGCGTGCCACTTGTGGACTTCGCTGTGGTGGTCACCAGCAGCTCCATGGATGGCGCAATAGTCCCACCAGGCCGATCAGCGGCGGGACGAGCGCGGGCGTCTTGAGGAGGGTGAAGATCACCCCGGACCGCGGCTCAGCCCGCGCGAACCGGCCCGCGATCCGCTCATGCGCCGCATCCAGCTCCGCCGCAGCGATCTCCGCCACCATGCAGGCCATAATGCACCATGATCATGCAACTGCCGTTGCAGTATTAAGCGAGTGCGGCCAGTGCCGTCCTGCCCCTCGCAAGGAGGAGATCAGCATGAACCGTCCCCACCCTCTCCGCTGGTTCCGGCTGGTCGGCGCGCTCGTCTTAGTACCGGCCGCCTGCCTGCTCGCTACTCCTGCGGTCCGCGCGGCCTCCCACGGGAAGGGCCGCCGCAGGCGTCTCGGCACTGTCCAGGATCCGGCATGTGTGGATCATCGAAGAGGAGAACGAGTCCTACGCGGCCAGCTTCGGCGATCCGTCAGCCGACCCCTACCTGGCCAGGGCGCTGGTGTCGAAGGGGGCCCTGCTGACGAACTACTACGGAATCGGACACGACAGCCTGGACAACTACATCGCCGAGATTTCCGGCCAGGCCCCCGACTTCCAGACGGGCCAGGACTGTGAGTACTTCAGCCGGTTCCTGCAATTCGGCGGCGAGACTTTCGGGAAATGGACCAAGTACGGCCAGCTATCCGGAGACGGCTGCGTCTACCCCAGCTACGTGCGAACCATAGCTTCGCAGCTCACTGCCGCCCACCTCACCTGGAAGTCTTATAACCAGAACATGGGCAACGACCCGAAGCGCGACGGGACCACCGCCACCCGCCACGGGCCCGCTTGCGGGCATCCCCGGCTGGGTGGCATCGACAAGACCGACGTCACCGGCCCCGCCAACGACAGCTACGCCACCAGGCACAACCCGTTCGTCTACTTCCATGCCATCATCAGCGACCGGCACTACTGCGATGCCCATGTGGTCACGCTCAAGCCCCTGCGGACAGACCTCGCCTCGTCGGCCACCACCCCCGACTACTCGTGGATCACCCCTGACACCTGCGCCGACGGCCACGACACACCGCGCTGCCAGAACGGGATGAAGGGCGGGTTCGGCCCTCTGGACAAGTTCCTGCGCGCGTGGGTGCCGCGGATCACGGACTCACCCGCTTACCAGCAGGGCGGCCTCATCGTGATCGTCTTCGACGAGTCGGGCCACGACCGCAACGCCACCGCGTGCTGCGGAGAGAAAGACAGCGTCGGCTACGACGACCCCTCGCACCCGAACACCAACGAGCCCGGGCTCTGGGGACCGGGCGGAGGCCGGGTCGGTGCCGTCGCGCTTTCCCCCTTCATCAAGCCGGGCACCAAGAGCAGCGTTCCCTATAATCACTACTCGCTGCTGAAGACCATGGAGACGATCTTCGGGTTGCCTCCGCTCGGCGACGCACGGCAGCCGCAGGTCCACGCCTTCGGAGCGGACGTCTTCAGCGGCTGAGCGCGGCCTGGTGAGGCCAGGGCGAGCACCGGTACAGTTCGTGGCTGTGCACAGCAGCGACCTGAGCCGGTGGTTTGGTGAGTATCTGGACGCGTTTGCGGCTTGCGGTCGCGGCGAGCAGGACACCGTCTCGCTGCTTGCCTACTACGGCGTTCCGCTGTTGATCACTACCGACGGTGGGTTCTTCGCGCTGACCAGCGACGACCAGATCGTCGCGGCGGTACAGCCGCAGGTCGATGGGATGCGCGCGGCTGGCTACCAGCGCAGCGAGGTCCTCGGCTCCGAGATCACCATCGTGAACGCCACGTCGGCTCTCTACCGGGGGATGTACGCATATCACAGGGGCGACGGCAGTGAGATCAGCCGGGTCACCGTGACTTATCTGGTGACCGACGGGGCGGCTGGCCGCCGCATTTCGGTGCTAGCGGTGCATACCCCTTGATCTCACCGCGGACATGGTTGCTCCCTTGAGTGCTTCCGGGCAGTGATGTGATCAGGGCGTCAGCACGACCTTGCCCGGGATGTGCTGGATCGATTTGGCCGCGAAGGCCTCACGTGCGTCCGCGAGCGAGTAGACCGCGCCGACCTGCGGCTGCAGCGTGCCCTGGTCCACGAGGCGAGTGATCTCCCGGAGCTGGGCACCGCTCGGGTCGCGGACGAAGTGAACGACGCGGATGTCGTCTCGATCGGTTTGCACTGGATTCATGACGGTCACCAGGGCACCACCCGCCTTGACGATGGCTGGCGAACGGGCGAGCACGTCGCCGCCGATGGCGTCGTAGACCAGGTCGACCTGTCCGACGGCCGTCTCCCAGCCGTCCCGCTCCACGTCGATGAAGTCGTCGGCGCCGAGTTCGAGGACGCGCTGGCGAGAGCCGGCCCGGCCGGTTCCGATGACACGGGCGCCGGCCCAGCGGGCCAGTTGCACCCCCATCGATCCGACCCCGCCGGCGGCGCCGTGGATCACCACCGTCTGGCCGGACTCGAGGTGGCCGTGGTCGAACAGCGCCTGCCACGACGTGAGCCCGGCTTGCGGGATCGCAGCCGCCTGGATGAAATCGAGCGTCGTCGGCTTGGGCGCCAGGCTACGGGCCTCGATGATCACGTACTCAGCCGCCCACCCGTCGCGGTACCCGTCGATGAGCCCGTAAACCTCGTCGCCGACCGAAACGCCGGCGGTGCCGTAGCCGAGGGCGACCACGACGCCCGACCCTTCGTGGGCCGGGATCACGAGCGCCCGCTCGTGCCCGGCTCGATCGGTCCGCAGGGGCCAGGTCAGCTCGGTCGGGGTGAAGCTGGCGGCGCGCACCTGCACGAGTGCATCGCCGATCGCGGGCTGGGGATCAGGGGCGTCCTCGTAGACGAGGCCCTCGATGCCCTCAAGGCCCTCCGGCTTCCGCACGCGGACGGCTTTCATGGAAGTCTCCTCGTCACATCGGAGCGTTATTGCGGGTCTACGTATATGACACGCCGGGCGCGAGGATTGTGACCGATGGATGATCAGCAGTGGCTGGCCGAGCGCTTCGAACAGCACCGCAGGCGCCTGAGGGCGGTGGCCTACCGGATGCTCGGCTCGCTGACCGAGGCAGACGATGCCGTCCAGGAGGCCTGGCTGAGGCTGTCCCGCGCGGACGCCAGCGGGGTGGACAACCTGGGTGCGTGGCTGACCACGATCGTCGCGCGCGTGTCGTTGAACATGCTCCGCGCGCGTCAGAGCAGGCCTGAGGAGCCGCTCGGCCCGCATGTGCCAGAGCCGGTCATCGACCCCGCGGAGGGCACCACCCCCGAGCACGAGGCACTGCTCGCCGACGCGGTCGGGCTTGCGCTGCTGGTCGTGCTGCAGGCGCTCAGTCCTTCGGAACGGCTGGCGTACGTGCTGCACGACATGTTCGACATGCCATTCGATGAGATCGCCCCCATCGTCGAGTGCTCGCCGCAGGCGGCCCGCCAGCTTGCCAGCCGGGCCCGTCGCCGCGTCCGCAGCGCCGCACCGCCGCACCGCCATGGCGACCTGGCCGCTCAGCGGGCGGCCGTTGACGCGTTCCTCGCCGCCGCCCGCGACGGCGACTTCGACGCGCTGATCGCCGTCCTGCACCCGGACGTGGTATACCGAGCCGATCGCGGCCCGCAGCCCGAGGCCGGATCGGTGGAACTGCGCGGTGCCAGGGACGTCGCGAGCCAGGCGCTGGCCTTCTCGCAACCCGGGCTGCACGTCAAGCCCGCGCTGATCAACGGCACGCCCGGCATCATCTCCAGCCGCGATGGGCAGCCATTCTCGGTGATCGGCTTCACCGTGACCGGCGGCAAGATCACCGAGATCGACATCCTGATGGATCCGGATCGCCTCCGGCAACTCGATCTGAGCGTCTTGGACGACCAGCAGCATTGAGCCGGCCGTCAGGCCGCAGGGCTGGCGGGTTTGCGGTGCATCCGGTAGTGGAGGACCAGGAAGGGCAGTCCGAAAACCGAGAAGGCATGCTCGGCCCGCAATTCGCCGTCCTCGACGTAGACGTCGAGTTGCTCGGCGAAGCCGCGGACCGCCAGCACCGTGAGCTCTCTGGTGGTGGGGTCGATGTAGGCGAGGTAGTGGCCGGGCTGATCCAGGTCGCTGCGGCTGGTGAGGATGAGGCCACCGCCGGGGCGGTTGCGCGGCAGCAGCGTGGCAGTGAAGCTGGCCTGCGGCAGCGGGAAGCCGACGCTCACGTACCCGCGGCCACCAAGCCGGTAGGTCGTGTAGATGCCCACGTAGATCGGCTCGTCGGTATCGGCGAATGACCGGATCCAGCCCCGGATCGCCACGGTATCTGTGTCACCCGACGAGATCGTGTCGATCCGGCTGCGGATGCCTCGTTGCGTCTCACGCTGGTTCATGGGCACGTTCGCCTGCCCCAGGGGCCGCGCGACCGCGGCCCGGTACAGCAGGTAGCCGGGACGTACCCACAGCCGCCACTGCGGAACGATGTCGAGGGTGAACCGGGTGGTGTGCTCGTAGAATTCGCGGACCTGCGGGTCGATGCCCGCCGGATCCAGGTCCGGGCCGACCAGCTCGCTCACCGAGGCGACGATGCCGACGTCGGGCGCGTCGGCGACGTAATGGCCGCCGACCACCCCGGCCAGCTCGCGGAAATAGCCGGTGCCGACATACCGGGACCGCGATTCCCGCGGCACGATGAACGGCAGATCCTCCGGGGCGACCTGTTCGGCGAGCAGGCTCACCTGCGCGTCCCGGAAAACCAGCGCCGACGCTACCCGATAGGCCGCCATCGTGACGGCAGCGGTCACCGAGGCCGGCACCGGACGCCCCGGTGCTGCGAGCCCCCGGCCCACCGCCGCCCCGAACAACGGCCCGAGCAGCACCTTCTGCGGGCGGATCCCCAGCAGGCCGCCGAGGGCCCCGGTCGCCGCGCCCACTGTGACGGGCCCGGCGCCGCTCACCCGGCCGGCCAGCCACCCGAGCGGGGCAGCCAGCGCGGTACTGGTCGCGATCCGTGACCACAACGGCGGGATCTCGCCGGGACGCTGCCGGGCCCGGGCCACCGCCTCGCAGGCCCCCAGCGCCGCCGCCCCGGCGACCGCGCCCACGCCGGCCGCCCGCGCACCCCGATGACCGGTCAGAGCGGCCCCGGCCACGCCGCCGATGACACCGGCGACGATGACCTGCTGCTTCCGGTCCGCCTGTGCACCACGCTCATCCGCTGCCACGGTCGAAACCTACCGGCCCGGGCGCAGGAGACCGCGTTCCAGCACGACCGGCAGGTAGAGCTCGCGGTAGCCGTGCTCGTCGAACAGCACTGTCACCGAGTCGCCGTCGTAATGCTGCACCGTGCCCTGGCCCCAGCGCTCGCTCACGACCCGCGCACCCACCGAGAACGGCAGGTCCGCCCGCGGGGCCTGCGCGTGCGCGAGGTCGTTGTCGCAGTTCCCGCACGGGCCGGGATAGTCCTGCCCGAAGTACGACAGCAGGAACGAACGCCGGCATCCGGTGTGGTCGGCGTAGCGGCGCATCATGGTCAGCCGCGTCCGCTCCACTTCTCCCTCGCGTTCCGTCTCGGTCTGCGACGCGGCCCGCGCCGCCTCGGTGGTCATCGCCCCGGTCCAGCGGATTTCGCCGTCCGCTTGCCAGGCCGCCGCGCCGAGGTCGACCAGCCGGACCAGAGCGGCGGTCTGCTGCCGCGCGCTGGGCTCGACCCGCTGGCCGGCCGCGAGCGCGGCCGCGGCCTGCGCCACGGCGGCGGCGGAGACGCCGCGGCCGGTTAGGTAACGCGCCGTGTCGAAGTCCTCGTAGCGGTACACCAGTCGTGCCTGCGCTGGCTCGCCGTCCCGGCCCGCGCGTCCCATCTCCTGGTAGTAGGCGTCCAGCGAGGGCGGCGGGTCCGCGTGGAGTACCCAGCGCACGTTCGGTTTATCGATCCCCATGCCGAACGCCACGGTGGCCGCGATGATGCGGGCCGACCCGTCTAGGAACGCCGTCATCGCCTGCTGCCGGGCCCGCGCCGAGAGCCCGGCGTGGTACAGCGTCACCCGCTCACCCGCCGATGCGAGCGCGTCGTGCGCCGCCTGCGCGCTGGCGTGCGTGGCGGCGTACACGATCCCTGAGCCGCCGAATTCGCGCGCCGAGCGCACCAGTTCACGCTGCTTGTCGGGCAGCGTGCGCACATGGACCGCCGACAGCTCGATGTTCGGCCGGTCGAAGTCGCCGATCACTACGTCCGGATCGCGCAGCTCGAGCCGCCGAACTATCTCCTGCCGCACCGGCGGCGCCGCGGTCGCGGTCAGCGCCAGCCGGACAGGCGCCCCGACCGCCTCGGCCTGCGCGCCGAGCCGCATGTAGTCCGGGCGAAAGTCGCGGCCCCACTGGCTGATCAGGTGTGCCTCGTCCACCACGAACAGGCCCGGCTGAGCGCGCTGCATCGCTTCGCGCGCCTGCGGGTTCGCTAGCTGCTCCGGCGAGAGGAAGACGAACGTGCCGGAGTCGCAGGAGGCAAGCAGCGCCGCCGCGTGCGCGCCTGCTGACTGCTGCGAGTTGACCACCACGGCCCGCAGGCCGGCCGCCTGCAAGTGGGTGAGCTGGTCGTCCTGCAGTGCGATCAACGGCGACACGACGATGGTCGGCCCGGCCCGCACCATCCCGGCCAGTTCGTAGATCGCCGACTTTCCGCCGCCGGTCGGCAGCACGGCCAGCACGTCCCGCCCAGCGGCCAGCGCCTCGGCTGCCCGCAGCTGTCCGGGACGAAGCCGCTCGAAGCCGAGACGCTCGCGCGCAAGCTCCTCGATCACACCGACCACCGTACGGTGCGCGGTGGATCGGTTGTGGCCGAGCGCGCCGCGCGGCGACCCCGCGGCGGCCGTGGCCGAGGCGCGCGCATCATGCGATCATGAGCCGTGTGACGGCGTGGCGGGATGTCGAACAGGCGGAGCCGGAGTTCGCGCGGCGCGTGCGGGCGCTGTTCGACGCGCACAGACACAAGACGGTTGCCACCTTGCGAGCCGACGGGTCGCCGCGAATCTCCGGGATCGAGACGGTCTTCGAGGCCGGCGAACTGGTCTTCGGCTCGATGCCGAACGCGCGCAAGGGCGGGGATCTCCGCCGGGATCCGCGGTTCGCCCTGCACAGCGCCACGGTCGACCCGGTCGAGGGCTCCGAGGCCCAGTGGCCGGGGGAGGCGAAGATTTCCGGCCGGGCGATCGCGGCCGGACCGATCACCGAAGGACCGGACGGCGACCGCTTCCTTGCCGACATCGCCGAGGTTGTGCACACTCACCTCAACGAGGCGGCCACGATGCTCGTCGTCGAGTGGTGGACGCCCGCGCAAGGGCTTCGCAGGATCGAGCGCGAGTGACTCCACTACCGCGCCAGTCCGTACCATCAAGCCGGCCGGTCGCGGTAACGGTCAGGAAACCGCGGCCTTCACCAGCTCGGCGACCTTCTTCTCGACCGCGGCGCTCCACTTCTGCAGCGCGTATGCCACCGGCCACACGTCGCCCTCGTCGAGGTGAGCGTCCTCCTGGAAGCCCAGGGTCGAGTACCGGTAGTTGAACTTGCCCGAGTTCTGGAAGAACACGACGACCTTGCCGTCCGCGTTCGAGTAGGCGGGCATCCCGTACCAGGTCTTCGGTGACAGATCCGGGGCGGTAGCGGTCACCGTCATATGCACGCGCTCGGCCAGTGCACGATCCTCCGGCGTCATCGCCGCGATCGCGTCGAGGACCGCCTGCAGCCCGTCGGCCTTCTTGGCGCCTTTCTTGCCTTCGGCGCGCAGCTCGGCGGCGCGCGCCTTCATCGCGGCGCGTTCGTCAGCGGTGAAGCCGGACTCGGTATCGGTATTCTTCGCGGACATTCTCGGGCTCCGTTTCGGCGTTTCAGGCTCCGGCGTGTGGCCGGCTATCTGGGGGTAAGGCTAGGCCCGGCCGCACCCGGGTGCTTCTCGATTCCTGACCGGATGGGGGCAGCAGGTGTACGGGGGACCGAGGCGGGCAGCATGCCAGCTGAACGCGTCCCCCGCAGCTCACACCCACCCGAGCATCACCGGCCACATCGACCAGATGGATGACGATACCGACCTTTCCGACATCGACCGCCTGGCCCGGTACTACACGGGCGAGCCGTACCCGCGGCGCGACCGCCGCCGGATCAGCGCCTGGATCGCCGTGGACGGATGGCACGGCTGGGGTGCGCTGAAGGACAGCAGCCGGTCAGGCTGAGGGAGTGGCCTGGCCGTTCACTCTGATCGGCTTTTCGTGGCCGGGAGCGTGGCTGTCCTGGAGTTCACCAGGCCAGCGGCCACATATACCGTGTACCCGAGCACGGTGCCCGCGGGCTGGTAGTTGTTCCCGGCCTGTTTGGGGCCCACCGCCACGATTTCCGCCTCCAGCGCTCTGGATGTGACGGGATTGAAAATCAGTTCCTGGCGTGTCCCGCCGTAGACCAGGCCGACGCCGATCCCGTGACGCCCCAGCAGGTCGGTCATCGGGCCGAGATTCCTGACGCCGGGCAGCAGTTCTATCGCCCGGTAGAGGGCGGCGCGGATCGCTGGCGGTGCATTCTCTTGCAGGAACGCTGCGGCGTACGCGAATGTCGCGGTATCGCGAGCGTGACCGTGCTCGAAACGCCGGACGATTGCCCGGTCGATGGCCGCGGGGCTGCCAGGCAGGCTTTCCCAGCCGAGAAGGTTTTTCGGCCAGTCCAGGGGGTTGTCGCTGGTCGTGACTGCTCCCTTTGGCCAGGTCTGCCTGAACCCGCGGCATCCGCGGTGGGAAGAGGTGTAGCGCCCCAGCTGGCGGCCCGAGCCGTCACCGGCCATCCATTCCTGCCCGACGACCGTGCTGCATTCCCGTGCCCAGCCGGTCGCACCCGCGCCGGCCGCGGACTTGAACTCGATGTCCTTGAGGTAAAGGTACTGTCCGGGTCTGGGTATGGGAGTAGCCGTCTGCCGCGCGGCGGTGTTCGCTGTCTTCTTCAGAACGGCCATGGCCGACGCCTGCGCCGGATTCGCGGGCCCCGGTGCCGGACCCCCGGAAAGCAGCGGCACGGCGACTGCGGCGCTCGCTACAGCGGCGACAGCGGCGATGAGCGCCCCAGCGAGCAGCGGACCGCGGGTCCGCTTGCCCCATGGCGGCGCTTTCTCAGACCGACCAGACCGGATGCGGCTTTGATCTATCTCGGCCGCTTCGAGCAGCAGCATCCGGACGTGGTCGCGGTCATCGCGCGGATAGTCGCGGACCGCTGGCCTCGCCGCGCGGAAGACCTGTATCTCATACTGCGCTGGATCGCTCATTACATTCCTTCCCTGAGGTCCAGGTGCCTGCGCAACTTCATCCGGAGACGATGCAGCCGGGATCGGGCGGTACCGGCCGGGATACTCAGTGCCTGGGCCGCCTCGTCATACGACAGATCGGCCCAGGCCACCAGCAGCAACAGGTCACGCTCGGCCGCCGACAGCTTGGTGAGCGCCCGCGCCAGGCCGGGCCGCAGCGTTCGCGCGTCCATCCGTTCCGCCGCCCGCTCCTCGAACGACTCCGCCGCTGGCGGTTCCGGCATCCGCGCGAGCGCCCGGTTCCGGCGCATCTCTGTGCGCCGATGTCTGCTGATCACGTGGACCGCGATGCCGTACAGCCACGGCCGGACCAGGCCACGAGCCGGATCGAAACCCATCCGACCGCGGAATGCGACGAGGAATACCTCGGCCACCAGGTCCGGCGCTGCCTCCTCGCCAAGCCGCCGGGCGATATAGCGATAGATCTCATCCGCGTATCGCTCGAACAGCCCCCCGAAACGGGCGGGCGCCGTCTTCGACACGGCGATCAGCGCCTCGTCGCTCAGTGAGGTACCAGTGTCCGCCTCACCATTCAACGGAGCACCCACACCCACCCGAGCCGACCGTTGATCACCCGATGATGATTTCGCCTGCCTGCCGCCCACACCTAACTAATTGCCCGCACCCGGCCCGCCAGGTCCAGTCCTGGCCCGAACTCGCCGTAGCCCGCGACGCGCGAGCGTAGTCGTACGCGTCAATTCGAACCCAGGGCTCGTGGCCGTGGGGATCTACGTCTGACCGTCACTGCGACGGTTGACCAGCCTGATCCAGCGAGTGGTGCGCACCGGCGGTTCTTTCAGCGCGACCGCGGCTGCCGGGAGGCTGGGCTTCGGGCGGCGAGGCTCACGAACGCCCGCGGGCGGTGGCGACGGTCTGCGCCAGTTCCGAATGCGACCGAGAACCCGACGCAGTGCAGCGGCCACGTTACGGCGGGCTGGATGTCGGTGTTCTCGCGTCATGTCTCGATTATGCGCCCATACGCCGAATCGTCATGTCCCCAAGCTTGGGGTCGAATGTTTGGCCGGGCCCAGCCAGGCGACGGTGCGTGTTGTGCCGGAGATTATGTCGCCGCCAGCGACCAGAACACGTCTACATCGAAATCGCCGGTCAATGGGTCGGGATCGCCGTAGATCTCCCAGCGAGGGCCGGCCAGCCGGTACCCTTTCGCCTTGCTCCACTCGCACACCGCCTGGTGAGTGTCGCCGATCTTGGCGATCGGCCCGCTGTGGGTCGCGGTGGCGGCCAGCCCGCCCGGAAGCGTTGACGCGACAACGTCACCGGCGGGCGCGAACGAGCCGCTTACCTGAACGCCGACTTCCACGTGGGGAACATCGTCCTTGTAGAGCATGACGTTGTGCCCGTGCTTGTAGAGCCCATCCGGAGCACCGCCCCGAAGAAAGCTCCACACCTGGTCCAGCATCGGCCCCCACATCTTCGGGAACTCCACCCACGTCGTGGCCGCCGCTACCACCGCTGTCGGTGTCGGCTCGACGGTCGTCACGGTCACCTCAACAGTCATGGCGCGGAGCATACGCCGCGGTCGTGACCAGCACGTGCCCTTCACTGTGCCGGGGTCAGCGGACTCAGCGGGTGAGCTGGTCCGCGATGCCGATGCCGGCGGAGCGCAGGCGTGCCTCGATGAGCGCGGTCAGCCGGGCCGAGGCAGGCGACTGCTCTTCTCCGTGGTGGCTGAGCAGCTCGTACCGGGTCGCGCCGTCGGCGCGGGCCTGGAGTCCGGTCGTGATGGCCAGCAGCGAGGGATCGGCGACCAGGTAGTCGGCCATGGCTGCGGCGAGTTCGTCGATCCGGGGATCGTTCGGCTCCCACTCGCGGGCACGCCAGCAGCGCTTGATCAGCGACACGTACCGAGGGTCGTCGAGGGCGTGCTCGATTTGGCAGAGATAGTCATCGAAGCCCTCCGGCACCAGGGCCCTGACCAGCACCATGCCCTCGCGGGCCAGCGCCACGTCGTCCTCGGTGAATCCGAGATCGGGAATCCGGTCCAAAAGCGCGCAGGCGCGGTCGGGCAGCAGGACCCGGTCGCCGTGCGCGAGCCGGTGCAGCATGTCGCGCCGTGCGATCAGCTCCTCGATCCGGGCGGTGAGGCGCCGTTCGACGTCGACGAGCGCGGCGGCGAACCGGTCAGGGTCGGCGTCCAGCAGGTCCCCGATCTCGGCCAGCGGCACGCCCGCCCCGGCCAGGGTCCGGACCTGAACCAGCCGCAGCAGATCGGCTGATCCATACCGCCGGTAGCCGGAGCTGTCGCGCCGTGGTTCGTCGATCAGCCCGCGCTGGTGATAAACCCGCACCGTCTTCACCGTGACGTCGGCGAACGCCGCCGCCTGCCCGATCGTCAGCCCGTTCATCATCGGCTGGACGAACCCTCCTGGTCATGGGCCGCTGCCGTTTCACGCACGGCCCCGGCGACGGCCCGGAATTCGTTGCGCAGAATTTTGGAGTGGTTGCTCGCGACCTTCGCGCTGACCCTGATGTTCGGATTCCGGGGGAGCACTGGATCGAGTGCGGCCCGCATCTGTTCCATCTCCTCCTCGCCCGCGCCGAGGCTGGCACCCGTGGCCAGGACGTACCGCACCGGGCAGGTCACGCGGTCGAGGACCGGCGCGATGGCGGCCGAGATCTCGTTGGCCTCGATGTTGACCTCGGCGTGCTGGTCAGCGGTCATCCGCGCAGCCAGGCCGAGCGGGCGCACGAGCGGCAGCAACAAGCGCATCCGGCGGAACAGGCGGCGGATCCGGTCACGAGCATCCTCGCCGGTAATGCCGAATGGAACAGCGCCGTCCACGCACACCACTCCCAGGGCGCGATCCGGATGCCGGTCGGCCCAGTGCACCCCGACCGCCGCACCGTAGGACCAGCCGACGAGCAGCAGCCGGTCCACCTTCCTGGCCGCGAGGACGGCATCGACGTCACGGACACACGCCTCGAACGAATAGTCCGCCGAGCGCTTCGATTTGCCGCGGGCCCGCTCGTCGTAGGTGATGTGCCGGTAGTCGCTGCCGAGTTCGGCGATGACGCGCCGCCAGTGCGACTGGTCCGCGTACGAGCCGTTGAGGTAGACGACAGGACGGCCCGGCCCGCCGGTGTCGGTCACAGCCAGCGCTGTGTCGTCGACCGGCACCATGCCGGTCCAGGCCTCGTTGGGCGAGTTGGTCGGATTCGTGGTTGTCATGCGACGAGCATGAACCCTGACCTAAGGTCAAGGTCAACCCCGCACAGATGTGGCGACACGACACTGGCCCTCGCCGTGCCCGCTCGATGTAGCCGAGTCGGGTAGGTTCTGTCAGTGCCGTTCCCGCCACCCGCGGTGCTCGCCGCTTTCGGTGCTGCCGGATCCCGCCCAGTTCCGCTGGCAGGTGGGCAGAGCGTGTCTTGGTTCGCCGGTGATGTGGTCATCAAGCCAGCAGATATGGCTCCTGAAGAACTGGCCTGGCAGGCCCAGGTCTTCTCCGAGATTTCTCCGGCTGGCTTCCGGCTGGCCCGGGCCCGGCGGGCCGGCGACGGTTCACTGTGCGTCGATGGATGGTGCGCCACGGAGTACGTCACCGGCACATACGAGGCAGGCCGCTGGCCCGAGATCATCGCCGTCGGCGAGCGCTTCCACGCGGCTCTGCGCGGGATTCCGCGGCCATCTTTCCTGGACCGGCGAACCAACCGGTGGGCGATCAGCGACCGGGTGGCCTGGGGCGAGATACCCGCCAGTGACTTCCCGCACGTGAGGTACCTGGCCGAGCTGGTCTCCGCGCTGCGCCCGGTCACCGCTCCCAGCCAGCTTGTGCACGGAGACCTCACTGGCAACGTTCTCTTCGACACCCCGCGGCCGCCAGCGATCATCGACTTCTCGCCCTATTGGCGGCCAACCGGCTACGCATCGGCCATCGTGATCGCGGATGCTCTGGTCTGGGAAGGTGCCGGCCGCCAGGTCCTGGACGCCGTCAGCCACATCGGCGATTTCGGCCAGTACCTGGTCCGCGCTCTGATATTCAGGGCAGTAACCGACTGGATAGCCAGCCAGGAAGAACCGGCGACCTCAGCTGCCGAAGATGACGACTCTTGGGGACGCGCCGTAAAGATCGCCTGCCAGCTCGCGGACCGTTCTAATCCCAAGCCAGCAACGGCGCCGTCCTGCTCATCGGCACCGCCGCCGTCCTGGCCGTGCTGACGCGGCTCGTACGGTACGGCCATGCCTGCGCTGTCATGATGTCATTCGAACGACTCCGGGGCGTTCTCACCTACCAGGCGCCGCGTTCGTTCAACTTGACTACGAAATGGCGCGTATGCGACGCAGCGTCGGAAACACCAGCCTTAGTGATGCGGCTCGACAGGCCGGCTGGGATCACCCAGAGGAGTGAGTTGATCATGATTTCGAGGCAGCGGTCAGGGGAGTGGCTGCGCAGGCTGGCCGACCGGATCGACCACCGCGGCGCGCCGAAGGTGACGAACTGGACGTTCACCTTCGAGCTTGGCAACGGCCTGGTGTTCCGCCAGGACGGACGTGGCTGCCCGGTGGCGTACCTGGGCGATGAAGAGTTCGAGAAGGCGCACTCGGAGGCCGTGTATCCGGCTCCGCGATCGTGGGACTGGGCCTGGCTCACCTCTGAGGATGCTCAGGCGGCCCGGCCGGCTGATGGTGGTCGAGCCGCTCTGGCCCCCGCTGTCAGGCAGGGTCGTGTTCGCCGACGACATGACCGACGCACCCATTAAGGCTGGCGAATCGGCAACCGCTGATCCGAAGTGCTGCTGAGCCCCAGCGAGCGGTCCATTCCGTTCTACCGGCGCGCTGGGTTCGGCCCGGCTGGCAAACCCGCGGCATGGACCGGTTCTATGATGGATCGCTGTGGGGCCGTTCGGTCCCTTGCTGGGGCCCGGAGGAGGACCGGGGTGGGCGAAGACCTGTCCGAAGCGCCCGGGCTGACCGCGGTTTCCCCCGAACTGATCATGCAGCTGGGTACCTCATTCATGGCCACACGGCATCTCATCGCCGCCTCCGAGGTGGGGGTGTTCGAGGCTCTGGCCGATGGTGCGCTCGACCTGGATGCTCTGGCGGCGCGGATCGCCGTACCCAGGCGGACCGCCCGGATCTGCAGCGATGCCATGGTGGCACTGGGCCTGCTGGAGCGAGACGGGTCCTTGTACCGGAACAGTCCCGTGGCCGCCGCGTTCTTGAGCGGGCGGGGGCGCGGCGACCTGCGCCCGTTCTTGCGTTACCTGGATGTGGGCTATGGTGCCTGGGCCGAGTTCACCAGTGCCATCCGGACGGGCCAGGGCAGCGGCTTTATCACCCGGCTGGACCCCGATGCCCAGCGGGTTTTCTCCGCCGGGGTCGAGTCCGCCACCGCGAGCTCCGCCGCCGCGCTGGCCGACAGTTACGAGTTCGGCCAGCACCGTCGGCTGCTTGACCTGGGCGGGGGAACCGGGTCGTTCCTGGTTCGCATCCTCGGCCGCTACCCCGCTATCGAGTGCGGGCTGTTCGAGCTTCCGCACGTGGTCGCCATGGCCAGGGAAAACCTCGCGGCACAAGTTCCCGGCCGCCGGGTCCGGTACTACGAGGGGGATCTGCTGCGGGATCAGCTGCCCACGGGCTACGACGCGTTCCTGCTCGCCAATGTGATCCACGTCTTCACCCCGGCACACAACCGCGGCCTCCTGGAGCGCGTGCACGCCAGCGCGCTGCCCGGGGCGCGCTTGCTGCTGGTGGACTTCTGGACCAATCCCACCCACACCCAGCCGGTCTTCGCTGCCCTGATGGCCGGGGAGTGGCTCATGGGCCGCGGCGAAGGGGACGTCTATAGCGGGGACGAGATATGCGACCTGCTAACCGCCACCGGCTGGACGATGACCGCGCGCAGACCACTGGCCGGCCCGGAAAGCCTGGTCGTGGCCGAGCGCAACTGAATTGCAGCCCATACTGCGACCGTGTCAGTGACCGCTGTGGCCTCCACCGTGGAAGCCTCCGCCATGGTCCCCGTATCCGCCGCGCGCAATTCACGGCGGAACACCTGGATTTGTTTCAGTAGCTACTCGCCGCGCGGCGAACGCTGATCCCGGCGCCAGCGGCGCAGTCGGCCATGCCGGACGGCATCACGGCGGAGCTGCGTTCGGAACCGGTTGAGGACTGGAATCAGGGTCTGGCCGAGTTCTGACAGTCGCACCGCGGATTGGCGGGCGAACAAGCCATCCAGCAGCGTCACCTCAAAGCGCAACAGGCGGCTTCCGAGGGTTGCATGGTCGCGTAGATCAGTCAGCAGCCAGTCTGGACCCGTGTTGCCTTGAACTTCATCAAGTCCAAGAAAACCACGCTGGGCGAGATCGACGAGCGTGGCGGTGACGTGGCCGAGGATCACTCGGCCGCGCAGGACGATCCCCAGCTGTGCTGGCCGCAGATCTTCAGGTGGAGTCACGCCCTTCGGCTGCCCGGCTTGCATGCATGAAGCGTAATTCCTAGCGGATGATGATCACGTTCCCGAACCGCACGATCTCCACAGTGGCTCAGGCGACCGAAAGAGACCGCTCTTCACCGCCGTTAATCACGCGGACCCGCGACAACGCCCGAGTACACTTCCCGGCTGACCGAAACACGATTCTGCGCAAATTGACTAGGAGTAACTGATGACAGCCCCGATCGCGGTATGTGATGTCGCGGCGGCCGCCGGATTGCTGCTCGTACTCGGCACGGTAATAAGCGTGGTCACAACCGTCATAGTGCCGCGCAAATCCGGGAGCAGGCTGACGCGGCTGGTGGCTAGTGCCGTGAACGGAGTTTTCGGGCTGATCGTCCGGCCCGTAGCCAGTTACCGGTGGCGCGACCGGATCATGGCGGGCCAGGCAGCGGTCATCCTGCTCGGCCAGCTGGCGGTCTGGCTGGGGGCCTTCTACGTCGGCTACGCGCTGCTGATCTGGCCAACGACCCACAGCATCGGTACCGCGTTCAGGTCGGTCGGGCCGGCTCTGTGGACGTTCGGCTCTCCCGATACGCATGGATTTTTTGAGACTGCGGTCCTCGACACGGCCGCGATGGCTGGCCTGGTCACGATCACGCTGCAGATCGCCTACCTACCGGCGCTGTACGCAGCCTTCAACCGGCGTGAAAACGAGATCGCGCTGTTGAACTCCAGGGCCGGCACACCGTCGTGGGGGCCAGAATTGCTGGCCAGAACCCACTATGCGCTCGGCTCCGGCACCTCGACGCTGGACACCATGCCCGAGTTCTACAGCCACTGGGAACGCTGGGCTGCGGACATCACCGAGAGCCATGTCACGTACCTGCCGCTGGTTTGGTTCCGCTCACCCAGCAACGAAGCCTCCTGGGCGACGTCGCTGCTGGCCGTGCTCGACTCTGCCGCGCTGTATCTCTCGCTGTGTCCCGAGACGGCTCCCGCCGTTCCGGCCCGGCTGTGCCTGCGCAGTGGGCTGTTGTGCTTCTCCGAAGTGGCCCGCTCCATGGGCATCAAGGTGCCATCGGAACCCGCCACGCCCGCCAGCATCAGCCTCACGTACGCCGAATTTCTCGGCGCTGTCGACAGGCTTCGGGAGGTGAATTTCCCGGTTGAGCGTGAACCGGAGGCCGCCTGTCCCCACTTCGTAGGATGGCGGGTCAACTATGAACAGGCTGCGTACGCGATCGCCGCAGCGATTGACGCCGTTCCGGCTCTCTGGTCCGGGCCGCGCCGGTGGCCAGCGGAGCCGATGCCCCCGCTACGTCCCATGCCCGGCGTACCGTTTCCCTAGCGCCGACGAGCGTGCGCCAGACGGTGCCCTTCGACCGAGGCGCCTAGTCAGACAGACGCGGTGGCCGGGCGTGACCTACTCCGCGTGGCTCGCCGCCTCGACGGCCCGGAGGATGAGCTGGGTTGCGGCCTCAGGCTGCGACACGAACGAGACGTGAGAGGCCGGCACCTCCACGATCGTCGCGTTGGCGCGCTCGGCCATGAAGTGCTGGAGCGCCGGCGGGATCGCCTTGTCCTGGGTGCCGAGAAGGTACCAGCACGGCAACGTCTTCCACGCCGGCGGGCTCGACGGCGTGCCCGCGAGCGCGGCAGCGGCGTACGGCCGCTGCGCTGCGGCCATTACCGCGGCTGTCTCAGGGTCGACATCGGCGGCGAAGGCTTCGCGGAACGCACCGAGATCGAGGTAGAGATCGGCGCCCTCGCTCCCGTCCGGCCCGGTGTACGGCACGGGCCTGATCGAGGGCCCCACGAGGCTGCCTTCGAACCTCTCCAGAAGCTGCTGCTGGCTCTCGCCTTCGTCGCACATCCAGCCGTTGAGGTAGACGAGCGCTTTGACCTGGTCGTTGCCCGGCGCGGCCATCGAGATGACGTTGCCGCCGTAGGAGTGGCCGACGAGCACGATCGGACCGATCAGGGTCCGCAGGAATTCGGCGAGGTACGTCGCGTCGGCACCGAGATCGCGAAGCGGGTTGGCGAACCCGATGGCGGTAAACCCGCGCTCGCGCAGGGCGCGAATTTCGGGGTCGAAGCCGGTCGCGTCGGCCCACGCACCGTGGACGAGGACGATGGTCGGGGTCTGAGTGGCCATGGTCACCACCGCTTTCTCTCGGGACGGTTCCACCGATTCCGCCAGAGTACGCGGGTGCCAGGCATACGCAGGCGACCCGGAAGTAGTGGAAGTAGTGAACTCGAACCCCAACCGTCTGATCCCGTACGGTCCTGCATTTATTTATGTTGTCCCGAGTGCTCTGGGCTACCTTAGGGCCGCCCCGAGGGCCAAGCGTGCCCGGCACATTTGCGTTTTGAGTCAACAGCCCGAGCCCACCCGCTGCCGGGCCGCGTAGTTGTGTCACACTCCAATTCATGCCGTTGCGTCACGTCAGTTCCGGGAGAGGCTGAGGGCGTTGGCTGCCCTGAGTGGCCCCCGGAGATCAGTGGTCCTGCTGTCGGTGCTGATCGTCGCGGTGGGAATTACCGGCTGCACATCGAGCGAGCCGATCTCGGTCCACGCCTCCCAGCCGAGTCACCATCGGGTGAATCAGCAGGTGGGGACTCGGGCTGAAGAGCACGTGCGGCGCGTGTTGGTGCTCGGCTATTCCGCCCGGCACCGGCCGATCCTCGCGATACAGATGGGAGACCCGGACAGCCCCGCTCACACCGTCATCGTCGGGTGCATTCATGGCAACGAGCCAGCGGGCATCGCCATCGCGAAGGCGCTGGGCGCCCGCCCGGTTCCGGCAGAGGCAGACATGTGGGTCATCATCGACCTCAATCCCGATGGCGTCGCCGCGGGCACGCGAGGCAATGCGCACGGAGTGGACCTCAACCGGAACTTTCCCTTCAGGTGGAGGCCCTTGGGACCGCCCGGCAGTCTTCACTACGCTGGCCCGCATCCGCTGTCGGAGCCTGAGAGCAGGCTCGCCGCTGCGCTTGTCCGCCAGCTGCGCCCGCGGCTGACCATTTACTATCACCAGCATCTTGCCGTGGTCGATGACTCGCAGGGGCCGCGCCGGATCGAGCGCCGCTATGCCCATGCGGTCGGTCTCCCGCTCCGCCCGCTGACCGACTACCCGGGCAGCGCCACGGGGTGGCAGGATCACCTTCTCGGGCCGACCGCGTTCGTGGTCGAGCTGCCGCCCGGCGCGCTCAGCGCACGGCAGACGCGGGTGCATGTCGCGGCCGTGCTGTCGGTGTTGCCCAGGGCGTGATGGTCCGGTTCCGCCGACCGGGCCGACACAGTGATCGACCATAGAGGTAGTCGCTGCCCTGCGTCGGCCCGGTCGGCCCGGCCGTTCTTATTCCACGCCGTTGAATTCGTGCTGCACGTTACCGGGGGGGTCGGCGTGACCGCCCGGCCCGTCCGAGGGGCCGTTTTCTGACTCGGTTTCCTCTCCGGGGTTTTCCGCCTTGCTGGAATGGGCGTGAACGGCACGCGCCGATGCTGCCGCCGCGTTGTCTGGGCTGGTCTGATCGCCTTGCTGGATGGCGTCGTTGTCTGGGCTGGTGGGCTCGGATTGTGTGGCCCGCTGGCCCGCTGCTGCGTGGGTACTGGCGCTGGAGGCTACCGCGGTGCCGATTCCGGCCCCGCCGAGGGCGAGGACGCTGACCGCGATGCCGGCGATCTTCGGTGTGAGTTTCATGCTGGTTCCCTTCGCTGGAGGCATCGTGCTGACACTGGTGAGCCTGCATCCAGGGCCGTGTGACGGCGGTGAAACCAATCTGTGAGGTCTCACATCCGGTACTGCTCTGGCCGGGATCGGGGCGAAGTTTGCCGTGGCAGTTCGATCCGTATCCGGGCGCCTCCTGCGGGGAGGTTGTCGGCGATTACCCGCCCGCCGTGACCATGGACGATCGCGGCCACGATGGCCAGGCCCAGCCCGGCTCCGCCTTGTGCGCGGCTGCGGGCGGCGTCGGCGCGGCGGAATCGTTCGAAGGCGTGGGGCAAGAAGTCGGCGGGAAAGCCCGGCCCGTGGTCCCGGACCTCGATCACGATGCCCGGCGGGCTCCCATCCCGGCGGTCCTGGCCGGTCACTTCGACGGTGCTGCCCGGCGGGGCATGCCGGATCGCGTTTCCGATCAGGTTGTCCACGGCCTGGCGGAGCCGGACGGCGTCAGCCATGGCGGGCAGGCGCTCATCTGCCTCCAGTTCGATCGTTACCTCGCCGGTCTGTGCCTGGGCGGCGAAACTGCGGACCGCGGCCGACAGCACGTCTACCAGGTCAATGCGCGCGGGCCGCACGAACGCGGCCCCGTCTTCGGCGCGGGCCAGCAGCAGCAGATCCTCCGTCAGCCGGACCAGCCGCTCGGTGTCACCGGCCGCGGTCGCGACCGCGGCGGCAAGGGCCCGCCGGGACCGTCCCGGCCAGGCGGCCAGTTCCAACTCGGCCTTGAGCGCCGTCAACGGCGTCCGCAATTCATGTCCGGCATCGGCCACGAACACGCGCTGCCTGACCAGGGCGCGCTGCAGCCGGTCCAGCACGGCGTTCATGGTCACCGCGAGCGAAGCGATCTCATCGCCGGTGGCCGGAACGGCCAGCCGGGTCCCGGCGTCGTGCTCGGTGATCTCGGCCAGCCGCCTGCGCATCCGTTCTACCGGCCCCAGCGCCGCGCCGGTGAGCAGCCACGCGGCCAGCCCCGCCGCAACCGCGGCCAGTGGCGCGGAAATCCACACCGCGGCCGACGCGCGATCCTCCGCGGCCTGGGCAACGTTGGTACTGATCCCCACCAGCGCGATCACGCGGCGGCCGCCGTTGCGCGCCGGGATGGCCAGCAGCCGCGACTGCTCGCCCTCGACCGCGGTCGTCAGCGCCATCGCCCCGGCGGCGGCCCGCCGCAGCTGAGTACCCGCCAGCAGCGGGTCTTGGCCTGCGGCCTGGGAATAGGCCAGCACCCCGCCAGCAGGCGTGAGGATCTGCGTAAGCTCATCGGCCCCCGAGAACTGCACCTGGCCGCCGTTGCCCTGGCTGTCGCCGCCGTTCCGGCCGCCGCTGTCCTGGCTGCCGCTGGTTTGCCGGTGCCCGGCCAGCGGCCTGGCCGTGGCTACCTGCGCGGCCAGGGCATGCGCCCGCGCCTGCAAGGTGTCATCCAGGGCAGCATTCAACGAGGTGCGCAGCTGCCACACGAAAGCCAGCCCCGCGACCGCCACCACGGCTGCCGTACCCGCAGCGAACAGCAGCGCCAGCCGCCAGCGCAACGACATGGCCCGGTCAGCCAGAACCCGCCGGGCGCTGGGCCGCCCGCAGCCGGTAGCCGGCCCCGCGGACAGTCTCCAGGCAGACCACCCCGAACGGGCGGTCGATCTTACGACGCAGATAGCGGACATACTGATCGACCACGTTGGACCCGCCGTCGTAGGCGAAGTCCCAGACGTGCTCCAGGATCCGCGTGCGGCTCAGCACCTGCCCGGGATGGCGCAAAAACAGCTCCAGCAAGGCAAATTCCTTCGCCGACAGCGCCACCTCGGCCTGCCCCATCCATACCTGTCGCCGGGCGGGATCCAGCCGCAGATCCCCCGCCTGCAACACCACCGGCCGTTCCGCCGAACCCCGCCGAGTCAGCGCCCGGATCCGCGCGGTCAGCTCACTGAAGCTGAACGGCTTGGTCAGGTAGTCATCGGCGCCCGCGTCCAGGCCCTGCACCCGGTCTTCCACGTCGTCCCTCGCAGTCAGCAGCAGCACCGGGGTCCAGCAGCTGCTGGCCCGAAGCCTGCGGCACACCTCGAACCCGTCCATTCCCGGGAGCAGCACATCCAGCACTACCACGGCGTAACGGAACTCGATCGCCCGCCATATCGCGTCCTCGGCCTCATGGGCCACATCAACCGCGTACCCCTGCTCGCAAAGCCCCCGCCTCAGCAGGGCCGCGGTACGCAACTCGTCGTCAACCACAAGCACACGCATACCCGCACGTTAGGCCGCCCAGATGTGAACAAGATGTGAGCCGAGGATTGCGGCAGATCAGGGAGTTCGGGCCTGATGCGTCTTGCCGCCAGACGGTTACGGCTGCTTGGCTGTCGGCGGGTGGGAACGGCGCGGCGGGTGGGGGGAGGGGGCTAGCGGGGTCCCGGTCACGGCGCAGTGTCGCTGAAGAGAGGGCGGGAGTTCCTTCGCTGCTGGTGTGGTGTCGGCTGCGGGCCGGCTCAGCGCGTTGTCACGGATCGTGGTCCAGGCGAGCAGCGCGGCCGCGAACGACGCCCCGGCGGCGATGGTCATGGCGACCGGGAAGCCCGCTGCCAGCTTGACGGGGTCCTCGAAGTCGGTGCCGGAGAGCCCGGCGGCCAGGGGGAGGGCCGCGACCGCGATCATCTGGCCGAGGCGGGACAGGGCGTTGTTGACGGCGGAAGCGATCCCGGAGTGGCGGGCATCGACGCTTGCCAGCACCGTCGCGGTGATGGGGGTGATCAGCGCGGCGAGACCGGCCCCGAATACGGTCAGCGAAGGCAGCACTGTGGCAAGGTAGCTGTCGCCGGGGTGGATCCGTGCCATCAGCAGCAGTCCCGCGCCGGTCAGGACGGCCCCGGCGGTCAGCGGGATCCGCGGCCCGATGCGCTGGGCGATCGCCCCCGACGGGCTGGAGCCGATCAGCAGCAGCGCCGTGACCGGCAGCGTCGCGGCGCCGGCCTGAAGGGCGGTGTAGCCGAGGCTGATCTGCAGGAACGCGACGAACAGGAAGATCACGCCGCCGAGCGCCGCATAGGTCACCAGCGCGAGGACGGTGGCGCTGGCGAACTGCCGGGAGCGAAACAGTTCCAGCGGAAGCATCGGGTGGCTGCTGCGCCGTTCCACCGCGACAAAGGCGCCAGCGGCGGTCAGGCTCAGCACCGCAGCGGTAATCACCGCGGGGGTCAGGCCCCCGGAGGCCTGGATCAGCGCGAAGCACAAGCCGGCGATGGCCAGCGTGGCAAGCGCAGCACCGGGCAGGTCAAGGCCCCCAGCACGCGTGGGGTCCCGGGACTCCGGCACCTTGGCGATCGCGGCGACGATGACGAACGCCCCCGCCGGCAGGTTGATCAGGAAGACCGCGCGCCATGACAGTGCGTCGGTCAGGAAGCCGCCGACGGGCGGGCCGACTGCGGCCGCGACCGCGGTCAGGCCTGCCCACGCGCCGATCGCCCGGGTCCGGTCATCGGGATGAAAGACCGCGTCGATGATGGCGAGGCTGCCCGGGGTGAGCAGAGCCCCGCCAACGCCTTGAACAAACCGGGCCGCGACGAGCAGCTGAATTGTCGGGGCGGCCGCGCACAACGCGGAGGCCGCCACGAAAGCCCCCACCCCCAGGGTGAACACGCGACGGCGGCCGTAAAGGTCGCTGAGCGAACCGGCGGCCAGGACAAGCGCCGCGAGGGTGAGCACATAACCGTTCAGCGTCCACTGCAGCCCCGCGACGCCCGCGCCGAGATCGCGGCCGATGGCCGGCAAGGCCACGTTGACAACGGTCGCTTCCAGCAGCACCATCGCCTCGCCCAGCACCGCCACCGCGAGCACCCAGCGACCGGCGGCCGAAGCGAGCCGCACCGAGCCAGGCTCTTCCCCCTCATTCCCTGCCAACTGCACCCTTCCTGGCGGTCCTCGCTAGCGCGGAAAGCACGGCCACGCCATCGGCCTGGCTTGGCGCCAGATCGCCGATTACGCGCCTGATGCAGCTGAGGAAGTCTGGGTGGATGGGCACACAGATCATCCAACTGCGCGATGCCAGGAGGCAGGGCTCTCGAAGGCATCGTGTGACAAAACGTGCCGACGCCACGATCAGCCTTCCCTGACCGGCATCGGTAAGACGCCGCCTACTCGCCGGTAAACCGGAATTCTGCCTGCCATGGACCGTCCGCGTGGACGACCTCCCAGTAGCGTTCGGCGATGCGCTCCGGGTCAAAGGAAGTACCCGTGACTATCTGCCCTGCGATCGTCAGCGTGGCCACACGGATACCGTCTGGTTCCAGGTCAGCGCCGAGCATTGTCGCGGCTGACCGGAGAGCCGCCTTGCCGAGGGAAACTGTCGCGAGGACCGGGATCGGGTGGTCGGCGAAACCGCCCCCGGTGACGAGGATGGTCCCGAAGCCGGCGGCCCGCATGGCCGGGGCAGCCTCCTGCGCGACGACGATGGCGCCGATGACATCTACTGAATACGCCGTCTGGAGGTGGGCGACAGTCGAGCTCAGCAGCCGGTCTGGCGCTCCCATGACGGCGTTATAGACGATGACGCCCGGTGCGCCATTTCCGAGATAGAGCTCCCTCATCCGGGCGCCCAGGCCATCGGGATCGCTGGCATCGGCCACAATGGTGTTGATCTCGGCACCGGTACCGGCCAAGGTACCCGCGAGGTCGCGGAGGCCGTCCGTGCTACGCGCCACCAGGGTTACCCGGTAACCGCCCGCGGCGAAGCGACGTGCCAGGGCTATTCCAAGGCCAGGCCCCGCGCCGACCAGTAGAAGGTGGCGGCCGTCGACTGAGCCGGGACCCGCGGCCCCGGCGAGGCCAGCGATCGTGCTTCCGCGGTCGCCAGGGTCGCCTGCTCGCTCGTTAGGCATGGATGCCGTTCCTTTCGCGTCGGCCGCCTCGCAGAGCGGCTCGGGCTGGTGGCCCTGTCGAGCCCCTGACCTCGCGGAATCATCCAGGCTGGCAGACAAGGCGCGGCCGGGCAAGGCACACGCGTGATCTTAGGCCACGGCCACGCCGGTCAACTACCGGCTGCCAGTGGGAGCCGGCCCTACACAGCCCGCTAGCGGGCCCGGGGTGGCTTGGGCATCCCGGGCCGGGTTCAGCGGTGGACGCCGTCGTTGGCCGGCGGGTTGGGCTGGGACGGTTTCCCGCCGACGAAGTCTTCCCAGTCTGTCTGGAGAGGGGCCCAACGCCGATCGATGTCGGCGGCGCGTCGCGCGTTCCAGACGCTTGCCCCGGTAGCGATGTCGTGCCCAGATCGATGACGGGCGCGCGAGGCGCAGAGCGCCGATCACCCCTACGGGTGGCAGGAAGAGCCCGAACAATGCCGTCCGGTACTTGCCCTTCAGCACGCAGATCAAGGCGAGCACGCCGTCGGCGATGAGGATCCCGGTCGCGGTCAGCCGCAGTGTCAGCTCGATACCGTCGATATCTTGCACGCCGAAGGGGCTGAACCCGACGAGGGCCAGCCCGAGGCAGGCGGCCGTCAGGCTCACCGCCTCGACCGAAAGCTGGCCCTCGCCGCTCCAGTAGACGTCCTGCAGATGCAGGATCAGCGCGAACTCATCCAAAACGAGCGACGTGCCGATACCGACCGCTCCGCCCGATAATTGCTTGGCGGCTGTCTGGCTGGCTGCTTGACTCGCTGTGTGCTGACCGAGCGGGTATTGAGGTCGGGCCTGCGGCGGCATTGGCGGCTTGACGATCTCAGCATCGCTGTTCACAACGGCGGTATGGGCTCGGCCACCTGGTTCCTCCACCACGACAGCGGTCAGTGGGTAGCCAAGGCAGTGGCCGCCGAGGCGGGTAGTCAGTTCGCAGGCGGGCTGCGACTCGCGCAGCAGCTGGAGCAGGCGGGTATACCTGCCGGCGCGCCGCTGCCCACCACTACCGGGCAGCTCGCGGTCGAACTCGCCGATTGCTGGCTGGCCGTGCTGGCCTGGGTCCCTGGCCGTCCGCTCACCGGCCACAACCCAGCCGAGCGCCGGCTGATCGGGGCGACCCTGGCCCAGGTGCACCGAACCCTGGCGGGTGGTGACACCGCAGCGGCGCAGCGGTTCCACTGGGTCGATCCGGATGTGGGCTACCTGTCGCTGCGGCCGTGGCTGCGGCCGGCCATCACCGCCGCCCTCGCCGCGCTGGATGCCGCGGACCCGGGCGCCATGTCGTGGGGCCTGCTGCACGCCGATCCCGCGCCCGAGGCATTCCGGCTGGACCCGGCCACCGGCCGGTGCGGGGTCATCGACTGGAGCTACTTCTTGTACGGGCCGCTGCTGTATGACCTGTCCTCGGCCATCATGTACGTCGGCGGCCCGGCTCATGCCGGGGACTTGATCGAGACCTACCTGAAGCAGGACCTGCTGGACCGCAGCGAGGTAGACCAGGGCCTGGCCGCGATGCTGCGGTTCCGGTGGGCCGTCCAGGCCAGCTACTTCGCCTGGCGGATCGCCAACAACGACCTGACCGGCATCAGCGGCCCGGAGGAAAACGAGAAAGGACTGGAAGACGCCAGGCAATCTCTAACCACATATCCGTAGTTACCCAGCCCACGGTGATCAGGGCCGGTATGAGCGTGCGGTCGGCGCGCGCTCTGCTGACTGTTTCGCCGCGGTTGCATCCCCGCCTTCATGCAGCGCTGGCGTATCGCGGCGAGGCTTGAGCTCAGAACGACATGCCTGGCCGCTGATGCCGGGGCTGATGATGCCGTTGATCCGGAGCGTCATGATCTTCACCGGATCTCCACAGCTCCTCCATATGATCTGCACACCGTCGCGCCTTCCTCTCGTCAACGAACCGGGTTGACTTTCACCCGACCCGAGGGGACTTCGGCATGGCGTCAATTTCCGAGCGGGAGAAGCAGGAGATCGAGGCGGCCAACTCCTCTGGTGACACCCCGGTCGTCTTCATCCACGGCCTGTGGCTGCTGCCGAGCAGCTGGGCCAGCTGGGCGGACTTCTTCAAGCAGGCCGGCTATGCGCCGCTGGCGCCGGACTGGCCAGACGATCCGGAAACGGTTGAGCAGGCCCGGGCGAACCCGGGCGTCCTCGCCAAGAAGACCCTGGAGCAGGTCGCCGATCACACCACCGAGATCATCAATGCCCTGGATAAGAAACCAGTGGTCATGGGGCACTCGACCGGGGGCTTGCTAGCGCAGATGCTCGCGGGCCGGGGACTGTCGGCGGCCACGGTGGCGATCGACCCTGGGGTCTTCCGCGGCGTCCTGCCTCTGCCGGCCTCGGTGCTCGGGGGAGTGGGCCCGTTCCTGGTCAACCCGCTCACCCGCGGCCGCGCGATCACGCTCACGTTCGGCCAGTTCACGTACGGCTGGACGAACGCGCTGGACGAGAAGGAAGCGAAGGAGCTCTACAAGACGTTCCATGTCGCCGGCTCCGGGATCTCTCTCATGCAGATGGGCAACGCGAACCTCAACCCGTGGACGGAGGCGAAGGTAAACACGAAGAACCCCGGCCGCGGCCCCCTGCTGATCATCGACGGAGAGAAGGATCACACCGTGCCGTGGGCGATCGCGAACGCCGCCTGCAAGCGGCAAAGGCGCAACCCTGGTGTGACGGAGATCGTGAAGATGCCGAACCGGGGCCACTCCCTCACGATCGACCACGGCTGGCCCGAGGTCGCCCAGACGGCGCTCGATTTCGTCAAGCGGTTCGCCTAATGAAGCCTCGGATCTTCCTCGGGTCGTCCGCGCAGCAGGAGAAGCTGCTGCAGGCGCTCACCCGGGGGGTTCAAGACATCGCCGATGTGGACGCGTGGACGACGGTCTTCAACCCGGGTGTCTCG